>Ga0209172_10000464_pt1 | contig 112121 bp, 96 predicted proteins | sample LarsenN4metaG_FD_184113 | JGI IMG/M metagenome (GOLD analysis project Ga0209172, IMG submission 184113) | Hot spring sediment bacterial and archeal communities from British Columbia, Canada, to study Microbial Dark Matter (Phase II) - Larsen... ... | reverse complement strand
TTCGGGCTGTTTGAGGAAGGGAATGACGCCTTTTGCTCCGTGACGGGCTTGGTGTCCCGCGGCACGATGAAGCTGCCATTCCCAACTGGTCGAGAGAACACTAAAGGCTGTGCGTTGAACATACAAGGGCAGAGAGGAAACACAGAGGAACAGCAGGAAAGATATTTATTCCTTGGTTATGACTTTCCTCGTTTTTCCCCTCTGTGTTCCTCTGTGGTCAGTTGATTTTTGGCTTTTGAAAGGAAGGGAGGGGCCTCAGCCCCGCCTGCCGCTCTGGAGGATCACCACCCGGCACCCGGGAAGCGCCAGGCGCAGGCGGTCGAGCCCTCCGTCGGTGACCGGGGCGTTGCTGATGGTGAGGGAGCGGAGCCGCGGCAGGTACTTGAGACAGGCGAGTCCGGCGTCGCCGACCTGGGTATCGTAGAGGTAAAGGCGTTCAAGGTTCTTCAGCTCCAGGAGGTGGACGATCCCCTCACCGGTTATCCCCTCGCCGGAGAGGTAGAGCTCCCTGATTCCCGTGAGCCGCAGGATGTGGCTCAGGTCATCGTCGGCAATGCCGTAGAGAAAGCAGGCCTGGAGGTCGTCGGCCTGGAGGGTTTCCAGAAGCGGCAAGCTGTCGATGGTTTCTTCGGGCACATCGAGCCGCAGCCCCTTGCCCGCCGGCACGGCCACGTCCCCGGCCGCCTCGCCGAGGCGCTTCCAGTCGAGAAAGCTCCCCGAGTTCCGTTCCCGGACGAAGAGGGTGCCGAGCGTGCGGTCGGCGGGAAAACGGACGATGCGGAGGGTGTCGGCGGGGGGGGACTGGGGGGCGGAGGCGGCCCCTGCGGGGTGGTCGGAACGCCGTCCCAGGCCCAGTTCGTTCAGTGCCCTGCAGGTGGCAAGGATCTCGGCGTCGAGCCGGGAGGCCATTTCAGTGATGATGTCGCGCCCCCGCCACCGGGCGTCCTTTACCCGCTGGATCAGGCGGTAGAGGTCGGTGTTGCGGAGCCGGGCCATTTCCAGCTCAACGTTTCGGATCCGTTCCACGACCCGGGCGATGCGCCGGATTACCAGGGCCAGTTCTCCGGCGGTTCCGACGGCAACGGCCGTTTCGGGGGATGTTTCCCACTCCTCCAGAATCGCCTGGAGGGTGACCCGGTCCTCTTCGGCGTAGGCCCGGTTCGCCTCGGCCATGAGTTTCTGGCGCCGTCTGCGGTCCTCGTCGGAATCGGCAAAGTCGGGGTGGATCGCCTTGGCCACCCGGCGGTAGACGTCGCGGAGCCCCTCGCTTTTTCCCGCTGCCGCGGTGCCCGGCTGTACCCGGGGGATATCCTCGGATTCCGGCTCTTCATCCCGGAGCCCGTGGCGCCGCCGCTCCGCCCCCTCCCGCGGTTCCGCGCCGGCGCCGGCCCCTCTCCGGGCCCTGGCCAGCTCCTGCCGCAGCTGGTCCAGCTCGTGGATCCGGTCCGCCATCTTCTCGGCGTAGAACTTTTCGAACTCCCGGATCTCCTCCCGAAGATCCTCCAGGTCGTGCTCGAGCCGGGCCAGACGCCGCTCCAGGGCGTGGAACTCCCGGCGCTTGCGTTCAAGCTCCTGCTCATCCTGGGTTGATGTCCGTCTGTATCCTGCTTTCATGGAAACCTGGAGTGGCGCGGGATGGCGTTACGGGTGGAAAAGTGCCCGTTCAAGCTCGGGGGGAAGTTCCTTCTGTCCCGGGGCGGGGTACTGTTCCCGCTCCCAGAGGAAGAGGCCGGTAGTCTCGTCGAACACGCGGACCGGCGCGGCCCCCGGCAGCGGCATGATGACATACTCGGCGGCAAAGACGGTGCATCCTTCCATGGCATGGCCCCCGAAGACCTTCCCCTCCTCGTCGGAGAGGGCAAGGTGGAGATGGACGAAGGGGGTTCCGTCCCGCAGCGATATGTTCCCCGTGCCGGAGACGATCTCCAGGGGTTTGTTGAAGGGGAGCTCCCGGTAGGCCTTGATCCACTGGTCGTAGAAGCCGAGCTTTGCCCTCCGGAGGGCGCCCGTCACCTGGATGGCGCCGGCCTGGATGCCGTTGGCGCGGGCCGCCTCGGTGAGGGCGCCGATCAGGTCCGCCTGGTGATGGATTCTGCCCATGAACATTGCCGTACCTCCGTCAGGGAGCCGCCGGCGGCGGCAGACTTCGGCCACTGTAGCCCATCCGCCAGTGGGAGTCAACGGAGGGATTCCCCCTTGACAAGGGACGGGTGCGGGGTATTTTAAAGCGGCAGTTATTGTCGATAGTCATTACGTTGTCTGCCGCTTCCGGGATGAAAAAAGAGGGTTTCATGAAACGCGTTGCGTTGTTCATACTGATAATGGTCCTGGCGGCGGCTGCCGCCGGCTGCCGGAAAACGGCGGAACAGGAGTCCGGCGGGAGCGGCACGCTCCGGGTTGTGGCCACCATCTTCCCGGTCTACGAGTTTGCCCGCGCCGTGGCAGGGGACAAGGCCGAGGTGACGCTCCTTCTCCCCCCCGGCATGGAGCCCCACAGCTTCGAACCCCGGCCCGAGGACATCGTGCGGGTGAGCCGGGCCGACCTCTTCATTTACACGAACCGCTATATGGAGCCGTGGGCCGGCGAGATCGTCAAGGGGGCCGGCAAGGGGAACCTCTCGGTGGTCGACGCGAGCCGGGGAGCGAAATTTCTGAAGGCAGGCGAGGGAGAGGATCACGACGGGGAGCACGGCCACGGCGGCGAGGGGATGGACCCCCACCTCTGGCTCGATTTCACCAATGCCCAGCTCATGGTGGAGAATGTCGCCGGGGCCCTTGCCGACCGGGACCCGGCGAACCGGGACTTCTACCTGGCCAACGCCGCCGCCTACCGGGCACAGCTGGCCGGCCTGGACGGGCGCTACCGGGCGGGGCTTGCCGCCTGCGCCACCCGCACCGTTCTCCACGGCGGACACTATGCCTTCGGCTATCTGGCCAGCCGCTATGGGCTGCGCTACGAGTCGGCCTACGCCGTTTCCGCCGATGCCGAGCCCACGCCGGCGAAGCTGGCGAAGCTCGTGAAACAGGTGCGGTCCGAGGGGCTGAAGCATATCTACACCGAGGAACTCCTGGACCCCCGCACCGCCGAGACCATCGCCCGGGAGACCGGCGCCTCCATCCTTACGCTTCACGGCGCCCACACCGTCTCCAGGGCCGATCTGGACAAGGGGGTCACCTTTATCGCCCTTATGGAGAAGAATCTTGCCACTCTCCGGGAGGGGCTCCAGTGCCGGTAGGGGTGGTGACGGTTCAGGGGCTCTCCCATGCCTACCAGGGGGCCGATGCCCTGTGCGACGTGTCGTTTGCCGTGGAAAAGGGGAGCTACGTGGGGGTCGTCGGTCCCAACGGCTCCGGGAAGAGCACCCTCATCCGCTGCATTCTGGGGCTTACCCGCCCCGACCGGGGCGTCGTCAGCCTCTTCGGCACCCCCTTGGACTCCTTCGATCAGTGGCGGCGGATCGGCTATCTCCCCCAGGGACTCCAGCACTTCAATCCCCACTTCCCGGCCACGGTCGCCGAGGTGGTGGGACTGGGGCTCATGGCTTCCCGTCCCTTTCCCCGCCGCGTTGGCCGGGAGGACGCCGGGGCCGTGGACCGGGCCCTGGAACTCATGGGAATCGGCGGCATCCGCAGCCGGCTCATCGGCGAGCTCTCCGGCGGCCTGCGGCAGCGGGTGCTCCTGGCCCGGGCCCTGGTGAACGAGCCGGAGCTCCTCGTGCTGGACGAGCCCACCACGGCCCTGGATCCCGAGACCCGGGAGAGCTTCTACCGCACCATCCAGGACGTCAACCGGGAGCGGGAAACCACCGTCATCCTGGTGACCCACGACAGCGGCACCATCGGCCGCTACGCCTCCCGGTTCCTCTACCTGGACAAGCGGCTGGTCTTCTACGGCGGCTTCGACGACTTCTGCGGCTCGCCGGAGATGGCGGACTACTTCGGTCCCCATACCCAGCACCAGATCTGCCACCGGCACTAGACCAGGATTGTCGCGGCATCTCCCCTGCGGGCGCCCTTTTCCGGCAGGCACGGGGGCCTGACCCAACGGATTCATCTGAACCGGAACAACAATGACCTTCATTGAGATCTTTCAGTACGGCTTTCTCCTCCGGGCCCTGGCGGCCGGCTCCCTCATCGCGGCCCTCTGCGCGGTGCTCGGGGTATTCCTTGTCCTGCGGCGGCTCTCCCTCATCGGCGACGGCCTTGCCCATGTCACCTTCGGGAGCGTGGCCCTGGCCCTTTTGCTCCGCTTCCAGTCGGTCCATGCCACCGCCGCCGCCATCCCGGCCGTGCTCCTGGCGGCCCTGGGAATCCTGAAGCTGGCCGAGCGGGCAAGGATCTACGGCGACGCCGCCATCGGCATCGTCTCGTCCCTCGGGATCGCCACCGGCATCATGCTGGCCAGCATGGCCGGCGGCTTCAACGTGGACCTCTTCAGCTACCTCTTCGGCAACATCCTCTCCATCAGCCCCTTCGAGCTGGGGCAGACGGTTGTCCTGTTCGTCATCGTCTGCCTGACGGTGATCCTCTTCTACCACGATCTCTTCGCCATCACCTTCGACGAGGAGCTTGCCCGCACCTCGGGGATCCGGGTCGACCGGATCAACGCGGTGCTCGTGCTCCTCACGGCGCTTACCGTGGTGCTGGCCATGAAGGTGGTGGGGATCATGCTCATCTCGGCGCTCCTCATCCTGCCGGCGGTTACGTCGCTGCAGGTGGCCCGGGGATTCCGGACCGCCATCCTCCTCGCCGTTGCCCTCGGGGTCCTGTCGGTGGCGGCCGGGATCGTCCTTTCTTTCCTTGGAAACCTTCCCGCCGGCGCCACCATCATCCTGGTGAATTTCACCCTGTTCCTGGTCTCCTTCGGTTTGCGGAAGCTGCGGAAGTAGCGCGAAAAAAAGATTCCTCTCCCCGGCAAAGTAGTCTATCATCCAGCAGTTTCGAGTTCAGCCGCGGGAGAAGGGAACCATGGGCGAAACCGTCAGATTCGGCATATCCATCGACGACAAACTGCTGGAGAATTTTGACCGGCTCATCGAACAGAAGGGGTACATGAACCGCTCCGAGGCGGTCCGCGACCTGATCCGCGGGGCCCTGGTGGAACTCAAGTGGGAAGGGGGCGACGAGGAGACCGTCGGCACCGTGACCCTCGTCTACAACCACCACGTCCGGGACCTCTCCGACAAGCTCACCGAGCAGCAGCACTCCCACCACAACGAGATCATCTCGGCCCTCCATGTCCACCTGGACGCCCACAACTGCCTCGAGGTCCTGGTGGTGCGGGGCAAGGCCCGGGAGGTGAAGAAGATCGCCGATGAGCTGATCGGCGTGAAGGGGGTCAAGCACGGCAAGCTCGTCATGACCACCACGGGGGAGGAGCTGCACTGATAAGCTGAGTAGTCAGAATCCAGAAGTCAGAATTCAGAAGGGAAAGGCTTTTGACTCCTGAATTCCGGCTCCTGAATTCTTGCCCGTTCCTATGCGTTGAAAAATCGAGTGTGTTGTGCTCTAATCTGCCGGTGGAATCGAACGTCTTCATAGCCCTCGGCTCGAACCAGGGGGACCGGGAACTGAACCTGCTGCGGGCCGTGGCCGAGATCGGCAGGCTGGCCCAGACCCGCATCACCGCCCTCTCCGGCTTCTACGACACCGAGCCCGTGGGGCCGGTGGCGCAGCCTGATTTTTTCAATGCGGTCCTCAGAGTCGAAACATCCCTCTCTCCCCGCCGGCTTTTGGCGGAGCTCCAGCGGATCGAAACCGAGGTCTTCGGGAGGGTTCGGGACGTTCAGTGGGGACCCCGTCCCATGGACCTGGATATCCTCCTCTACGGCGACCTCATCCTTGACGAGGATGGGCTCGTTATACCCCATCCCCGGCTCCACGAGCGGCGCTTCGTGCTGGCTCCCCTGGCGGAGATCGCCCCTGACCGGCTCCATCCCCGGCTCGGCAAGCGGGTGGATGAACTGCTCCCGGCGCTTTCTCCCGGCGAGCGGGTTACCAGAATTTAGGAGAAGCGAGTGCGACTGATACAACTGCTCAGCTGGATCATTCTGATCTACATCGGCTACCGGATCGTCAAGGGGTTCCTGGCCTCCAGGGAGAAGGAGGCTCCTTCCGCCCCCCCGGAGCCGCCACGGGAGGAGACCTTCCAGGATCCGGTCTGCGGCGTCTACGTGACCGAGGACGACGCCGTCATCGGCCGCCACGAGGGGAAGCGGCTCCATTTCTGCTCCATGGCCTGCCTGGAGAAGTACCGGGCAAGCCTCGAAGATACAGGCAGCACCCATAACCAATCAAAACCGGAGGAACACGCATGAAGTTTTTCATCGACACCGCAGACGTGAACGAGATCCGCGAGGCCCACGAACTGGGGCTCGTGGACGGCGTCACCACCAACCCGTCCCTTATCGCCAAGTCGGGGCGCAAGTTCGAGGAGGTCATCAAGGAGATCACCGAAATCGTTGACGGCCCCATCTCCGCCGAGGTGGTCTCCCTGGACCATGACGGGATGATCCGCGAGGCCGAGGAACTGGCCAAAATCCACAGGAACATCGTCATCAAGCTCCCCATGACCCCCGAGGGGCTCAAGGCCTGCACCACCCTCACGAAGAAGGGGATCAAGACCAACGTGACCCTCATCTTTACCGCCATGCAGGCCCTCCTGGCCGCCAAGGCGGGCGCCACCTACGTCTCCCCCTTCGTGGGGCGCCTCGACGACATCTCCCAGGACGGCATGGGGATCATCGACGACATCAAGACCATCTTCGACAACTACGGCTACACCGCCGAGATCATCGTGGCCAGCGTGCGCAATCCGGTCCACGTCCTGAACGCCGCCCTCATCGGCGCCGACATCGCCACCATCCCCTACTCGGTCATGCTCCAGCTGGCCAAGCACCCCCTCACCGACGCCGGCATCGAGCGGTTCCTGAAGGACTGGGAGAAGGTGCCGAAGTAGGGCCTCCCCTTTTGATTTAAAAAAACCCCGACGGCGCAATGCTGTCGGGGTTTTTTGTGTTTTGCGGAGCGCCGCAAAGCCGGGAAGGTTTCACCGTGCCTCTTGAAATACATTGAACCGATGAGCAAAATCCCCGTAATCGCACGTGATTTCCTCTCCCGGCTGGATATCGCGCGCAGCTACCGAGTAGTCACCGAGGGAAAGTTCTGTCGGCTCATCGGCGTGGTTGGTGAATCTGGCGTCGTCTGAACAGAGCACATACCTGTTTCGTTCCGGGTCGTAATGACCATAGTGGTGAACCTGTGCCTGAACCGATGGGGGGAAGCTTTGCAGTTCCTCTTCCGTAAACAGGCAGTCGAATCCGGGAACCAGTTTCCATGTGACAGTCCCCTTGGGAATAAATTCCTGGGCAATCAAACCGAATCCGTGAATTTTGCTGATTCCCACTCTCGCATTGACTAAAAGCACGATTCCTCCTTTCACAGCACGTACAGGTCTTATATATCCGTCTCTTCTTCATTTGCTCAGATGCCCGGCGAATAGCTGATCCTGAGCAGGTATTCCCGACCCGGTCCGGGGAGGGGGGCGTGGCCGCCGTTATACGGCTGGATGAATTCATGGTTCGCCCCGAAGAGGTCGAACACCCCGACACCCACGTCAACTCCCTTCCAGAAGGCGTCGCGGTAGAGGAGGTAGAGGTTGGCCACCAGCTCCGGGTCGTGGCGGCTCACCTGAGGCTCGTCCGTGTTCGGGTCGACGTGGTCGAACCCATAGCGGTCCCCCACGAAGACCAGCGTCGTGTTCAGGTTGAGGTTCCGGGTCACCTTGTACCCGGCGTCGAGGGTCACCTTGTGGGCCGGGAGCCCCAGGAAAACGTCGTCATCCCCCGGCACCCGGAAGAGGTCGGAGCCCGTTTTGGTGGTCCGGTAGTAGGCATAGCGCAGTGCCAGGTGCCCCCAGTGGTCCCGGAACCGGTACTCGGCCTCCACGCCCCGCGTGCCGATGCGGCTTTCGTTCTTGTAGGCATCCAGCTGGTTGGGAAAGTCGTAGTAGTAGTTGATGGGGTGATGCATGCGGATATCGAAGAGGTTGATCGACAGATGGTTTCGGGCATCGAACCGGTGACTTGCCTCCAGCTCCACCACGTCGGCCGTTTCGGTTTCGAGCTTGGTGCCGGTCTTCAGGGCAGCCGCTGTCTGCTCGATGGTCGGGGCCCGGAAGGCCCGGTTGTAGATGGCCTTCACGCTCGTGTCGCCGAAACTGCGGGTGAGGCTGAGGCGGGGGACCACCGATGGCTCGTACTCGCTGTGCTTTTCCAGGCGCACCCCGGCCGTGACGTTGACGAGGGGGGTCTTCAGGAGCCATTCGTTGTGGAGGGCAAAGCTGTTGAAGTCGATGCTCTGCTTGCCGCCCGGGAACTGGTATTTCCGTGACGGCTCGCCGTGGCGGGCATATTCCCATTCATAGTCGGCGCCGAACAGGGTGCTGGCCCAGCTGGACAGGTCCCAGTCGGCCCTGAGTTTCAGGCCGTACTTTTGTATCGTGGGGTCGTAGTAGGTGTCAGGAACCGCCGAAGCCCAGGTGTTCCTCCAGGGCTGCTGGATGGCTGCCTCGAAAACCGGTGTCAAGCTGAGGTTGTCGGTTATCTGGGCCTTGTAGGAAACCTGGCCGAGGGTTGTGACGAAGCGGACCCGGTAATCGTCGGATTGGACGCTGCCGTAAAGATCGCGATGGGTGATCAGATGGTTGTCGTAGATGAACCGGGCATCGAGGTTTCCCATTCGGTATTTCAGGCCTACACTTCCCGTCTCTAGGCCAGAATTCCCCCCCATGTCCCATTGGCTTCCGCTCTGGTCCGTATAGGTCCGGTCGCTGCGCTGGGCGACACCTCCGAACAGGGAGATGCCGAAATAGCCACTGTCTCCGACGTTTCTGCCGTATTTGGCTGTCAGGTTCCGGCGGGCGAAACCCCGGTCGAAGAGCCCGATGGTGGAGGAGGCCTGGCCCCCCGGAACCTCAGCGCCGATTTTGGTGATGACGTTGATGACCGCCAGCTCGGCGAAGTTGCCGTACATGGCCGAGCCGGGGCCGCGGATGATCTCGATCCGCTCGATCAGTTCCACGGGGAAATGGCCGCCGTAGGGAACGTTCCCGTACATGAGCTCGTTGAAGCCCATGCCGTCGACGGTGAGCTTTATCTTGCCATCCTGCCCCCAGATACCCCGGAAGCCGACTCCCACCGTGTTCCAGATATCCACCCCGAACTCGAACCCCGGCACCATCCGCAGCACATCGACGAGGTCCCGGGCGCCGGAGAGCTCCAGCTCCTCGCGGGTTATCATGCTCACCACAGCCGGGGCTTCGCTCGGCAGGGCCGGCTTGGCGGAGGCCACCGTCACCTCCATGGTGAGCAGGTCATCCAGCGACAGCCGGGCACCGGCCGTGCCCGGGAGAGCCGCTGCGGTCGGCGATTCGGTGCCCAGGGCGGCGGACCCTGCCAGGAGAATCGCCATGACGATCAGAAGCTTAGCGCGCAGCATCATATCCCTCTTTTCCCGATGGTTTGGGTATGGTTATGGTGAAGAGCGAACCGGCCCCCTCCTGGGATTGAACCGCAATGGCGGCGTTGATGCACTTGGCGAACGCCCGTGAGTAGGAGAGCCCCATGCCGGCGCCGCTGACTCCCGGATGGTCCCCCTTCCGGAACAGGTCGAAAATCTTCTGCTGCTCCGCCTCCGCGATGCCGATGCCGGTGTCCCGCACCCCCAGGCACCACTCCTGCTCGGTTTCCGCCCCGTCAATCCCGATGACCTTCTCCCGTGAATCCCTGGTGAACTTGACGGCGTTGTCCAGGAGATGGGAGAGGATCTGCCGGAGGACGGCCGGGTCGGAGGTGATCCGTTCCGGCACCCGGCCGATGCGCAGCGCCATGCCCGCCTCCTCGATCCGGGGGCGAAAGTCGTCCGCAACCTCCTGGAGCAGCGGCATCAGCTCGAACTCCCGGGGCCTGGCCCTCAGGGTGCTGATCTGGGAGATGTTCACGACCGCCTGGTACATGGTCTTGACCGACGAAACCGATCCGCGGAGGACGTCCAGACTGAAGTCCGTCTCCCCGCCGAGGCTTTCCTCCAGGGCCGCCGCATCCTCGGCGGTCATCATGCTCTCATACTTGGCCAGGACCCGGTGGGCCGCGGCCACGGCGGCGGAGACCTCTTCCACATAGCAGCTCAGGTTCAGGATCGGCGTCCGCAGGTCGTGGTGGAAGATATGGACGAAGTTGCGCAGGTCCTCGTTGATCTGTTCCAGGTTTTTCGTGTGATCGGCCAGTTCCCGGGTCCGCTGTGCCACCTTTTCTTCCAGTTCGTCGCGGCTGCGCTGCAGTTCGTCATCCCGCAGGCGGATCTGTTCAAGCATGTCGTTGAAGCTCTCGGTCAGGACGCCGATCTCGTCGGCGCTCTCCACGGGGATCCGGATCTGGTAGTTGCCGCTGGCCGATATGGTGTTGGCGGCGGCGGTCAGGTGCTCGATGGGCCCGATGATCGACCGCTGTCTCCTCGTGATGACGGCCCTGCCGACCAGAAACGCGATGACGAAGACCCCCCCGAGGGCGACGACGATCAGGAGAATGCGGTTGTAGAGTGCGGTGAGGTTGTAGCGGATGGTGAGGGTGCCGAGCGTGCGGTCGTGGTTGATGTGGTCGGTGGCAACGATACCGGTGCGGAAGTCGAAATGGGTCAGGTGGAAAACGGTCCTTTTCGGCGCGTCGGGCCGCAGGCGGATGCCGGGGGCGGTGTCGGGGCGCTGGTAGGCGGCGAACGGATCTCCCGCGGCGTTGAAGACCGCCGCGGCATCGATGTTCCGGTTGCCGGCCAGGGAGGAGAGGAGGGCGTCGGCGGCGGCGGTGTCATCGAACATCAGGGAGGCTTCGAGGTTTTTCGCAAGAATTTCCCCTTCGGTGGCCGCGGCCGCCATGAACTGGGCCCGGTATTCCACGGTCGCGATGATGCAGAAGAGGGCAATGCTGCAGAAAAAGGCCGCTGCCGTTGCCTGACGGTAGATGCGGCCCAGCTTCCGTTCGAGGGAGATGTCGTGAAAGGGGCGGCGAGCCATGGATCAGTAAACCTTCTTTGCCAGCGACAGGAGCCGGGAGTTGATTTTTATCCCGGCGGCGCCGGCGGTCCTGGCGCTGATGTCGAATGCCAGTTTTTTGTCCTTCAGGTAGAGGCGGATGATCCCCCCCCGGTCGATGAAGCGGTCGCCACTCCCCACGGTGAGCAGCCCTTTTTCCCTGGCTTCCTTCAGGATAAAGCCGGCCCCGCGCACGGTGTCGCTTTCCAGGAACACGACATCGCAGCCGTCCAGGGACCGCGCGCTGTCCAGATCCCGCGCCGCAATCCGGGAGCCCAGCCCCCTGAGCTGGAGCTGGGAACGCACCTCCGAGGAAAAGCGCTCCGAAGCGGCCATGCAGATCCCGTAGGCGTCCGGCCTGGCCCGTCCCGGCCGCTCCACGTAGCCGAGGACATTGACCAGAAAGAGGGCCTTGAGCGTCTCCTCGGTGACCTCCTCGCCGCGGGCCGCCGGTCCGGGGGCCAGGGCGAGGGCCGCGGCAAGGAGGAGCGAAACAGTTATGGGGTGCAGATAACGGGAAGTCATGGGTGTCGATAAAGAAGATCTCAGATCACGAGGGACTTGGGAAAGGCCACGTGGAACGTTGTTCCGCGCCCCTCTTCCGATTCGAACCAGATCCTCCCCCGGTAGCGCTTGGCCAGGGCGCTGGCCAGGGGCATGCCGACGCCGTCACCCGGAATTTCCAGGTCGGTGGCGCGCCTGAAGAACATGAATACCTTGTGTCGATTGTAGTCGGCGATGCCGATGCCGTTGTCACGCACGGAAAAAATCACTTCGCGGTCGTTCTCGCCGGACTTGATCGCGATGGCCCCCTCCCGGGACGGGTCCAGGTACTTGACGGCATTGTCGATGATGTTGCCGAAAATCCGCTCGGCCACCGTCGGGTCGATCATCAGGGTCGGAAAGGAGGCCTCCAGCGAGAGCCGGCACCCCTTCTGCTCCAGGCGGTGGCGCATGGCGGTGGCGATGCCCCTGATGAGTCCCCCCATCTCCACGGGCTGGTTGTTCAGCGGCATCCCTTCCAGTTTGGAGTAGACCACCAGCAGATTGACCAGCCGCTCGACCCTCCTGGCGCTCGCCTCCACAAAGCCGATGGCGTCGAGCATCTCCTCGCGGTACTGGGCAAGCAGGGCCTGAAAATCCCCGGAGGGGCCGAGGACCGTGCCGAGCTGCTTCAGGAAGTTTTCGGTGATGACGCTCAGTTCCCCCGTGAAGCCCTTGATGCTCACCACCGGCGAGCGGAGATCGTGGGAGACGCTGGAGACGAAGGTCCGCATCTCCCGTTCGGAAACCTCCACCCGGGACTCGATGGCGGCCAGGGTCTGGGCCACCGCCGGTATCCGGCGGTAGTCGGTCAGGGTCAGGAGGTAGCGGTACGGCCTGAGGTTCTGGTCCAGCACCGGCGACAGGATTGCCAGGAGGGTGATCCGCGTCCCCGAGGATTTTATCAGGCGGACTTCGCTGAAGGTTTCCCTGGTCCCGAGGGGGCGCGGTTCCCCCTCGAAAAGGATGACCTCATGGAGCAGCCGCCCCGACACGGCCTCCCCCTGATACCCTGACAGCTCGGTGAAGGCCCTGTTCGTTTCGATAATCGTTCCGTCGGTACCCAGGACGATTGTCGGCATCTGTGTATCCGGGCAGTGCATGGCTGTCAGGGGAACCTCATCATTGTCAGGCAAGCCGCCAGAAAGTCGATGGTTGCCTGGAAGGCCGTGTAGTCCATCGGCTTGACCAGATACAGGTTTGCCCCCTCGCGGTAGCAGCGGCGGATCTCGTCCGGATTGTCCGTGGTGGTGAAGACGATGACCGGGATTGGGGCTGTGGTCTCGTTCCCCTTGAGGCGCCGCAGGACTTCGAAGCCGTCGATGCCGGGCATGTTGATATCGAGCACGACGAGGTGCCGGCACAGATCCTCCGGGGCCTTGCCGTCGAAATATTCGAGGGCCTTGCGTCCCGTGTCGAAGGGGAGAATTTCCACATCGGCGCTTTTCCTCAGGTTTTTGGTGATGAGCCGCGTGTGCCCCGGTTCATCTTCAATGAGGATGAGCTTGGTCTTGATGGCGGACTGTCGGGTCATGGCGGTTATCTCTCCCCTGAAGCGCCGGCGCTGGCGTTCTTGCGCCGGTGGCGCCGCACGTAGACCGCCGCCAGCACACAGCTGAAGATGATAACCCCGATCAGGGCCTGGTGGGAGTAGCGCATGATCAGTTCCTGATTCTGGCCGATGACATAGCCGATCCAGGTGAGGATCGTTACCCAGATGAAGGCTCCCACCGTGGTGTAGAAGGCGAACTTGCCGTGATGCATGCCGGCCAGCCCGGCCGGGAGGGAAATCAGGTGCCGGATCACCGGGAGGAGCCGGCCGATGAAGGTTGAAATCTCACCGTGCTTGTGGAAGAATGTCTCGACTTTCGCGAACTTCTCCGCGGTGATCCAGACATACTTCCCGTATTTCAGCAGCAGGGGACGCCCCAGCCAGTGGGCGGCGAAGTAGTTGGCGTAGGCCCCGGCGAGGCTCCCCGCCGTCCCCATGAGGATGGCCGCCCAGATGTTCATTTCGCCCCGCTGGGCGAGATAGCCGGCCGGGGGCATGACCAGCTCGCTCGGCACGGGGAAGACGGAGCTCTCCATGGCCATGAGGATGAAGATGCCGGGGTAGCCCATGGCGCCGATGGTGGCCACGAGCCAGTCGATGAGCTGATGCATGGGGGAATCTCCTCCTGCGGAGTCAAGTAAAGCACACTTCTATAGCACACTTTGGCCCGTTCAGGCCAGAAAAAGCAGGAGAATCAATGGATAAGCAGATTTACGTGGTTGGACACCGCAACCCCGACACCGACTCCGTCGCCTCGGCCCTGGCCTACGCGGCCCTCAAGAACCGCCAGGGGCAGACGAACGTCACCGCCGCCATGGCCGGGGAGCCGAATCCCCAGACCCGCTACATCCTGGAGCGCCTCGGCATCGAGCCGCCGGTCTACCTGGCCGACGTCCACCCCAAGGTCTGCCACGTCCTCAACCGCCAGCCGGTGACGGCCGCCGCCAGCACCCCCCTGCGGGACGCCCTGGGGGTGTTCCACCGGCACGGCATCCGGGTCCTGCCGGTGGTGGATGATGGGGGGGCACCCCTGGGGCTCGTGTCGCTCCTGAAACTTTCGGAAAAGTACCTGGTGGCCGGCACCGACCGCAAGCGCGGTGTCGATGCCTCGCTCCGCACCCTGGCCGCCTGCCTGGACGGGACCTTCCTCACCGGCGCGCCGTCCGACGAGGTGGAACATCTGCATCTCTTCATCGGCGCCATGCTGGAGGAGTCGTTCTCCAGCCGCATCGAGGGGTATGACCCCGCATCGCTCCTCATCATGACCGGCGACCGCCGCAGCATCCAGCAGACGGCCGTGGAGCGGGGGGTGCGGCTTCTGGTGGTGACCGGCGGCTTCCCCCTGGCCGACGGGCTCCTGGAGCAGGCGGAGGCGAAGGGGGTGACGGTCGTCTCCACCCCCCACGATACCGCCACCGCCGCCGGCCTGGCCCGGCTCTCCACCCCCCTCTCCCGGTTCGTGGAGTCGAAGTTCGAGAGGATCGGCGTTGCCGAGCCCCTGGACCACCTGCGCCTCAAGCTCCTCCATTCGGGGGAGCCGGCGGTGATCGCCGTGGAGGAGGACGGCACCATCGCCGGGGTCGCCACCAAGTCGTCGCTCCTGGCGGAGATCCCCTACGCCCTGATCCTCGTGGACCACAACGAGCTGAGCCAGTCGGTCCCCGGGGCCGAGGCGGTGGAGATCCTGGAGGTGATCGACCACCACAAGCTGGGGAACCCCCCCACCAGCCAGCCCATCACCTTCATGGCGGCGCCGGTGGGGAGCACCTGTACCATCGTTGCATCCCTCTACCGGGAACGGGGGATAGAGCCGGAACAGAAGGTCGCGGCGCTCCTGCTGGCCGGGATTCTGTCGGATACCGTCATCCTGAAATCCCCCACCACCACCCGCCGGGACCGGGAGATGGTGGAGTGGCTCCAGGAGCGGGCCGGCCTCGACCCGGTGGCCTTCGGCAAGGACATCTTCTCCGCCTGCGGCGGCTTCTCGGCCCACGGCACCCCGGAGAAGGCGGTTCGGGCCGACTTCAAGCACTTCACCGCCGGGGATATCTCCTTCGGCGTGGGGCAGGTGGAGGTGGTGGGCTTCGACGAGTTCTTTGACCTGAAGGAGACCCTCCGGGAGACCCTGAAGAAGGTGAAGGAGGCGGACCGGCTCCATCTGGCCGGCCTCATGGTGACCGACATCTACAGCGAGACGACGCTCTTTCTGGCCGAGGGGAAGAACGGGCTGGCCCACGTCATGGGGTACCCCCAGGTGGAGCCCCACCTCTACGAGCTGAAGGGGGTCATGTCCCGCAAGAAGCAGATGGTGCCGCACCTGCTGAAGGTGCTGGGGAAGATCTGAAAGGCTGTTCGTGTGTGCTTCGCACGTTCGATCGCTGGCGCTCGTTCGTGCGGCTTGCGCCGCGTTCGACCCGTTTGAAACGCGAAAACGAACGAAGTGGTTGAACGGGCGAAGCGATCGAACATAGCGAAGCGATCGAACATAGCGAAGCGATCGAACGTTTACAAGAGTGAAGCCATGAACTTTATCGAGAGCCTCAAAAACGAAGTCCTCGTGGGTGACGGTGCCATCGGCACCATGCTCTACGCCAAGGGGGTTTCCCTGGACGCCAACGTGGAGCACCTGAACCTGGTGCGGCCGGAGCTGGTCCTGGAGCTCCACCGGGAGTATCTGGCCGCCGGAGCACGGGTCATCGAGACCAACACCTTCGGCGCCAACTGGACGAAACTCTCGGCCATCGGCCTGGAGAAGCGGGAGCGGGAGATCAACCTGCGGGGGGCCCGCTTGGCCCGGGAGGCCGCCGTGGGAACCGACGCCTTCGTGGCCGGCTCCCTGGGCCCCCTGGTCCGGGTGAAGGGGGACGAGCGGGAGCTCTCCCCGGCCGAGACCACGGAGATCTTCCGCCGGCAGGCCCAGGCCCTGGCCGAGGGGGGGGTCGATCTCCTCATCCTGGAGACCTTCACCGACCTGGGGCAGATCCTCCGGGCCCTGGAGGCGGCCCGGGAGACGGGGCTGCCGGTCGTGGCGAGCATGGCGTTCCTGGAGAACGGCCGCCTGGCCGGCGGGGCCGACGTGGAGCGGGCGGTGGGGGAGCTGACCGCCGCCGGGGCAAGCGTGGTGGGGGCCAACTGCGGCGCCGGCCCCCTGGAGGTGCTCGGCACCATCCGGCGCATGGCCGTCGCCACGGCGCTCCCCGTCGCGGCCTACCCCAACAGCGGCTTCCCCGAGTACGTGAACGGCCGCCATGTCTACCGCACCACCCCCGACTACTTTGCCGAGCGGGCCGCCGAGATGGTGGCGGCCGGGGCGGCGCTGGTGGGGGGGTGCTGCGGCACCACGCCGGAGCATATCCGGCGCCTGGCGCAGCGGCTGGCGGGGCTGCGTCCCGCGGCTCGAACCGTGGCGGCGCCGGCGGTGCCGGCCGAGGAGCGGCGCGAGGAAGTGGCCGCGGCCGAGGGTTTCCTGGCCCGCTGGGGGAAGGAGCCGATCGTCACCGTGGAACTGGATCCCCCCAAGGGGTTTGACTGCGCGAAGATTGTCGAGGGGAGCCGGGCCCTGAAGGCGGCCGGCGCCGATGCCATCAACATCGCCGAAAATCCCCTGGCCCGGATCCGGATGGGGAACATCGCCCTGGGACATCTCATCCAGCAGGAGGCGGGGATCGAGGTCATCGTCCACGTTACCTGCCGGGACCGCAATCTCCTGGGGCTCCAGTCGGACCTCATGGGGGCGAGCCTCCTCGGCATCCGAAACATCCTCGCCGTCACCGGCGACCCGGCCCGGATCGGCGAGCAGGCCGGAGCCACCTCGGTCTACGACCTGAATTCCTTCACCCTCATCAAGCTCCTGGCCGACCTGAACGCCGGGGTAAACGCCCTGGGGAATCCCCTCGGCCGGGGGGCCGGCTTCACCATCGGCTGCGCCTTCAACCCCAACAGTCAGCGGATGGAGGTGCAGGCGGAGCGCCTTGCCAGAAAGGTGGCCAACGGGGCCCGCTTCGTCCAGACCCAGCCCCTCTACGACCTGGGGCGCCTCGACGAGATGCTGGCGCGGACGGCCCACCTGGGGGTCCCGGTGCTGCCGGGGATCCTGCCGCTGGTGAGCGAGCGCAACTGCGAGTTCCTCCACAACGAGGTGCCGGGGATCGTGATCCCCGAGGAGATCCGGGTCCGGATGCGGGGGAAGGAGAAGGAGGCGGGGGTCCGGGAGGGGCTCGCCATCGCCCGCGAGTTCATCGACGCCGCCCGGAACAGGGTCGGCGGCTTCTATCTCATCCCCCCCTTCGGCAGGTACGGGATCGCCGTCGAACTGGTGCGGCATATCAAGGAGAAATGACCCATGCGCAGTCATCGGGCCGTGTTGCTGATGGTCCTCGTTCTGGTTCTTGCCGGCTGCCGCAACCCCTATCTGGTGGCGCAGCGGTTCGACGATACGTACCGGGAGTACAACCGGCTGGTGCGCTGGCAGGAATACCGGAACGCCTGTCAGAGTTTTGCCGACCCCGGCGTGGCGCAGGAGTGCCTTGCCCGGGCCGGCGCGGCGAAGGGGGCCTCCATGGCCGACTACCGGGTAAAGGGGGTGGATATCGATCCGGCAAAGGGGACGGCGACGGTGCGGGTGGAGTTCGACTACTACGTCCTTCCGTCCACCCGGCTCAAGACCCTGGAGGATGTGCAGGAGTGGCGCTACGGGGAGGTTGACGGGGCGGCCCGCTGGCGCATCGTGACTCCGCTCCCCGATTTCAGGTGAGGGCTTGCGGGTGCCGGAGCGATACCGTGTTTCAATGTGGGCGATAATGTGGTAAACAGAAAGAGACTACGAGGCGTAACGCCAGACACAAAAGGAGTGCACCCCATGTCAGACAGCAGAAACGAGACGGCAGCCATCCTGGCCTTCTTTGCCGGCGCGGCCCTTGCGGCCGGTGCGGCCCTCCTCCTCACTCCAAAGCCCGGCCGCGAGGTTCGGGAAAAGCTCGGGGAGGTTACCGAGGACGCGGTCGAAAAAATCCGCTCGGCGGTCCGCGAGGCAAAGTACAAGGTCGCTCCCAAGGGCAAGGACGAGACCGGCGACATAGAAGGGGGAAGCTGCTGGATCTGATGGTCCCCCTGAAAACATGAAAACAGCAACGCCCCGCTCCTCAGCAGGAGACGGGGCGTTGTTGCTTTCAGGCCGCGGGGAACCTGTTCAGCCGGAGACGTAATCCGCCGCCACGGTCTGTATCGACACCGATTTCATGTGGGGGACCACCTCGTTGGCGTGGTAGGGGTGCACCTGGTAGGCCTGCAGGTCCTCCAGGGAATCGAATCTGGTCACCAGGGCCAGGTCGGCGGAGCGCTCGGACCTGATCACGTCGACCCCCACCTCCAGGTGGCGCAGCTGCGGGATTTTCCCCCTCATGCTTTCCAGTTTTTCCCGGGCCGCCGTCACGTTGGCCGGGCTCGGGTCGTGGAGCTTGAACAGGACAATGTGGGTTATCATCGGTTCATTCCTCCTCTTCTCAGTAGTGGTTCCTTATGCGGTTCTTTCCTGTTTCTCCAGCATAGACAGCCTTGCACGGATGGCAGTCACCATACCACAGGCCCTCTTCCTTTGCCACCGGCAGGCGTGCGGTTACGATTTTTTCTGGTAGATTTGTAGCCGGAGGCAGGAAAGGAGGTGCCGTTATGGTCAAATTCTACGATCCGAGGGATGAAGCCGACCAGGCCCGCGTGGAGGCCATGCTCCGGGCAAGGGGGATTGAATATTTTCTGGTTCCCGAGCCCCAGGAGGGGATCGGTCCCCGGCAGATTCACGTGGCCGAGGAGGACCTTCCCGCCGCCGAGGAGCTGCTTCGAAAGGTTTGAAAAAACGGCCCGCCATTGCCGGCGGGCCGTTTTTTTGTCTGCCGGCGGGGTGGGCTATTGCTGCTGGGGAACGATGGTGATCTCCACCCGGCGGTTCAGGCTGCGGCCGGCCTCGGTGGCGTTGTCGGCAATGGGCTTGCTCTCGCCGAAGCCGACGGCGGTCATGCGGGCCGGGGCGACGCCGCGGGCGGCCAGGGCGTTCTTGACGGCTGCGGCCCGGCGCTCCGAGAGGTCCTGGTTGAGTGCCTCGCTTCCCGTGCTGTCGGTGTGGCCGGCGATGGTGATGTTGGTGGCGGGGTACTGGGTGAGGACCTGGGCCACCCGGCTGATCTCGTCACTGGCGCCGGGCTGGATGACCGCCGAGTTTACCGGGAAGAGGATATCCGCTTTGAAGGTGACGGCGAGGACGTTCTGGTCCCGCTGGATGCTGGCTCCCTCCACGTTGGCGACGGCCTGCCGCATGGCGGCCTCCTGCTTGTCCATGTAGTTGCCGATGGCGCCGCCGGTGAGGCCGCCGGCCAGGGCACCCGCCGCCGCGCCGATGAGGGTCGATTCCGTGTCGCGTCCGATGGCCTGGCCAAGACCCGCGCCGATCGCAGCGCCGACGCCGGTGCCGACCGCGGCCCCCTTCTGGGTCCGGGTCATGGGCTGCGAGCAGCCGGTGATGGCCGCCATGGCGATGGTGAGAGCGCAGAGTGCTGTCCGTTTCATGGTTCCTCCTGGTGGTTGTGGTCGAGATGATCTTCTGCGCGGGAGTATACCACACCCGGGGGGCGAGGCAACCGGCAGGGACGGGCTGGTTCTGGCGGGGAGAGAGAGGTGGGTGGGCTGTATTCCGGGGTCGGCGGGGGGGATGGCGCCCCCTTCGGGGAAGAAACGAGGGGGCGCCGCGCCCCGGCGTTGGCTATGCGGGACCCTTGCCGGCCGCGGGGATCGCCTCTTCCGGTTTCCGCACCTCTTCCTCCTCGATGATGGAGGCGAAGCGGATGATTCCCGGTACCAGCTTGATCGCCACGATCAGCGAGGCGAACCCGAGGAAACCGCCGGCCAGGAGACCGTATCCCTCGGCTTCCGGCGCGGCCGCCTCCAGGGCGTAGGCCGCCACACTCAGGATGACGAGCAGGACGATCAGCAAAACGGCAAAACCAAGTCCAAGGGTTTTCATGACGGCCTCCTTGCGCTCCGTTACGGTCATCAGACTGTCTGCTTTCATGTCATATCTCCTTGAGATTGCTGAATTCGCCCCAGTTCAGGTGCCACTTGGGGGCCGCAACGAAGTCGTGGATACTCTCCACCACGTCGTAGTGTCTGCGCTCTTCGGCGGCAATTTCCCGCAGGAGCGCCCTGGATTCCTCATTCCGCTCCTGTTCGGCAAGTTCCTCGAAAAACCGCACGATATCCGCCTCCACCTTCATGGCGTGCTCGTAGGCCTCCAGATCCTCCTTCAGGAGATCGACGGCGGTTCCATTCGCGGCGAAGATTTCCGCAAAACGGTCCCGGGCCCGCTCCAGGGCCTGGGAGTCGGCATTGCAGTGGGCCGATGCGCCCCGCTTCATGGCCAGGAAGGTGTCGTAGAGCTCCTGCTGCTCCCGGGCCAGCAGGTTAAACACCGTCCGGATTCCGCCGACGGTCGTCTCTCCTGCCAGACGCTCGAAGTAGCTCTTTCCCATCTGCTCCATTTCCAGCGCGAAATCAAGAACCTTCATCGTCTCCTCCTTTGCCGCGGCGTATGGGTCCGTGCAGGGCAGTACCGACAGGTGTCCGACCGGCTGCTTGGTTGGATAAGATTAATGTTTGTCATGGTATCACCGTGCATAGTGTTTACAATATGCATATTTTTTTTGTGCAGCGATTTTTGCCGCCGTGGACATGCCGGCCGGCGGTGAATCCAGTTTCAGCAAGGCTTGCTTATCCCGTGGGCAGAAATCGGGGGCCTCTGCGGCGGAGACAGGGGTCGCCGGGGCCGAGCGGCCGGTAATTGCGGATTGGCGGCCATGGCCCCTTGGCGGCACGGAACCTGCTGAATGGGAGAAGTGTACACCCCCCCCTCCGTGGCGGAGAGCACCCGTGGGCCCGCGGCTGCTTTGGTGTCCGGTTCCCTGTGATACACTTGTTTTTGTGGCCCGCCGCCGACGGCCCGCACTGCAAAGGAGTGACCCGTGAAACGAACCATTGTGCTGCTTCTGCTCCTTCTCCCCTTCACCATTTCCGTCACGGCCGTCCGGGCCGGGGAAATCGGCCTGTCAGCCGCGGCGAGCCTCAGGGAGGTCGTCACCGAACTGGCCGACGCCTACCGGAAAAGGCGCCCCGAAGCGCGGATCAGCTGCAGCTTCGGCGGCTCCGGCGTCCTGGCCAGGCAGATCGAGCAGGGTGCGCCGGCCGACCTCTTCATTTCGGCCAGTCGCGAGTGGATGGACTACCTGGGGGAACGGCGGCTGGTGGAGCAGGACACCATCGGCACCTTCGCCCACAATCTGCTTGTCTTTGTCGGGGTGCCGGGGGTGACCGCAACGGGGATGAGGGATCTGACAAGGCTGAAGCGGATTGCCGTGGGGAGCCCCCGGAGCGTGCCGGCCGGCGAGTACGCCATGCAGGCACTGCGGGGGGCGGGAATCGAGAAGGAGCTGGGCGGGAAACTGGTCATGGCCAGGGATGTGCGGGAGGCGATGAAGTATGCCGAACTGGGCGAGGTGGACGGAGCCTTCGTCTACCGGACTGACGCCTTGCTGCTGGGAAAGCGGGCAAAGATTCTGTTTACCGTGGCCGAGGGGCTCCGCGGGCGGGTGACCTATCCCATGGCCCTGACCGTATCAGGAGCCCGGAAGAAGGAAGCCCGGGAGTTCCTCCGCTTCCTCCAGTCTGCCGAGGCGAAAAGCGTCCTTGCCAGATACGGCTTTGTGGTGAAATAATCCGGCCATGGTCTCCTTTACCCCCGCAGACATGGATGCCATCCGCCTCTCGGCCCGGGTCGCCCTGGCGGCGACCATCGTGTCGCTCCCCTTCGGCATCGCCATTGCCTACGTGATGAGCTACCGCTCCTTCCGGGGGAAAGCGTTTGCGGAGGTGCTCCTCAACCTCCCCCTCACGCTTCCGCCGGTGGTGATCGGCTACCTGCTCCTCCTGCTGCTCGGGAAAAACGGCTGGATCGGGAGTATCCTCGACGCGGCGGGGCTCAGGATTGTCTTCACCTGGTATGCGGCGGTCATTGCCTCGGCGGTGGTGGGGTTTCCGCTCCTGGTCCGCTCCATCCGGATCGCCATGGAGTCCATCGACGAGGGGCTCATCCAGGCGTCGCGCACCCTCGGCGCCCGGTGGAGCGACACCCTGGCCACCGTCATCCTCCCCCTCTCGCTGCGGGGGATCGTGGCCGGTTCGTCCCTCATGTTCGGCCGCAGCCTTGGGGAGTTCGGCGCCACCATCATCGTTGCCGGAAACATCCCCGGCGTCACCCAGACCATCCCCCTGGCAGTCTACGACTACGTCAGCGCCCCCGGCGGCGAGGGGGCGGCGCTCTCCCTCTGTCTCGTTTCCGCGGGGCTCTCCCTTCTTGTCCTCTTTTTCCACGAATATCTGGCGCGCCGCATGGGAAGGAGGGACTGAGATGGAATTAAGGGTGAGGTGCACCAAGTCCTTCGGGGGGTTCCACCTGGCGGCCGACTTTGCCGTGGAGGGGAACCGGGTCGGCATCTTCGGTGAGTCGGGGAGCGGCAAGTCGACGCTGGTGAACATGCTGGCGGGGCTCGAACGCCCCGACGGCGGCGAGATCCTGCTGGACGGCGAGCCCCTCTTCTCCGCCGGCCGCCGCACCAATGTGCCGCCGGAGCGGCGGCGGGTGGCCCTGGTCTTCCAGCACCCACACCTCTTTCCCCACCTCTCGGTCCGGGGGAACCTCCTCTACGGCTGGAAGCGGTGCGCCGTGGCCAACCGGCAGGTGGGGCTCGACGACATCGTCGACGTGCTCAGGATCGGTCACCTCCTGGAGCGGGGGGTGATGAACCTCTCCGGCGGCGAAAAACAGCGGGTGGCCCTGGGCCGGGCGCTCCTCTCCAACCCCCGGCTGCTCCTCATGGACGAACCCCTTTCGGCCCTGGACGACACCCTCCGCTTCCAGATCATTCCCTATCTGCGGGGGGCCTGCGAGGCCCTTGCCATTCCCTACCTCTTCATATCCCACTCCCTGGTGGAGATGCGGCTCATGGCCGAGCGCGTCATCGTCTTCAGCCAGGGGCGCCAGGTGGCGGATACCACTCCCGACGATCTTGCCCGCGACCGCATGGGCGGCAGTCCCGTGGGGTACATCAATCTCCTGCGGCTCGCTGATCCCCGTGACCACGACGGGCTCACGTCCTACGACTGGGAGGGGAACCGGCTCTTTCTCACGGCTTCGCCCGGGGAGGGGGAGCTCCTCTTCGAACTTTCATCAAAGGATATGATTTTGTTCAAGAAGCACCCCGAGGCCATCAGCGCCCGGAATCTCCTCCGCTGCACGGTAACGGGAACCTTCGAGGCGGGACGCAAGGCAGGGGTGGAACTGATGTGCGGCAGCGGGCGGCTGGTGGCCGAAGTGGCCGCCGAGGCGGCCCGGGAGCTGGAGCTGACCGTGGGGAGCGAGGTCTTTGCCGCCGTGAAGGCATCGGCCTTCCGACGGCTGGGGTAGGGGCGCCGGTTACGATTTCTCCGGAGCGCCGCAGGCGCAGGAACAGGAGCACCCCATGCCGTCGGCCTTGCCGAAGGCCTCACGCCCCTCCCGGAAGGAGAGCCAGGCGATGGCCAGGGAGCCGAGGGAGTCCAGCCAGCCGATGCCGGTCACTTCATAACCGGCGCTGGCCGCCAGGAGCGCCGCCGACAGCAGGAGGCAGGCCCGGGAGCAGGCGGCGTCGGCCAGGATGGCGGGGGAATTGAGGGCCTTCCCCACCTTCATTTTGTGGTGGATGAGAAGCCACATGAAGGAGATCGAAACGAGGGAAACCACGATCCCCCAGACGGTGGTTTCCGGGCGGTGGCCGCTGTAGATGCTGAGAGCCGCCGTCGCCACGAGCCCCGCCGCCAGCAGGTAGAAGGTCCCGCCCGTGATCCGCAGCGCCCGCCGCTCGAAGGAATCCCGCTTTTCCTCCTCACCCCGCTGGAGCCGCCGCACCATGTGCCAGATCCCCACCCCCGAGATCACCTCCACGAAGGAGTCGAGCCCGAAGCCGAAGAGGGAGAGGGTCTCATCCGCCGCGCCGAACCAGACCGAAACGACCCCCTCCACGATGTTGTAGATGATGGTGACGAGGGCCAGGAGCGCCGCCTTCCGGTAGAGTTCCTGGAGCCGGAGGAATTTGTCGCAGAGCATGGGTGGTTTCTCCGTATTACGTGGAATCATTTGTCTGACTGTTACGGAGGAGACCGGGGAGCGTCTCCCGCAGGCCGCGTCATTCCAGGCGGCGGGACTTCCTGCCGGTCAGTTCCTTGAAGTTTTCACCACTGACCACCGGCTTGCCGCTCTGCCGTTCAATATCCTCGCGGGTTCTGCCCGCCACCGCGCCGCCGTCCCGGGCGTCCTTCTGCAGCGGCTCGAAGCCTTGCGAATCCCGGTCCCGGTGGAGCTTGGTGGTGGTTGCCTCGGCCAGCATGGTCAGGATCAGCTCCATGTCGGTCATATGGTCCCGCAGGTTCTCCCTCTTCAGCCCCTTCACCTCCTTGTACTCCTCCACCTTCAGGTCAAAGGCCCCCTGCATGATCTCGTTGGTCAGGATGGCGAACTCCCGGCTGCTCCGCGCCCCCCGAACCTTCCATTCATCGGTCAGGTCCTGGCGGACGGCGATACCCCGAAGGCGTTTATCGATCCACTCCTTGGGGTACCCCTTCTGCTCATAGAGCTGCTTCATCCGCTCCTGGGCCAGCTCGGGGTTTTCGATCTCCTGGATACGTTCGTGGCCGACCCTGGCCAGCCAGCGTTTGAACGGTTCGGCTTTGGGGGATGGGATGGACTGGATGATGCGGAAGAGTCCTTCGGTGTTGGAGCAGTTGGTCTTTCGTATCCTGCCGTCAGGGGCCAGCAGTTCAAGGGGGGTACAAATTGTACCCCAGTAGGAATCAAGCTCAGGATCACGCTGACGCATACGCTTTATGTATTGGCGGACATCGACACTGTCCGTCAGGGCTTCCACCACATCGGCCACCGAAAACCACCACTCGCCGTTGTAGATGGTTTTCCTGATCTCCCGGCCTTCAAAGACGGCAAGTTTCGTGATTTCTTTAGCGGTCATGTCATAGCTCCTCTTTACTTGCCGGATCCAAGAGATTGCTACCGGTTTCGTACAAAAAGCGGTCGAATTCGACCGCTTTAAAATCAGGATTGTGCAGTTGCTCCTGGGGTAAGTCCCGTTCGGGAATGGTTTTCGGATATGATTTCCTCGAAATACTTGCTCTCGACGGCAATCCGCTTACCCATACGGACCGAGGAATCGGACTCCATTGAAACATCGGTCAGTAAAGTTCGTTGAAACGAATCGATTATCTTTCGTGCTTTGTTTGGCATAGTTAATTCAAAACTCCTTGGAACTCTGGACCATGCTCGAAATACAGCAGAATTTCAGCCAGAACATCACCCATAGTTACCTCGTGTTATGGCGGCCATACCCAGCCAGCCGCTCCTTCACCAGATCCGCCGCCCTGGCCGTCGCCTCCTCGGCGCCGTAGGCCGCAATGATCCGGTCGGCGATGACTTGCGCAGTGAGTTCTTCAAGAGAAAGCTGGAAATAGTCGGCAAACCGCTTGATCTGCTCGTCGGTGGGGAACCGCTCGCCCAGCTCCAGGCGGCTCAGGAGGGTAGAGTCGATCTCCACGGCGGCGGCGACCACGCGCAGGGGCACGTTCTGCTGCTGGCGAAGGGTACGGATGGTTTCGGCAAAGGTGGGCATGGTGTGACGATATTTGTTTTGACGTTTTGTGTCAAGACTATAGTTCTGTCAAAGATGGCTTGATGCCCTCAGAATGCCCGCCAGATGAACCATCCCCCGGCCAGGGCGATGATGGCGCCGCTTGCCCGCTTGCCCCAGAGGGAAACGTTGGCCACCCCCCGGGAGGCGGCGAAGGCCTCCACGAAGCCGGTGAAGGTGCCGGCGGCGAGCATGAGGAGGCAGTGGCCGAGGGCGTAGGTGAAGAGGAGGAGCGTCCCGTAGAGGATGTTCCCCTTCAGGGCCGCGAAGGAGAGGATGACGACCAGGACCGGGGTGGCGCAGGGTGAAGAGGCAATCCCGAAGAAGAGGCCCAGGAGAAGCGCCCCCACGAGCCCGCCCCGTTTCGGCCTGAACTGGGGCAGTGCCGGCAGGTTCAGGTCATAGAGCCCCAGCATGTGGAGTCCCATGGCCACGGCCACGACGCCCACGGCCACGTACCACCACCCTCCCACGGTGCCGAACATGGTCCCCAGGAGCGCCGCAGCGGCGCCGAAGATGGTGAAGGTGAGCGACAGGCCGATGATGAAAGAGAGAGAGTAGAAAAAGGCCTTCTTCCGGTTCCCCTCCGCATACCCTCCCACGAACCCCACCACCAGCGGGATGGTGGCCAGGACGCAGGGCGAGGCCGACGAGAGCACCCCCCCGATGAAGACGGCGCCGAATGCCAGAAGCGGTTGTGTCGCGACGATCTGCTCGATGTTGTCGAGAAGGCTCATCGCACCCCCAGGGCGTTCAGTTCCCTGACGATGTCGGCCTTGTCCATGAAGCCCACGTGGCGCTTCACTTCCTTCCCCCGGGCGTCGAAAAAGATCTGGGTCGGGATCATCTGCACCCGGAACCGCTTCGCCGCGGTCTGGTTCCCGTGGACGTCGATGAACAGGACGTTTGCCTTGCCCCGGTATTCCCCTGCCAGGGATTCCAGGATCGGCGCCATCTTCTTGCAGGGGATGCAGGCCCTGGCCCCCAGGTCGATGACCGCCGGCTTGCCCGCGGCAAGGGCCTGGTTGACGGCCGCATCGCTGGCCGAGGGAAGTTCCGCCCGGGCGACGGAGGCGGCGAGGAGCAGGAACAGGCCGGCGAGAACCCGCATCACAGCATCCCCTTGATCTCTTCCGACGAGACCACCTTGCCGGAGAATTTGACCACCCCGTCAATCACCAGCGCGGGGGTGCTCATGACCCCGTACTTCATGATTTTCTGAATTTCCTCCACCTTGACCACCTCCGCCTCCTTGCCGCTCATCTCCACCGCCTTCCTGGCATTCTCGTAGAGGGTCTTGCATTTGGCGCAGCCGGTGCCGAGCACTTCGATCTTCATTGTAGTCTCTCCTTTCCCGTTGGCTACAGAATCGCGTTGAACAGATATCCCACCATGGTGATGGCCACGGCAACCGTGCCGAAGAAGACCGCCAGGAGCCGATTCTTGAGGACGTTCTTCAGAATGACCGCCTCGGGCAGCGACAGGGCCGTCACCGCCATCATGAAGGCGAGCACGGTCCCGATGGCCATTCCCTTGGCGGTGAGGGCCTGGACGATGGGGATTACCCCGGCGGCGTTGGCGTAGAGTGGGACGCCGAGGGCCACGGCCACCGGCACGGCGAAGGGGTTGTCCCTGCCGGCCCAGCGGACGAGAAAATCCTGGGGGACATAGCCGTGGATGAAGCCGCCGATGCCGATGCCGACCACCACGTAGGGCCAGATCTTCTTCAGGAGTCCCAGGGTATACTCCCGGGCGTAGGTGAGGCGCTCCGGCCAGCTCTGCTCGGTTATCTCGCCATTTCCCACCTGCATCTCCCAGACGTAATCCTGGACGTACTTTTCCATCTTCAGCCGGCCGATGACGATGCCGGCCACAATGGCCACCAGGAGCCCCGTGCCGATGTAGATGAAGGCTATTTCCCAGCCGAACATCCCCCAGAGCATGATGAGGGCCACCTCGTTCACCATGGGGGAGGAGATGAGAAACGAGAAGGTGACCCCCAACGGCACCCCCGATTCCACGAAGCCGATGAAGAGGGGGACCGCCGAACAGGAGCAGAAGGGGGTGACGATCCCCAGGAGCGCCGCCATGACGTTCCCCACGTACTCCCGCCTGTGGGAGAGGATCCGTTTGGTCCTCTCCGGCGGAAACCAGGAACGGATGACGGCCACGGCATAAATAATGACCGTGAGGAGGAAAAAGATCTTGAGGGTGTCGTAGATGAAAAAGTTGAGGGCATCACCCAGGTGGCTGCCGGGGGTGAGGCCGAAGAGGTCGAAGACGAGGTGATCGGCAATGGGTTTGAACATCACGGGCTCCATGAACGCATGATTGTTTAGTCATGCAGTCAGGCAAAAAAATTGGCGCAGTTACAATCCGAGGGCTCTGTATGCGGCCCTGCGGATCAGGTCGGCGGGAATTTCTTCATGGGTGGTCCCCTCCAATTCAACGGTCCGGCAGGAGGTCTCGGTTCCGGCGAGGCAGGAGCAGGACGGGCAGGTACTCTCGGAAGCCTTTGCCCCGGCCAGCAGCTCCTCCAGGGGGGTGCCGTTGAAGAGGATCAGGTTCGATTCCGGGAGCTGCTCCTCGGTCAGCCTGGTCTCGGTGAAGACAATCCTCACTCCCCGGGGCGCCAGTTCCTCCCGCAACGCCGCCACGACCTCTTTGAGGCTTTGCCCCGTTGCCGAGCAGCGTTCACAGGTTGCGCCATCCTTGTCGTAATGCCGCCATTCGATGGTCAGTTCCCCCATGGTCTCGCCCCCTTCATACCGCCTTGAGCAGTGCGTGGCGCCCGGCGATTTCCTGCTTCACGATGAGGGTAATGGTGTCCACCACCTCCAGGATCTCCGGATGCTTGATGGCGTAGTAGATCTTGAGCCCTTCCTTGCGGCGGGAGAGGACCCCGGCCGCCAGCATCATGTTCAGGTGGCGGGAGGTGTTGGACTGCTCCTCGCCGATGGCGGGGAAAATCTCGCAGACACAGCGCTCGCCGTCCCGGAGGAAGTCGATGATCTTGAGCCTGGTCGGCTGGGCCAGGGCCTTCATGATATCGGCGCGAAGCTCTACCAGTTCCTTCATGGGGATCCTTTCGGTGAATGACTATATAGTCATATAGTGCGCAAGCGCTGCGCTGTCAAATGCTTTTCCCGCGCCGCCTGATGGAATATCCGGGTTCAAGGCTTTTCGGAAAATTCCCCCATCTCGAAGCTACGGTCCAGGAGCTGCACGTCAACCTCGCTTCCCAAGCCAAGGGAGGAATCGGGAGCGAGCACGATGAGCCCGTTGCCCCCGGTGAGCGACGCGAGACGGCCGGAACTCTGGCTGCCGGTTGTCCTTACCCGGTAGCGGCCGCTGCGCAGCTCCACGAGTCCCCGCACCAGGTGGGGCCGCTTTCCCCGGTTCTCCACCCCCTCCAGAAGCGTGGCCTTCACCACCGGCCGCAGGATGCGGCGGTGCCCCATGGCCTTCAGAAGGGCCGGCCGCACGAACTGCTCGAAGGCGACCATGGCGGCCACCGGGTTCCCCGGCAGCGCAAAGACCGGCTTCCCTCCGACCACCGCGAAGGCCACCGGTTTGCCCGGCTTCATGTTCACCTTCCAGAAGAGGATTTCCCCCCCGAGCTCCTCGATGGCGTCCTTGACGTAATCCCGGTCCCCCACCGACACCCCGCCGGTGGTGACAAGGAAATCGGCCTGAAGGCCCAGCCTGATCTTTTCCAGCGTTGCGGAGCGCTCATCGGGGGCGATGCCGAGCATCACCGGTTCGGCCCCGGCGTCGAGCACCTGGGCGGCGAGGCTGTAGCTGTTACTGTTTATGATCTTCCCCGGCGCGGGGGGCATGCCGGGCTCCAGAAGCTCGTCCCCGGTGGAAAGGATCGCCACCCGGGCGGCACGGAAGACGGGAACCGCCATTTTCCCCATGGCGGCGAGCATCCCGATCTCCTGGGGGCGCAGAAGGGACCCGGCCGGGATGACCACCTCCCCCGCGCGGATATCCTCGCCCCGCCTTCTCACGTGGGAGCCCGCCTTCACGGGCGCGGCGAGGCGGATCGTCTCCCCCTCTTCCGTCACGTCCTCCAGGGGAACGACCGTGTCGCAGCCGGGGGGGAGCGGCGCCCCGGTCATGATCCTGACCGCCTCGCCGGCCGGCACCGGGATATCCCGGCTCTCCCCGGCGGGGAGGATTCCTGTTACCTTCAGCACGTTGCCGGTCAGGAGGGCATGGGAGAAGGCGAACCCGTCCATGGCCGAGTTGTCGGCGGGGGGGACGTCCCACGGCGCTATCTGATCCTGGGCGGCAATCCGGCCGAGACAGTCCACGAGAGGGGTCTCGACGGCCGGAAGCGGCATTGCGTAATTCAGGATTATCTTCTGGGCTTCAGTAATGGTGACCATGGCTCAGGACTCCCCTTTCGTTTCTCTGCCGGGCTCCGGACTGATCCGCCGGAGCTCCTCCCAATGGGGCCGGCTCAGGCGGCGGCGAACCAGCGGCGCTGGAACCAGAAGGCCACGTTCACCAGGCCGATCATGACCGGCACCTCCACCAGGGGACCGATGACCGCGGCAAAGGCCGCGCCGGAATTGAGGCCGAAGACCGCCACCGCCACGGCGATGGCCAGCTCGAAGTTGTTGCTGGCCGCCGTGAAGGCCAGCGTCGTGGTCTTCGAGTAATCGGCCCCGAGCCGTTTTCCCATCAAGAAGGAGATCAGGAACATCGCCACGAAGTAGATGAGGAGCGGAATGGCGATCCGCACCACGTCCAGGGGGAGCTGAACGATGAGGTTCCCCTTGAGGCTGAACATCACCACGATGGTGAACAGCAGCGCAATGAGTGTCAGGGGGCTGATCCGCGGCACCACCTCCCGGTGATAACGCTCCTTCCCCATGACCTTGACCCCGATCAGCCGGGTCAGGGCACCGGCGATGCAGGGGATGCCCAGGTAGATGAAGACGCTCTCGGCGATCTGGCCGATGCTCACCTCCACGAGGCTCCCCGAAAGGCCGAAGAGCGGCGGCAGCACGGTGATGAAAAGCCAGGCGTAGACGCTGTAGAAGAGCACCTGGAAGATGCTGTTGAAGGCCACGAGGCCGGCGGCGTACTCGGTGTTCCCCCTGGCCAGCTCGTTCCAGACGATGACCATGGCGATGCAGCGGGCCAGGCCGATCATGATGAGCCCCACCATGTACTCGGGCTTGTCGGGGAGGAAGGCGATGGCCAGGACGAACATGAGCACCGGCCCGATGAGCCAGTTCTGGGCCAGCGACAGCCCCAGGATCTTCCTGTTGCGGAAGACCTCGGGCATCTCCTCGTACTTCACCTTGGCGAAGGGGGGGTACATCATGAGGATGAGGCCGGCGGCGATGGGGATATTGGTGGTCCCCGCCTGGAAGCGGTTGATGAAAGCCTCGGTTCCCGGCATGAAATAGCCAAGGCCCACCCCCAGGGCCATGGCGGCGAAGATCCAGAACGTGAGCCAGCGATCGAGGAAAGAGAGTTTCTTTGAAATACCTTCGGACATGGCGCCATGCCTCCGTATTAATGGTTTCGTAGGGGCAACCCTGTGTGGTTGCCCTGAATCGGGGCGGCCGCACAGGCCGCCACTGCTTGTCGGCAAAAAAAATCCAGCAGCGTGGTTTTTATCCCGCCCAGGACCCTGCGAAACTCGGAGAGGATCTCATCTTCACTGCAGGCGGTACCGCTGCCCCGCGAAGGAGTCAGGCACATTTGTTGCTGTCAGATGACTCCATCAACCGCTTGCGGTCCGTTTCGGCGCACTCAAGAGCCGGCAGGTGCAGGCGAAGGAGGGAGAGGAGTCCGTCCCGCAACTCCCCCTCGCCCCTGTTGAGGGAGTAGTAGATCCAGAGCCCCTCCCGGCGGTCGGTCACCCAGCCGGTGTGCCGCAGATTGGCCAGATGGCGGGAGACGGTGGACTGGGGAAGACGGAGCACCGTCATCAGGTCGCAGACGCAGAGCTCCCCTTCCATCAGCAGGGAAAGGATGCGCAGACGGGTTTCGTCCGACAGGGCCTTGAACATCCGAGCTGTCTTTTTCATGTGCTTGACTGTATCCGGATAAGCAGATACAGTCAAGCAGCAAAACGAACCGTGAATTAACCGGCGCGCAACGAATTCCTGACGCAATTATTTGGCTTCGGTCTCGTTGGTTTGCCGTGTATACGTGGCTCCTGAGGCATTTGTTTTCCGCGGAAAATCGAGCAATTGGAAAGCATCACATTCAAAGGAGGAAAAGCGATGAAAAGCAGCCTTGTTGTCCCTGCGTTCATGCTGGCACTGGCGGCGACCCCTGCGCTGGCGGTTGTGGGGGGTGGCGATGTCACCTTCACGGTGAAGGGGGCGGGAAACGTCGTGTTCAGCCACGAGATGCACGTTTCCGACATGGGGCAGAAGTGCCGGGAGTGCCATCCGCGGATATTTCTTGATTCCAGGCGGAGCAAGCACGTGACCATGAAGGCCATGGGGAAAGGGAAATCCTGCGGCGCCTGCCACAACGGCAAGAAGGCGTTCAGCGTGAAGGGCGACTGCGCCAAGTGCCATAGGAAATAACGCGTCATCCTAAGGAGGGAGTACATGCAAAAGGACATACTCGTCACCATGCAGGAGGATCTGGAGCGGGCGCTGAAAAAGAAGCCCGAGGAGGTGCGCTGGGCCATGCTCCTCGATCTGCGCAAATGCGTCGGCTGTCACGCCTGCACCATCGCCTGCGTGTCGGAAAACAAGCTGCCGCCCAAACTTTACTACCGCCCCGTCTTTGAGTATGAGCAGGGGAAATATCCCAAGGTGACCCGGTCGTATCTGCCCAGGCCGTGCATGCAGTGCGACAGGCCCCCCTGCGTTGCCGCCTGTCCCGTCAAGGGGCCGGACGGCGCCACCTGGAAGGAGACCCGGGGGGTAGGCACCGGGATCGTGCCGGTCAACTACGCCAAGTGCATCGGCTGCGCCCGGTGCGTGCCTGCCTGCCCCTATGACGCCCGCACCATGGACAACGGCACGTTCCACACCGAGGGAACGCCCCAGCTCATGAAGTATGAAACCATGCCCTCCTTCGAGTACGGTAAGAACTGGCCCCGCAGCGGCAAGAACCTGCCGGTGGGGACGGCCCGCAAATGTCACTTCTGCATGCACCGGCTTGCCAACGGCATGCTCCCCCAGTGCATCACCACCTGTATCGGCCGGATCGGCTACTTCGGCGACGAGAATGATCCCCAGAGCCTCATCGCCCAGGTGAAGAAGGCCAACAGGATCCAGATTCTGAAACCAGGGAAGGGAACCGCCCCCCGGGTCTACTACGTGGCAAGCGAAAAACTGGAGGTGCTCCATGGCAAATAATAATGACGGCGGCGTCTCCCGCCGCGATTTCCTGAAGACCGGCGCCCTGGTCGGCTGCGGCGCCCTGGTCGCCTCCCAGCTCGATTTCGCCCGGGGCCTCATCGCCCGCGTCGAGGCGGGGGAGCTGACCCAGTTCGAGGCCTATGAGCTCATGAAGGCGGAGAATTCGATCTACACCGTCTGTCTCAACTGCAACACCGGCTGCGGCATCAAGGTTAAGATCATGGACGGGGTGGCGGTGAAGGTGGACGGCAACCCCTACAACCCCTGGACCCTCCACCCCCACTTCGACATGAAGGAGGATCTGGCGAAGGCGGCCAAGACCGACGGCGCCATCTGTCCGAAAGGACAGGCCGGGCACCAGGGGGCCTACGATCCGTACCGGATCCGCAAGGTGCTCAAACGGGCCGGCAAGCGGGGAGAGGGGAAGTGGCAGACGATTTCCTTCGACCAGGCGGTGGACGAGATCGTGAACGGGGGGCTCCTTTTCGGGCATGTGGCCGGCGAGGAGCGCCGGCAAGTGGCGGGGCTCAAGGAGCTCTTCGCCCTGCGGGATCCGAAGGTGTTCGAGGAAATGGGCAAGGACGTGGCCGCCATCCGGAAGAAGAAGACTCCGGAGGAGAAGGCAAAGGCGGTGGCCGAGTTCAAGCTGAAGCACGCCGCCAACCTGGACAAGCTCATCGACCCGGACCACCCCGACTTCGGGCCGAAGAACAACCAGTTCGTCTACTTCTGGGGGCGCAAGAAGGGGGGGCGCTCGGACTTCTCCAAGCGGTTCACCGAGGCCTTCGGCACCGTCAATACCCACGGTCACACCACCGTCTGCCAGGGTTCGCTCTACTTCGCCTGCAAGGCCATGAGCGAGCAGTATGCCGGCGCCGAGTTCAAGGACGGCCAGAAATTCTACTGGCAGCCCGATACGGAGAACTCCGAGTACATCCTCTTCGTCGGCTCCAACCTCTTCGACGGCAACTACGGTCCCCCCAACCGGACCCCGCGCATGACCCAGCGGCTGGTGGAGGGGAAGTTGAAGATCACGGTTCTGGACCCCCGCTGCACCAAGCTTGCCGCCAAGTCGGGCGGAAACTGGGTGCCGATCCTGCCGGGGACCGACGCCGCCTTCGCCATGGGGATGACCCGCTGGATTCTGGAGAACAGGCGCTTCGATGCGAAGTACCTGGCCAATGCCAACAAGGCGGCCGCCGCGGCCGACAAGGAGAGCACCTGGTCCAACGGCTCCTGGCTCGTGAAGCTCGACAAGGACGGGAAGCCGGGGGCGTTCCTGCGCGCCCACGAGATCGGGCTCCGGGAGAAGGAGACCCGCAAGGACAAGGAGGGCAAGGAGTTTTCCTTCGAGTACCTGGTCGCCATGAAGGACGGCAATCCCGTCGCCTTCGACCCCAATGACGAGAAGGAGGCGGTGGAGGGAGAGCTCTTCGTTACCGCCGAGCTGAAGGACAAGGAGGGGAAGCCGCTGAAGGTGAAGAGCTCCCTCCAGATCATGCTGGAGACGGCCCGGGAGAAAACCATCACCGAATACGCGAAGATCTGCGGCATCGAGCCGAAGGTCATCGAGGAGACGGCCCGGGAGTTCACCTCCCACGGCAAGAAAGCCGGCGTGGATGTCCACCGGGGGCCGGCCCAGCACACCAACGGCTTCTACACCATTGCGTCGCTCATGAACCTTAACCTCCTGATCGGCAACTTCGACTGGAAGGGGGGGATGATCGCCCCCTCCACGTATAATACCGACGGCACCAAGACCGACAAACAGCCGTTCAGCTTCAAGAAGATCACCCCGAAGAACCCGAAGGCCTTCGGCCTCTCCATCATCCGCCATGACGCCAAGTATGAGGAATCGACCCTCTTTGCCGGCAAGGAGTCCTATCCGGCCAAACGGAACTGGTGGCCCTTGGCCTCCGACGTCTACGAGGAGATTCTCCCCTCCATGGCCGATGCCTATCCGTATCCGGTAAAGGCCCTCTTCTCCTACATGGGGGCGCCATCCTACGCCCTGCCGGCGGGACAGGCAATGATCGAGGCGCTGGTGAATCTGGAGCGGATTCCGCTCTACTTCGCCAGCGACATCACCATCGGCTCCACCACCATGTATGCCGACTACATCTTCCCCGATCTCCACTTCCTGGAGCGGTGGGAGATGCAGGGGTCCCACCCGAACATGCCGGTGAAGGTGCAGCCGATCCGCCAGCCGGCCATCGCGTCTCCCAATGAGGAGGTGGTGGTCTTCGGCGAGAAGCAGCCCATCTCCTACGAGACCCTCTGGCTGGCCCTGGCGGAGAAGCTGGGGCTCCCCGGCTTCGGCCCCAACGGCTTCGGCGAGGGACAGCCGCTCTCCCGTCCCGACGACCTCTACGTCCGGATGGTGGCCAACGTGGCCGCCGACGGCAAGGAGCCGGTCCCCGACGCCGACCCCGCCGAGGTGGAGCTCTTCCTCAAGGCCCGCCGCCACCTGCCCAGGTCGGTCTTCGACCCGGCCCGCTGGGAGAAGGCCGCCGGCCCCGCCTGGAGGAAGGTGGTCTATCTCCTCAACCGGGGGGGGCGTTTCGACACCCAGGGGAACACCTACAAGGGGGACCAGGTCGCCAACAAGTACGGCAAGCTCATCAATCTTTACCAGGAGAAGACCTGGAAGGTGAAGGACGCCTTCACCGGCAAGCACTTCCTCGGCATGGCGAAGTACGTCCCGGTGGCCGACACCCTCGACCGGGCTCCGGTGGAGCAGTCCAGGGGGTACGACCTCCACCTCATCACCCAGCGGGACATCCTCATGACCAAGTCCCGCACCATCGCCAACGAGTACCTCACCACCCTCATGCCGGAGAACGGCATCGTCATCAGCACCGTCGACGCCAAGCGGCTGGGGCTCAGGGAGGGGGACCGGGTGAAGGTGGTCTCCGCCACCAACCCCGAGGGGGTCTGGGACCTGAAAAACGGCACCAGGAAGCCGATGACCGGCAAGGTCCGGATCACCGAGACCATCCGCCCCGGCATCGTCACCTTCACCCTGGGGCACGGCATGTGGGCCACCGGCGCCGACGACGTGACCATCGACGGGAAGCTCATCAAGGGGGACCCGCGCCGGCGGGGCGGGATCCACGCCAACGCCGCCATGTGGATCGACCCGCACCTGAAGAACACCTGCATGATCGACAAGGTGGGGGGGAGCGTGTCGTTCTACGATACGAAGGTGCGGCTGGTGAAGCTGTAGCCGAGGACGCATCGGACTGCAGGGCTCGGGAAAGGGGCTGCCTCTGGCAGCCCCTTTTTACTGAAGCATAAATAAAATCGCTAAAGTAATTGCCGCATGTTTCCGATAACAGGAATGTAGCGCAGGAATTTGAGCAACCATCGGGCTCTTCTCCCAATCGGATTGCGGGATACCATCACGAAGCAGGAGGCATGCATGCGGAAGATCATCTCGAAGAACCTAGCAGCAGTTTTGGCCATGGGACTTGTTGTGGGGGGGGTGGGATCGGCCCTCGCCGAAACCGTCAAGCTCCACGGCTCCACTACGGTCCAGAAGCGGGTCATGGAGCCGGGGAAGGATGCCCTCAAGAAGGCCACCGGCATCGACCTGGAGCTGGTGGGCAACGGCACCGGCAACGGCCTGGAGGACCTGGTGAACGGCAAGTGCGACGCCTCCATGGCGTCCGAGGAGCTGGCCGACGCCGTGGAGAGCATGAAAAAGGCCACGGGGAAGGATGCGCCGGCGGGACTCAAGGCGAACGTCATCACCAGCGACGTCATCAAGGTGATCGTGAACCCAGCAAACCCGGTGACCAAGCTCTCCAAGGAGCAGCTCAAGGGGCTCCATACCGGCGCGGTGGACAACTGGAAGGCCGTCGGGGGCGCCGACTCGCCGGTCATCGTGGTGACCTCGCATCTGGGCTCCGCCACCCGGAAGGTGTTCCAGAAGGTGATCATGGACAACGAGAAGTACGTTGACGGCGCCATCGAGGTGAAGACCACCCGGGAGGAGATCGACAACGTGGGGCAGCTTCCCGAGGCCATCGGCGCGGTCAGCATGGGCTTCATCAACCTCCCCGGCAACAAGGAGAAGGTGAAGATCGTGGAGACCCAGGAGATCAGCCGTCCCCTCATGCTGATCACCAACGGCGAGCCGTCTCCCAAGGTGAAGAAGGTGCTCGATTTCTTTGCCGGGGAAGGAAAGAAGTACATCAAGGACTAGCTGCAGGCCGCGGGGGCGATCCTTGTGATCGCCCCTGTTTTCTTTGACGGGCGGACACGAGGTTCGCCCCTGCCGTCTTTTATCCGATGCTTCGCAGGAGTAACAATGAAGGTCAAAAACAAGCTCATTGTCAACATGCTCGTCACCGTGGCCGGCATTGCGGTCATTGCCGGGGCGAGCCTCGTCGGCATGCGGTTCGTGCAGGGGAAGCTCTCGCTCCTCACTGAGCGTTCGACCCCCTTCCAGCTGAAGACCATAGAGCTCCAGCGGGCCGTTCAGGAGCATACCGCCAACCTGCTCAAGGTTGCCTCGTCGGTGACCATGGCCGAGCTGACCGCAGCCCGGGGCGATGCTGATAAGTCTCTCGCTGAGGTGGGACAGTCCGCCGCGGCCCTTGCGGCCCTCAAGGGGGGAGAGAGCGGCTCCGCTGACACCGTGGCCGAGTTGACCGCCATCACCGGCGAGATGGTGAAGACCACGGAGAGCCGCATCAGGGCCGAGGAGGGGGCAAAGGCCGCCGAGACCCAGATGGAGGCCAAGCTCCAGGGTATCTCCCAGAAGCTCCGCAGCCTCGATGCCAGCGTGCGCAAGGTGCAGAAGGGCTCCATGGCCCAGCTGAACTCTTCCAACGAGGGGGTCAAGCGGGTCACGGCCCGGGTGAAAAACGCCCAGGCGACCATGGGGGCCATCAACGACGTGAAGATCGCGATCCTCGAGATTGCCGCCGCCGAGAACAAGGCGGGGGTCACCCTGGGGCGCAGCCACTTCACGGTGGCGTCCCGCTGGGTGACCCAGGGGGAGCTGGCCAAGGCGGAGAAGGACTCCTCGTCAGTCAAGCAGCTGATCGACGGCATGGCGGAGATCACCCGGCGGGTCACCGGTCCCGGCGGGCTCGTGGAGCTGAAAAACAGCCTCATTGCCAGGCCCGACGACGAGACCAGGAAGAAGTTCAGCGAGACCCAGGCCCTGGCCATGCAGACGCTGGCCCAGATGTCGGTCCTCATGGGCGATATGGTGGAAAAGTCGGCGGATACCTTTGCCGCCGAGAACAGGAAGTTCGAGGAGTCCCTGAGGGGGTCGGAGTCCGCCGGAACCAAGCTGTCGTCCAACTCGGAGCTGGTGGCCCTGGGGGCGGATATCAACCTGACCGCCAACGAGATGTTCGGCGTCCGGTCCCTCCAGGAGCTGGAGTCGTTCCGCACGGCCATCAACGGCAAGTTTGCCGCCGCCGCCGCCATCCAGGCGAAGATCGCCGGCAAAGGGGCAAAGGGGGAGGACGCCCGCCTCATCGCCCAGGTGGCGGCGTCGCTGAACGACATCAAGGGGGTTCTCTTTGCCGCCGACGGGGCCTATGACAAACTGAAGCTGAAGCTCCAGACCGAGCAGCAGGCCCTGGCCCTGAACCAGAAGCTCAAGGAGCTGGTGGCCCGGGAGCGGGAAGAGGGGCGCAAGGGGGTGACCACGGCCCAGGCCGAGCAGGAAAAGGCGGTGGGGTCCGTGAACGGCATGGTCCGGACCTTCGTGGTGGTGGTAAGCGTCATCGGGGCCGGAGTCCTCGGGTTCGGCATCCTGTTCAGCCTGTTCATTGCCCGTTCCATCACCGGGCCCATCGGCGAGCTGAAGGTTATTGCCGAGGGGTTCGGCGCCGGTGATTTCACGCGGCGGATGAGTTCGAGGAGCAAGGACGAATTCGGCGAGCTGGCGGTCCACTTCAACCAGGCGTCGGACAAGCTGTCGGAGATTACGGGGAGGCTTCTGGGGGCAATCCGCAACCTCACCGAACACTCCCATCAGCTCTCGGAGACTGCCGAGGGGCTTGCCCAGGGGGCTCGGGACCAGGCGATGCAGACGGCCCAGTCGGCATCGGCCATGACCGAGATGACCCAGACCATTACCGAGGTGGCCGGCAACGCCATGGCTGCCGCGGATGCCTCCAGGGATGCCCTGGACACGGCGGCCCGGGGGAACGCGGTGGTTGCGGAATCGGTGACCGGCATGGAGCAGATCGCCGCGGCGGTGCAGGAGTCCGCGGAACTCATCCGGCAGCTGGGGGCCAGCTCCGAGAAGATCGGCGAGATTGTGAGCGTCATCAACGACATTGCGGACCAGACCAACCTGCTGGCCCTGAACGCCGCCATCGAAGCGGCCCGGGCCGGCGAGATGGGGCGGGGCTTTGCGGTGGTCGCCGACGAGGTGCGCAAGCTCGCCCAGCACACCACCGAGGCAACGGCCGAAATCGGCGGCATGGTCCGCGAGATCCAGGCCGGCATGTCCCGGTCCGTGAGCGCCATGGAGACCGGCAGCACCAAGGTGGCGGAGGGGGTCCGCAAGGCGGACGAGGCGCGGCAGTCCCTGGAGGCCATCGTGGAGGCGTCGAATCGGGGCGCCGAGATGGTGGAGCGGATCGCCACGGCGGCCGAACAGCAGTCGGCCACGGCTCAGCAGGTTTCCTCCAGCGTGGAGAACATCGCCGAAATCACCCGCCGCAACGAGTCGGAAACCACCGAGGTCATGCGCTCATCGGAGGAGTTGAAGCGGATTGCCGACGAGCTGGCGCGGATGGCGGACTGGTTCAAGGTGGGGGGACAGCGGGCGGCCTGAGCCCGCTGCCTGTCGGTGCTGCAATGGGATGAACCGGAAAAGGCCGCCTTCGGGCGGCCTTTTCTGTTTGGGGGGATAGGGGCAGCCGGCGGCTAATCAGCCGGGCAGCCGGCGGGCAAGCGGTCCACCATCCGGGCTTTGTCCGCCAGGGGCGCTTCGAGGAGCCGCCTGAAGGCCAGGTAGAGCCCCAGGGCCGCGAACCAGCAGACGGCTGCTGACCAGACCGTGTGGGAGAGGAAGTGGGCCCCCCGGGCCATCTGGGCATAGCCGTAGACGGTGCCGAGGAGGAACCCGGCCGCGAGGCCGGCTTGGGCCAGGCCTTTGCGGCGGTCCCGCAGGGCGAAGTAGACCCCCATGAGGGCGTAGCCGCCGGCTGCGTGTCCCGCCGGGAAGCAGCGTCCCTTCTTTTCGCCGGGGGGATTCCCCTCCAGGAGCCGGGTGTAGGGGACGGAGCCGCCGTAGCGCTCCATGGACCAGGGGCAGTGGCGGCCGGTCAGATCCTTGCCGAGGGTGACGAGGCCGGTGCCGAGGCCGATGGCGAGGACGACGTAGAGGGCGGCCCAGCGGAAGGGGCGCAGGCGCCCGAGCTGGAATGACAGGATCCAGGCGATGAAGGAGAGGGACGCGACAACCGCCACCAGGTCGCGCCCCCGCTTGTGGATGAGCCACTCGGCCCACCAGGAATTGCGGGCGGGCCAGGCGCCGGCGGTGAAGTCGTAGAACCGGTCGGCCAGGACCAGATCCACGTGGGTGATCTCGCAGGCCGCGGCCGCGAAAACGAAGAGGAGGAGCGGCACGGCCCCGTGCCAGAGCCAGAACTTGATGTCAAGGGGGGCGGTCGATTGTATTTTCATGGTCAGTGGAGCCTGTTGAGGCGGTTCTTGTAGATGTAGTTCGCCCCCTGGTACCAGGCGAGGGCCGTCTCCAGAAGCCCTTCGTCCATGGGGAGGGGGGTGGCGGCGCCGGTTTGGCGGTCAAAGCGGGCGAGGGTGGCCTCCCTCCGGGGGCCGAGGATCAGGAGCCGGTCCCCCTCGATGTAGCCCAGTTTCTGGTAGGTGGATATGAAGGCCCGTTCGGGCTGGTCCTGACCGGCCTTGAGGATGTCGCGCCCCAGGAAGTCGGTGGTGTAGCTCATGTTGAGGAGCCCCAGGACCGTGGGTGCCACGTCGATCTGGGCCATCATCCGGTCCACCGTTCCGGGTTTGACATGGCGCGGGGAGTAGACCAGAAGGGGAATCTCGTACTTCTTCACCGGCAGTTCGGTTTTGCCGGCGCTGCTGGCGCAGTGGTCGGCCACGATGACAAAGACCGTGTCCTTGAACCACGGCTCCTTCCGGGCCGCCTCGATGAACTTCCCGAGGGCATGGTCGGCATACTTCACCCCGCCGCTGCGGCCGGTCTTGGGGGGGATGTCGATCCGCCCCTCCGGGTAGGTGAACGGGCGGTGGTTGGAGGTGGTCATCACCATGCTGAAGAAGGGGCGTCCCGCTTCAAAGGACTTGCGCGACTCCTGGATGGTTTTGCGGAAGAGGTCCTCGTCGCAGACCCCCCAGATGTTGGCGAAGGTGATCTCGTCCTGGGAGAAGCTGTTGCGGTCCACGATGTCGAAGCCGTTGCCGGAGAAAAAGGCGTTCATGTTGTCGAAGTAGCCGTAGCCCGCGTAGATGTAGCGGGTGTCGTACCCCTTCTCCCTCATGATCTCGCCCCAGGAGCGGAAGCCGCCGTTGCCGGGGCGCTTCACGATGGAGGTGCCGGGGAGCGGCGGGGTGGAGAGGGTGAGGGCCTCAAGGCCCCGGATGGTCCGCGTGCCGCTGGCGTAGAGATGGGTGAAGACGAGGGATTCCTTGGCAAGCCGGTCGATGTTCGGCGAGAGCCCCTCCCCGTTCCCCCAGGCGCCCAGGAAGGCGGCGCTCAGGCTCTCCTCCACCACGACGATGACGTTCAGCCGCTTCTCCTTCCCCTCGCCGGTGATCTGTCGGGTCATGCGGGGGGCCGCCGCGGCGAAGTGGTTGTTCCGCTCCTCCACCAGGCTCCGGAGCCGGGCCATCACCTGCCGGCTGTCGCGGGTCACATAGAAGCGGTTGAAATCCAGCTCGTTGTTGCGGAAGGCGGCGAAGAGGCCGTAGAGGCCGTTGCCGGCCAGCTCGTTGGCGTAGCTGTTGGGGGAGATGGCCGTGCCGGAGATGTTCACCAGGAGCAGGGCCGCCAGGGGGGCGGCCAGGAGCGCGGCGCCGCGGCGCCGTCGGCGGCCCCGGAAGGTGACGGCCGCGGCCCGGTCGATGATGCCCCGCAGCAGGCAGACGCCGGCCAGGGACGCGGCGAGGATGCTGCCGAGGATCGGGAAGAGGGGGTACGACTCGCGGATGTTGCCGAGTACCTCGCCGGTGTAGATCAGGTAGTCCACGGCGATGAAGTTGAAGCGGGTCGAGAACTCGTCGAAGAAGAAATATTCGGCCACGGCGCCGAAGATGAGGGCATAGAGGATGACGAGGAAGGCGGCCCGGACCAGCCGGCGGTGCCCCTGCCATTCAACGAGCTTCCGGGGGGCCAGCATCAGGTAGAGGGCAACCGGGATCAGGAGGTAGGCGAGGGCGGCAGCGTCGAAAATGAGTCCGGTTCCGTAGACCTTGGCCACCAAGGCGGGGGTGAGCCCCGAACCCTTCGGCACCATGGCGAGGAGCACCGTGCGGGTGACGGTGGAGATGGCCAGGTAGATGAGGGAGAAGAGGGCGATGAGGCCAAGGGGGGGGCGCAGGTTCATGGTAACTCCGCAAGCAGGGGATTGCACTTCAGCGCGGAATCCTAGCGGAGGGAACCTGACAGGACCATGACGGGGAGATGACAATTTTGTCATCTGGCGGGTGCAGCAAGGTGAAACACACCGAAGAACGTAGGGGCGTATTGCATACGCCCTGTTGCCTAAGCCCTATCGCACAGCCCCCGTTGGGCGCAAAGCATTGCGCCCCTACAAGTGGGTCTTTGCAGCTGCGGCGGGGAAGTGGAGTGTCACGGAGGTCCCCTGGCCCGGCCTGCTGTCGATGGTCACCCTCCCCCGGTGAAGATCCATGATGGAGCGGACGATGGCGAGGCCGAGGCCGGTTCCCTGGGGATTGACGGAGCGGGCTTCGCTGCTGCGGAAGAAGCGGTCGAAGACCCGGTCGATGTCGTCCGGCGCAATGCCGATGCCGGTGTCGGCGACGGTGAGGCAGGGGGCGCCGTCGTCGCCCCGGCTGAAGGTGACGGTGATCGCCCCTCCGGCAGGGGTGTAGCGGATGGCGTTGGAAAGGAGGTTGCCGACGGCCCGCTGGAACAGGAGGGGGTCGGCCATGATCTCTCCTGCGCCGGCGCACGAGATGGCAATCCCCTTTTCCTCGGCCATGGTGCCGTAGTAGTCCCGCAGCAGTTCCAGTTCGCGGCCCGCGTCCAGGGGGACCGGCTCGATCCGCTGCTCGGCCCGGGCCAGGAAGAGGATGTTGTCGATGAGCCGCGAGAGGCGCTCGTACTCCTCCAGGCTCGACTCGATGACCCGCCGGTACTCCTCGGGGGAGCGGGCCCGGGAGAGGGCCACCTCCGCCTCCCCCCGCAGGATGTTGATGGGGGTGCGGATCTCGTGGGCCAGGTTGGCGGAAGATGCCTCGAGCCGGTCAAAGGAGGTTTCGAGCCGATCGAGCATCCCGTCGAAGGCGGCGGCGAAGCGGGCCAGCTCCCGGGGCCAGACCCGGGCATCGAGGCGATCGCCGAGGGTTGCCACATCGATGCGGCCGGCTGCGTCGGTGATCTCGGCCAGGGGGCGGAGGCCCCGCCGCACCATCACTGCACTGAGCCCCCCCGAAAGGCAGATGCCCGCCAGAAACACAAAGGCCATCTTCTGCTTGTATCCCTCCAGGATCTCCTCTTCCTCGGTCACATCGAGGGCAACCTGCACGAGGCGGGGGGCCGGCGACCTCTCCCCCCGCACCCAGGCGGAATTCATCAGGTAGGTTCTCCCCTTGGGGCCGGTGATCTTTTTTCCCAGCCCCATGGCGCCGGTGTCCCGGGCCGGCGGCGGGAAGAAGCCGGCGGGGGCGATCTGCTCCATCCCCCGCGTCTCCATGACCGCTTTCCCCCCCTGGTCGGCGATGCGGACCAGGTAGCGGGTATCCTCCCGCATGGTCCCTTCCCAGTGGACTTCCTGCTCCAGGTGCCCCCTGTCGTCGGGGTAGCGGCTGATGATCGCCTCGATCACCCGGATTTTCTCGATGACGAAGTCGTTGTCCTCGAACTCCAGATCGCTCACCAGGGCCACGAACTGGAAGCCGATGGCAAAGATAAGGACCACCGTGGTGGCCAGGGTGGAGAGGATGGTGAGCCGGGCGGCGAGGGAGAGGGTTTCCGGACGGCGGGCGTCAGGCTTCGTCGAGGACATAGCCTGCTCCGCGGACGGTATGGATCAGTTTGCGTTCGAATGGGTCGTCCACCTTGCGCCGCAGCCGGCGGATCGCCACGTCGACGATGTTGGTGTCGCTGTCGAAGTTGATCCCCCAGACCTGTTCGGCGATGAGGGTGCGGGAGAGGACCTCCCCCTTGCGGCGGAGCAGCAGCGACAGGAGGAGGAACTCCTTGGCGGTCAGGTCGAGGGTCATTCCCCCCCGCCGGGCCTTGTGTCCCACGAGGTCCAGCTCCAGGTCATGGGCCCGCAGCCGCTCCGGCAGGCGGGCCGGTCCCCGGCGGAGGATGGTCCGGGCCCGGGCCAGCAGTTCCGAGAAGGCAAAGGGCTTCACCAGGTAGTCGTCGGCCCCCAGCTCCAGCCCCCGCACCCGGTCCTGAACCGCGTCCCGGGCCGACAGGTAGATGACCGGCACCTCGCTCCCCCCGGCCCGCAGCTCCTTCAGCACCGACCAGCCGTCCCGGCCCGGGAGCATGATGTCGAGGATGATCAGGTCGTAGTTCTCGGTGCGGGCCAGGTGGAGGCCGTCCTCGCCGCTGGCGGCCGTGTCGGCCGTGAAGCCGTTCTCCGCGAACCCCTTCTGGAGGTAGGCGGCGGCCTTGGTTTCGTCTTCGATGATCAGGATGCGCATGGGGTGCCGTGGGGTGAAACGGTGGAGGGTGATGAATTTTCTGGTGATTCTAGCGTCTGCATGGAGATGCCGCAACTGTTTTGACGGGCGGGTCCGTGGACCCGCCCGCCGGCACGGGCAATGGGGGGAAGGAGGCTACTTCCAGGTGAACTTCTCCAGGGGGAAGCGGGCGTCGCGGGAAAACTCCTGGGAGGAGCCGTCGTACATCGATACGTTTTGGTAGCCGAGCATCTCGGAAAGGACGAACCACCAGGCCGAGGCGAGGCGGCCGGTGTCGCAGTAGACGACGATTTCCCGGCCGGTGTCCGTTCCCACCACGCCGTTGGCCATGGCCTTGATCTCGTCGGCGGGGCGGAGGGTTCCCTCCTTGGTGAAGAGCCAGGCCGTGGGGAGGTTCACCGCTCCCTTGATCCGGCCGGGGCGCTCCACGAAGGGAAGTTTTGCCGTACCGAAGAAAAACTCGGGGAGGCGGGCATCCACGAGGGTTGCCTTTTCCCGCTTTGCCAGCACCTGCTCCTTGTCGGCCTTGATCTGCTTTACAAAGGCGTGCTTGTTGTCGGCGGCCTTCACCGCCACCGCATCGGTGGACAGGGGCTTTTTCTCGGCGGTCCACTGGTTGTAGCCGCCGTCCAGAAACGCCACGTTCCCGAACCCGGCGTAACGGAGGGTCCAGGCGACCCGGGTGTTGTTGGCCTGTTCGGTGGGGTTGTCCACCTTGCCGGCGACCACGATGAGCGATTTCGGGGTGAGGCCGGCTCCGTTGACGATGTCGAGGAGGTCGTCGTCGGCCGGCAGCTCGTTGTCGAAATCCGGGGTCTTCACGGACCAGGTGCCGTAGAAGACGTTGATCGCGCCGGGGATATGGCCGGCCTTGTACTCTTCAAGCTTGCGGATATCGATCACCTTCAGGTCCGGGTTGGCGAGGTTCTTCTCCAGCCAGCCGGTGGAGACCACGGCGGGAATATCCCGGGCAAGGAGCATGGCGGGGAGGCAGAGCACAGCCGCCAGCGCAAGTACGAACAGCTTCAGGTTTTTCATCGTTTTTCCTCCTGATTCTCCAGTTTCCTGGGGGTGTGGACAAGGCCGCGGTTGGCCTTGGAGCCATCCTTGATGAGGGTCTGTTCCGTGAGGAAATCCTTGCGGTCCGTGTGGCAGACCTCGCAGGATCGGGTACGCTCGGTTCGCTTCTTGATGTTGTGGGGGGCCGACGGCCAGTAGTTGGGGAGGGCGTCGTAGCTCTCCATGGCGATGCCGGCATTCCTGAAGGTGTCCCGCACGGTGGGGATCACCCGCAGGGTGGTGACTTCGTTCGTGTTGCGCGGGTTCCTGCCGAGGATGAAGCCTGGTTTTGCCGTGGCCCCTGCGCCCAGGTGGCAATCGTAGCAGTTGCGGTAAGGTGCTCCCGAATGGCAGGAGGCGCAGCTGAGTTTGCCGCCGTGGGTGGCGTGGGCCGCCCGGGACTTGTCGCTTTTCCCGCCCCCTGCCGGATGGCAGCCGATGCAGGCGGGACCCCCTTTCACATCGTGCCGCGACAAGGCTGCGGCGCCGTCGCCGTGGAGCTCGTTCTGCTTGTGGCAGTCGAGGCAGATCATCCCCTTCTGGTAGTGGACGTCGGGGCTGCCGCCGTATTCGCCGGTGAACTCGGGGTAGACCCGGCCGCCGTGGCAGAGGGCGCAGGTTTTCCCCTCGTCCTTGCGCACAAAGGCATGTCCCCTGATGAGGCCGAGGTTGACTCCACCGATGATGGGACTCTTCACGTGGCAGTCGCCGCAGCTGGCGTGGCAGCTGTTGCACGCCTTGGGGAAGACCTTTTCGTCGAAGATTTTCTTCTCCGCCGCCGAGAACCGGGGGGAGACGCCGTGCCTCAGGCCGCCGGTGGTGTAGTGGAGCGAGGCTCCGTACCTCCTGGCTATGTCGCCGTGGCAGCGGCCGCAGAGACCCAGGTCATCCGACGGTCTCTTCACCAGCCCCTTGTGGGCCGCATCCTTCTCCTTGGCTTCTTCGTTGCCCCGGTGGCAGAAAGCGCACCCCTTGGCGAAGTGGGGGTCCTTCTCCAGAAGCGCCTGGTCCACCAGATAGCCCTTGTACTGTTCATCCGCCTTGACCGGCGGAGGCGCCCCCGCTCACCCTTCACCCTCGGAAGGCGCCCCCTTCGGGGGGGCAAAGAGCGCCTTGATGGCCGAGTCGCTCGTGTGGCACGAGATGCAGCCGCTCCCGGCCGCGGCCGGCAGCTGAGCGGCCAGCATGAATGCCAGCGTCAGGGCGGCAGTCGATAATCTCATGGTCATGGTTCCTCCTCCCTAGAGTCTTCCATTGTTTTATCGGCGACTGCTGCTGATTCTTTAATGGGTATTTCGTGATTACGTGGGCGGGTAATCCCGCATAGAGAAGTTGATATTGCGGAAGCGAGGCAGAGGCAGGGAAAGAAGAAACGGAAAAAGCCGCCCAGGAGCGGCCTTTTCGCATTTCAGTTCACAGGGAAACCGCTACTTCCCGAAGTAGGAAGCAATCTCCCGGTCCATCTTGTCGATGTGGTCGGTGAGCCACTGGATCATCATCTGGTTCGTGGCGATGACCAGCGTCAGCCCGGCCCCCTCGTCCCGGAATTTCCGCTTCAGCTCACCAAGCCTGCGCACGAACCTTTGGTGCTGCTGCTTGTGCTCCAGGTAGTCCCGGCAGCCGCACTGGCGCATGATCCGCTCCTCGGCGGCAAAGTGGGTCGCCGCGTACTCATCCAGGAAGGTGAAGAGGCGGAGCACTTCCTCGTTTGCCCTCCCCTCGTTGCAGGCATTGAGCAGGGCGTCGAAGCGACGGAACAGCTCCTTGTGCTGGGAGTCGATCTCTTCGACCCCGGTCAAGAGGTCATCGCGCCATCCGATCGCCATGGCTGGTTCTCCTTTCTGTAAGCGATTGTTTGCATTTCTTTTCGCCCGTTACGGAGAAAACGTGAGCATTTTTGTGCCAATTCAGCGGCGCTCCGTCTTTATCAGGGGAATGCGGAATCTTCGTCCCACGATGGTGCGGTGCCGGGTCCGGAGTTCCGCCAGGGTGCCGTCGAGAAAGGCGAGGAGCTCCGGCTCCCCGTGCTCTGCCAGGTAGGCGTCCACCAGTTTTCCCATGTATGCGTTGTAGGCCTTCGTGGAGCTGCCGTGGGCGAAGTTGCGGCCCGGGAAGCGGCGGATGTCGCCGTCGAAGGCGGGGGAGACGTGGTAGAGCTCGTGGAAGACGGTGACGAGTTTTTCCCGCAGCGGCAGGTCGAAGAAGCGGGGGACCAGGAAGTAGATGACGTAGAGGATTTCGGCGTCCCGGCGGGTCACCGACGGCATGGTGCAGAGCCAGGTGTGCCGCCCCCGCCGCCGTTCCATGGTTCTGGCTCCGCCCGGGAACCGGAGGGGGTGGATCTTGGCGTAGGTCCCCCGGATGCCGCCCCCCCGGGTGGAGGAGATGCAGATGAGGAGACGGGCCGGGTCAATATGGGCCAGCTCCGGCACGTGGGCCGTGACGTGGGCCACGAGCCGCTCCAGTTCCCGGGTGAGGTTCAGGACGTGGCCCGCCATGGCCCGGTGCTACTTCTTTTCCTTGAATTTGTGGCAGAAGAGGCAGCGCATGGGACCGTCGCCCGGCTTCAGGGGGTGGTCCTTGGGGAAGGGGATGCCGCCGGGGCCCTCGAAGTGACATGAGGGGCACTGGGCGTCGAGGGTGATCTTGTCGGCGCCGGAACTGAACGCGTCGTAGAACCGCTTGTGGTTGTCGTCGTAGGGGACCTTCCTGGTCTTCACCTCGCCGGAGATGGCCCAGAAGGTGCCGACCACGGCGACGATGAGAACGATGAAAAACCAGTCTTTTTTGGTGAGCTTCATTTATGACCTCCCTAAGGCCGGTGCTGGTGATTCGGCTTTGTTTTGCCAGTCCCGAATTACGAGTCCCGAGTCCCGAAATATGCGCAGCCGATGGCGCCGTTGTGCTGGGGATGTTCCGGCACGATCACCGTAAGCCCCGTTTCCTTTTCGAGAAGGCGGACTACCCCCCCGTTGCGGGCCACGCCGCCGGTGAGGACGACGACCTCCGACGGAAAGCGCTTGAGCATCGGCATGACCCGCTTGACCAGGGTCTGGTTCACCCCGGCGCAGAGCCGCTCCGCGGGATGCCCCCGGAGGATCTGGCCGATGAGCTCCGACTCGCCGAAGATGCCGCAGGTGGCGTCGAGCTTCACCGGCTCCTCCCAGTGGCGGGAGAGCTCGTCCAGGGAGAGTTCCAGGATGGCCGCCATGTTCTCCAGGTAGCGGCCGCTGGAGGCGGCGCACTTGTCGTTCATGACGAAGTCGGCGAGCCGCCCTCCCTTTACCAGGGCCACCTTGGTGTCCTGTCCCCCCATGTCCAGGAGGGTAAAGTCCCGAAGTCCCGTCTGGAGGAGCGCTCCGGCCACGTGGGCCCGGATCTCCGAGACTATAGCGGCCCCCTTCAGGGCGAGGGTGTTGCGGCCGTAACCGGTGACCACCACTGTGGCGTCGGCCAGTTCCTCGGGGGTGAAGATGCCGCTGGCCGCCAGATCCAGTTCCAGCTCATCCCCCGCGAGGCGGCCGTAGCGCTTGTAGAAGGTGACGGTGTCGTGGTCGGCCAGCCGCAGGATCCGCTCCCCGTCCAGGAGGGCGAACTTGGCCTTTCTGCTGCCTAAATCTATGCCGATGTGCATTGATGATTTCCGTAGGGGCGACCCGGTGGGTCGCCCTCAGTCGCGCCATTCTCGGGCGAGGCACCGCCTCGCCCCTACAGCCATTACCCCGTCAGCATCTCGAGGAACCCCTCGATCCGGATCTTCGTGCGGGCGTCCAGGGGGGTCGGCTTGTCCCCCTCCAGGGTCAGGATGGGGAGGGGCACCTTCTGGCGCACGATCATGTCCTCGATCTGCCGGAAGCAGAAGGACTGGACGTAGTGGATGACCGCGTCCACCTTGCGCCGCTCCAGTTCGATAAGGATGTCGGCGAGGCGGTGGAAGATGTCGTAGGGGTAGGTGTAGGTCCGGTACTGCTCCACCATGTCCGCCGTGTCGTGGGGCATGGCGAACTGGCGCTGGGTCTCGTTGAAGACCACCCGGGCCCCCAGGCTCTCCGTGAACTGGTAGAGATCGTCGAAGATGGGGGGGACGCCGATGTAGGCGAGCCGCAGCCGATCCTTGAAGGGAGCCCGGGTCCGGGCCTCGGCCAGGAAGGCGTCCACGTCGGCCTCGAAGCGGTTCGGGTCGCTGTTCATGTCCGAGGTGCAGACCTGGTAGTAGTGGTTCTCGGCGCCGGTGACCCGGTTCTCCTCCCAGGTGAGGCGGTCGATCTCCCGCACCTTGCGCCGGATACGTCCCAGGCGCTCCCGGGAGAGGTTCACCGCGTCCCATCCCACCCCGAAGTGGCGCATGAGCTTCTCGATCTCGAAGCGGACGCTCTCGGCGTCCCGGTCGTGGGGGTAGGCGAAGGGAACCGTCCCGACCCCCTTGAGGGAGAGGACCTCCATGAGGGCCCGGGTGTTGCTGCAGTCCCCCTCGGTCACGGCCACCAGCTCCTTGATTCCCTCTTCCAGGACCGCCGCGTAGATCCCCTTGATCCAGCCGCAGGTGCTGCGGGGGAACCCGTCCACCTCCGCCTCCTCGATGAGCTGGTGGCTCCGGGGGCTGGTGATGAAGACGTTGTTCAGGTCCACGGGGACCTTGTCCGCCGCGAGGATCACCTCCAGCGGGATGGTGGTGGTAAAGCCGACACGGTGCACGGTGTTACTCCGATTTGATGAAGAGGAAATAGATGAGAAAGCCGCCGATCACGAGCCCGCCGAAGGCAAAGGGGAGGGTGGAGCCGAGGGAGAGCTCGTTCCCCTCGCCTGAGGGTAGGGTAAAACGGATCAGGAATGTGATGGAGACCACGGCGAAGAGAAAGGCCAGGACCCCCTTGGAGCGCTTGATGACGGCGTAGAAGACGAGGATCGCGAAGATGCCGATGATCCACGGGTTCTCCATGGCCCCCTTGAGGGTGAGGTTCTTCACGAAGGTGACGATGTTCTGGGTCTCGAAGGGGGTGAGGGCCTCTTTTCCCTTTTCGAGCATATCCTGTTTGTCCATGGGGGCTCCCGACGGTGTGGGCTGCTGCGGCGTTTCAGTCTATATAGCAGATTTTACGGGGGAAATGAAGCGTTCACCCGCGGGGCAAATGCCTTGACATTTGGCCGAAAGCTCACCTAGTATATATATTTTTCGTCATTCCAACAACCCAAAGCACCGGCCGCCTCCGGAGACCCCGGGGACGGCGGAGAAGAAACCTTGCCCTGGAAAGCCATCGGCATCTTTGACTCGGGGGTCGGCGGCCTCACCGTCCTCAAGGAGATCATCAAGGCCCTCCCCCAGGAGGACACCATCTATTTCGGCGACACGGCCCGGGTTCCCTACGGGACCAAGTCGCCGGAAACCGTCACCCGCTACAGTCTCGAAATCGCCTCGTTCCTGGTGCACCGCGACATCAAGCTCCTGGTGGCGGCCTGCAACACCGCCTCGGCCTGCGCCCTGGAGGCCCTGCAGCAGACGCTGTCCATCCCCGTGGTGGGGGTCATCGAGCCGGGGGCCCGCCGGGCCGCCGCCGTCACCCGCAGCGGCAAGGTGGGGGTCATCGGCACCGAGGGGACCATCCGGAGCAGCGCCTACGCCAAGGCCATCAAGCGGATCAACCCCGAGGTGGAGGTGGTGACCCGGGCCTGCCCCCTCTTCGTTCCCCTGGCCGAGGAGGGGTGGACCGACAATGAGGTGGCCCACCTGACGGCCCGCACCTACCTGGCAGGGCTGCGGGAGGCGGGGGTCGACACCCTGGTGCTCGGCTGCACCCACTATCCCCTTCTCAAGCGGGTCATCGGCGAGACCATCGGCCAGGAGGTGAAGCTGGTGGATTCGGCCGAGGAGACGGCCCGCACCGTGGCGGAGATTCTCCGGGGGCGGGACCTCCTGCGCCCCACCTCCGAAGAGGGGAATCACCACTATTTCGTGTCCGACGTGCCGGCTGGGTTCATCCGGGTCGGCAACCGGTTTCTGGGCGGCAGACTGGGCGACGTTTACCAGGTGAGCCTCGACGCGGAGAAGGGACAGGAGCCATGAAGCGAATCAAGCCCCACGGCCGGGAGCAGCTCGTGCTGGCCGCGTTTCTCATACTTGCCATCATCCTGGGGGTCCTGGTTTTCGGCAAATACCAGGCAAGCCGCGACCTCCCAGTGACCCGGCCCGAGCCGAAGCCGGCCGGCACCGTTCAGGTGACCCTCTTCTTTGCTGCTTCCGATGGGGCGGGGCTCGCCCGCGAGGGGCGGCAGGTGGCCGCCTGCGAGGCCCTGGCCGACTGCGTCCGGTCCCTGGTGAACGAGGTGGCCAACGGCCCCGTGGGGGACCTCCATCCGACCCTTCCGCCCAACGCCGTGGTCCGGGATGTGCGGGTCGAAGGGGAGACGGCCGTGGTGGACTTCGGCGGCGACCTTGTGGCCGGGCTTCCCGGCGGGAGTTCCTCCGAAACGGCCGCCGTCTACTCGGTGGTCAATACGGTGTGTCTCAACTACCCCCAGCTCAAGGGGGTAAAATTTCTCATCGACGGCGCGGAGGTCGAAACCCTCACGGGGCACCTGGACCTGCGTCTGCCCATTACACCTGATTTTGCGTTGGAGAAGAAAGCCGGCGGCAACAATTAAACAGTAGGGGCGCACTAATTAAACAGTAGGGGCGCACTGAGTGCGCCCGGTCGCGTGCGCCAGAAGTCAAGAAGACGGGCGGACGCAGTCCGCCCCTACATGCAGATGAAAGGTGACATCGCCATGAAAATTCCCTTCCTGCAGGCCATCAAAGAACGGGTCCTGGTCCTCGACGGGGCCATGGGGACCATGCTCCAGGAGCGGGGGCTGCGCCCCGGCCAGTCCCCCGAGGAGCTGAACCTCGCCATGCCCGAGGTGGTGGCCGGCGTCCACCGGGAGTACCTGGAGGCGGGGGCCGACATCATCGTCACCAATACCTTCGGTGGCACCCGCCCCAAGCTGGAGCACTACGGTCTGGAGGAAAAGGTCCGGGAGATCAACGCCCGGGCCGTGGAGATCGCCCGGGAGGTCTGCGGCGACCGGGCCTACGTGGCCGCCTCCATGGGACCCACGGGGCTCTTCGTGGAGCCGGTGGGGGAGGTGACCTTCGACGCCATGGCCGGCTTCTTCCGGGAGCAGGCCGCCCCCCTCATCGACGCGGGGGCCGACCTGATCACCCTGGAGACCTTCCTCGACATCAAGGAGATCCGGGCGGCGGTCATCGCCATCCGGGAGCTCTCCCCCACGATCCCCATCATCGCCCAGCTCACCTTCGACAACGAGGGGCGCACCGTCCTCGGCACCCCCCCCGAGGCGGCGGCCGTGACCCTGGCGGCGGCCGGGGCCGACGTCGTCGGCTCCAACTGCGGCCTGGGCCCCGACGGCATCTGCGCCGTCATGGGGGCCATGCGGGAGGTGACCAGGCTCCCCCTCATCTCCCAGGCCAATGCGGGGCTGCCGAAGCTGGTGGACGGCAGGACCGTCTTCCCCGGCACCCCCGACGACATGACCGCCTTCCACGACCGGATGCTGGAGCTGAACGTGCGGATCATCGGCGGCTGCTGCGGCACCACCCCGGCCCACATCCGGGCCATCAAGGAGGCCCTGGCGGGGCGCGACCAGTCGTGGCGCGACTGCGGCCCCCCGGCCGGGGTCACGTTCCTGTCGAGCCGCACCTCCGTTGTCTCCCTGGGGGGCGGCCGGCCCACGGCCATCATCGGCGAGCGGATCAACCCCACCGGCAAGAAGGCCTTTGCCCAGGAACTGCGGGAGGGGAAGATTTCCACCATCCGCCGCGAAGCCATGGAGCAGACGGCGGCCGGCGCCCATCTTCTGGACGTGAACGTGGGGACCCCGGGGATCGACGAGCCCGCCGCCATGGAGCGGGCTGTCTTCTGCGTCACGGGAAGCGTGGGCGTCCCCCTGGTTCTCGACTCCTCGGACCCGGCGGCCCTGGAGCGGGGGCTCAAGGCGGCGGACGGCAAGGTGCTCGTGAACTCCGTGAACGGCGAGGCGAAGAGCATCGAGCGGGTCCTCCCCCTGGTGAAGAAGTACGGCGCCGCCGTCATCGGCCTGGCCCTGGACGAGGCCGGCATTCCCGAGACCGCCGAGGGGCGGCTGGCCGTGGCGGAGCGGATCGTGGCCGCGGCGGAAGGGCGCGGCATCTCCCGCAGTGACGTGGTGATCGACTGCCTCACCCTTACCGTGAGCGCCGAGCAGAAGCGGGCCATGGAGACCCTGCGGGCGGTGCGGCTCGTGAAGGAGACCCTCGGCTGCGGCACGGTGCTCGGCGTCAGCAACATCTCCTTCGGCCTTCCCCGCCGCCCCCTCATCTCCTCGGCCTTCTTTGCCATGGCCCTGGCTGCCGGTCTCGACGCCGCCATCGTCAACCCGAAAGAGGAGGAGATGATGGCGGCCTGGCGTTCGGCCATGGTCCTTCTGAACCGGGACCCGCGGGCCGCCGCCTACATCGACGCCTACGCCGGGACCGCCGCGGCTGCCCCGGAACCCGCGCAAGCCGGCGACGCCCTCGACATCCGGGAGCGCCTCAGGCGGGCGGTAATCACCGGCGACAGGGAAAACATCGCGGCCCTGGTGGAGGAAGCTCTGGGCCAAGGCCTCGAACCGCTCCAGGTGAGCAACGAGGGGCTCCTCCCCGGCCTGGAGGAGGTGGGGCGCCGCTTCGAGAAGAACCTCGTCTTTCTCCCCCAGGTGATGCAGTCGGCGGAGACCATGCAGGCCGCCTTCGGCCGCCTCAGGGAGGCCATGAAGGGGGCCCCCGCCGCCAGCCGGGGGAAGATCCTCATGGCCACGGTGGAGGGGGACATCCACGACATCGGCAAGAACATCGTCTGCACGCTTCTGGAGAACCACGGCTTCGAGGTGATCGACCTGGGGAAGAACGTGGCCGCCGACCGGATCGTGGCGAAGGCCAGGGAGCTGGCCGTGGACGCCGTGGGGCTTTCGGCCCTCATGACCACCACCATGACCGAGATGGAGAACGTCATTGCGCGGCTCAAGGCTGCCGGCATCAGGACCTTCACCATGGTGGGGGGGGCGGTGGTGACCCAGGAATACGCCGACCAGATCGGTGCCGACCTCTACGCCCGGGACGCCATGGAGGCGGTGGCGCGGATCAGGGCGCTGCTGGAAAAGCAGTCTTAAGTGCCCGATTTGCATGGCCATTTAGTCCTTGCAACCATCCGGCATCCGTGATAGCTTAAACCGGTTACGTCATTTGGCGGACAGGTGCCCATGGTCGTCGGATTCAATCACAACGTCATGTACCGGGGAGAGGTGTTCCACGTCCAGACCGAGGACAGCGGAATCGCCAATCCCCACATCGTTACCCTGATCTACCGGGAAGGGACCATTGTCGCCTCCCGCAAGACCAGCTACGCCGACATCATCAAGGTGGACAACCTTGAGCGCGTGGTGGAAGAACTCATGAAGGAGCAGCACAAGGGGATGCTCCGGCGGCTCAAGAACGGCGAATTCGACGCCAAGGCGTTTCCTCCCCTCCGCACCGCTCCGGCTGCCCCGCCGGCGCCGAAACCTGCCGCCGCGCCCCAACCCGCTTCCGCCGTTCCTCCCAAAACCTCTGCCAAACCACAGGAAAAGCCGTCCAGTCTCGACGACGTCATCCTTGACTTCCTCCTGACGGACGATACGTAGGGGCAGGTCGCAGGGGCAGGTCTCAGGCCTGCCCTGAATCGTGTACTTATCTGGGTGCAGGGCGGGTCTGAGACCCGCTCCTACAGTTATTGAATGCCATCGAAACGGAAAGGAACATCGTGGACAGCGAAAAGATTGCCCAACTCCAGGAGAAAGCCCGGCAGCTCCGGGTCGACATCGTCAAGGCCCTCCACAAGTCCCAGTCGGGGCACACGGGGGGCTCCCTCTCGGCCATCGACATGGTCACCGCCCTGTACTTCCACACCATGAGGCACAACCCCGCCGATCCGGCGTGGCCGGAGCGGGACCGCTTCGTCCTCTGCAAGGGGCATGCGGCCCCCGCCCTCTACGTGGCCCTGGCCGAGGCGGGGTACTTCCCCAAGGAAGACCTCATGACGCTGCGGCGCCTCGGCTCCCATCTCCAGGGGCATCCCGACAGCAAGCAGACCCCCGGCGTCGAGGTCTGCACCGGCTCCCTGGGGCAGGGGCTCTCCATGGCCAACGGCATGGCCCTGGGGCTCCGCCTGGACGGGAGCTCCAGCCGCGTCTACGCCCTGCTGGGGGACGGCGAGCTCCAGGAGGGGCAGGTGTGGGAAGCGGCCATGGCCGCCGGCCACTACCGGCTCGACAACCTCTGTGCCCTGGTGGACGTGAACCGTCTCCAGATCGACGGCGAGGTGGCGAAGGTCATGGCCGTGGAGCCTGTCACCGACAAGTTCCGGGCCTTCGGCTGGAACGTGATCGACATCGACGGCCACGACATGGGGGCCATCCTCGGCGCCCTGGAGCAGGCCGCCGCGGCCAAGGGGAAGCCGACCGCCATCGTGGCCCGCACCGTCAAGGGGAAAGGGGTGTCGTTCTTCGAGAACAAGGCCTCCTACCACGGCGTCGCCCCCAGCGACGAGGAGCTCCCCAAGGCCCTGGAGTGCCTGGGGGAACAGTGCTACCTGTAGGGTAGGGCTGCGGCTTTCACACCGGCTCGCCGCCGTCCTCGTCGCTCCTTTGTGCGGCGTAGCGCTGCTACGCCTCCGCAGTCTCTCCTGCGGGTGCGACGATCCGGCGCAAAATCCGCAGCCCGCGGGACATGCAATGGGCGCAATGAATTGCGCCTCTACACAAACGAACAGAAAGGACATTGACATATGAGCACCATGATCGCCACCCGCGACGCCTACGGCCAGACCCTGGCGGAGCTGGGTGAGGAGAACACGAGCATCGTCGTCCTGGACGCCGACCTTTCCGGTTCCACCAAGACCTCCGTCTTTGCCAAGAAATTCCCCGAGCGGTTCTTCAACATGGGGATCGCCGAGGCCAACATGGTCGGCACCGCCGCCGGCCTGGCCGCCGCCGGCAAGGTTCCCTTCGTCTCCACCTTCGCCATCTTCGCCGTGGGCCGGGCCTGGGAGCAGGTCCGCCAGTCGGTGGCCTATCCCAAGGCCAACGTGAAGATCGTCGCCACCCACGGCGGGGTCACCGTCGGCGAGGACGGGGGCTCCCACCAGTCGGTGGAGGACATCGCCATCATGCGGGCCGTGCCGAACATGACGGTCATTGTGCCGGCCGACGGCCCCGAGACCGCCAGGGCGATCCGGGCGGCCGCCGCTCACAAGGGGCCGGTCTACGTGCGGCTCGGCCGCAACAAGGTGCCGACCGTCACCGCCGATGCTCCCTTCGAGATCGGCAAGGGGGTCCAGCTGGCCGAGGGCACCGACCTCACCTTTGTCACCACCGGCCTCATGACCGCCCAGGCCCTGGCCGCCGCCCAGTCCCTGAAGGGGGAGGGGATTTCCGCCCGGGTGGTCCACCTGGCCACCGTGAAGCCCCTGGACGGGGATATTCTGCTGAAGGCGGCCCGGGAAACCGGCGCCATCGTCACCGCCGAAGAGCACTCCATCGTGGGGGGGCTCGGGGGCGCCGTGGCCGAGTTCCTGGCGGAGAACTGCCCCGTCCCCCTGAAGCGGGTGGGGGTCAACGACCGCTTCGGAACCTCCGGCAAGGCGGAGGAGCTCCTCAAGTATTTCGGTCTCATGCCGGCCGATCTCGCGGATGCCGCGCGGGAGATCGTCAAGAGGAAGTAGCATGTTCGCTCGCCGCGCCCGTTCGGTCGCTGTGCGTGTTCGACCGCTGTGCGTGTTCGATCGCTGCGCCCGTTCGATCGCTGCGCTCGTTCGATCGCTGCGCTTGTTCGTTTTGAACGATTCGAATATCCCGAACGTCCTGCGCTCCTCCGCCGGCTTCACCTACATCGCCGCCCTCATGATCGTCGTTATCATGGGGATCATGCTCGGCGTCGCCGGACAGACGTGGAAGACGAGGATGCAGCGGGAGCGGGAGACGGAGCTCCTCTTCCGGGGGCTTGAGTACCAGCGGGCCATCCGGCGCTGGCACCAGTACGACGTGGTGGAGGGGAAGCCCCTCAAGACGACGGCCCAGGCCCGGCGTCCCCTCAACCAGCTGGAGGATCTCCTGAAGGATCCCGGATCCCTGGCCAAGGAGCGCTATCTGCGCCGGCTCTACACCGACCCGTTCACCGGCGATGACTTTCAGGTGGTCCGCAACGCCCAGTTCGGCATTATCGGGGTCCATGTGGCCGGCGAGGACGAGCCGTTCAAACAGGGGAACTTCGGCAAGGAACTGGAGCATCTGGACCAGAAAAAGAAGTACAAGGAGTGGATATTCGGCCTTCCCGAGGCCGTGGCCCCTGTCCCCGGCACGGTTCAGGCGGGGGGGGGAGCGTCCGGCGTCACGCCGGCCCCCGCCCCCTTCGGGAGCCGGCCGGGAATCGGAACAGCGAATCCGGGCAAGAACTGACCCGATATGCCAATTGTGTTGGCGGCGCCGGACTTTTTCGGCCCGGCGCACCCCGGAGGCAGGTTGATCTTCAAGAGTCTGACAACGAGAGTCATCGTAACCCTGGTCGGCCTCCTGTCCGTGGGAATAGGCACCTTTACCTATCTGAATCTCAAGCGGGAAAAAGACCAGCTCATCAAGGCAGCCCGCGAAAACACCCACCTCCTCCTCAATACCATCGAGCGCAGCATCTTCAAGTCCATGAGCATCGGCGACACCCAGGACGTGCAGACCATCCTGCAGATGGTGGGTCACAGCCACAGCAAGCTCATCGGCGTCCGGATCTTCCACCCCCAGGGGATCATCCTCAAGTCGTCCCGCCATGCCGAGGTGGGGACGCCGGCCCCTGACGGCGACTACCAGCTCTTCATCAACAACCGCAAGGAGGGGATCTACACGAGCGATGCCTTCGGCGAAGTCCTGGGCGTCATCAAGCCGATCTACAACGATCTGCCTTGCCAGCGCTGCCATGGCTCCAAGCGGCGGATCATCGGGGTCCTCAACGTCAACTATTCCCTGGCCGAGACCAACCGCCGCATCCTGGAGGCGACGCGGCTCTTCCTGTTCTCCACCGGGGCGGTCATCCTCTTCTGCGCGGCGGCCATCTCCTTCGTCATTGTCCGGTTTGTCCGGCAGCCCCTGAACAATCTGGTGGAGAACATGGCCCGGGTGGAGGAGGGGGACCTGTCGGTCCGCATGACCCCCCGGGCCAAGGATGAAATCGGACGGCTCATTATGAGCTTTGACTCCATGGTCGGCAAGCTGGACCGGGCGAAGAAGGAGCTGGAGGAGTACCACTTCCAGCAGATGGAGCGGGCCGACCGTCTTGCCTCGGTGGGGGAGATGGCCGCGGGGATCGCCCACGAGATCAAGAATCCCCTGGCCGGCATCTCGGCGGCCATGACCATCATCCGCCAGGACTTTTCCGACGACGACCCCCGCAAGGAGATCATCGGCGAGGTGGTGGAGCAGGTGAACCGCCTCGACAAGACCGTGAACGACCTGCTGTTCTTCGGCAAGCCGACCCCCCCCGAGCCGGCCCGTGCCGACGTGAACGAAATCCTGCGCAAGACCCTCCTCTTTGCCCTCCAGCACAAGGGGGGGAAGAATATCGCCAAGAGCCTGGAACTGGCGGACGAACTGCCGGCGGTCTTCGTGGATCCCAAGCAGGTGCAGCAGGTGTTCCTGAACCTGATTCTGAACGCCATCCAGGCCATGCAGGGGGAGGGAGGGACCCTCACCGTGGGGAGCTGCCTGGCGGAGCACGGCGGCCGGCAGTGGGTGCGCACCACCATCGCCGATACCGGCCCCGGCATCCCCGAACCGATCATCGGCAAGATCTTCACCCCCTTCTTCACCACCAAGGCCCAGGGGACGGGGCTGGGGCTCGCCATCTGCCACAAGCTCATCACCCAGCACGGCGGCCACCTCACCGTGGCCAGCGAGGACGGCAAGGGAACCGTGTTCACCATCGACCTGCCGGTGGCGCAGGAGGGATCGGGGGGGTAGCCGGCGGGATTTATTCTGGATTCCGGCTCCCGGCTCCTGTATTCTCTTTTTGCGGGTGCCGCTGCGCGAACACGACTTGATGCCATAAAGGAGCAGACGTGAGAAAAACGAAGATTCTGGTTGTTGACGACGAGCATCTCATCCGCTGGTCCCTGGAGCAGAACCTGAAAAAGCAGGGCTACGAGGTGGTGACTGCCGGCAACGGCGAGGATGCCCTGCGGATCGCCCGGGAGGAGCAGCCCGACCTGGTGCTGCTCGATATCCAGCTGCCGGGCATCAGCGGTCTGGAGGTCCTTGAGAAGCTGAAGGAAACGGACGAGGAGATCATCGTCATCATGGTGACGGCCCACGGGGCCCTGGAGACAGCGGTCCACGCCATGCGGCTCGGGGCCTACGACTATATCAACAAGCCCTTCAACCTGGACGAGATGGCCATCGTCATCCGCAAGGCCCTGGAGACCTCGGACCTGCGCCGGGAGGTGCAGCGGCTGCGGGGGGAGCAGGCGAAGAAGTTCGGCCCCCCCGACATCATCGGTTCGAGCCGCCACATGAAGAACGTCCTGGACATGATGGAAAAGGTGGCCAGGAGCGACGCCTCCACGGTCCTGGTGCAGGGGGAGTCGGGGACCGGCAAGGAGCTGGTCGCCAAGTGGATCCACTACAAGTCGTCCCGGGCCGAGCGTCCCTTTGTCGCCATCAACTGTGCGGCCGTGCCGGCAACACTCCTGGAAAGCGAGCTCTTCGGCCACGAAAAGGGGGCCTTCACCGACGCCAAGGCCATGAAGAAGGGGCTCTTCGAGCTGGCCGACGGGGGGACGGTCTTTCTCGACGAGATCGGCGACATGGAGCTGGGGATGCAGGCCAAGCTCCTGCGCTTCCTGGAGGAGCGGACCTTCCGCCGCATCGGCGGCACCAAGTCGTTCTCCGTCGATGTCCGGATCATCTCCGCCACCAACCGCGACCTCCTCAAGTCCATCGAGGAAAAGACCTTCCGCAACGACCTCTACTACCGGCTCCAGGTCATCCCCATCTTCCTCCCCCCCCTGCGGGAGCGGCGGGAAGACATCCTCACCCTTACCAACTATTTCATCGAGCAGTTCAACGCCGAGTTCAACAAGCATGTCACCGGCATTTCCAAGATGGCGGAGAAGCTGCTGCTGGACTACAGCTGGCCCGGCAACATCCGGGAGCTGAAGAACGTCATCGAGCGGGCCATCATCCTCGGCAATGACGAAACCCTCCTCCTGGAGCATCTGCCGCTGGAGATCGTCGCCAAGGCGTCGAACCAGGGGGCGGGGCTCTCCGCCTTCAAGCTCCCGCCGGAGGGGATCGACATCGAGGAGGTGGAAAAGGAGCTCATCCGCCAGGCCCTGGAGATTTCCGACTGGAACCAGTCCAAGGCGGCCAGAAAGCTCAATCTCGGCATCGATGCCTTCCGTTACCGCATGAAAAAGTTCGGTTATCTGAAGTAACATTTCCCCCGCGGCGGTTTTGTCATTTGACGGTATCCCGGCACCTTTTCGAAGCTGCCGGGTTCCGTCGTCCCTCCCCCCGTTTTCCTGAAATTCTCCCCATGGAAGTCAAAAATATGGCATGGCCCGAAATCCCTCTCCGCCCGCAGCCGCGGAAAGCGAATTATGGCAGGGGATTAGGCCCCTGGATTGCGCGGAGCCGGTGGCGTTGTTTCGGAACCCCAGGGGTCAGGCGGTGTCAAATGCCTGATTTATCGGGTCTTTGGCACTGATATTGCTGTTTTGGTGTGCAGGAGCACCAGGCGAATTGGGGAATATCCCGGTTCGGCCGGGTATCTGCACTATGAATGCGGAGGCATTACCATGTTATACAGATCGCCGAAACGAATGACGGCCGTTGCCCTCTTCCTGGCGTGTCTGGTTATTTCGCTGACAGCGGTGACATTTGCCGCGCCGGTGCCGACCGTGCAGATACAGGACCCGGTGGTAGAGGGAATCCGCTCTCCCCTGAGGGCTGCCGCGGATGGTCTTGGCAACGTGTATGTTTCCGACTCCCTTGCCAAGGGGGTTCTCAAGTATGACTTTTATGGCCGTTTGACTCAGACCGTCAAAACTTCCGCCCCTCCCCAGGGGGTGGCGGTTGCCTCCGATGGAACGCTGCTGGTGGGGCAGGGGACGTTCGTGTCGATGTACGACGCCGCCGGCGCGGAAATCGGGAAGCTGGGGGCCGGCGTGGGCCAGTTCAGGATGGCCGACGGCATCGCCATTGACGACGACGGCTCCATCTATGTGGTGGACAGCCTCGACAACAGCGTTCAGGTCTTCAACGCCGCCGGTGCTTTCGTGCGCAAGTTCGGTTCCTTCGGCACCGCCGCCGGCAAGTTCTCCACCCCCAGCGGGATCGCCTTCGAGAAGGTGTCGAAGCAGGTGGCGGTGGTGGATACCCGGAACGGCCGCGTTCAGTTCTTCGACAAGAACGGGGTCCATAAGCGGACCATCGGTTCCTTCGGCACAAACCCCCTGCGCTTCACGGCCCCCCAGGGAATTTCCTTCGAGTATTCCAGCGACCCGACCCCGGTGCTCAAGCGGATGTACGTGGTCGATACGTTCCAGAGCACGGTGCAGGTTATCGATCCGGCCGCCACGCCGGTGTTCCTCTCCTACATCGGCGGCTACGGAACCGGCAACGGCAAGCTGATGGTCCCCTCCGACGTCCTCTTCGACCAGGCCACCGGCCGGCTTCTGGTGGTGAACGGCTTCGGCAACGTGACCGTGTACGGCATCGACGGCGGCGGCCTTGCCGTTGACATGGTGCCGCCGGCCCTCACCATTGCCCCGATCATCTCCCCCTTCACGACCCCGACGCTGGAGATCTCCGGCACCGTGGAAGCCGGGGCCGCCCTCACGGTGGCGGCCGGCGGGCCGGTGACGGTGGGAACGGTCGCCTTCCCCACGCCGACCACCTGGCAGACCACCCTGAGCGGCTTTGTCCCGGGAGGCACCACCATCACGGTGACCGCCCGCGACGCGGCGAAAAACGCCACCACCAGGTCGGTGACGGTAAGCTACCTGCAAGGGGGGCCCATGCTGACCCTGGAGCCGCTCCCCACCTTCACGGCCGATGCCTACCAGCAGCTTTCCGGTCTGGTGGCGCCGGGCTCCACCGTTACCGTGACCAACACCACCAGCGGCACGAGCGGCAAGGCGCTGGTCTTCGGCGACACCTGGAGCTACCGGCTCCCCCTCGTGGCCGGCGCCAACGCCATCACCGTCAAGGCCGAGAAGCCCCTGAGCGCTGCCACCACGGCCACCGCCTCGACCATCCTCGACGCGGCGCCGCCGGTGCTGACGGTCTCGGCCCTGGCCGACGGCAGCTACACCAGCGAGCAGGTCCAGAACATCCAGCTGGCGGTGAGCGATGCGAATCTCGACGCCGTTGCCCTCAACGGCCAGCTGGTCGTTCCCGTGAACGGGGCGTTCAGCACCGCCGTTACCCTGAACCCCGGCCCCAACGTCATCATGGTGGCGGCCGTGGACCTGGCGGGCAACGTGGCGACCGACATCCGGACCATCATCTACGACGGCACCCGCCCGCGGGTGACCTTCACCGCCCCCGCCGAAGGCTCCTATGTCACCGCCGACCACGTGGCAGTGAGCGGTGCCGTGGACGAGACCGCCACCGTGACGGTTGCGGGGATCCCGGCCCGCATGGACGGCACCTCCTGGAGCGCCGATGTTCCCCTGGTGCCCGGCATCAATACCATCGACGTGGTTGCCGTGGACCTGGCGGGCAACGTCGGTTCCGTCAAGCGGACCGTCACCTGGGACACCGACGCCCCGGCCCTGGTGGTCAATACCCCCGCCCAGGATCTCGTGATCAACGGGCCGACCCTCGGGTTTGCCGGCAATGTCTCCGACCCGAGCCCCGTGACCCTTACTGCCGACGTGGATGGCACGCCCGTTGCTGTAACCGTGACGGACGGCTCCTTCGCCCTGACGGCCGCCTTTGCCGAGGAGGGGAGCCATGCCGTGACCCTGAGCGCCGTTGACGCCGCCGGCAACGTGAGCCGCGTGACCCGGACGGTGATCTACGACGGAACGCCCCCGGCCCTGACCCTTGATCCGGTCAACACCCCCTACCCGTCGGCCCTCTCCGGCACGGTGGAGGCGGGGGCCGCCGTGACGGTGGAAGACCGCAACGGTGCCGCCGGGACGGTTACCGTGAGCGGCAAGAGCTGGAGCGCCGCCCTGGAGCTGGGGGGCTACGATGCCGACTCCCTCGCCGTGCGCGCCACCGATGCCGCCGGCAACAGCACGGTCCGCAGCCTGGTGGTGAACGTCCCCGACGGCGACGTGAACGGCGACGGCGCGGTGACGATCCTCGACGTGCTCCTGGCCCTGAGGATCTTCACCCAGCAGACGACTCCGACCGTGAGCCACCTGGCCCACGGCGACATCGGTCCCCTCTACCAGGGTAAGGCAAGGCCCAACGGCGTCATCGACCTGGTTGACGCAATCCTGATCATGAGAAAGGCCCTCGGCATGCCGAGCTGGTAGGCCCCCTCGGGGTGAATGCAGGACGCAGCACGGCGTAACGGACTACACGCAACGAGGTTTACGGGATGAAGAAACGGTTTCTGGCAACAGCGGTAATGGCGGCCACCATGGCCTGGGGAGCAATCGTGAACGCGGGCAACCAGAACATACGCTGGACGGTGCATAACCTCTCCAGCAGCGTGCCGACGGGCGCCACCCTGGACAGGCACTGGTACAGCGACGAGACGGACCAGGTCTGTATCTTCTGCCATACGCCCCACCATGCCCAGCCGGCCCAGCCCCTCTGGAACAAGGTGAATCCGACCCAGGCCTTCAACATGTACACCTCCTCCGCGACCCTTTCCAGCGTGGCGAAGGGGGCAACGGCGCCGGGCCCCGAGTCGCTCCTCTGCCTCTCGTGCCATGACGGCCGCACCGCCATCAACGTGATCCATAACGGCGACATCGGCACCGACGCCCAGCCCGCCGACGGCGGCAGCAAGGTGCTCAGTTTCGCCGGCTGGGGCAACTACAACCCCGATAACCCCAACCACCAGGCCCTGGCCATGGATATTACCGTATTCGGCACCCCGTACCGGGCAAACCTGGGGAAAACTGGAATAGCTTCCGATGCGGAGCGCTTTGCCGGCACCAACCTCATGGACGACCATCCCATCTCCTTCTCCTACGCCGCGGCCCAGAGCGAAAAGGGGGCGGCGGTGCTCCATCCCATCGAGAGCGCCAGGAGTGCCGGGATGAGGTTCTTCGGGCCAAACCGGGACCGGATGGAGTGTTCCACCTGTCACGACCCCCATGTGGACTCCGGGGTCGGCTATGACGGCCTGCCGACGGGGAGCGGCGGGAACAACGCCCTGCGGCCGTTTCTGGTGCGTGATAACGCGGGCAGCGCCCTCTGTCTGGCCTGCCATAATAAATAGGATGCAATTGTGAGTGTTCAGGAGCGTGCCATGAACGGAATGACGATGAAGGCCTTGGTCGCGATACTTGTCGCGTTGGTCGTCCCAGCCGCGGTGTGGGCCATAGAGTTCCCCCACGAAACCGGTTCCGTCAAGGGGTACGTCTGCAACAGCTGCCACTCGACCCACAACACCCTCGGCTCCACGGGATTCAACAACGTCTGCCAGACCTGCCACAAGCCGGGCGACGCCTATGGCCACAAGAAACCGTTCCGGGACGCCGATTTCGCCAACCCCTTCGGCACGTTCACCAGCTCCCGCCCCGGCGTCATCTACCAGACCTCCCATAACTGGGTCGGCAAGGACAGGGTCCCCAAGGCCGGTGCGCTTCCCCCCGTCAACACGGCCCTCAGCAAGAATATCATCGCCGGCACCATCGTCTGTGCCCGGTGCCACGCCATTCACTATGTATACTCATCGGCCAGCAACACCAAACCCTTCCTGCGGGCCCGCAACGACAACGACCAGATGTGTCTCGACTGCCACCGTCCCCGCAACACCGTGAACCACACCCTGGGGACCCACCCGGTCTCCGTGAACTACGCCGCAAAGGCCGCGGCGCGGCCCGACGACTTCTACGCCACCCCCCAGAACAGCAACCCGGCCAACCCCACGGCGGCCATGAAGATGTCCCGCAGCGGCGCGGTGGTCTGCACCACCTGCCACGGGGTCCACTACACCGACTCCAACAGCCGCACCTTCGACAACGCCTCCAGCGCCCGGATGGGGCTCCTCTCCACCTCCCGGGGGCTGCTGCTCCGCACCGACCTGAAGGGGGCCACGGTTGCCGACCGCAACATCTGCACCAACTGCCACAAGTCGGCCGACGATCCGGCCAATACCAACGCCCGGGTCAAGAACCACAACGGCACCAAGAACCAGAACGTCCAGTGCGCCGACTGCCACGGCGGCCACGTGGACGAGGCCGACGGCACCACCCCCAACGCCTACCTCATCAACCGGTTCATGAACATCTCCACCCAGTACGGGGCGGTGCGGGGCGCCAAGGTCATGTACCAGTACACCTCCGTGGCCCAGAAGAACTACAACAAGGATTCCTTCGGTGTCTGCGTCGCCTGCCACCCGACGCTGCCCGCCACCATCAGCACGCACCTCACCAGCACCAACGCCGCCGACTGCCGCTCGTGCCACAGCCATGCCCAGGGGTTCTCGGCCAACTGCACCCAGTGCCACGGCTTCCCCCCCCAGACCAATACGGCGGGCGGCAATTCCGGCTACGGCAAGGACGGCCCCCGCGACTACAGCACATCCGGCGTTTTCAAGGATGAATCGGCCACGCCCCATATCAGCCATGCCGGGGGCGGTTCCTACTACAGTTTTGCCTGCGACGAGTGCCACAAGGGATTCAACCACAACGGCGGCACCTTCCAGGATGTATTCCTGACCCCGGCCGGGACCAGGGCCTCCGGCAACGGCGCCACCCCAGCCTACAACGGCGCCGGCGCCGGCACCTGCACCACCACCTACTGCCATTCGGACGGCAACGGGGTCTACACGGCCCCCACCTGGGCCAACGGCAAGGACGACATCATGACCCTCAGCGCCGCGGCCCGCTGCGGCAGCTGTCACAGCGCCACGCCGGCCACCGGGGCCCACGGCCGCCACATCTCCGGCAAGGGCTATGGCTGCGTCAACTGTCACGCTTCCACGGTCAGCGACAACACAACCCTGCTGGCCGCGGCCCGGTCGAGCAGCGGCACCCATGTGAACGCCGTTAAGGACAAGCAGTTCTCCGGCTCCGTGGGGGCGGTTAACCTTTCGGGGAGCAACTGCTCCACGGTCTACTGCCACTCCAACGGCAAGGGGGCCGCGCCGGTCGTGGCGCCGGTCTGGGGCACCTCGGCATCGGGCCAGTGCGGCGCCTGCCACAAGGCCACCGGCGACACGGCACCCATCGACAGCAACGCTCACCTGGCTCACCTGAATGCCGCCTACGGTCCGGGCTTCGGTACCGCCGCCACTGCCTGCCAGCAGTGCCACACCTACACCGACGAGCTGGCCGCCACCCACGTGGACGGCACAATCCAGGTGGTGGCCGCCAACTGCACCACCAGCTGCCACAAGCATGATGCAAGTCAGTTTGTCTGGACCGGCGGCCGGGTCACCTGCGAGAGCTGCCACACGGCGCCCCTCTCGGTGATCGGCGGCAAGACGGCGCCGGCCAAGGCCAACTTCACCAGCAGCGGCCACGGCCAGGCGTTTTCCAACTACTCGTCCAGCAAGCGCTGCTCCTCCTGCCACGATGCCGGCAGCGGCCACATAAACGGTATTTCCGGCGACCAGAAGAGGATAGCCGTCAACGACAACACCCTCTGCGCCGGCTGCCACAACGACGCGGCCAAGGTGCCGACCGTTGCGAAGCAGAACGTGAAGACCCACGTGATCGCCAAGGATCAGACTCCGGCCATGGACTGCAAGGTCTGCCATGATGTCCACGGCACAGGAAACAGGGGGATGATCCGTACCTTCATAACCTTCGGGACCCTCACCTCCACCATCGGCTATGCCACGACGGCCGATCTGGTACAGCTCACACCCCCATACCGGGGGGTCTGCCAGACCTGTCACACCCTGACCAGCCACTACAGAAGGGGCGTGAACGAAGGGGCCAACCACCCCACATCAGGGTGTCTCAACTGTCACTCCCACAAGAACACCTACGCCTTCAAGCCGAAGGCCTGCGACGAGTGCCACGGCTATCCGCCGGCGCCCAAGGGCTTCGTGGCCTCCCAGGCCACCTACTCTTCGGCCAGGCTGGAGAACTACTCCGGCGGCGGCGGTGCCCACGTGAAGCTGGGGCACCTCATGGCCAACATCCGGCCGACCCAGGGCTTCACCCCGTGCCTTGCCTGCCACAGCGACGGTCCGTCGGCCCACGTGGGGGACGAGACGGTCTGGGCAAGCGGCGCCACCCAGGCCAGGAAGGCCCCGGTCAGCGTGAAGGTGGCCCCGACCTACAAGTTCAACGCCGCCAAGGACCAGTGGTACAAACAGCAGGCCCCCGACGCCACCGGCAGCTGCTGGAACGTGAGCTGCCACTTCCAGCCGACTCCGCGCTGGTCCAACGACAAGTAGCAGCAGTGAGGGGAGGGGCCGCCAGGCTCCTCCCCTCTCCCTTTGGCGCCTGGAAATTGTGGAACGGCGCAATCTGTGGTACAACAGACAGCAGCTCGAAATTATTGAGAATAACGGGAGGCTTTTGGGCCCGTCCGTTCTCCGCTTCTTTGCTGCACGGGGCGGGGGGCGAACCGGCGGCAAGGCCTTCCCGGCAGGCACCCTGGAAATAACAGCCGCAGCAGCAAAGGAGGAAAGATCCATGAAGAAAAAAAGCTATGTCCGTCCCAGAATCGTCGGGAGCGCGGTGGTTCATCCCTGCTGACACCCGCCACAACCCGCAAGAGAGGTGTCGATGTTCCATTCGGCACCTCTCTTGCTTTTGGAAAGCCATGTCCAGCCCATTGCCGAGAATTGTCCATCTGGCCCTGCCGTTGCTCGCCCTGCTGCTCCCCGGCGTCACCCCCGGGGCAACAGCCGCGGTCCTGACGTCCGATACGGTCTGGCAGGGGAGTGTCACGGTCGCGGACGATATCCTCATCCCCGAGGGGGTTACCCTGACGGTCCGGGCCGGCACTGTCGTGACGGTCGCCGCGGCGGAGAGCACCAAGACCGATCCCGAGTACCTCTCCCCCCTCACGGAGATAACCGTCCGGGGCACCCTGGCGGTGGAGGGGACCGAGAAGTCCCCGGTCCGGTTTGCCGGCCAGGAAAAGCAGGCGGGGAGCTGGGCGGGGATTATTGTCGACGGGGGGACCGCCACGATCCGGGGGGGGAGTGTCACCGATGCCGACAGCGGCGTGGCCGTGGCGGAGGGGACGCTCAGCCTCGCCGGCTCGACCCTCCGGAATAACCGCTACGGTCTGGTGGCCCAGGGAGCCAAGGCCCGGGTTGCCGTGGCCGACTCCCGCATCGTCGACAACGACTACGGCATCTTCACCCTGGAGGGGGCCGTTGTGGCCGCCGACACCACGGAGGTTGCCCGCAACCGGAAGAAGGACACCTGCGCCGCCCCGTTCCGCGGCTCCCCGCGCCCTCCGGAGCCGCCCGGCAACGGGAGTCTGCCGGTCAGCCGCCGGTACCGGGACATGGTTCTCCTGGGGGAAACCGTCTGGCAGGGGAGGATCCAGGTGGACGGCACCGTGCGGGTCCCGGAGGGGAGCCGGCTGGTCATCCTGCCGGGGACCCTTGTGGAGTTCACCCGGCGCGACACCAACGGCGACGGCATCGGCGAGAACGGCATCATGATCCAGGGGCGCCTCGTGGCCAAGGGGACCGCCGCCCAGCCCATTACCTTCCGCTCCGCTGAAAAGGGGCGGCGGATGGGGGACTGGGACGCCGTCAACATCATGAACAGCTCGGCGGGGCAGAACCTCATCGAGCACTGCCGCATCGAGAACGCCTACCGGGGGCTCCACTTCCACTTCTCCACCGTGGCGATCCACAATACGACCCTCACCGGCAACTACCGGGGCATCCAGTTCCAGGAGTCGGTGGTGACCATGGGGGGCAACATCCTCTGGGGGAACAAGAGCGGGGTCCAGGGGCGCGATTCCGACGTGGAGCTGGCGGACAACCTCCTCGGGGGGAACCAGGTGGGGGGGAATTTCCTCCGGACCACCCTCACGGCCCGGGGGAACCGGATCGTCGCCAACGGCAGGGAAGGGCTCCGCCTGCGGGAAGGGGTTGTGACGGTCCGGGAGAACCTCATCGACGGCAACCGCCATGGCCTCCTGGCGGCCGATCTCTACCACGGCGCGGTAAGCCGCAACGCCATCACCAACAACTCCGAAACGGGGATCTCCCTGAAAAATGTCGACGCCGTCGAGATCGCCGGCAACGCGGTGGCGGGAAACGGCCTGAACGGCTTCAACATCCAGGATTCCAGCCCCCTCATCACGGGAAACCTGGTCTCCGACAACGGCGTGCGGGGGATGGGGATCCAGTCCTTCGCCGGGGTCATCACCGGCAACAACTTCATCAACAACGGCCTCTACGCCGTGGATCTGGACGGCGGCGGCGACGTGTCGGCCCCCGGCAACTGGTGGGGCGGCGATGATCCGGAGCGGGCGATCAACGACCGGCGCGACGACCCGGCCCTGGGGCGTGTCCACCATGGTCCGGCCGGCGCTGCCCCCGTTCCCTTCGTCTGGCCCCTGCCGCTCGTGGCCGCCGACATGGTCTGGCGCGGCGTCATCACCGTTGCCGCCCCGGCGACGGTGCTCCCCGGCGCGGTGCTGACCGTGGCGCCGGGAACCACGGTGCAATTTGCCGCCGGTGCCGGCCTGGAGGTGAAGGGCAAGCTCCTTGCAAGAGGAACCGGGCAGGAGCCGATTATCTTCACCTCCCGGGAGCGGAAGGGACCCGCCGACTGGAACGAGATTCTGCTGGAATATGCCACGGGGAGCGTCATCGCCCACTGTGTCATCGAGTACGGTACCTGGGGAATTCACAGTCATTTTACCGACCTGACCGTCACGGACAGTGTGTTTTCCCGCAACTACGGCGGCATGAGGTTCCGCAGCGGCCCCGTCCGGATCCGCCGCTCCACCTTCCGCGGCAACACCATCGGCATCCGCTCCTACATCGGCAATGCCCTCATCGCGGACAACCTGATCACGGCCAACGAAACCGGGATCTTCGTCCGGGAGAAGGGGGGGGGACTCACGGTGACGGGGAACAGCATCGCCGGCAACAGCGGCTATAACATGCGGCTCGGGGATTTCAACGACGAAGATGTCAATGCCCGGGGCAACTGGTGGGGCGAGGGGGACCCGGGGGAGACGATTTTTGACGGGCGGCAGGAGCCGGGGATCGGCCTGGTTCACTACGCACCCTGGCTGGACAGGCCGCGCCCCGTCGGTCCGGGGAGCGGGGAGGCGCCATGAGAAGAGCGGCCATCGGTGCGGCAGCGGGGCTCCTCCTGGCCGGTTTCCTGGCGGGGGCGGCGGAAGCGGCGCTCATCCGGGGGCGTGTGGTCGATGTGGACGGCCGGCCCCTTGCCGGGGTGAAGCTCTTTGTCTACGACTCGGCCAATATCCGGCGCCCCGCCTCCTTCATCTCCCCCCCGTCGGCGGCCGACGGAACCGCCGTCATCACGGTGCCGCCGGGGATCTACCGGGTGGTGGCGCGGATCAAGGCGGACGACTCCTATGGCCCCCTCATGCCGGGGGACAAGCATTCGGGGGAGCCGGCCGTCATGGACCTGACCGCGGAAGCGGAGCTGGAGCAGGAGTTCACGGTGGCCGACATTCGGGACCTGGGCCGCCGGCGCCAGGCCATCGCCGTTGACTCCGTGAAGCTGTCGGGTCGGGTTCTTGACAGGGAGGGGAAGCCGGTGGCCAATGCCTACGTCTTTGCGTCGGCCGCCGGGGACGCGGGCCGTTTTCCCGACTATATCTCGGCGTGGACGGGCGAGGACGGCCGCTACGCCCTCATCGTCCCCGCCGGACGAAAACATTACGTGGGGAGCGCCACGCGGTTTCCGGCATCGGCATGGCGCCCCTCGGCGGAGGTGTCGCCCGCCGCCGGCAAATCGGATATTGCCCTGGATGTGGCGCTGGGGCTAGACTGATGAAACGCAAAGGATGGCCTATGAAAAAGCTTCTCTGCTGCATCGTGGCGGTTTCGGTTCTCGTGGCTGCGCAGCTCTGTGGGGCCTGCGTCGGCAGGACACTCCACATCGGCGTGCCCAACGCCCCCCAGGAGCGGCTGCTGGCGGAGATGATGTCACTGATCATATCCGAGCGGACCGGTACCGCGGTGAAGATCCAGGTCTACCGGGACACCAGGGAGCTTTACGGCGCCGTGAGGAAGGGTGAAGTCAACCTGCTCGTGGAAACCCCGGACCGCGCCCTCGAACTGCTGGGCAAGCCGAGGGATGGAGGCGGGCAGTCGGCCCGGGAGACCATCAAGAGCGGTTACCGCTCCACCTACAACCTGGCCTGGCTCGAACCCTTCGGCGGCACCCCCCCGTATTCTCCCGTCCTGACGGTGGAGACCCTCGGCAACTATCCGGCATTGCCGAAACTGCTGGCCAAGCTTGCCGGCTCCCTCAGCAACGATGCCTATGCCCGGCTGCTGAAGTCGTCGGACTCCGGGGAGGGGACCAGAAAAGCGGTCCGGGACTTCCTGAAGTCGAAGAAGCTCATCTGATCCGGACGGACCATCCCCTGTGACACTTCTTGCGCGGACAGGCCGGTTCCTGGCCTCCATGGAGCTGGCGGTCGTTCTCTTCCTGGCGATCGCCGTCCTGGCCATACCAGGCACCTTCACCGAAAGCAGGGCCATCTACTCCCATCCGGCCTTTCTCTTTCTCCTGGGGGGGCTCGCCCTGAATCTCGTGCTCTGCACGGTGCGCCGGTTCCGGTCCCTGGCGGTGCCGGTGCTGATCCTGCACCTGGGGGTGGTCGTGGTCTGCGGCGGGGTCATCGCCCGGGCCTTCGGCCATGTGGCCACCGTCAACGTCTACGAGGGGACCTCCGTGGCCACGGTTTACCGGTGGGACCTGAAGCAGGATGTCCCCCTCGGGGCCGATCTGACCATCCGGCGGATCAACCGGGAATACTATCCGATACCGGTCAAGGTGGGGGTCCTCAGGGGAGAGGCGAAGGATTCCCTCCATACCCTGAAGACCGGCGACAGCTTCGCGGTCGGGCCGTACCGGGTCACGGCGGACTCCCTGGAGTTTCCTTCGGAAGTGCTCAAGCTCTCCGTTTTCCGTGATGCAAGGTTCATCGGCACCTGCGATACTGCGGGGGCAAGCACGCTTCCGCCCGACTTCCCCTTCCGGTTCAGACTGGTGGCGTACCAAGACCCGGTCCTGAAGCGGCTCTGGGTTGATCTGGCCCTCAGCCGCGCTTCGGTGCCCATCGCCGAGGGGACGGCGGAGGTCAACGCCCCCTTCGTCTGGAACGGCCTCTATTTCTACAACACCCAGGTGGGTGCCGACGGGATGGGCATGCCTTTTGCTGGTATCCAGGTGGTCCGGGACCCCGGAAGGCCCTTTGTTTTCGCCGGGTTTGCCGTCATGGGGGTCGGGGCGGTGCTGGCAGGCGTCAGGCGGTTGGGAAAAATGTCGAAGAACAAGCCGGTTGCGGGATAGGAGGCAGGGGCAGGGGCCATGGCATTGAATCTGTTCGGCACAAAGCCCAGGGAGGCGTGCGAAGTCCACGGGCACCACGGCGGCTCGGGAAACCGGATGCTGGCCGCCATGGTGCTCATTTCCTTCGCCCTGGTGGTGTGGCACGTTCTGTCCAGCGGCACCGGCGGACATCTTGCCTCCTCCGAAGCCGCGCCGGTGTCCTTTCCCGTCCTCCTCGGCAGCGAGCTGCGGGAGCTGCTCTTCGACAAGCACGGCATCCTGATGGAGCTCTGGGAGGTGCTTCCCTACTTCCTCGTGGGGATCATCATCGCCGGCTATCTCCGCACCTTCAAGGTGGCCGTCAAGCTCCAGGCGAAACTGCGGAAATACGGCGTGCTCAGCGTCTTCCTCGCCTCCTTCGTGGGGATTATTACCCCCTTGTGCGCCTGCGGCACCGTCACCACCGCCCTGGGGCTGCTCCTGGCGGGAATTCCCCTGGCGCCGGTCATGGCCCTGATGGTCACCTCCCCCCTGTTGAGCCCCTCCACCTATCTCCTCACCCTGAACGATCTCGGCCCCGAGTGGACCGTCATCCGGACCGTCTCCGCCTTTGCCATGGGGATCTTCGCGGGGCTCCTGACCCTCGCGCTCGGCAGGCGGAGCGGCTTCCGCAAGGAAGACATCTTCATCGAGGGGGCCCTGGTCCGGGGGGACTTCCATGACGAGGACTATCCGGACGAGCGGCTGCGGTGCAGCTGCCGGCGCAATTTCGGCAATCGGGTTGCCGTCAGGACCGGCAGCAAGTTCCTCATCTTCCTGGCCAAGACCGTGGAGATGGTCTGGGTGGTGGGTAAGTACGTCATCGTCGGCGTCGTCATCGGGGCGGTCGTCGAGCGCTACCTGCCCAGGGAGTGGGTCGTCCGCTTCTTCGGCCAGGGGGACCCCCTCAACATCGTCTGGGTCACCCTTGCCTCGGTGCCGATGTTTCTGCACCAGATCAGCGCTTCGAGCATCGTCTACCACATCAAGGGCTCCCTGGAGGGGACCCTCGACGCCGGGGCGGCCCTGGCGTTCATGATCGGCGGGCCGGTCACGGCGGTCCCCACCATGGTGCTCTTCTGGAGCTTCTTCCGGAAGCGGGTCTTTTTCCTCTACATGTTCGCCTGTCTCTCGGGGACCCTCCTCATTGCCTACGGGTTCCAGTACCTGGTGTTCGTCCCGGGGGTGGACGTGGGGAACCCCCTGCTGAAGGGGGTCGGGTCCCTGTCGGGCGGCGAGGCCGTTGTCATCCGCAAGCACGATCCCAACGTCCGGATGGTCATGGACCCCGCCGGCAAGGGGGCCGTCGCCACCTACAGCAACGCGGCCGACGGCCGGGGGCCGGTGGTCTTCGACGGTGCCCAGGGGCGCTTTGCCGCCGCCATGGCCGACCGCTGCGACAACCGGGTCTACATCGGCAATATCGCCGACTGGCTCGGGGAGAATTCCCTTGCCGCGGCCTCCTCCAAGATCCTTGTTTACAGCCTCGGCAGCGGCTCCGGCGATGCCGCGGCTCTCCTGGGGGATACGGTCCTGGCCGAGCTGAAGGGGCGGGGGTTCACCGTCAGGAAGGCCACCAGGAACGACGTGCCCCGGCTGACCGAGGGGGTACTGGCGGAGTATGGTCAGGTATGGCTCTTCTTCGGCGACGACGGCGCCGGCCTGAGCGATGCCGAAATCAAGCTCTTGGCGGACCATAACGCCGCCGGGGGCGCTGCCCTGGTGGTGCCCTCCAGGCTGCAGCCCGGCGGGGCCGCTCCCCTTGCCTCCCGCTATGGGGTCACCTTTTCCGGCGTGGCCGACAACGGCCCGGAGGTGCGGGTCGCCACCGCCTCGGCGGCCTTCAGCCGGACTGCCCAGTGGCTCGGCACCGTTCTGAAGCTCGTCAAGAAGGCATGACGCTTACTTTATCCAAGGAGGAATGCATGAAATCACAGGTTCTTGACATCCAGAAGCTCAAGAAGTTCAGCGACGAGAAGCGCCACCAGGAGACCATCTGGTCCGACGACCACGCCCGGGTGAGCCTCATCTGCATGAAGCCGGGCCAGGAGATCATCACCCACACCCACCACGGCAGCCACATCTGGATGGTCATGGAGGGGACCGGGGAGTTCCTTTCCGGCAAGCAGGTCCAGACCATCACCACGGGGCAGATCGTCATCGTCCCCGCCTTCGAGGATCACGGCATCCGGAACGGGTCCCAGGAGAACCTGGTCATCGCCTCCATCACGGGGCAGGGGGATTGACCTTTTCCCCTCCCCCCTGCCGCTATCCCCCAGGGAGAGGTGAAAAACCGAACCCCTCGCCCCGGGGGAGAGGGTGGCCGAAGGCCGGGTGAGGGGGAATCAACATGGAGCACAGAACAAATGGTGAGCCCGATGCAAACGATACATCGCAACCCCAGCGTCATGTGGCGGGAGGAGACCGACGCCCTGGCCCGGGTCCGGGAGGCCCTGGAGCGGGGCGAAGAGGTGGAGGAGACGGGGACGTCGGTCCTTTTCTCGGGGGGGACCATGCTCTCCCTCAACTACCTGGGGACCGAAATCTGGAAGCTCTGCGACGGCCGGCCCCTGGACGGCATCGTGGCGGAACTTCTCCCCCGGTTCGAGGTGGAGGAGGGGGTGCTCCGGGAGGATGTCCAGTCCTTCCTGGACGAGCTGGCCGCCAAGGGGTTCATAACCTATGCGGAATGAGATCGTTTTAGAGGCCCCGCTGACCATCAACTGGGCCATCAACAACAGCTGCAACTTCGCCTGCCGCCACTGCTACAGCCGTGCCGACACCCAGGAGGAGCTTCCCCGGGATGTGCTCCTGGCCTGCCTGGAAAAGGCGGCCAGGGCCGGGGTCTTCTCCGTCAACTTCGGCGGCGGCGAGCCGCTCCTCCATCCCGGCCTCCTGGAGATCGCCCGGCACGCCGGCGGCCTGGGGCTGCGGCTCTCCATGAACAGCAACGGCTGGCTCCTGGACCGGGAGACCGCCCTGGCCCTGCGGGACGCCGGCTTCACCCGGGTGGGGATCAGCATCGACAGCCATATTCCCCAGGTCCATGACCAGTTCCGGGGGGTCGCCGGGAGCCACGGCCGGGCCGTGGCGGCGCTTCGGCACCTGGCGGAGGCGGGGATCGCCACCTCCATCTCCACGGTCATCTGCCGGATCAACCACACCGCCATCGACGACCTGGTGGCCTTCGCCCGGCAGCAGGGGGCAGGGCAGCTCAACTTCCACAACTTCAAGTGCTCGGGGCTCGGCCTCTCCCGCCGGGACGAGCTGGATCTCTCGCCGGAGGAGTGGCGGGAATTCTACCGGGGGGCCCTGGCGGCCAGGGAGCGGGAGAAGGGGCTCGACATCTCCCTGGACGACCCGATCATTGCCCTCCTGGGGGCGAGGGATGCCGGGAGTCTTGTCAAGGGGAGCGTCTGCGGCAAGCTCTCCCTGAACATCAAGGCCAACGGCGACATCACCCCCTGCGGTTTCATTCCCGTGGTCATAGGCAACATTGCCCGGGATGACCTGAAGCAGGTCTGGCGGGATTCGCCGATACTGGAGAAGATGCGCAACAAGCAGCCCACGGGCAAATGCTCCGGCTGCTCCAAGTACGAAGACTGCCTCGGCGGCTGCTCCGCCCGGGCCCTGGCCCTCACCGGCGATCTGAACAGCCCCGACCCCCACTGCTGGGCGTGAGTCGGCTGTTGAATCAAGGATGATTCATGGAACTCGCATCACCGATCACCATCTACTGGGACCTGCCCCTCCGGCCGGAAGACACAGCGAGCCTGCGGCGCATCGGCGCGGACATTGCCGCCTGCCGTCCCCTCATGCTCCAGGTGACCGACCGGGCATCGGCCCTCGGCGAGGCAGCCGCGGCGGTGCTGGAAGAGTTTCGCGGGGGGGCCGTCGCCGTCACCCTCACCATCCCCCTGCCGGCCTTCGACGCCGCAGCTGCTGCCCGTCTTCGCGACCTGCAGGTACAAGAGGTGCTGCTGGCGGCTGAATCCATCGGTCAGCTCCGGAGAGAATGGGCGGCGTTCCGGCAAACCCCTCCGCCAGCCATCGGCATATCGTTCCAGGTCAACCGGAGCAGCTGGCGCGAGCTGCCGGCCGTGGCCGCCTTCTGCCGCGAGGCCGGGGTAAACCGCCTCGTCCTCCCCATGCAGCGGCTCTACGGCGGCGATGTCCCCTTTTTCATCTCCCGGGCCGAGCAGCGGGAACTGGCAGCGTCCCTGGCCGAGGCGGGGGGGGTGGCGGGGCTGGACATAACCATCCACGATCCGTTCCTCTGGCGGGCCTGCAATCCCGGCGTTCCCTTTCCCCAGGGGGGATGCCAGGCGGCCAACACCATGATCGCCATCGCCCCCGACGGCGGCGTCTATCCCTGCCCGACCCTCCCGGTGCGGCTCGGCACCGTGGGAGAAACATCCCTCAGGGAGATCATCGCCTCCCAGGCCAAGCGGGCCTTCCGGTTCCGGCTTCGGGAATTGCCGACGGGATGCATCGGGTGCAGCGAAGCCGCGGAATGCCGCGGCGGCTGTCTGGGGCGGGCCTATGTCGTCCACGGCTCCCTCGAAGGTGCCGACCCCGCGTGCCGGTAGGGGCGCAATGCCTTGCGCCCGATTCGGGCGGATGCAATACGCCCCTGCATTCGACGCCGCGCCCGTATCGCCGCAAGGAATATACAACCGTCCCAATTACAGGAACCAGCCAATGATCCATTCTCTCCTGACACGCTTTTTTCTCCTGGTCTTCTCCCTCTTCCTCCTTGCCGGCTGCAAGGCTCAGGGAGAGCGCCCCGTCGTGAAGATCGGCTACATGCTCTGCAACAACGAAGAGGAGACCATGGCCCGGTTCCTCCCCCTCACCCGCTATCTGTCCGAGAAGTGCGGGGTCGACTTTGTGGCGGTGCCGGTGGATACCCATGACTTCGAGAAACGGTTCAAGGCCGGCGAATTCACCTTCACCCACTCCAACTCCCTCATCTATGTCATCCTCCGGGAGAACCACGGGGTGGAGCTGGTGGCCTCGGAGAAGCGGGGGAAGTTCGGCGCCCGCTCCGCCGGAGCCCTCATCGCCCGGAAGGGGAGCGGCATCGAAAAGCTGGCGGACATCCGGGGAAAGCGCCTCGCCTTCGGCCCCATGCTGGCCCCCACCGGCTATCTGGCCGAGTACGATTTGATGCTCTCCGCCGGCATCAACCCCGAGCACGACCTGGGGACCTACTCCATCCCCCCCGGCTCCTACAAGCACGAGAAGCTCATCTACGGGGTCCTCTACGGCAGGTACGACGTGGCCGCCGCGCCGCTCCTCGACCTGGAAGTCATGGCCCGGGAGGGGAAGATCGCCCCCGACGACTTCGTCATCCTCGCCCAGAGCACGCCGATCCCCTACTGCACCTTCGGCGTGGCCAAGGGGACCGACCCGGCCCTGGTGAAGAAGGTGAAGGAGGCGCTCCTGGCCCTCAAACCCGAAGACACCGCCGAGGTGGACGGCGAGCGGCTCAAGGTCCTGAAGGCCGCCTGGATCGACGGTTACGAGGAACTCCTCGACAGCGACTACGACCCGATCCGGGAGATGGCGAAACGGGTAAACATGCCGCCGTTTCAGAAGTATTGAAAAAGCAGCAAGCTGAATAACACGGAGCAACGGAGCACACGGAGAGAAGCAAAATCTTACACAATCCTGAAGACTCGCCGAACCGGTAAGCCTTTGCGGTTCTTTTGCTTGCGGTTTTGCTCAGATTTTTCTCCGTTGCTCCGTTGCTCCGTGTTTCAAAGGGTTTTTCCCGATGTTCAACGACACCTTCGACAAAATAACCTGGCTGCTCCTGGCCGTCGTTGTCGCGGCCCTGGCAGTTCTCCTTGCCGCGGGGCGCGGAGCAGGGGACGGCAAGGCCGCGGGGCTCGACAAGGCGGCGGAGCGGGCGATGGCCTATCGCGCCCGCGTGGAGCTGATCAATTCCCTCTACGGCCCGGTGGAGGAGCTGCGCAAGGCGGGGAAAAACCAGGAGGCCCTCCTCAGGCTGGACGGGCTGATCCGGAAATACCCCGGCGAGGCCCACGGCCACATCCTCCAGGGGGAGATCCTCCGGGAGATGGGGGCCCTGGACCAGGCGGTGGCTTCCTTCGAGGCCGGGGTCAAGCTCAACGGCGACTACGTGGACGCCCGCAGCCCCCTGTCGCGGCGGGGCGTCATCGAAGGGCTCGTGGCCGAGGGGGAAAAGGTGATCGGCGGCCGTGCCGCTGCCAACCCGGGCAACCGGAGCCTGGCGGCGTCCCTGCGCAAGGTCAGCTACCTGAAGAGCCGGCTGGCGGGAGGGTGCGAGTGATGCTCCGGGACCGGCATTTCTGGCTGGTGGTGGCGGCGGGGCTCCTGCTCGGCGGGCTCGGGGCGCTGCTGGCGGTCTGGGGAAACCCGGAAAACTCGGGGATCTGCGTCTCCTGCTTCATCGAGAACAGCGCCGGCGCCCTGGGGATGCACGACAACCCCCGCATGCAGTACCTGCGCCCCGAGCTGATCGGCTTTGTCCTGGGGGCCGCCGCCAGCGCCCTCCTGTTCCGGGAGTTCCGCTCCCGGGGGGGGAGCGCCCCCCTGCCGCGCCTCTTTGCGGGGATCTTTCTCATCGTCGGCTGCGCCGTCTTCATCGGCTGCCCCATCAAGCTCTTCCTCCGCCTCTCGGCCGGGGACCTGACCGCCGTTGCCGGCGTGGCCGGGCTCGTGGCCGGGGTCTGGGCCGGGCTGCGGGGGCTCGCCAACGGGGTGGAGCTGGGCCAGCCGAACCGGGGTCAGGGGCATGGCGGGCCGCTGATTCCCCTTCTGTTTCTTCTCCTCCTGGCGTTCCTCCTGGTCCGCCCCGGCTTCATCATCTTCTCCGCCCAGGGGAGCGCCACCCAGCATGCCCCGGTTCCCCTAGCCCTGGGGGCCGGCCTGGTGCTGGGCGCCCTGGCCCAGCGGACCCGCTTCTGCATCACCGGCAGCATCCGGGACGTCTTCCTCATGGGAGGGCGGACCCCCGCCCTCTGGGGGGTGCTCGCCTTCCTCGCAGCGGCGGTCGCCGCCAATGTCGCCACCGGCAGGTTCAATCCCGGCCTCCACGGCCAGCCCGGCGCCCACCTGGAGCACCTCTGGAGCTTCCTCGGCATGGGGCTTACGGGGTGGATCTCCGTCCTCATCGGCGGCTGCCCCTTCCGCCAGCTCATCAAGGCCGGCGAGGGTGACGCCGACGCCGGCCTCGTGGTGGTGGGGATGTTCATCGGCGGCGCCATCGTCCAGTCGTGGGGAATCGCCGCCACGGCGGCCGGCGTCTCCCTGGCGGGGAAGGCGGCGATCCTGGCGGGGTTCGCCGGCGTCCTGGCGGCATGCCTCCTGTTCCGCACGCGGAAAGCCTGATCCCTTCCCTTGAATTCATCCACCTTCCATGTAATCTGGCCACCTCACTGCTCTCCGTTCCCCTAACGTTTTCAGCTTGCATTTGGTCTGCATAAAGTTACAGTAAGTATAACTTTGTGTAGACCGGAGCGTGCGTATGCAGCCAGTCAGGCAACTGAAGCAGATTTTGGCACAGGTGGCGGATGAGGACCATTATCTCTTTTCGTTGAGCGATCTCCACGGGGCCATGCCGGGACATGGGGCGGGGGCCTTCAAGGCGCTTGTCAGCCGGGCGGAGAAGGAGGGCCTGCTCAGGCGTGTCTGCCGCGGGCTGTATCTCTATCCCGGGGTCAATTATCCCCAGGGGCTGCTGCTTTACCATGCGGCGGCCAGGCTGCGTGCCGGTGAATTCAATTACATCAGCCTGGAGTCGGCATTGAGCGATGCGGGGGTGATCTCCCAGATCCCCCTTAACTGGATCACGATCATGTCGTCGGGGCGCAGTCATGTCGTCAACTGCGGCGATCTCGGCCGAATCGAGTTCGTCCACACGAAAAAGCGGCCGGAGACTTTGGCGGACCAGCTTACCTATGACCCGCGTTGTCACCTCTGGCGCGCCTCCGTCACCCTGGCCGTCAGGGACATGAAGGCCGCCGGCCGCAACACCGATCTGATTGACTGGGAGGCAGTCCATGGACTTGTTTGATCACCTGGTTTCCCAGGCAATAAAGAATCAGGGAGAACTTGCTCCCTTGCGCGGGGTGGTCGAAAAGGAGCTCCTTCACCACGACATTATCCGGGAAATGGGGGGGGCCGGACTGCTGGACGGTTTGACCTTTATCGGCGGCACCTGCCTGCGGGCCTGTTACGGGTCGAGCCGCCTGAGCGAGGACCTGGATTTCACCGGAGGAGAAGGCTTCCGGCGTGAAACACTGAAGGAGCTGGCCGGTCTCCTTGTGGACAGGCTGTGGAAGAAATACGGCCTGAGTGTCGAGGTGAGTGAACCGGTCAAGGAAACCCGTGATGTGGACACCTGGAAGCTGAAGGTCGTCACCCGCCCGGACCAGAAGGGGCTTCCCGCCCAGAGGATCAATATCGATATCTGCGCCATTCCCAGCTATGACAGACGTCCCATGGTCCTGCGGAACCATTATGGTGTCGACATGGGCACCTCCGGCCTCATCATTCAGGCCCAGAGCCGGGAGGAGATTCTGGCGGACAAGCTCGTTGCCTTCGCCCTCAGGCCGAACCGGCTCAAGAACCGGGACCTGTGGGACATCGGCTGGCTCAGGCAGCAGAATGTTGAACTTCCCCTGGAGCTGATCCCGAAGAAGGTGCGGGATCACCGGCGCGGCATCGACGAATTTGTCGGACTGATGGCTGAACGGGCAAGGCAGCTTCGGCATGATCCCCAGGTGCATTCGGCGTTTATCCATGAAATGCGGCGGTTCCTGCCGACGCAGACAATGGCGCGGACGGTGGAAAACCCCGCGTTCTGGGAGTATCTCGTCGGTGTGGTCGAGGCGGAGTGCCGCACGGTTATCGACTCGCTGACCGGAGCGGCAGCTTCTCCATTGTTCCGGATGTAATCCGCCGGCAACGGCGGCTTCAGAAGGCTGTTGAAAAACGTGGCGAGGAAGACCAGATGCAAGGCGCGCGGAGCACAACGTAGAGCCCAGGTGTTACCGTGTGCCCGTTAAATGGCGATCAGACTGCGCCCCGCTTCCTTTTTTTGACACCAGCGCTCTGTTTTTGTGACGCGGCATGCCGACAGGTCCTTGGCAAGACAGGAGGGAATGGTGATGTTGCATAGTTGAATTATGTGGAATTAATTTTGCAGGTTTGTTGCTAGCCAGCTAAGCCTGTGCGTTGCGTAACGCCCCGAGGCAGGGAGGCCCGAAAACTGACAAGTCTGTTTGTGGTGCTGGAGCCATGTTATGAAAACTATGGTTGTGTCGGCAGTTTTCTCGATGTTGCTGCTGTTTTCAATGGTAACCGGCGCCGGTGCCGCCATGCAGTGCTACGACTGTCACGGCACCTCGGCGCCCCCCGATTACCGCCCCGACGATGCCGCCTACCGCAACATCTCCACCGGCGCCTTCAGGGGGAACCACCGCACCCACATGGGGAGCGCTGCTGCTCCCGTCAACTGCGGGCCCTGCCACGGCGCGGCGGCGGCCACCTACACCAATGACCACCGCAACGGCAACGTGGAGATGGCCGCCAACATCAACAGCTCCCCCGCCGCCGGCACCTACAGCCGGGGGACCTCCTTCGCCCAGAGCACCAATCCTCCCCTCGGCACCTGCTCCAACGTCAACTGCCACTTCGAAAGCGCGACCCCCGCCTGGGGGGGGACGAATTTTGTCTCTCCGGCCGACTGCAGCCGCTGTCACGGCGCCGCCCCCAATACCGGCAGCCACCCGGTGACCGGCGCCAAGCATGCCGCCTACTACGGGACGGACACCGCCTCCTGCGTCAAATGCCACCCGGACCACCCCGCCGAGGGTACCCCCTTTGCCCATGCCACCAGCGCCGGCAAGCGGAATCTCGCCGTGAGCTTCGCCGCCTCTCCCAACAGCGGCAGCGGCGCCTATTCCGGCCCCCTGAACGACTATCTGCCGAGCCAGACCAACACCTTCGGCAACTGCACCGCCACTTACTGCCACAGCCCCGGCAACAAGGCGAGCGGCTTCGATCCGCCCAACACCGCCGCCACCTGGGGGGGGAGCCTCACCTGCACCGGTTGTCACAAGGCGGACATTGCATCGGGCAGTGTCATTGCGAGCGGCAGCCACCAGGGGCACGTGAACGGGATGGGCATCGCCTACACCCAGATCAAGTGCGTGAAATGCCATGCCGCCACCGCCGGCAGCGGTATGACCATAGTCAGTACCGCCAACCATGTGGATAAACAGGTGACGGTGGCCTTCAGCAATACGTCCTCTGCCGCCGCCGGTTCCTACAACGGTCAGCTTGCCACTCCGGCCGCTCCGTCGGTGAAGGCTCCCGGAACTGCCGCCGGACAATGTGCCAACGTCTACTGCCACTCCAGCGGGCAGGGCAACGGCGGCACCTGGCCCCCCACCTACCAGACCCCCACCTGGGGAACATATGCCACGGGACAGTGCGGCACCTGCCATGGCATCCAGACCAAGCATGACGCCAGTGGTTTCAACTACGGCACGCCGACTCCCATAACGACAGGCAGTCACTCGAAGCATCTCTCCTTCTTCCTCGGGACCGGCAACGTCAGTGCGGAGCGCAAATGCGCGGCGTGCCATTCCTACACCCTTACCGGCTATTCGCCTGCTGCATGCAGTTCCACGGTCTGCCATACCCTGATGCCGACCAGACATGCCAATTTCGGGATCAACGTCGGCATGCCAGATTATTACGGTGGCAGCGCATCCTATTCAGGCACCACGATGCCCGGCGACGGCTACGGCTCCTGCTCCAACGTCTACTGCCACTCCGACGGCAAGGCGACCCCCACCACCTATGCCACCCCCACCTGGGGGAACGCCGCCAGCGGCGCCTGCGGTACCTGCCATGGGGTGACTGCCGCCGCTCCGCCGGCCTCCACCCCCCACCTAAAGCACATGGGGAGCGCCAATCCGTACCGCTTTGCCTGCGCCGAGTGCCACAGCGGCAGGGTGCAGGTGACGGCCAATTCCACCGTTGCTCCGGCCTTCACCAACCTGACGAGTCATGTGAACAAGGCGCGGGATGTCCGGTTCGATCCGACCAACCCCTTCGGCACCTACTCCACGGCGACCCAGAGCTGCCGCAACCTCTACTGCCACTCCACCGGCAATACATCGGTGGCGGCCGGGGACCTTCCCGGCGTCTATGGGGGGAAGGTCTACAATCGGATCACCTGGAGCGGCACGACCAGCTGCACCAGCTGCCACGGCCGCTCCACCGCCAACGGCATGCCCGACTACGCCAACGCCGGCTCCCCGGGAAGCGCCACATCCAACAGCCACGCCAAGCACGTCGTGAGCAGCGGCATCGCCTGCCGCGAATGCCACGAGAAAACCACCCTCACGAACTCCGCCATCCGGTCGGGTGTCTCACCTAGCTACCATGTGAACGCCGTCCGGGACGTCTTCTTCAACCTCTCGGGGAACAGCGCCGCCGGCAGCTACAACAGCGGAGCGAAGAGCTGCTCCGCCACCTACTGCCACGGCGCCGGGGCATCCCTTGCCTGGGGTGGGACCACTTACTGCAACTCCTGTCACAGTGCCAATGCCGGCACCACCGGTGGCGGCGGCATCAACAACTGGGGTGCCACCCCCCTGAGCGCCCACAGGCTCCACTGGGAGGATGCGTCGCTTCTGCCGTCCAGGTATGCCAACTACTCCACCGGCAACCTGGGGAGCGCCGGCACCTACCGCTTCGCCTGCGCCTCCTGCCACAACCCGGCCCAGGCCACCCACGTGAGCGGCTATGCCAGCGGCAGCTACCGGGCCCAGGTCTTCTTCGGCTATACCGCCCCCGGGAAGAAGCCGACCTACACCTATACCGGCGGGGCCGGCACCGCCGACAACGGCTTTGCCTGGTCCACGGGGAGCACGGTCTGCAACCAGACCTACTGCCACTCCAACGGCGCCGGCGGGGCCGGCAATGCGGCGGTTTCCTGGGCGACGACGGCCAACTCGGCCACCAACACCCGGTGTAAGGCGTGTCACAGCTACACCACCGCCAGCGGCGCCCTCATCGCCACCAACAAGCACGCCAAGCACGCCGATGGTGCGACCTACTCCTTCAGCTGCGCCAGGTGCCACAACCTGACCACCACCGACGGTGCCGCCATCGCCGACAAGAGAAAACATGTAAACAAGGTGAAGGACGTGGCATGGGACAGCCTGAACGGCGACGGTTCCGCCTATGTCAACTCCTCGACCGCCTGCGCCAATATCTACTGTCACAGCCAGGGGACCACCTTTGCCCAGCCCTACACCGGCGCGGGGAAGGCGCCGAACACCGCCGTCACCTGGGGGGGCGGGCAGACCCTCGGGTGCAACGGCTGCCACGGCAACGCCAACGGCTATACCACCGGCACCTACCGGGTGGCGACCCCCCTCTACGCCTCGGGATCCCCCAAGGGGAACGCCCACCAGCTCCATGTGGACGCCCGTCTCGGCACCGACGCCGGCGCCCAGTGCCTCCACTGCCATAACTCGACCACCACGACCAATACATCGATCACCACCTATGCCAACCACGTGAACAAGGCTTACGACGTGGTCCCAGGGGGCACTTACGCCAAGGGCGATGCCGTCAATTCGACGGTGACTGTTGCCATGACCTACAGTTACAACGCTTCCGGGAGCACCTGCAGCAACGTTTCGTGTCACCCGACCGGCCTCGGCCAGGCGACGGGGGTCAATTCGACCAAGTGGAATACCGCGTATGCCTGCTCCGACTGCCACAACATCAATCTGACCGCAACAACCAGCTACCACCACGCCATGCGGAACTATTCGTCAGGCTACCTGAACCTGGTCCCATCCGGGTCCGCCGTCTCCGGCACCAATGCCGTCAACCGGCGCTGCACCATGTGCCATCTGGACCACACCGTATTCAGCCCCGCCTTGAGCAACGGCGCCGGCACCCGAGCGGGGAACCTCCGGACGAACATTACCTCGACCACCGGCGCCGGTTCCGATTTCATCAAGTCGGCCAGCGAGGGGATCTGCATCAGTTGCCATAAGGTCTCCCTCACCAAGGATACGACAAAGATCAAGACCGACGGCAACGCCACCACCTCGGTGGTCACCCTGGCCATCTACTCGTCGGCGGCCCACCAGTACAACGCCACGTCGACGATGGTGAACGGCGGCGCCGCTTTTAGTGCCAACTGCTCCAAGTGCCATAACGGCAAGACGGGGGAGGTGGCCAACTTCCAGAATCGCTCCACTGCCGTCCACAACAGCGGGTCCCGTCACATCCTCGGGGCACTGGGAGCCGCGGCGCCAAGTGAGTTCCCGGAGGAGAACTTCTGCTACCGTTGCCACAGCAACGCGGCCGATGCCATCGGCGGGGTGAAGAAGACCGCCAACGCCAACGACTGGTACGGGGCGGTGACGGACATGACGGCCCGTTCCACCGGTATCTACAGCGCGTTCCAGAAGACCAACAAACACCCGGTCGGGACTTACAGCAACAAGCACGATGCCGTGGAAACGGCTTCCACCAGCTTCAGCGGCACCGAGCGCCACGTGGAGTGCGAGGATTGCCACAACCCCCATCAGGCCACCAAGACCAACCCGCTCCGCGGCGCCACCGGCATCAATCCGAGTTCGCCGACGGCGGGGGGGACACCGACCTACACCTTCGAAACGGTCACCAATCCGGACGAGCAGTACAAGATCTGTTTCAAGTGCCATACCGACTGGGCCGGCTATGGCACCGGCACGCAGAATCTTGCGGTGGCGTTCAACACCAACAACGACAGCTTCCATTGGGTGGAGACCGACCGGGGTGCACCAAAGGCAAGTACCTCCTACGGGACGTTCAACCACACGACGGTACCCACAAAGAGCTACTCGTACGTTGATGCCATGATGCCACGTCACGCAGCGCTCACCGACGCCCAGCTCAGGTCGGCCAAGATGCGCTGCACCGATTGCCACGGTTCCGATGCCTCCGACGGCGGAGTCTCCGTTCCCGAGGGCCCCCACGGCTCCACAGTCGCCAATATTCTCAAGGTGCCGTCGGGCAGTGGCTACAACACCTGGAACAGTACGGTTAAATATGGGAACACGAATATCTGGTGCTTCAACTGCCACAACCCGTCGTTCACGACAACGGGATTCTCGACGGGAGGCACAAATCTCCACGCGAGCAAGCATAACGGTTTCGCCTGTCAGTACTGCCATCTGGCCATACCCCATGGCCCCACCGAAAGCGGTTCCGCCAATCAGCGCAAGCGGCTGTTGAAGCCTACGGTCTTCACGGAAGGTATCGACAGCATCAACTCCGGGAGCATGGGGCAGTCAACGGGGCACAATACAGTCATCCCCGGCTGTACATAACATTGCCATAAATAATGATCTTGCAGGGTTGGGGGCCGGTTTTTCCGGCCCCACGACTTTTTTGGTACGCCCGTTGCTGTCCAATCCAATATGGCAATAACCACTCCCAATCGATTTGACCGGATTATCGAGTTCCTCGGTGGGCTCAAACTTTCCTTTGCCCTCATGGTGATCATGGGGATTCTCATCGCCCAGCGGGCGCTCATCTCCCAGAAGGTGACCGCCGCAGGCGATGCCGCTGCTCCCGCCTTCATCAGGTTCGTTAATCTCTTCGGACTCGATTCCCCCGACCTCCTCACCATTCCTTTCGCCGTCACCATAGCCCTTTTTCTGGTAAACCTCTTTTTTTCGTGCATCATCATGCTCCGGCGGGTGCGAGGCCGCCGTGGGTCCATCCGAAGCTTCCGGGGGAAAGAGAGCATTGAGGCGCTGGCGTGCCATGCAACTTTTCGGCTTGCTCCGGGGGGGGGAGAGCGCCTTGCCGGGGCCTTGGGCCGTCGCGGTTACCGGGTGCGCGTGCAGGATTCGCAGGGGCAAGTTCAAATCTCAGCGGTAAAACGCGAGGCGGGTACCTGGGGTGTGCTCTTCTTTCACCTGACCTTCTTCGTGGTGATGCTGGGCGCTGCCATCAGCCTCCTTACCAGGTTTTCGGGGTATGTCGAGCTTTCGCCCGGCGAAACGTTTGTCGATAAATGGGAGAATTACCGCCGCAAAACCGACCGCCCGATGCTGTTGGGCCATGACAGGAATTTCTCACTGCGGCTTGAGGAGATCAATCTGTCCTTCTGGCGTCCGGGAGAAGTCAAACAACGAGCAAGCGTAGTAAGCGTTTTTGACGCCGGCGGAAGTTTCCTTGGGCGCAAGCATATCCAGGTGAATAACCCACTGCGAATTGATGGGACAAGCGTCTACCAAGGGGGACGTTACGGGTTCATCGCCGGCATTGATGTGAGTGACGAGGCAGGAACGGTATTGCACATGCCGATAGTTTTCCGCATCACGGACGATGGGAGCGGAAAGCTATTCCAGGTGGCCCGGCTGCCGGGGGCCGGCCTTGCCCTGGAACTAGAACTCTTCACCGATCAACTGGCCAGGATCGAAGGGCTTGAGCATCTTGCCGGCCACGGGGGGGTAACGCTCATCAAGGTCAATACGCTTGATTCCCTGGGACGACGGCAGTTCCGTGGCCCGCTGTTCGGCGGCGCACAGATCTCCTTTGAGGGGCTTACGGTCAAATTTGTGTCGCTGAAACCCTATGCCTCCTTCGTTATGGTGCGCGATTATGGCATTCCGGTGGTGTTTGCCGGGCTGGCGCTCATGCTGGCAGGGCTTGCCGTCACGTACTTCTGGGTGCCGGAGAGCATTTGGTGCGTGGTGGTGCGGGAAGAAGATGCGGAGCGTGTTGTACTGGGTGGCATTGCCGAGAAATATCACGAGTCGTTCCGAGAGCGCTTCGGCGAACTCGTTGATGAACTGCGCAGGGAGTCCCAAGGATGATGACATCGTTCGTTCTTTTCTGGTGTGCCATAATTTTTTACGTCGCGAGTTCCGTTGGCTATGTCGGTGCTCTCACGTTCAGTCGTTCAGGATGGCGCCTGTGGGGGGGGCGGCTGGCCGGCGCAGGTCTGCTCGCTCACTCGGCTTCGCTGGGACTTCGCTGGGTCCAGACGGGACACGGTCCCTACATCAATACCTTTGAGATTCTCTCGTCCGATGTCTGGATCGCCGTCGTGTTTTTCCTGATATTTCAGAAGTCCTTCAGGAGGCTTGAGCCGCTTGGCGCCGTGGTGATGCCGATTGCGTTTCTCATGATGGGATTCGCCCTGATGGGGTCCACCGAGGCGCAGGCGCTCCCGCCGAGCCTTCGCAGCGGCTGGCTGGCGGTCCATGTGATCTTTGCCAAACTCATGGTGGCGTCCATGATAACGGCCGTGGCACTGTCGGTCTTTTATCTGCTCAAGTCTAAGGGAGTTAGCCGGGCCCAGGATTTTCTCGACAGATTGCCCGGCATCGGCGTTCTCGAAGATTACGCATACCGGGTCACGGCCTTCGGCTTCATTGCGCTTACGGTAATGATAATTGCGGGCTCCATCTGGGCCAATTATTCGTGGGGGGAATACTGGTCATGGGACCCTACCGAAACCTGGTCGCTGGTGGTCTGGTTCGTCTATGGACTGTATCTGCACGGCCGGATTACCTTTCGGTGGAAAGGTTCCTGGTCGGCCTGGTATCTTCTGGGGGCATTCGTTTTTGCGCTCATTGCCTTCTTTGTGATCCCCTACTTCGTTAAGAGCCTCCATTCCCAGTACATGGTGGGGTGAGGGTGAACGTGATGCGGTTGTGGCCGAAGTTTATGGTTTTCTTTCTGGCTGGATTTATCCTCACGGGTTGCCAGGAGCGAAGTTCCGCCGGCGATAAGGTCTTCATGGACCTGATACGCCTCTATGACGCTCGTCTCTCTGAAGCCTTGGCACGAGGAGATATGGTCGGAATAAAAAATATAGTGACAGCTGCCCATGGTTCCCGGCTCGACCACCGTCTGGCCGGCATGAAAAAGGCGGGTCGGAGGATGGAGTCCAGGGTTCTCTCCATTGAATTTCTCGAATTCAGGGATCTGGGGGACAAGCAGCTGGGATTTCCCCGTTATCGCGTCAGGACCCGGGAGTTGTGGGATGTCCGCCACATCGACGGCACGACCGGCCGGCTGGTCAAGGAGGTGAAGGGACTTAGCTATGAACTTTCCTATGAGTTCGAGCAGCATGACGGCATCTGGCAGGTGGATGCCGTTGAGGTGCTGATGCAGAAGAGATCATCAGGCAGTTCGGAAAAGTAGTCAGACAAGCCGTTCACACCCGCAGTACTCGGTACTGTTTCGTGATGTAGGACCTGTTTTCAGCAAAATCCTTCCTTACGCAGACCTGTACACACTTCGTTAAAAACAAATAACGTTAATTATTGCAAATAGTTGCCTTTGGATCAGCGTTTATCATTAAATTGGTATCGCTATTGCCAATCAGTTTGTTGAGAGCCCGGAATTACGATTCCGTTTCGTTCTCAATTGGAGGAGGCCAGGGTCGTTTACCTAGTGATTCATGATGGTTGAGCCTGCACCGCAATGATGCCCTGAGTGCAGGGTTTCGGTTTATTGACACCAGCTTACGGTGATTTGACGTTTGGGTGCCGATTTTTTCCCATGGAGGGGATAGGTCGGGTTGATGGTGAGTTCGCCATGAGGTTGCAATGTGGGGGTAGTCATGGGTACGGAGAATAGAACGAAACGAACCTTTGGAGCAGTCCCGGTGCTGGTGGTTGCTGCTGCCTCGCTGGCGCTGGCTCTCGTCGTTTTGTGCGGCACGGGCAGTGTCCACGCCGGAACCATCACCACCTGCGCCGGCTGCCACGGCATGCCGCCGGAGGATGCCCCCTTCCGCAACATCTCCACCGGCGGTTTTGCGGGCAATCACGGCACCCACGTCGCCGCTGCCGCCAGTGCCGCCGCCTGCACCAAGTGCCACAATAACTCCGGCTATCTCAACAGCCACCGGGACGGCACGATTCAGCTGGCGCCCAACATCAATTCCTCACCGGCTGCCGGAGGGGGGCAGTACAAGGTGTCCGGAACGGCGGTCACCTTCAGGAACCAGACCTCCGTGCCTGTCCTCGGCTCATGCGCCAACGTCAACTGCCACTTCGAGGCGGCCACCCCCCAGTGGGGGAGCGCCCCCTTCAGCGCGCCGGCCGACTGCGACAAATGTCACGGGGCTCCGCCCAGCGGCGGAGCGACCGGGGCGGCCGGCAGCCACGCCAAGCATGACCTCTACTATTCCGGCGCCGCCAACTGCCGGAAGTGCCACTCCAACAACACCACCTTCAGCCATGCCACCAGCGCGGGGCGCCGCAGCCTGAACATCAGCTTTGCCGAGGCCCCCAACAACGGCAGCGGCACCTACTCCGGCCTCCTCAGCGACTATCTCCCCAGCCAGAACAATACCTTCGGCACCTGCACCAATCTCTACTGCCACAGCCCCGGCACCAAGGCCTCCAGCGTCGATCCCCCCAACCAGGCCGCGACGTGGGGAACTCCCCTGCCGGCCAACTGCACCGGCTGCCACAAGTCCAACAACGCCTCCGGCGACGTCATGGCCACCGGCAGTCACGCCAAGCATGTCAATGCGGCCGAGTTGTATACCATCGGCTGCAACAAGTGCCATGCCGGCACCGTCAACGGCGCCATGGCCATCATCGACCCCTCGGCCCACGTCAATGCCAAGGTCAACATCGCGTTCAACAGCCTCAGCACCGCCTCCGGCGGCACCTACGGGGGGCAGGCGACCCCCTACGCCAAGGACCCCGGCACCGCCTACGGCCAGTGCAGCAACGTCTACTGCCATTCCAACGGCCAGAACAACGGCGGAACCGGCATCACCTACACCCAGCCCACCTGGGGCAACGCGGCCAGCGGCGCGTGCGGCACCTGCCACGGCACCAGCCACCACGGCGGGGCCGAGATCGCCACCGGCAGCCACACCAAGCACCTGGCCGCCTCCGCCTACAGCGGCCAGACCCGCTGCCTGGTCTGCCACAATGTGGGGGGACTGGCCTTTACCGGCGGGTGCACCCAATCGTGCCATGTCGGCACGTCGAAGCACACCAACCAGAAGGTGGACCTGGTGATCCCGTCCAACTTCGGCGCCTCGGCGGCCTACAACGGGACCCCGGCCCCGGGCGACGGCTACAACACCTGCTCCAACATCAACTGCCACTACAGCACCACCACGCCGGCCTGGGGAACGGCGACCCCCATCACCTGCGTCGGCTGCCACACCCTTGCCGTGCTCCTGGCCAGCGGCGCCCATGCCAAGCATATCAGCGCCACCGCCGTCCCGACCATGTACAGCTACACCGCCAACCGCTCCACGGCGGCGGAATACAACTTCGGCTGCTCCACCTGCCATCCCCTCAGTGCCACGAACCATTACAATTCGGTCATCAACGTGACCCTCAAGAAGGATGAGGCCGGCGTGGGAAGCCTGCGCGCCAAGAACAGCGCCACGACCGTCGGGATCAACGTGGCCGGCAGCGGCATCATCGGCACCTCCAAGACCAGTATCAGATGCACCATGGCCTACTGCCACTCCAACGGCAATGCGGACAACCTGGTCTATGCCGTCACCCCCGACTGGTACGGCGGCTCCTTCACCGGCGACAAGTGCGCCAACTGCCACGGCAACGCCCCCAACAGCACCATCGCCGGCTCCAAGTCCCACTACAACAACCGGTTCCTGGGCTATACCAGCACCCCCGGCGGCCACCAGATCGGCATCCATGCCATGGGCATCTACAGCAGCCCGACGGGGCTTGCCAAGGCAGGAACGACGGGCAGAAGCAGCCACGGCAACCCGGCCACCGCCACCACCATCAGCTGCAACATCTGCCACTACGCCACCGTCACCACGGCCCGCAACGACGAGAACACGGTCTGCAAGACCTGCCACTATGCGGGAAATACCGTCGGCGCCCTGGCGGGGAACCCGGCCGCCATCGCCGACAAGTCGAAGCATGTGAACGGCCTGGTCAACGTGGAGTTCCAGCCCATCAGCATGCTCTCCAAGGCCCAGGTGCGCCAGAAGTACTACGTGACCCACACCTACAGCAGCGTCTGGACCCGCAACGTCGGCTACAAGGTTTCCGGGTCCCACGATTCGGCCAAGGTACCGCTCAACACCGCCACCATGTGGGACGCCGGCACCAAGACCTGCTCCAACGTCGCCTGCCACATGGGCAACAGCGTGAAATGGACCGACAACGACGGCGCCACCGAGTGCATCAGCTGCCACGGGTCGCTGTAACGGGTGTGTTAATTGCAGCGTAGGGGCGCACCGACGTGCGCCCTTGATTCAGCGCATAACAGGGCGCACGTCAGGACGCACGTCGGTGCGCCCCTGCAATGGAATTTCTCTTCATCTATGGAACGAGGTAACGATATGGGAACGACACTTGCCAGGAAAATCAGGGGAATGAGTTGGTGGACGAAGGTCGGCATCGTCCTCATGCTGCTCACGGGCATCCTCGTCTACCAGGGAGTGTTCCGGCCCCAGCTGCTGGATTCGGCCACCAATACCTACTACTTCACTACCGACACCACCGCGGTGAACCTGGGTGCCGACGGCAACACCAACACCACCAGCACCCTGAACGGCAAGTACTCCATGAAGACCGGGGTCTACGCCACTTCCCGCAGCGTCACCGCCGCCTCCAACACGACCGCGCAGACCATGGTCAGGGTCTACGGCCCGGCCTATGCCACCAAGCAGACCGTGACCGCCCCCGCCCTCACCATCGGGGTTCGCGACCGCAACGGCACCGCCAACACCATCAACTGGTGGGCGGAAGTCTATGACTACAACCCGTCCGGGACCGCCGGCAACGGCGTGCTCCTCTGGACTTCCAATGTGGTGGAGGCCCATCCCTCGGTCCAGACCCCCCTGGAGCTCCCCTTTACCAATCCCCAGCCCAAGGATGTGGATGCCGGGCACCGCCTGAAGGTGGTCATCAAGTGCCAGATGTCCAGCACCGCCTCGCAAGCCCGCCTCTACTGGGGGAACTCCACCAACTACTCCTTCTTCACCGTGACCGAGGCCAACTATGTGGCCAACTCCCTGACCGTCACCAATCTGTCCGACTACTACAACGGCCAGCTGGCAAACGTGACCCAGGGGGATGCCAACGTCCCGATGCTGAAGTTCGATCTGTATTCCAACGTCGCCGGCGGCGCCGCCTGGAACGGCGGCAAGCTGGACAGGATCGGCAACAACACCACCGTCTATATCAATCCCGACGAGCCGGGGGACGTCTCCTTCAAGATCTGGAAGGACACCAACGGCTCCGGCCAGTTTGAAACATCGGACACCGTGATCGGCGGCCCCTACACCTTCAGCCAGCTGACGGGGCAGACCTACACCCTGACCACGGCCCAGACCATCACGAGTACGCCCCAGCGCTACTTCATCACCTACGACATCCTCCGCACCGCCACCCCCTCCACCACGGTGGGGGCGAGGATCGCCGACAGCAGCTATTTCAGCGTGACCGGCGCCGCCGGCGGGGTGCAGAACGTCGCCAGTACCTCCTCCTCCACCCCCAACATCCAGTACGGCGGGGTCGCCGTCTCAAAGGTCTACAAGGCCGACTGGGACGCGGGGACGTCGCTCACGGGCATTGCCGAATCGGGGGGACCGTCGGTCACCGACTCCAACTGCGTCACCCGGAATACCGCCGGGTCGGGCTTCCCCCTGGTGGGGCTCCTCAACTACCCGGCCCACAGCTGCACCAGCGTCGCCGGCCAGGGGTACTCCACCACCACGGCCCAGAGCGATTTCATCCGCCTCTATTTCGGCGGCGCGGGCTACCCCTCGGAAATGAAGACCATCAAGGGGACCTCCTTCACCTACCGGGTCTACACCCCCGCGGGGGGCGGCACCGTCACCCTGCGGCTCTTCTACGTCACGCCGGGCGGAGTCCGGGTCAATGCCCCCATCGCCTCCACCTATACCACCACCAACTCGGTCAACCAGGCGGTGACCACCTCCCTGGCCGGCCAGGATTTCAGCAACGTTCCCCAGGGGTCGCGCCTCGGCATCCAGATCGGCGTCACCGCCAACATGCGGATCGGCCTCGGTTCCGCCAACGGCATGACCGGCAGCACCGCCGGCGCCAACCTGACTGTCCAGGAAACGGCCGCCGAGAACGAGAACGTGGATGTGGGCAACGGCGTGAAAATCCCTGACGCCAACGTCTACGCCTCCGACACCGGCAAGGTGCTCAACGCCTTTACTCTTGCCTCCGCCAAGCCCAAGACGGTCACCGGCATCACCCTGACCGGCAACGCCCTGTTCAACAGCACCAACATCAAGAACGTGCGGCTCTATGCGGATGCGGGGACCATCGGGGTTCTGGACGGCGAGGCACCCCTGGCCTCTCTCCCCGGTTCCAGCATCAGCGGCAACAGCATCAGCTTCACCGGGCTCTCCCTGAATGTCACCCCCACGGTCAGGCGCTACCTGGTTGCCGTCGATATCGCCGACACCCCCAACGTCAACGTGATCGTGAAGGCCCTGGTCAGCGGCGTCACCGTGGCCGTCACCGGCGGCCTGGGGAACAACACCGACAGCGCCTCGGCCACCCTGACCATCCAGCCCACCACAACACTCACCGACGGGGCGGCGGAGCCATCCGACACAATCATCAGTGCCCAGGCCGGGCCGACCCTGATCGACGCCTTCGGCATCAAGACCAACGGCGGTATCAACGACCAGATCAACACCGTCACCGTCACCCTGAGCACCACGTCTTCACTTCCGGCCGACCATGTGATCTCCGATTACGTGGCCAAGGTGGAGATCGTCAATAGCGCCAATACGCTGGTATACGGCTTCCTCACATCACCCACCACAGGGGACCAGTGGCAGGTTTCCACTTCAAACCTGTATGCCACGGTCGGAACAACCCAGTGCTACGTCCGCGTCACCCCCAAGAGCAACCTGGGGGGGACTTACGTGGTGAAGGCTTCCGTGACCTCCCTGACCCATCTGAGGACCATCAACCGCCTGGTCCTCGGTGATGACGACACCAGCGCCTCCATAACCATGGACGGCGCTCCCCCCGATGAGGCCGGCAGTTTCACGGCAACTACTGCAGTCAATGACCCGGCCATCAACCTGAACTGGAATCCTGCCACCGATGCCAGCGGCAGCGCCGTCACCTACACGGTGGTGCGGGGGCTGGGGAACGCCCCGGTGCCCAAGAACTGCACGCCGGTGGCCGGCAAGGTGTTCCTCGTCTACCAGGGGGCCGACCCCGCCGGCAATCCGGATGTCTACAACAACGGCCTCGAGGAGGGGCAGAGCTACGGTTACCGGATCTGCACCACCGATGCCGTGGGCAACAGGAGCATCGGCGCCACGGCCCACACCACCGCCGGCATCATCAACCGCTGCAGCGAGGCCCCCGAGCTGACTGTGAGCCCCAGCGCCTCCTACATCAAGGGTGGAGAGACCAAGGAGCTGACGGTGGCGGTCGTCAACAAGGACACCGGCACCTGCGGCAGCGCCAGCACCTTCCAGCTCTCCGTTGTCGGCACCCCGAACACGGCCGATTTCGACCCGGTGACCTTCTCGGCCAACAACTTCGTTCTCCCCACCAACGGCGGCTCCAAGTACCTGAAGCTTCGGATCACCGCCAAGCCGGGGGCCCCCCAGATGGCGGAGAACCACTTCTCCGTCAAGGTGGACAAGACCGGCGCCTCCAGCGCCACCGTCCAGTATCCGGATCCGGTCCATGTGGTGGTCAACAAGTACGGCACCATGATGCACAGCAGCATGCAGCTCGGCACCACCAAGTTCGGCCAGTGGGGGCTGGATTACACCTGCGCCACCTGCCATAACCCCAATTCGGCCAACATCAAGCGGGTCAGCGAGGTGATTGTTACCCCCACCGGTCCCCGGCCGGTGGTCTTCACCACCATCTCGGCCTCCCAGGCCGTCACCACCGGCGTTATGGGGAACGACCTGCGGGCCGGCACCACCAGCACCAACGTCTGCGAGGTCTGCCACCACCGGGCCCGGTTCCACCAGTACAGCTCCAGCAAGGTGGCCTGGAACACCCACAACAACAGCAGCGACTGCATGCGCTGCCACGACCACCGCATCGGCTTCAAGACCCTGGCCGACGGCCTCTCCTGCACCGACTGCCACGGCAATCCTCCGGCAACCAAGGACCAGCTGGTGATTCCGCCCACCAACGTCCTCTATCCCTACGTGACCGGGGACGATGCCGGCGCCCATCCCACCCACGCCGCCCGCAACGTCAAGTGCCAGACGTGCCACAGCAACGGCAACCACCTGGTGAGCGCCCAGCCGAACATGAAGCTCAACATGGGCTTTGATATCCGGAGCAGCAACTTCACCGGCTTCAAGAACAGCACCAACACCGGGATCTTCAGGTCGGTGGACCCGGCCAACGACTATGTCTACGAGGCGGCTCCCGGCACTGACATCCAGCCGGCCTATGACAAGATCATGACCTGCAGCGTCTACTGCCACGGCTACTGGAACGGCAGCTACACCGCCAGCGGCGGCTACAACACCGAGGTGGCCTGGAGCGGCGTCACCCAGACCGGCTGCAGCTCCTGCCACGGCGCCGAGGGGGCGACCCCGCCCCCGTCGGGGAGCCACAAAAAACATGCCGGCACGGAGCAGGGGTACGGCAACGGCATCGCCTGCGCCGTCTGCCACGGCTACCGCAACTACTCCAGCGGTTCGTCGCACCTGAACGGCTCGGTGGAGTGGGATCTCTCCACCATCTCGCCGTCCGCCGCCTACAAGGGGCTCAACAAGGGGGAGACCGGCCTCATGGCCCCCACGAATCCGGCCAGCTACGGCAGCTGCTCCACCCTCTACTGCCACAGTAACGTCCAGTCGGACAACGGCACCGCCGGCCCCAGCTCCTACGCCACGGTAACCTGGGGGAGCTCTGTCACCTGCGGCAGCTGCCACACCCACTCCGACACCGGCGGTCACGTGAGCGGCGGCCACTCCCAGCACACGGCGCCGGGGGTAACCGGGTTCGACTGCCGCATCTGCCACGGCAGCGGCGGCGACGCCAACTCCCTGAACCACGCCAACAAGAAGATCGATTTCCTGTTCGGCGGCCTGGGGGAGAACACCCATTACTCCTACAGCTCCGCCAAGGCGCCCGGCTCGGCCCCCTACGGCACCTGCTACAACAGCAACTGCCACGGCCGCTCAACCATCACCTGGGGACCCGTCAGCGCCACCCCGCTGTGCGACAAGTGCCACACCACCAATCCGTCCCCGGCCGGCTTCTACGCCACCACCGGACCCAGCGGCACCAGGGCGAAGACCGATCCGTATGTGGGGGCCCACTTCCAGCACATCACCTCCATGCCGTACAAGTATTCGGCCAAGCTGGACTGCAACCAGTGCCACCTCAAGCCGACCGGCCCCTATTCCCCCGGCCACATCGACAATGCCCTGCCGGCCGAGGTCAACTTCAACAACATGAGCTCCCTGGCCAACCGGGGGGTCCAGAACGGCTACTCCAGCGCTGCCCACCAGCCCGCCTACGACTACGGCGCCAAACAGTGCAGCAACATCTGGTGCCATGGCGCGGGGATGAACTCCAACGAGGGGACCGGTCCCTACGGCTCCGCCGTGGATGACGGGGGGACCCTGGGGACTCCGGCGCCGGCCGTCTGGAACTCGCCGTACCTGACCGGCGTCGGGGCCAATGACTGCGTCAAGTGCCACTCCCTGCCGCCGACGGCGCCGAAATCGGGCTACGAGCATTTCGACGACGACACCGGCGCCCCCTACGCCCTGAACAAGTGCACCAACTGCCACCGGCATCTGAACGCCAACGCCACCGGCTTCACCGATCCGACCAAGCATGTGAACGGCATGATCGACAGCTGCAACGTCTGCCACGGCCGGCCGCCGGTGGATGACGAAACCATCACCAAGCCCGCCATCGGCGCCCTTTCCGACGGCATGGTGGGCGCCCACCAGGCCCACCGGCTCAATCCGGCCATCGGCAACGACTGCGGCGCCTGCCACTACAACTACGCCTACGACATGCCCAGCTACAAGCTGGAGATCGGCTTCCGGGCCTACGGCAACCGGGTCACCAGGGGGGTGTTCTGGGGGATGACCACGCTCTCCAGCGTCGGCTACTCCCAGCCCATCGTCTACTTCTCCACCTGGTCCAGCACCAAGGTGCGCCGCACCAGCGACACCACCAAGATCAACACCTGTGAGAGCGTCTACTGCCACGGCGGCGGCACCAACACCCTGGAGCCCCTCGGCGGCGGCAGCAACGTGAAGCCCAACTGGGAGGGTGGTCCATCCCAGGCCAACTGCGGCGCCTGCCACGGCGTCGACGGCACCACCTACCGGACCAGGGGATCCCATGGTGCCCACGTGGGGACCGGCTTTGGCGAGCCCAGGCTCGGCTGCAGCAACTGCCACGGCGTCAAGGAGAACAACTACCACGTGGACGGCAAGGTGGAGTGGGAGTTCTACTCCACCGCCAGGCGCCTGAATGAAATCCCCGGCTACAGCAATGTCGGCTACAAGCCGGCAGGTGGATCCACCTTTGCGGCCAGCGGCTTCGTCAACAACCTGGCCCCCAGCCCCGCTTATGGCACCTGCCAGGTCTACTGCCACAGCGATGTTTCCGACAAGACCTTTAAGGTTCCCACTTGGGGCGGCGCATCCATGACCTGCGATAGCTGCCACAGGAATCAGACCTCGGCCGGCCGGTTTACCGGCAGCCACCAGAAGCATACGGCAAGCTTGGCAAACAGCGGCTACTCCATCGAATGCACTATTTGCCACAATGGTTCAGGTGCAGGCAATCCGCTTCATGTTAACGGTTCGGTAGATATTATCTTCAACACGACAGTGACCGGTGTCGCTGCCGTCTACTCGGGAGGCAAGTGTCTAAATATTGCCTGCCACGTCTCCACGGTATCCACTGGCCCGACTTGGGGCAATGCCGGCACATTGGCAACCTATCCGGCCACCTGCGTGGGCTGCCACAGTGGTGAAGTCGGCGTCCGTGACGCCATCGTTCCGCAATTCGGCTCCAATTCGCACCATGTCCAGAGGTCCGGAATGGTCCAGGGTACCGATTGCGCCATGTGTCACTGGGAGGGGGACAACAATGGCAGCCGGAATACTGCGTATCATGCCGGCAGCCTGGCAAGTTCCGGCAATGCGGTCAACCTGGTCGTCTGGCCCTCCGGCACTACCGGCGTCAAGACACCGGCCAATCGCCCGGCGATCAGCGCTGCCACCTTTGTTTCCTACACCGCCAATGGCAAGCGCAGTTCAATCTCCAAGCTGAACAACGTCTGTCTGGGCTGCCATAATTCGTCCAACGCCGGTTTCAAACCGTTCAATACCTACAGTACGATCAGGTATGCATGGGAAGCACGCTCCGGTATGGCCAAAACCAGTATTCTGTCGCGCTATTCAAGTACTACGCTGGTGAAATGGAGCATTTATTCCACGGTGTCGAACGGAACAGCTGTGGCCAATTTCGGCACTAACCAGAAGAGCCAGACTTCCAAGGCGCTTTCCGCCCACGGCAACGCCTCCAAGAACCAGATGCCTGGCTGGGATACCACAAACGGCGAGGATAAAAAGGCTTCCAACGATTACACCTATTCCGGTGCCGGCAAAAACCGCAATGTCTTCTGTTTTGACTGCCACAATTCACACGGTTCGGCGGCATCCGGCATTACCAGCTCGTATTCCAGCGCCACCGGTCGTTACAAAGGTGGTCTGCTCAAGACGACAAACGCCGGCAAAGGCGGTTACAGCGTTACCTACACGCCGACAGCATCAACGGTTATCTACAGGAACTACAGCAGCATATCGTTGAGCACCACCGCCACGTTCAATGCCGGCGCCAATCTGTGCAACGATTGCCATAATACGGTCAATCCGGGTGGCATCGCTAAGCCGTGGAGCATCCAGAACACGTACAGCTCCGCTGGTAACCGCTATCAGTCCATCGGCGGTTACTGGAGCACGCCGTACTTTGACAACTATACAGCCCCTTCGGCACTGCGGACGCCCTACAAGCAGGGTGGCGCCGCCGGTACCATCAAGGATTACCGCAAACCGATGGGCGGCCACTTCGGCACCAGCATCAACGGTGATTCGGTGGCAGCGAGAGCGGCAGGCCAGATCAACGGCCTCTGCACGCCGTGTCATGATCCCCATGGTGTCACCAGCTCACTGGGGGCCAACAGACAGTACGGTGTCCCGCTTCTCAAGGGGACCTGGATGACATCGCCCTACAAGGAAGACCGGGCCGGTCAGCTCATATACCGCGGTGGCGGGAGCAAGGTCGCAGCCTTCCTGGGTGGTGCGGTGCCGGGTTACCACATCGACCAGAACACACTGCTCTACCAGCCGGCAGGGTTAGGCACTGACAAAGGTCCGAGCACGACAGCAACGTCCAAGAGTGATAAAAACGGCATGGCCTTCCGCAACCTTAGCAACGCGGCCAAGAAGGTGCAGACCGGTGCCGCGGCATACGGCACCAAGGCTACGGCGGCGCAGTTCGCCGGACTTTGCACCGGCTGCCACACTCAGGCCGCCCTGACCGGCAGCGCTTCGGCCCCGGCTGCCGCTGCGGCCTGGACGAGCAAAGAGCGCATCCACCAGACGGTTAACGGCTGGGCAGCCACGGCTTCGGGAACGGCCAACACGAACAACAAGATTCACGCCTACACCTGTTCCAAGTGCCATGCGCCCCACGTCTCCCGACTGCCGCGCCTGATGGTCACCAACTGCCTGGACTCCAACCATCTCGGTCAGGTAGTGAGTGGTGGTACACCATCGCTTACTCCCGGAACCAATTCAGGAAACTCGGTTACTCCTGTACTTGGCAACAACCAGGTGGCCGTACAAACAGCCAAAGGCGCAGGACGCTTCCCGAATGGCGGGCGCAACTATTGGATAAACAACAATAATCCTAATAATTACCATCAGAATGGCAATGCCTGGTGGTTCCAGTCCTGGCCACGAGTCACCACCAGCGGAGGCACAGGTTCAACGGCGAACCCGACGGCTGCCTATACACCGTCAACAAATACGTCGGCATACAGTACCAACTGCCACAACTCGCCGACCGCAGGTGGTGGTGCATATACCTGGGATCCGGCCAAACAGCGCTGGAACAACAAGACTGAGTGGTAATGCGGTGGAGGGACACGGCCGGCCGTGTCCCTCCATAGACCTGAAAAACGAAGCAGCCTGAATCAGGAAAGGAGGTGCTGTCATGAAAAAGAAATATACTGCTCCCAAAGTAGTTGGCAGCGCAGTCGTTCATCCCTGTTAAGTTTCGGGAGATGAACCGAATGCCATGGGTGAGGCTGCTTGCGGTCTCACCTTTTTTCATTGTCACTACAGCAAGTTGTCGTGTATTTGAATGGTTGAGTCAGTTATTCAGGGAAATGGGGTGCAGCTGGCGGATGAGGATCATGATGCGAAAAAAGACATTGCTCGTGGCTTTGCTGCTGATGCTGTTCGCCGTTCAGTCGCTGGTCTTCATTTCAACCAAATCCGCCACCTTTGATGAGGTTCAGTACTTCGGGATCGGCAAGTATCTGCTGAAAGAGCACAGGTGGGATGTGATGGGAGCGATACTGCACCCGCCGCTCTCCTACTACCTGAACAGCCTCCCCCTCCTTTTCGTCGAAGAGGACAAGCGGCTTTGGCAGTATGGCGTCAAGGAGCGGAACCTGGATTTTCTTGGTTCGGTAGATTACTACCGCGGACAGGAACTGCTCTCGATGCCGGAGAACAGAGGGGACCGGCTGTTGATTGCATCCCGCTGCATGACCCTTTTGACCGCTTTGCTGCTGGGATTGTACGTCTACCGGTTCGGCGCGGAAATCTTCGGCGAACGCAGCGCCCTGCTTTCGCTGTTTCTGTTTGCCTTCTGTCCCAATATGCTTGCATATTCGGGAATAGCGGTTCCGGATATGCCGGTGACCGCTTTTTCGTTCATCAGTGTCTATTATTTTTGGAAAGTGCTCTGTAACGACGGCAATGACTGGATTTTGACGGCAGGGATATTTCTTGGACTTGCCCTCCTCAGCAAGTTCACGGCCATGGTGCTGCTGCCGGTGTTCTTTGTGCTGACTGCCGCCTATGCATACGAAAGGAAGAAAAACAAGTTCACCGCACCGGCGGCGGTCATGGGGATCGGGCTGCTTATCCTTTGGGCCGGTTACATGTTCGACCTGACCCCCTTTCTGCTGGGCAACCAGTACCGCCTCGAACAGCAGGGGTACGGTCAGGCGACGTTTGCCTGGGGCAACTATTCCAACCATGGCTGGTGGTACTTCTACCCGGCAGCCCTGCTGCTGAAGACGCCGCTCCCCCTGATTATGCTGGTAGTGGCGGCCATCGTTCTGATGTTCAGGGGAAAAACCTGCAGCCGCTTCGACAGGCTTCTGCTTCTGCTTCCTCCTGTCGCTTTTTTGCTGTTCTTCAGCCTTTCAGGGTATGCGGTTGGGATACGGTATGTTCTGCCCGTTTACCCGTTCCTTTTCGTGGCTGCCGGCAGTGTCGCCTCGTGTGCCGGCAGGTCAAGGATTCTGCTGGCGCTGGCCGCACTCTGGTACCTGGGGTCGTCGCTGTATGTCGCGCCCCATTATCTTGCTTATTTTAACGAGGCTGCCGGCGGTCCGGCCAATGGCTATAAATTGCTGGTGGATTCCAATCTGGACTGGGGTCAGGATCTGAAGGGACTGAAGCGGTACATGGACAAAAACGGCATAGAGAAGGTAAGTCTAAGCTATTTCGGTGCGGATTCCCCCGGCAGGTACGGGATCAAGTATGACTGGCTCCCCAGCTTTTACCTGTTCAATAACGAGCCGGGCAAGCCGCCGGTCATAGACCCGAATCAACTGGTCGCGATCAGCGTGACCAATCTGCAGGGGGTCTATTTTGACAATCATGAACAATACAAGTGGCTGATGAAGTATCGGCCGATTGCCAAGATCGGTTACAGCATTTTTGTCTACGACCTGAAGGGGAAGAGAGAAAAAAGTCCTGTTCCCGGGAACCGGAACTAACTGCCGAGCCGCTGCCGCCACGAATGGACCAGTTCCTCCACGATCGCCGGCAGGGGTCTGGTGATGCTCCATCCGGGATAGTGTTCCTTAATTCTGGTGAGGTCGCTGTAGTAGCAGATGTGATCCCCTGTCCGGTTCTGCTCCACGTATCGGAAACATTGAGCAGTGCCGCTGATCGATTCTGTCAGGGTGAATGCCTCCAGGATGGAGCAACTGTTCTCCTTGCCCCCGCCAAGATTGTAGATCTCGCCGCAGCGGGGCGACTGGTGGAAGGCGTGGATGAAGCCGGCCACATCGTCACTGTGGAGATTGTCCCGGACCTGTTTCCCCTTGTAGCCGAAAACGGTATATTCCTGTTTTGACAGGTTGCATTTGACAAGATAGCTGAGGAAGCCGTGGAGTTCGACCCCGGCATGGTTGGGGCCGGTCAGGCATCCGCACCGCAGGCAGCAGGTGGGCAAACCGTAGTAGCGGCCGTATTCCTGTACCATGATGTCTGCCGCCAGTTTTGAGGCGCCGAACGGGGTGTGCAGCGACTGGTCGATCGAAAATTTTTCCGGAATGCCTTCGGCATAGGCCGGGTCGGCATATTCCCAGCGCGTTTCCAACTCCTGCAGTGGAAGCCGGTTTGGAAGGTCTCCGTAGACCTTGTTGGTTGAGAGGTAAACAAAGGGCGCCTCGGGACAGTGCTGGCGGGCCGCTTCCAGCAGGTTCATTGTGCCGATGGCATTGGTGTTAAAATCGTCGAAGGGGATATCCGCCGAGCGGTCATGGGAAGGCTGGGCCGCTGCATGGATGATTGCGCAGGGACGCAGCTGCTTTACCAGTACCTGCATCCCCTGGCGATCACGAATGTCTGCCTCGTGATGGTGAAAGTTCGGAAATGATGCCAGCAATTGCCGCTGACGCCAGCGGGTATCTCCGGCAGGGCCGAAGAATGCAGCTCGCTGGTTGTTGTCGATGCCGTGAACGGCAAAGCCGAGCCGGTGGTAGAATGCGACGACTGATGAGCCGATCAGCCCCGATGATCCGGTGACGAGGATTGATTTCATGATGGTTGTTCTCGATGGCTTTCTGATTGCATGGCAATGAATTTGTAGCATTGTTGCCGGTTATTTTCCAGACGCGTTATACGGCTGAGAAATGTAGGTCGTACATGGCTTCAACAAAATTTCATCAAATGCTTCTGTCTGTCATCCCCCCCGAGTCCGTGGTGCTGTACCTGGGAGACTCAGGGCTGGACGTTCTGCCGTCTCTGAGGCCGTCTTACGGGCTGATTCTCCATTCCGCAGCGGATGTGAGGGGGGGGCTCAAAGACTATCCCAATCTTCACTTTTCCGAGGAGAAGGTTACCGAACTGCAGACCGACGTGGCTTTCGATTATGTCATCATGGACGAGATACTTCCGTATATCGAGGATGTGTTTCAGGTATTCGGAAAAATTCGCGAACACTGTCATGAATCCGGCACTTTGTTCATATCCGGTGCCAAGAGGGTGCCTTTGTTGCGCCGCTTGGCGATGACCTTGGCAAGGCCGCAACGGGAAATAAAGAACTGGATGCCGAAGCCCCTGATAGAAACGCTCCTCACCCTGTCGGGGTTCTCACTGCGCACTTGCTTGAATTCCTGCCTGATCGCCGATGCCCATGAAGTGAAGAAGATGGGAGAATACAGCTATTCCATAATGATCCCCTGTTACAACGAAGAGGGGAACATTGCCCGCTGCATCGCCAGGATCCCTGATTTGCAGCGGGATCATGAGATCATCGTTGTTAATGACGGATCGACGGATCGGACGGCTGATGTGGTCAGGGAAGTGATGAAGGGGAATGGAAGAGTGCGCCTGATAGACTACCCGGATAACCGGGGGAAGGGGTATGCGACGCTTCGCGGCCTGGAGGCTGCCAGGAAAGACGTGCTGATGATCCTGGATGCCGATATGACGGTGCGGCCCGAGGATCTGCCACTGTTTATCGGTCCGTTTGAATCCGGCCATGGGGAGTTCGTCAACGGCACCCGCATGGTGTATCCCTTTGACGACAAGGCCATGGGGGCCATCCACAGGTTTGGCAACGGGGTGTTTTCGTTCATCTTCTCCATCCTTCTCAAGCAGAAGGTAACGGATACCCTGTGCGGTACAAAGTGTCTGTTTCGCAGGGACTTTCAACGGATCGCCTTGAAGGAACGGTCCTGGCCGGATTTTGACCTTCTGTTTGGGGCCTCACAGCTGAACCTGAAAATTGTGGAAATCCCCATCCACTATCAACCCCGTATTTCAGGCGAATCGAAAATGAAAACGTTCAGGCACGGCTTCCTGTTGCTGAAGGAATCTTTCGTCGGGTTTCTGAAGTTGAAACTGCATTGGGGTCATTAGGCCCATGTTCAGATAATGCTCTTGAAGAAAGGAATCGTTATGAGAGTTTTGGTGATGACAATGATCTTGGTTCTGGGAGCTGTGCAGGCTTTTGCTGCTGCGGCGCTCAAAACCGAAGAGCAGAAGACCTTGTATGGCGTCGGCCTGGTTATCGCCCGCCAGCTCGCCGTTTTCAATCTTACTCCGCGGGAACTGAAGCTGGTGAAGCAGGGGATAACCGATGGCGTGCGGGGAAGAAAGCCAAGGGTGGATTTTGCCGAGTACAGCAAGAAATCGCAGGAGATGGGCATTGCGCGTCGTGATGCCTATGGCAAGAAGCTGGAGGCCGGAAACGAAGAGTTCATGAGGAAGAAGGCCGGCCGGCCGGGAGCAGTCAAGACCACATCCGGTCTCATTTATCGTTCATTGAAAGAGGGAGCGGGGAGCAGCCCTGGGGAAAAGGACATCGTTACTCTGCACTACACAAGCACTTTGATTGACGGCCGGGAGATGGACAGTTCCTTCAAGCGCGGAAAGCCTGACGAAGCGCCTCTTGATGAGTTTTTGAAATGTCTCACCGAAGGGGTTCAGATGATGAAGCCTGGAGGCAGGGCCAAGATTATTTGCCCTGCTGAGTCAGGGTTTGGCAAGGAAGGCTCCGGGGTCATTCCCCCCAATGCGGTACTGGTTTTTGATGTCCAATTGCTGGGAGTGCGTAAAGCCGCCGAGGTGAATCCACAGTAGCTCTCCGTGAAAAAACAAATGGCTGATCACCCGTTGCGATCATGTTTCGTTGGCGGGGCACTGTGTGCCAAGGCCGCGCGCTTTACGGCGGCGGGAGTTGCTGCCCTGACGCTGGTGCTCTATCTGCGGGCACTTTCTTGCGGCTTTGTAAATCTGGATGATCCTGATTATGTCGTGAATAATCCACTTATCAGGCGGCTCAGCTTCGATACCGTTGTTGCCGCCTTTACCCAGGCTCATGTCGGGTGGTGGATGCCGCTGACGTGGCTCTCTTTCGCGTTCGACTACCACTTCTGGGGACTGAATCCGGCAGGATACCATCTGACCAATATCCTGCTCCATGCCGTCAACGCAGGTCTGGTTGTGCTGATTGCAGACCGGCTGTTGCGGAAGGACCCGGGTGGCGGCGAGTATTCGGGGGAGAGCGGTTGGATGTATCATGGGATCTTGCTGCTGGCGGGACTGCTGTGGGGGATTCACCCCTTAAGGGTGGAGTCAGTGGCCTGGGTAACGGAACGCAAGGATGTGCTCAACGGCCTGTTTTCCCTGGGGGCAATCCTTTCCTACCTCCACTATGTCCATGCGCGAGTGAGAAATACTGGCGGAGCCGGACTCTTCTTTGTCATGTCTCTTGGGCTTTTCGCCCTTTCCCTGATGGCCAAGTCAGTGAGTGTGGTGCTTCCGCTGATGTTCCTGGTGGCTGACTGGTTTCCGTTCGGGCGGCTGCGACGCGGCAACATCGGGCAGATTCTGGCAGAGAAGATCCCTTTTCTGCTTCTTTCAACGGCAATGGCTGTTGCAACGGTGTATTTCACGGCCCAAAGCCAGTATCTGGTATCTTATGAGCAATTCCCTCTGATTCAGCGTCTGGTTGTGTCGGGCAATGCAGTTTACGAATATTGCCGTCTTATGCTTTTACCGACAGGAATTGTCGCGTTTCATGTGATACCTGATCCGATACCGGCTGCATATGCGGTGACTTCCCTGGCAGTAATTGCTGTTTCTGTCGCGATCTGCTTCTACCGGAAGCATCGCTGGATTGCTGCTGTCTGGCTCTGTTTTCTGATTCCGCTTCTTCCGGTGCTGGCCATTTTGCAGAATGGAGACCAGTCTTTTGCATCCCGTTTCACGTACCTTCCTTCCGTGGTTCCGAGCATTGCCATCGCAGGTCTCTTGAGGGCCGGATTCGCGAAAATGACCGTTTCATGGCGCATCGGCGCCAGGCTTGGTGTCCCTTTGGTTGCCGCTCTGCTTCTGGCATTGTACGGAACAATGACAATCCGTCTTATCGGTACCTGGAAAGATACTGAAACCCTGTGGACGCGTGTGGTAAGTGTTGAACCGGGCGCTATTGTCTGCAAGGAACGCGGAATGTACTACTATTCCATAGGAAATTATCCAGCTGCTGTTGCCGATTTTTCGGAGTCGTTGAGAATGTTGCCGGAGAACTGGCGTCCGTATCGATACAACCTCCTCGCATTTCGCGGCGAGGCCTTGCGGAAATCCGGACATTATGCCGAATCGGTCGATGATTTCAGTGCCGCTATCGCCCAGCATCCCTTGCCGGCTTACTATTGTCTGCGGGGACTTGCGAATGAGGCGCTTGGGAAACGCCACGAGGCGGATGAAGATTTTCGCATGGCAGGACCTTGTTCCGGCACACTGGATTGGTATTGGGTCAGGGAGGATTAATGAACGACACGCCGTCAATGGCATCTGAGAATCGCCGTGCGGTCTGGCTGCTTGGAGCCGCCGTTTCACTTATCATTGGTGTCTTCCTTTTGAGGAAGGTTTCAGAATACGACATCTGGTTTCATATGACGATGGGCAAGGAAATTCTTCGGACCGGTTCCTTGCCCTGGGTGGACCGCTTCAGCCAGTTGAATATGGGGCGCCCTTATCATGATTCACAATGGCTTTTTCAGGTTGTGGCCGCTTTCGGTTACGGTTTGATGGGTTTCTGGTGGCTGCAGGCTTTGCAGGTGGTGTTGTGGGGTGGGACATTTTTCCAGGTCTACCGTGCCTGCCGGGTCTGGAGTACTTCGGTTGGTTCCTGGCTTCTGGTGCTGGCGGTGGCTCTTGCCAGCGAAGAGCGGTTCTCCATCCGGCCCGAACTGGTAACGGTTCTGATGGTCTCTCTGTATTACCGGCGGCTGCAGCAGGGGAAATATCGTTCTTGGCGAGATATTGCCCTGTTGGCAATCCTTCAGATAGTCTGGACAAATTGCCATGGGGTGTTTGTGATCGGGCCGGTGTTAGCCGCTTGCTATCTGGCGGAGGCCTTGGTCCGATGGCGCATTGACCGGGACTTTACCGATGCCCGCCGGCTTGGATTGTTAATGGCTGCTCTGTCTGTCGGCTGCATTCTGACTCCCTTTGGTCTGGACGGCCTGAAGTTTGCGTGGTTATTGATGGTTGAGGTGAGTCCCGCTGCTCCTGCTGTGTTCAAAACTGTCTATGATCTGGAACCGGTCTTCGGGGAGGCCAGTCGGTCAACGGTCGCATTCTGGGTGTTTCTGCCCCTTCTGATCGGTACAGTGATCAGTATTATTGCGGCGCTGCCGTGGAACAGCCGCCTGGGCCGGTTTTCGATTGCCCGGACTCTCATTGTCTTGTCCATGCTTGTCGTCGCTTTGACCGGTATCCGCAATATGCCGCTTTTTGCTGTCGTGGCTGCGCCGCTCATGGCGGAAAATCTGTCGCATGTCAGCCAGGCCCGCCGCAGGCAGAGCCTTTTGGCCGTGTCTGCGTTGCTGGTCGTCTCTATGTTGGTATGGACTCCGCGTTATGCGTTTCAGAGTCTGGTCGACTGGGTGCCGTACCGCTTTGGACTTGGTCTGTCTGGCGACTACGTGCCGCTTCAGTTGCCCCGGTTTCTGGACAGCATCGGATTTGCCGGACCGGTATTGAACTCCCAGTCTTTGGGCGGATTTTACGAATATCACGGCTATCCTCGTCGGATTCCATTCTTCGACGGGCGCTTCGAGGCCTATGATCCGGCTTTGCTGGATGCTGCCTATGAGGCCATGTTTGGTGCGAAAGAAAACCCGGATCGTTGGCAGCAGTTTGTCCGGCGTTACGGTTTTCGTGGGCTGTTGCTTGAAAATGGGCCGGACGAGTCAAGCGGCTTGTTGGCGCTGCTGGCAGCCAGCCCTGACTGGAGGCTTGTCTATCTGGACTATGCGGCATCGTTCTGGCTTCGTACCGACCAGCCCAATCTTCCACCGGCGGTTTCTGCTGCGCAAATATCCGAGCTGGCGGAGCGGGCATCCAGTTATGCCAACATAGAAAACATGTTCCTCTTTCTCGACGGGATCGGGTTCTCCCCGGAGTTGCGACTCAGGCTGATGGAACGTGGAGTTCGTCACAGGGCAAACCAATTTACCTTGATAAATCTTGGAAAGCTTCAGTTGCAGTCAGGTCAGGTGGATCAAGCCGAGAGAAATTTCCGGCAAGCGCTGGAACAGTCGCCCGATTCCCGCACAACGCTGATTACGTTGGCACAGATTGCCATGATCCGAGGTGATAGGCTGAGCGCTGAACGGTATTTGCTGAAGGGGCTCGAATATTATCCGGGCGACGCGATTTTGCTGGAGAACTTGACAGTGGTTCGCGGGATGGCTCTCAAACCGTGATTTGTTTGAACTGGTTCGATCCGGGATGCTTTAGCAGGCCGTTGAAAAACTCCCCTGGATGAGGGCTCTTTCTCCCTCATGAGAATTTTTTTGGTCACTTTGCTAGTCGATACTGCGTTATTTGCTCTTTGATACTCGGCTTTTTCGCTTCAATTTTGCCTTTTCAGGCGGTTTTTGGTGCCGCTGGGCGTACTTGCCCCTTGGGCAACTAAGCTGCTGCCCCAAGGTTGCGCATCCGGACCAGGTTGTAGGCGGCTATCGTCAGGGTGAAATACCAATCGACCTTTGCGACTCCCCGGTGTCGGGTTTTCCTGAGGTTGCCGATGGTCTTGATCCAGCCGAATGCCTCTTCGA
>Ga0209172_10000462_pt1 | contig 112193 bp, 90 predicted proteins | sample LarsenN4metaG_FD_184113 | JGI IMG/M metagenome (GOLD analysis project Ga0209172, IMG submission 184113) | Hot spring sediment bacterial and archeal communities from British Columbia, Canada, to study Microbial Dark Matter (Phase II) - Larsen... ... | reverse complement strand
CCTCTTAATCAGCTTCAAAAACAGATTCTTTCCGCCATGAAAATGCCTTTCTCTCTTTATTTGCTAGAACCATTACTCTGCAAGACTTAATTCCTTTTTCTGAGGTGAAAATCAGCGAACGGACAGTCGTATGACAAGAGTTACAAAAACTCAAAACCCCAGTTTTTTGGCAAAACCGGGGCTATTAACTCTCAAAAATGATATTTTAGTGCTGAACTACTGAGCAGTTAAGGCTTGTCCATGATTCACTTCACTAATTGCTTAAAGCTGTTGTTTGGGGTTCAAGGTTGTGAGGACTTAGAGAAGAGAGTTTAGCATCTGGTGATTGACAAGCGATCATTGTCTTAACGTGTTCCATCTCATCATCACGGATAGCGACAAACACATCATAGAGATTTTCAATCTGTGGACGGCGTTCGGCGGGAGTGTGTGCTGTTTGAAATTCGTCAAACATATATAAGTCGCCATCGCGATAATAGAGTTTAGCTACCTCTGGTGCGGGTTGATCTGTTAACTCCGCTTTGTGAGATGTCAAAAACTTGTCGTAGCTATTGTAGGCATGTTTCTCCACCAATTCCATAAAATTGTAAGCAGCACCAGGAGTAACAATATACAACGCAATAATAATCCAGTAATAAATTAAAGCAGTTGTGCGGGCTAAGATGCGATCGCCCCAAAAAGATGCACCCCCTAACTCTTCCATAATCAGCAGGTGATGCAATTCATTCCAAGATTCAGCAAAATGCACCTTCAGCCAATCAGCCTTACGCCATAAACCCAGAGTTTCGTAGAGGTGCAGAACCGAAAGATAAGAAAAATAAGGTACTCGTGCGACAGTTTCTAAAACATAAAAGCGAGGATAAGGGCGATCGCGATAAATTGTATTAATGACAAAAACTAAGATACCCACAAGTAAGCGAATCATTTTTATTCTCCATCAAGCATCAACCAGGTGAATCATGCTCAAATCTTCTAGTTCTAGCCTTCACCATCAAAGTAGTTATAAACAGAAAAGTTGAGGAACTTGTGAGGAATGATACTTAATATAGGTAGCAGGGGGCAGGTGACAGAGGAGAGGCTGTAACCTGTAACCTATAACCTGTAACCTGTAACCTAATTCCCAGTATGAATCAACTGCAAGATTATAATCCTAGCGGCGTAGGTGAAATTAACGGCAATCTCTTGGGTTTGCCTTTTGATTATGAATCTGCAAACTTAATTGTCTTTGCTGTCCCTTGGGAAGTTACCGTTTCCTACGGCGCAGGTACAGCTAACGGGCCACAACGCATTCTTGATGCTTCAATTCAACTGGATTTATTCGACTTCGACAATCCCGATGGCTGGAAACAGGGAATTTTTCTGGTAGAAATTCCTCAAGATATTGTAGAAAAGAACAATTATTATCGTGACTTAGCTGCAAAAATTATTGAACGGCTAGCACAAGGCAAAGAACTCACAGACACACCAGATTTAACACCTGTATTAACAGAAATTAATCAGGCTTCTCAACAGGTGAATCAATGGCTATTTACACAGTGTCAAAAAGCAATAAATCAGGGTAAACGAGTTGCCGTAATTGGTGGTGATCACAGCTCACCGTTGGGCTACTTCCAAGCTTTAGCAACCCAATATCCTGATTTTGGTATTCTGCATATTGATGCACACGCCGATTTACGTGATGCTTATGAAGGGTTTGAATTTTCCCATGCTTCTATCATGTTTAACGCGATGAAAATACCGCAAATTTCCAAATTAGTGCAGGTAGGTTTGCGTGATATTTGTCATGATGAAGTGGAAATAATTGACGAATCAAATGGTCGCGTTGTGGCATATTATGACCAAGCCATCAAACAAAAACTCTATTCTGGACAAACTTGGATAGATGTATGCCAAGAAATGATTAGTCATTTACCAGAATATGTTCATATTAGTTTTGATGTGGATGGTTTAGATCCCAAACTTTGCCCAAATACAGGTACTCCCGTTCCTGGTGGGTTGGAATTAGAGCAAAGTTTTTGTTTGTTTCGAGAATTAGTGAAAAGTGGTAAAAAAATTATTGGCTTTGATGTCTGCGAAGTTGGTGATGCTGAGTGGGATGGAAATGTGGGAGCGCGCATTGTTTACAAACTATCGAACTTGATGAATTTATCTCAATAGTCGTTGGGAATGGGGCATAAAAAGTAAAAGGTAAAAGATTAATTTCATTTGACTTTTGCCTTTTACTTTTTTCCTTCCTTTTCTCTCCTACACCCCTTTCAATACCTGTAACAGATCCTCCACTTCTTCCATAGAGTTGTAATGCACTAATCCAATTCGCAATAAACCACCACTACTTTCTACACCCAGTCTTTCAGTTAAGCCGAGGGCATAAAAATTACCGTGCCAAGTGAAAATACCGCGATCGCCTAAATTTTTAGCTATAGTTTCGGGACTTTTACCTTCTATTCTGATGGCTACTGTGGGTGTGCGCCAGTTAAAGCGATTCGCCTCGGTAATGCCATATAAACTTAAGCCGGGAACTTCTAATAGTCCTGCAATCAATTTATGGCTGAGTTCTCTTTCGTATTGCTGAATGGCTGACATAGCCGCAACTAACGCCGCCCGCCGACTATGATAGGCTGAGGTAATTGCATCCGGGTGTTCTGATGTCAAAAAGCGGGGACACTGGAAGTGTTCTAAACCTTCTTTGTCAGCCTCCATCAACGCTTCCACTAACTCATTATCCATAGTCGGTGATACATGACAGCCTAATTTTGTCAAGTAATTAATTGCCGCTACTACACCCGCCAACCCTTCATGATTAAGAGTCCCAGTTTCCCAACGGGATGGTACTTCATTGCTAGCTGGTTTGACTTTATATGGTTGTAGATTTTCAAAGTGTTGGCGTTTACCGTACAAAATACCAACATGAGGGCCAAAAAATTTGTAAGCGGAGCAAGCCAGAAAATCGCAGTCTAAAGCATGAACATTGATTGGTGCATGGGGCGCATAATGAACAGCATCCACAAATACCCAAGCACCGACAGCATGAGCCAAACGTGTGATTGCAGCAACATCGTTAATTGTCCCTACAGCGTTGGAAGCAAAACTCACTGCTACTAACTTAGTACGGGAATTAATCTGCTGTGCTAAATCGTTCATGTCTAAGGTGCAATCCCCAACATTGATATCTACCACACGAATAATTGCACCTTGTTCTTCTAAAGCATACCAAGAGGAAACATTGGCATAATGATCTAAGCGGGTAACGATAATTTCATCACCAGGTTGGATGGTTCGGGCGATCGCTCGACTTAAAGTCAAGGTAAGGGTGGTCATATTCGCACCAAACACCACCTCATCACTACTGCAACCCAGAAAATCTGCGATCGCTACTCTCGCCGCCGTAATCACCGCATCTGTTCGCACACTGGTAGCAAACGCACCATGAGCATTTGCATTTGACCTAACTAAATAATCACTGATTGCATCTAGCACTGCTCCCGGTACTTGTGTTCCACCAGGCCCATCAAAAAATATTGCAGGTTGTCCGTTAATTTTTTGGTTAAGTGCGGGAAACTGTCCGCGTATCCATTTCAGATCCAGAGATTCCATAATCGACTTCTCGGTTAGTAAGTTGTTTACCTATACCTTGAGCCATAGCTAGAGAATGTAAGCATCAGTGTTACTTAAAAACTATTAAAAATTAATTACTAGAGAATATCTCTACTTGCTAAATTAGTGATTCTAATTAAGTAAGCTCAAATCTTTTGCACAAACCGATTTTGGCTATCGCTCTGGTATTGGAATTCCTTGATATCACAATTCTAACTAAATAGCTATGGGAGTGCTGAGTTAGGGACTTACAACTAAAAAAATATACAATCGCTTTGGTAAGCATGGGAGGCAGGGGAGCAGGGGAAGCAGGGGAGGAAGAATACAATGATCATCTTTGCTCTGACCCATTGAATAATTTATTTTCTGGAAGTCCCTTAATAGTCACCAGTCATTAGTCATTAGTTTTCTACTTTGCTGGCTATTGCTGCATAAAAAATCAGACCCCAACCTAAATAGTAAGTGAAGGTGTTAAACAACACTGCACAAACTTCACTACTGAATCGAAGGAAACCATGATGATGAATCTCGTTCGCACCACAATGGTAAGTATGACAATCCTAGCAACCGCGTTAGTCTCTACTAGCGCAATGGCTGCACAACCCCAAGCTGAAGTTATCTCTCGTAACTGTGCTGATGCTGTCCACTCCGCAAACTATACATTAGTTAGTTTACGCCAAGCCCAGACTAATACTCAACTGCCGATCGCACAACCAGGGGGTGGTTCAACAGAACAGAAAACTTGTGAAACCACCAATGCACCTGGGACTAATAGTCAGGGAGTTAATGGCACTAATCGCTGTACAACTTGCACCTACTCTTCTAGTGGTCATGTCACAGTCAAATGTATTTTTATCAAACCTAAATAAACACCCTAGTTCAGCATAAAGCTCAAGAGCTAAATTAGTAAATTCTCTGTTGTTCATCTCAGCTTTATATACTACAACTAATACATGAGGTAGAGAGATATTGCATCCTTACCTCATTTTTAGTTATTTGCAAATTTACCAGTAGTTTGGTATCAAACTGAATATAATAACCATTTTCATTTTCGGTAAATACTGAAATTTTTACCTGTTATTAAACCTTATTTAGATAAAAATTAACTTTAAATCTGGTAAATTGTTGCAGGAATGTACAGGTATTCAGGGATTTAGAATGGTGCTGACAGCACAAGGACATTCAATGAAACGCTCAACAGTTGAGTTAAGCACCAATGAAGTTAGAGGGTCAGTTGTAATGTCATCAACACCAGAGCAACAGAAAGTTCAGGCTCTTGGGACTGCTTTAGTTTTACTAAGCGTGTTTTTTTGCATAGAACTAGGGGCGGGCATTTGGAGTCATAGCTTATCGCTTTTAGCTGATGCTGAACATATTTTCTCAGATGTCGCAGCATTAGGTTTAGCACTGATTGCAGCCTGGTTGTCTCAATCTCTATCCCAACGAAAAATACTTGGACGCTATCGATTGGAAGTCCTAGCAGCCTTAATTAATGGTATTAGTCTAGCGGCTGTTGCTGGCTGGATTATTCGAGAAGCCTTGGTGCGCTTGCAATCCCCCGCCACAGAGATTCATGGTGCACCAATGTTAACCACTGCTCTGATTGGTCTATTAGTTAACAGTTTTAATGCCAAGTGTTTACACAGATGTAGCCATCATGACCTCAATATGAGGGGGGCTTTACTGCATATGTTAGCAGATGTAGCCAGTTCAGTGGGAGCAGTGTTAGCAGCGATCGCTGTCATTTGGCTGAATTGGACTTGGGCTGATGGTGTAATTAGTTTAATTGTGGCAGTGCTAATAGCTACATTTGCAGCTTATTTAGTGATTCAAAGTGTGCAGTGTTTACGCGGTCAGATTGCAGAGATTACAGATGTGAACTGCATTTGTGATTTACCACCAGAAATTTGTGGCAATAGCAATCGTCAGCAAGCAGAAAAGCTACTATTTCCCACTTTAGAGGAGCTTGTGCAATGATTTTATTACTGAAACGCCATTGGCGTTTATTAGCTTGTTTTCTATCTGCTTTAGTAATGGCAGTCGTATTTTCCTTCGCCACACCAGCTCAAAAACCAGCTATTGCTACAGTGCAAATTCCTACACAATCTGTTGTGAAACCTATAATTGTTGGGCATCCAGACGCTTATTATAGTCACGAAGAACCCAACTTCTATCAATACCAATAGTTAACCAAAAATACCAATTCTCCCAAAGAAACCTCCAGACCAAAATTCCTAATTACAAATTACGAATTGGTATTGCACTCATTAAATCCAAGGCATACTGCAATGATTTCATATTTAGAAAAGTACAGGCGAGTGCTAGCACTGGCTATGACGAGCCTTTTTTGTGCCATTTTGTTGGTATTTGGCAATCCTGGCATAGAATCCGCTCTGGCAGAGGGTAATGGTATTAATGTCATCATCATGATTGGTGATGGGATGGGCTGGAACATGGCTAGAGCCGCAGCTTTAGCTAAAGGCGCGCCTTTTTACACTAGTGGGAAAGGTTCTGGTTTAAGCTTTCAAAATCTCACTGGGTACGGACTAGTGACAACTTACGGCACAACCATTCAAGGAAGTCTACCAGCTAACCCTACTAATCAGGTACGCTCCACCGGTAACTCTGCTTTGGATGGCTCTAATTCATTCACAGGTTTGAGTAATGTTCGTCCTGATTTTTCCTTCCAACCTACTCCTTTTAATCCAGGCAATCTCGCTGATGGTAATAGTTCACAACCCGGCAACTTAGTAGGTTACGATGTAACTCAAGGCGGCCCAGTTCCTTGGATTCCTCTATCTCCCGCCAATCCTGGTAGCTACAACAAAGATTACATTAAATATAGCTACCCCGATTCAGCTAACACCGCCACAACTCTCTACACAGGTGTTAAGAGCTACAACAATGCTATGGGTGTAGATGTATACGAGAAAAGATTAAAAACCATTTTGGAAATTGCCAAAGAACAAGGCAAAGCCACAGGATTGGTTACATCCGTACCTATTAGCCACGCGACACCAGGGGCTGCGGCTTCTTATGTCAATCGTCGTAACAAGTATGACAGTGTTTATGACCCCAGCAAGAGCAACCAAGACAGCATTTTACAACAGACATTGTTAGACTTTCAGCCCAATGTGCTGTTAGGTGGTGGTCATCCTCTCAGCACCCTCAATATTGGTAATGACTATACCTACATCACACAGGACACCTATGAGCATCTAAAAAATAACCCCAGTCCTGAATCTAATCGTTATGGTTACACCTTTTTAGAACGTGGACAAAACGCAACTCAAACTCTACTGAATACAGCTAATAATGTTGACCCCAATAATGGCGGTAAATTATTTGGTCTGTATGGTGCGCGTGGACAAAACGGTAATCTTCCTTTAAGTTCCTCTAAGGGTGACTACAGTACAACAGGCTTGAATAACTTCTCTCTTTATAGCTCTGTAGTGGGTGGAGGAACACCAGCTACCTGTCCATCAGGTCAGATAATTCCTGGTTCTAGAAACGAGTGTATTCCTGTCCTCGATGCTAACGGCAACCCAGTTAATGGCCCTAACCCAGATACATTTCGTCCTCTTACTGCTGGGGAAACAGACGCTAGTTTTGTGGCTAGAGAAGTCAATGAGAACCCTACTTTGGCTGATTTGACCAAAGCTGCTCTTAATGTTCTAGGTAAAGATAAAGATGGCTTCTGGCTGATGGTGGAAGGTGGTGACATCGATTGGTCAGCCCATGATGACAACATGGATAACCTCATCGGTACAATGAATGACTTTGACAAAGCAGTTGGAGAAGTTATCAATTGGGTTGATAAAAATGGTGGTTGGAGTAAGAATTTACTTCTTGTGACTGCTGACCATGACCACTATCTAACTCTCAATAATGACTTTGTATCCAAGCTGACTCCCAATGCTAATCCTAACTTGGCTAGAGGGTTGAAGTACAACGCCAAAGAGATTACCTACAACAAACACAACCCTAAAGATGCTGGTCACTTCTGGGGTTCTGACCCAACTCAAAAATACCTTTGGGGTAGCCACACTAACCGTCCTGTACCAGTTTATTTCCAAGGTGCTTACTCTTCTGCACTGACTCGTTCCTTGGGGCAGAAAGTCCAGTTTACAGATAGCACTGGTAATAATTACACCGTTCCTGGTGTTAGAGGTGTAGTTGACCAAAGCCACATCTTCCAAGCGATGAAAGCTGCTCTGACAGGCCCAGCATTGTAATTAAACCTGCTGTTATTAGGGTGTGTTGCGTAGAGAAATACCACTCGGAACTCACCACTCAGCCAACAATCTTTCACTCAGGGAAAAATGATTAACTCCATTTTCAAAAAGCTAGCAATTGCTACTGCTGGAACTACTCTTATGTTGACTTTGGCAGAAGTACAGCCTGTCCAAGCTGCAAACATTACCTATGATTTCTCTAACGCTGATCAGACTCTTACAGGCTATTTTTCTTTTGGTGAGACTGCTGCTGCTGATCAATTTGTAGAAGTTTCAGAAGGCTTAAAGATTGTTGCTAATTACAATGGTCAAACATTTACTGAAGCAGATGATCCGATCGCAGCAGTTTTGACTGACTTTTTTGGCAACATTCCCAATGGACAAGGTTTAGGTTTGCAATATGTAGTGTCCAATCAATTTTTTGTATTTAGTGAAGACTTTCTGAATGCTGATGCAACTGAAACTCAATCTGTAAACTACAGTCGTGTTCCAGAACCAGGCTCAATGATGGGCTTATCTATTGTGGGATTGGGTTTATTGTTGGGTAGAAAGAAAAAATCTTCTCAATCAATAAACTAGAATTTGATGGTTTGTAGTAAGCACTTTAGTGCTGAGAAAACTAGCACTAAAGTGTTGACTACGGACTGTCATTTTTGCTAGTGACTATTGACTGACTTTGCAACATTTTTCAGGATATTCATTGGACTTTGACGTTTGAGCAGTTCCATTTCTGATGCGTTTTTCACAAGCATTGCACCAGCAAATCCTAATGAGTTTACAGAGATAGATTGGAAGTGTTCTTGCGATCGCGGTACGATTAACATCCATTCTCTAGTTGCTAGTAAGTTATAAGCATCCGATTGTCTGTCACCATCAATTGCGGTTAGGCCTACAGCTTGCAGTAAGTTGTGATAAATTTCTAAGGTAGCTTTAGCCCCTGTGAATGGAAACTCTACCCACTCTGGATTTAATTTAGCAAAAGCGTGTATAAATGGTAATCCGGGGATAGTGGCGATCGCATCCTGAAATTTGGCTGAGACTAAAAGGGGTTCTATGGGTATTTGTATTCCTGAAGATGTTAGCGGTAGGGGTACAAGTTGCAAGTGTTTGTGTCGTTGACTTGCACCTGCATTTTTACCAGCGTTATAGAATACTAAACCGTCCATCCCCGCTAAACACGCCCACATAGCTGCAAAATCTCCCAGGGTGAGTAAACTTTCCTGCTCTTCAAAGGCGCGGGTGATAATTAATAAGTGATAGTCAACAACGTTGAACTTATTTAATATACATACATGAGTATCTAAGATATCAGCTACAAATAAGTCTTGTTCATAGGGTAGGAAGGGATTAAACTCTTTGCCAGTAGTCTGGGTTTGTTTGTCTTGTTGTTTTTTGGCTGTATCTTTACGGACAAGATTGGCTAAGATTCGCACTAGAAATTGCACTCCATCCTGTTCGACAAATTCAAATTCTGTCGGGATGGATAGCAGCGCACCACAGGCTAAAGCATGGTTAGTCTGTTTTTTAACACTGTTCCATAATGTGCTAGGTTGCAGTAAGAGGTTTTGGTCAGGCATGGTCAAGTATGTTTGCAGTCTCGCTACTCACCAGATTTTAAGGTGAAACGTTGCCAACTAGGAGCTGTAGACTCAATTCATCGCCTCTGTACAAGCGATATATCTGGTTTATTCTTGCTTACGACTCAGAAGATGGCAGCAAGTTTGCGATCGCTGAAATGTCCATACCTGTGATATTAGCTACCTGTTCCACTGTCATTCCAGTTGCCAGTAAGTTACTTGCGGTTTGTAATAACTGTGACTCAGCTTTATCAGCACGTTGTCTTTCTTGTTCAGCAAGTTGGCGTTCTTGTTCTTCTGGGGTGGGGAGTAATTCTCCATCCACAGTAGCCCAGCGTAGCCAAGTTGCATCTATCCCTTTATAATTTCCTGGCCAACGCTGCAAGGCTAACCCTAACGATTCGCTGAATAATTGATGGCGTTCATTGACTGATAAGGGTTGGTAAACTCTTTGTTGGATAGAAAACCCAGCCAAATCATCTGGGTTAAAGGGGTCGTACCAGAAATATTCAGGTACGCGCATTTGATTTTGATAAATCAGCTTTTTCTCATTTTTGTCTGTAGAGGCCGTGCTTTCAGAAAGCAACTCAATCACGACATCCGGTGCTTTGCCTTCTTCCCAAACTACCCAACTTTTGCGTTCACCTTGAGGGACACCCAGTACCACAAAAAAGTCTGGCCCTTTAAAGTCTTTATTTCGCACTTGCGCCAGACTGTAGTAGACAAACATATTGCCACCAACAAACCCATCTTCGCGTTGTGACAACCAAGGGATTAAGGCATCTATCAGTAAGTCCATCTGGGCTTTGTGCCTTGCGCTTTCCATTGGAACACCGTCATCATAGGGAAGTTCTGCTTGGGTGGGTGGAATTTTAATTAGAGTTGTTTCTGACATGGCTTTTCATTAGTGGGTAGCCCGCCGTGAACATATCAATAATATCGGAAACAATAGTGAAAGCCTATTGATCATCCGGTTCAACTCCAAGCGATCGCAATTGCGCTATTAATCTTTCAGCACGTTGTCTTTCTTGTTCAGCACGTTGTTTTTCCTGTTCAGCACGTTGTCTTTCTTGTTCTACAGGCGTTAACACCCAGTTACCCGTTTCATCATACCAACGTAACCAACGCTGTTCGACATCTTGATAACTACCCTGCCAAACACCCAACCCTAGCTGAATTTCTGGTATCCAAAAGCGTGATTCGGCTAGTTCTATCTCACAATAACTACCACCGACCAGTCTAAATAACCTAAACTCATATTTATAGCGGTCAAAGATTGCGTAATAGGGAATACGTAAAATCCGTTCATACACTTCCCATTTTCTTGGCGGTTGTTCAACATCCCTCAATTTAGTTTGTCCCAAGTCTTCTTGTTCAGTCCCAGGAGATAACAACTCCACCACAATAAAAGGATTAACGCCCTCTTGCCAAACTACATAACTTAAACGCAAATCTCGTTGTTCGTAGAGACGGGAAACACCCAAAACGGTAAACCAATCTGGTCGTTTATACCATAGTGGATAGCGTGGGTCATAGTAAAGATTTAAATCGCTAGCGGTAAATAGCTGGTCGCTGGGGTAATTTGGCGGACGAAAGGTTTCGTCTAATAGACGCGGTTGCAACAAATGAAACTGATCTGGCAAACCAGGTTCTCCTGGCTCTTCACTTTTAAGATCATACATTGTGGGTAATACTTCTTTTGGGGAAAGTGGTGGGTCAGTTTGATACATAATCCAGCATTCCTGACTATCAGACTCTTATATTATGGTAGTTGCTCAAAATTAGTTCACCCAAAGTGAGATAAATTGGAAGTCTTTGCTGCTAAATAAGCCTTGGTTGCTAAGTTTCTATGCGGGAATGATTGGTAACGCCATAAATGCAAGGGTCATAAAGGGTGCGGAAAGTGTTGAAACTGGGTGTTTTGCCCAAGCATCTAGTTCGGCGTACTGTTTGGCTACGGTATAACCATATCGGTTGTAACCACTGCCACAATATTATGGGAATCATGGACAACACTAAAGGCGATCGCAGGTTGTAGATCCTGATGAAGATTAACTACAGCTATTTTCAAGGTGTCTAGTTCTAAGTCTGCGGTCACTTCACCATTGTTAATGTTAGTGGGTAAAGTCTCTGTTTGAGAAGCGTCTCCTTCGGAGCATCGCTCTATATCAATACCTATCTTACGTTTTCTGGTATAAATTTAGCCAAGTTTTGTATACAAATCTGCATTCACTAGTTTTGTCTGTAAATTTAAAAACTCCTCTCATTTTTGAGGGGAGTTTTGTAAATCTTTGTTGCTAATTTTTTATTTTTTACTGTTAGAAAATACTCATGATTGTGATGATGCTGACGCTAGTCAACATAATTAAAACACCCATAACCATAGATTCTCCCAAGGAATTAGGACGTTTTGAATTATTCATCATAGTAGAATCCTGCAAATTTAGTTATTTTCTAAAGATATCAGTCACCGTATAAATATCTATGTAAGTCATGTAAAACTTAAAATACCTTAACTCTTCTTAGTAAAGACTATAGCGTTTACTTAAAAATTAGATTTATCTCTTGAGATAAACATAAATTTGAATTCCCTACAATAACTTAGGAATGACGAAATTCAATCAGCTACACAATGACAGCAAATTAACTAAAATAATTTTCAGCTTATGCTGAGTAAAAATACTATCATCGAGCTTATAGTTACAAATTATGATCAAAATCCTTCACCTTTCTGACATCCATATGGGAAGCGGCTTTTCCCACGGCAGAATTAATCCAGTGACGGGTTTAAACACGCGACTGGAGGATTTCGTCCAGACTTTATCTTTGTGCATTGATCGGGCGTTGACAGATGCAGTAGATGTAGTTTTATTTGGTGGTGACGCTTTTCCTGATGCGACACCACCACCATATGTGCAGGAAGCTTTTGCTGGTCAATTTCGACGCTTGGTAGATGCTCAAATTCCGACGGTGTTGTTAGTGGGAAACCATGACCAACATTCCCAAGGGTTGGGAGGTGCGAGTTTAAATATTTACCGCACTTTGGGAGTACCGGGTTTTGTGGTGGGAGATAAATTAACAACGCATCATATCTCCACTCCTAATGGAAAAGTGCAGGTAATTACTTTACCTTGGCTGACTCGATCCACATTGATGACTCGCCAAGAAACAGAGGGTTTATCACTAGCGGAAGTCAATCAATTATTAACAGAACGCTTGCAAGTCGTCATCGAAGGGGAAATTCGTCGGCTTGACCCTGATATCCCTACTGTACTTTTAGCCCACTTGATGGCGGATAATGCAACTTTGGGGGCTGAACGTTTTTTAGCTGTAGGGAAAGGTTTTACTTTGCCTTTATCTTTATTGACTCGTCCTTGTTTTGATTATGTCGCTTTAGGACATGTCCACCGCCATCAAAACTTGAATAAGTCTAATAACCCACCAGTTATTTATCCGGGGAGTATTGAACGGGTAGATTTCAGTGAAGAGAAAGAAGATAAAGGTTACATCATGTTGGAATTGGAACGGGGGAGTGCGAAATGGGAATTTTGCACTTTACCGGTTCGGACTTTCCGTACACTAGAAGTAGATGTGTCCAAAGTAGAAGACCCCCAAGGTGCTTTAATAAAAGCGATAGCTAAACATGATCTACAAGATGCAGTAGTGCGGCTAATTTATAAACTCCGTTCTGAACAAATCGATTTAATTGATAATGCTGCCTTACATTCTGCCTTGAGTGCTGCCCACACTTATACGATTCAAGCAGAATTAGTCAGTCAATTAGCGCGTCCCCGCATTCCTGAGTTGAGTGCTAGTAGCAGCATTGACCCAATGGAAGCATTGAAAACTTACTTGCACAACCGTGAAGACCTAAAAGATATATCGGGGTTAATGTTAGAAGCAGCAGAAAAACTATTAGGGGATGATGTGGAAGTTTGGTTAGAAGCAACCACAGGGAATAGGGAATAGGGAAAAGAACAGTATGAGTAAATCAACTTATTCCTATAAATAATAGAAGTCAATTGATCATTAATCTGCCAGAATTGCTATACTCCTTACTCACTGTTGAATTGATAATTTCATTGAAGGGAAATTTTAGGTGGTGGGCCGATTTACTTTTTTGTGCAGTTGGTGACACTGTTGATTTTGCTGTTAGCTGCTAATACTAGCTATGCGGACTTTCCCCGACTGTGTTACTTTTTGGCGCGAGATGGATTTTTGCCGCGACAATTATCGCTTTTGGGCGATCGCTTAGTCTATAGCGGTTCTCAGTTGGGTGCAATATAGTAACAACAGTGAGTAAACCATCCAATAATGTCTTTTTTAGTCACTGCACCTAGGGCATTTGTGATAGCTTGATCTAATTCTTCGTAGGTTCTAGCAGCTTGTGCTCGCAAAAATTCTTTCACCTTCGACCAACAATTTTCAATTGGTGAAAAATCAGGAGAATAGGGAGACAAATAAACCAATCTGGCCCCCACAGCTTCAATCGCTTCGCGGATACCAGTAACTTTATGAGAGCTAAAGCAACCACAACAGTTGCGCCTGGCCAAAGATTCGGAACCAAAACTTGAGTAACATAGGTTTCAAATGCCGACGCATTGGTACCGCCAGTAAAAGTCATTGCAGCAATGATACCTTCTAACGATATTGCTCCAATCATCGTGACATTTTTGCCCCGACCGTCAGGACGAGTACCATAAGCACGACTACCTTGGGGTGAACGAGCAAACAGTCTAGTCATAGCGATGTTAACTCCCGCCTCATCAATAAACACCAAGTCTTTGAGGTTGACCTCCTCAATAGTTGTCCAATACTCTACCCTCAGTTTTTGCACTCGCTCTGTGTATTTTTCACTTGCGTGCAATGTTTTTTTTTGCGTGTCAGATTTAATTTTTGAGTAATTCTGCTCATTGTCGCTCGGCTAACTTTGACACCTGTGCGCTCCTCCAATCGCGAGCATAACTCCACCAAAATTGCATCATTATCTTCTTCCACCAAAGTCACTATTAATGCTATCTGTTCGCTGTTGAGTTTTGCCGTATTACCGCCACCATGTGCGTTTGGCTCAACTGTCCCGCTAATTCGATATCGCTTTACTAGCTTCTGGATAAACGTTAAACTCACACTAAATCTTTTTGCCAGGTGTCTTTGAGAACCTTCTTGATTTTTATACGCATCAATCACTTTTTGGCGAAGGTCAGTTGAGTATGCTTTCATCCCAGATACACTTTGCTACAGCATTGATCATCTTCCCACCTTTTGTATTTCACTCAAGCGAGAACCGCTATATTCCAACGGTATTATACTGCTGAGTCTGTGTGCAGCGATTTTAGTTATCATCTTCAAAGGTAACGTCAACGCCGTCATTCCCCTCTACGCGGTCGGTGTGTTCACCTTTTTTACGCTGTCACAAGCAGGGATGGTGCGTCACTGGTTTGGAGAAAATCCAGAGGTTGGCGTGCTAGCGCGATGATGAATGGTTTAGGTGCGATCGCTACAGCAGTAGTATTAGGGGTAATCATCTCCACTAAGTTTATGTTGGGTGCTTGGTTAGTCGTCCTCGCCATTCCTGTAGTAGTGGTTTTATTTTTAGCTATTCACAGTCATTATCAATATATGGCGGAACGTCTGAGCATTCGTGAACTTCTACCCCGGAGTTATATTCCCAGACCGCAACCAGTAGAGGTGACACATCCAGCGTTAGTAGTAGTCGGACAACTCCATCGCGGGACAGTAGAAGCTTTAGATTATGCACGTACCATTGCGGATGAAATAGTTGCTATTCATGTAGATATTGGTTCTACAGACCGGGAAGAACTCCAAGCACAATGGCAACAATTAGAATCGGATATTCCCTTGGAAATTATTGATTCGCCTTATCGGTCTGTGATTGGGCCAATTGTGGATTTTGTCGCGCAATTTGAGCAGCGTTATTCCGGTGTGTTCACAACTATTATTATTCCGGCTTTTGTGACGCGTAATTGGTGGGAGAGTTTGCTGCACAACCAAACAACTTTGTTCTTAAAAAATGCTTTAAGGGCAAAAAAAAGTCGTGTTGTCACTACTGTTAGGTATTATCTTTAACATCTCCTCAGCCAATAGTGATTACAGATTAGCACCCGCCAATCCGACCTCGGTATGGTGCATCTAGTTCAGGTTTAACAATGGGATTCATGCCCTCAATTATGCTTACATAGTAGTTCCCCGTATTTTCTCGACGGGGAATAGTTTGATTTTCTATTGGCACAGGAATGCTATAGTCAGCGTTTTTTAATACAGAATTGTGTTGAGCTTGAATTTGCTCAATAGAAATATGCTGGAGAAATTCAGGTTCTACGGTGTGAAACTTTGGCTCATCCATAAAAATCACTTAGTTTTTCATCTGATGCTACCGAATTCACTACAAGCACAAACTTAGTGATTTCGGTTGTGAAAGAAGTAGGGATGCAAAGATGTGCGTCCCTACAGATGAGCAATAGGTTATTCAAATCCTAGGAATTGGTGGTTCATTAATTAAATAAATCTAAGTCTGTGACAGCACCGACACTGCTAGAGGCGACTAATTTGGCATATTTCCCTAAGATGCCCTTTGTATAACGGGGTGGACGGGGTTGCCATTTGGCGCGGCGACTGGCTAATTCTGCGTCGGCAATATTGATTTGTAACAAGCGGGAATTAGCATCAATGGTGATGCTATCACCTTCTTCAACTAGAGCGATCGCACCACCAACTGCTGCTTCTGGTGCAACGTGTCCAACGACCATGCCGTAAGTACCACCAGAAAAGCGTCCATCGGTAATTAAACCGACTGCATCACCCAAACCCGCACCAATAATTGCTGAGGTGGGTGCTAGCATTTCCCGCATACCGGGGCCGCCTTTCGGGCCTTCATAACGGATGATAATTACATCACCGGCTTGAATCTTACCTGCTAGGATGGCATCTAAACATTCCTCTTCAGAATCAAACACCCGTGCGGGGCCAGTAATGCTGGGGTTTTTCACACCAGTAATTTTAGCTACTGCTCCCTCTGTTGCTAGATTGCCTTTGAGAATGGCTAAGTGACCTTGGGCATACATGGGGTTATCCCAAGCACGAATCACATCTTGACCTGTGGGTGGTTCATCTGGGACATCTGCTAAAACTTCGGCGATGGTTTTCCCGGTGATGGTGATACAATCACCGTGAAGTAACCCATGCACGAGTAGCATTTTCATCACTTGGGGAATACCACCAGCTTGATGTAAATCTGTGGCGACATATCGACCACTGGGTTTTAAATCACATAAAACCGGGACACGTCCACGGATAGTTTCAAAATCATCTAGATTTAGTTCTACACCAGCTGCGCGCGCGATCGCCAGAAAATGTAATACGGCGTTAGTTGAACCCCCCACAGCCATGATTACAGAAATAGCATTTTCTATAGATTTGCGAGTGATAATTTGCCGGGGTAACAGTTGATTACGAATCGCTTCTACTAATACCTTGGCTGACTCTTCAGTACTATCGGCTTTTTCGTCATCTTCTGCCGCCATTGTGGAAGAATAGGGTAAACTCATGCCCATTGCTTCAAAGGCTGAGGACATAGTATTAGCTGTGTACATTCCACCACAAGAACCAGCACCAGGACAAGCGCGGCGTTCTACTTCCATCAGTTCAGTGTCGCCAATTTTCCCAGCACTGTACTCACCTACCGCCTCAAAGGAACTCACAACAGTTAAGTCGCGGCCGTTGTAGTGTCCTGGTTTAATTGTCCCACCATAAACAAAGATAGCTGGGATATTCATCCGCGCCATTGCAATCATTGCCCCTGGCATATTCTTATCACAGCCACCGATGGCAATCACACCATCCATACTTTGACCATTACAGGCGGTTTCAATCGAGTCCGCAATTACTTCTCTTGACACGAGGGAATATTTCATCCCCTCAGTTCCCATTGAAATCCCATCACTAATAGTAATTGTGCCGAAGATTTGCGGCATAGCTCCGGCTAATTTAATCCCGGCTTCGGCTCTTTGGGCTAATTGATTAATCCCCATGTTACAGGGAGTGATGGTACTGTAGGCATTAGCCACACCGACAATTGCTTTTTGGAAGTCTTCATCCTGAAAACCGACTGCACGCAGCATAGCGCGATTTGGCGATCGCTGCACCCCTTGTGTGACAACTTTACTTCTGAAATTCTCTGACATTGTTCCTTCTCCCATAACTCTCATCTCAATCAAGTCTCTGTACGAGTATCATAGGTATACTTTTTTGAGATGTCCAATATATATTCATTTGGAATTGAAACTTATAAAGTATCATAAATATGGAACTACGACACCTACGCTACTTTATTGCGGTAGCTGAGGAACTACATTTCAGTAAAGCCGCAGAAAGACTGCACATAGCACAACCGCCTCTGAGTCAGCAAATCCAGCAGTTAGAAGCCGAACTGGGAGTCAAACTTTTTGATCGCAAAACTAAGCGACAAGTACAGTTAACAGAAGCTGGTAAGGTCTTTTTACAAGAGGCTTACCAACTACTAATGCAACTAGAAACAGCAGTAGCACTAACCCAAAGAACTGGCAGAGGTGAAACAGGTCAACTCCGTATAGGATTTACTAGTTTGGTAATTTATGACTTATTACCCTTGATTTTGCGACAATTTCGCGAGCAATTTTTGGGAGTAGAACTAGTCTTACGGGAGTTAACTACAAGTCAGCAGGAGCAAGCACTCAGAGATTCCGTGATTCATGTGGGTTTTGCTCATCCACCTTTAGAAGATGACACACTATCGTATGAGTGTATTCACAGAGAAAGCTTAGTTGTGGCTTTGTCATCAACTCATTCCTTGGCGCAAAAAGAACATATCTCAGTGCGATCGCTCTTCAGTGAACCTCTGATTATGTTTCCTCGCTATCTCGCGCCAGGACTTTATGATCGCATCATGAGTCTGTTTCAGCAGGGAAATTTCAACCCTAACATTACTCAGGAAGCGATTCAAATGCAAACAATTATTGGACTAGTATCGGCTGGAATGGGTGTAGCAATTACACCATCTTCTTTACAGAATCTCCAACGGTCTGGTGTAGTTTATCGTCCCATACTAGAGGAAGTGCCTGTAATAGAAACTGCTGTCATCTGGCAACAAAAAAGTTTAACGCCGATTGTAGAAAATTTTTTACAATGTATACCCAGTTGTGAATAAAGGTAGCGCATGTCATTGCGTAGCTTGCTTCCCGAAGTGTGCGAAACAAAGTGGCTTCCTGCAGGATAGCAATCTCCCCTGACGAGAAATTACTACAACAGAACGCAAATTAAGATAGTTTCTAGGGTTACAGAACCTCATCTTCAACACTTAAAACGGTAGAAATTGTAGTAATACTGAACCAAGGCTACTGAAAAAGTCAGTAAAGCTGGGTTGACCTGCGCTAACTTTTTCTGTGTAAGGAGTTTGTAGTTCCTTGATAAAGGCTTGTGTTGTTTGGATGCCTGTGGCGTTTTGTTGGGTGGTAAAGAGTTTTTCTGCTGTCTGAGCATCTTGAAATGCTCCCTGTCTGTCCAAAACTTGGTAACGAGAAAAACCACGAGCTAAGTATGCGCCTGCGTATTCTGGTTGAATGGCGATCGCTTGATTAAAATAATTAATTGCCTGCTGTTGATTACCTTTTTGCGCCTCAGCTACACCCCAAGCATAAAATTCATCGGCTGTAGCAACTTGTAAGGGTATCCCGACCGCACCTTGAAAGTTAGCACCAGTAACATACGCACCAGTAAATTCTGTATTTCCTAGATAGGTACTTCGCAAGTCTGCACTACCCAGATTTGCACCACCTAATTTAGCTGCACTCAAATTAGCTCCAAATAATCCCGCACCGTTCAAATTGGCCCCCCGCAAATCTGCGCCACTTAAGTTAGCACGGCTAAGATTAGCACCGGCAAGATTGGCCCCACTTAAATTCGCTCCTGATAAATCAGCCAAGACTAAGCCCGCATTAGTTAAGTCGCAGTTTTGACATTGCTTAGTTGCCAATAACTGTCTTAAATGTTCAGGATTTGCTGCTTGAACAGCATTAGTCAGACTAATAGTAGCCAAAAATACGGTTGTGGTTAGAATTATATTTTTCATAAACATTTAGCAAATTTTCTGCTCAATACCCAAATCAGCTAAGACAAATTTATACTTGAGTTTATGATATGAGTAACTTGAGCAGTTTGCCCTCAGTAAAGACCTGCGGTAGAAAATACTTAGCAATCGATGTTCAGTATAAATTCTTAGTTGCTCTAAGAGGTTTGATTTCTGAATAAGATCAAGTATTTGTAGTGTGTGTTAGCTGAAAGTACAACACTATGATTCCAGCTTCTGTGAGTGACACTGTGATTAACACACCCCACAAATTAGGTTTTTTCTGTGAACACCTCTTAATTAAGGGGAAATTTTAATTTTCCTGGCAGGGAATTGGTTAAAAGTTAAGACGGTATTGTTGTGTAAGTTCATTTGTGGATTCTTTCCTACAGAGGATGAACGATGCACTTGTGCAAATAAACTTAAAGTAAACGTTAAGATGCCAGCCAATAAGAGTTTCTCTAGCATAATTCTCACTCCCCAACACAATAAAATAATAAATTATACTTATGGAATGCTTAAGCTTAATTTATCTTTATTTAAATAATGCGTTTACCAACAGTGGGGCGCAGTCCATCACTAACTAAGTGCTAGAATAATCACCCCTATTTCAATAATATTTGTTGTATATATCGCTGGTTAAGGCAGAAATTACGCAAATATATTTTTTTCTGGTGACATTGCAAAATAACCCCAGTCTCTTCAAAAGACTGGGGTTATAGGTTTCTCAAACAGAGATCATCAACTAGCCAGGTAAAGATAGACCTGTGACGGCTATTACACCAGCAATTATGCTAGCTACAAGGGAAGATAGTGCTGTACCAAATAGCCACCAAGCTGCACTAGCAACGGTTTTTCTGGTTGCTTCGGCTTGCTTTTTAGCTTGTTCTTGTATGGCTTTGATCCGTCTTTGGGTTTCCTGCTGAATCCTTTCCCCACGTTGCAGCACACTATCCCGTGCTGCTTCGATTTGGTTGATAATGCGGTTAGCATCCTCTTGGGAAATATCCTCACGGGAACTCAAGATGGCAACTAGGGTATCACGATTAAATTGACTGAGACGATCGCGCAAAGCTTCAAATCCCACTTGCGGATCATCAAACAATTTGGCAAAGTCTTGTCTAATACCCTCATAGCTGAGTTCTGGACGTTCTAGGGAATCTAGATAGTTGCGAATCCTACCAAAAATCTGGTCAATGGCTGACTGGAATCTTTGTTGAATTTGTTGGATTTGCTGAACAACCGAGTTACGTGCTGACTCGATTTGATCAACAATTCGATTAGCTTCCTCTTCTGAGATATCTTCCCGTTGAGATAACAACGCCACCATTGTCGAACGGTCAAATTTAGCAACGCGATCGCTTAAATTTTCCACTCCCAAACGAGGATCTTGCAAAAGCAATCTTAAATCTCTTTTGATACCTTCAGGGTTGAGTTCTTCTTTGTTGGTGTGACGCAAATAGTTTTCTAGGCTGGCTGTAAAATCTCCCACTCGTTGCGTAGCGCGCTTTGCTAAACTACGCGGAGTTCTGATTATATTCCCAATCGCCTCTTGCACTTGGTCAATTGTGCGATTAACTTGTTCTTCGCTCAGGTTTCCTCGCTGGGTCAGAAGTTTGACCAAAGTTTCGCGGTCAACTTGTGCCAATCTGTGGCGTAACGCTTCCGCACCTTCTTTTGGCTGAGTAAGTAAGGTTTCTAAATCCCGTCTAATACCTTCGGGGTCGAGTTCTTCCAGATTGGTATTGCGGAGATAGTCACCAATAGCTGTGATGGTGCGATCGTATTGTTCTCTTAATAATTGTGGTGCTTGTAAAACGTTATCCCTGACAGATTCTAGCTGATCAATAATTTGATTGATTTGCTCTGCATTCAAATCTTGACGCTGGCTGAGAAGTTGAACAAATGTATCGCGGTCAAATTGAGATAAGCGCGATCTAATCTGCCTCATTCCCACTTCAGGATCTGTCAATAACGCTTGAAAATCGCGTTTGATACCTTCAGGATTTAACTCATCTTTGTTGGTATGGCGGAGATAATCTTCCACTCTTTGCCATAGTTGATTAACTCTGGCTGTAGCTTGTTCTTGTTGTTCTCTGGCTTGATTGGAGGCATCATTGCAGATACTTTCGATTTGACCAACAATATTATTAGCTTCTTCTGCGCTAAAGTCTTGCCGTTGTAAGAGTAGCTGTACAAATGCTTCCCGATCAAATCCTTGCAACAGAGTGCTGAAATCGATTACTTGATCATCTAATTCCGTTAACAACTTAGCAAAATCTTGCTGAATCGCCTCTGGATTGAGTTGTTCTTTCCCAGTCGCACGCAGATAATTTTCGATGCGAAGACGAATTTGTTGACCTTTTTCCACCTTTTCAGATTGACGCACAGTTTCTAGCACTTCTTGAAGAATGCTATCCATCTGTTGAGCGATCTCTGTCACCCTCGCTTCACTAATATCGCCGCGTTGTTTTAGCCAGTTGCTAAAGTCATTTTGTTGGAGTTGTTCTAGTTGCTGACGGACATTAGTTGGATCTGCTTGGGGGTCATAGATGACTTCTGCAAATTCATCTTTGATAGTGATGCGATTGAAATGCCAAGGAAAAGAATTCAAGATATAGTCTTTGACATCTGATTTGATGGTGTTCTCACTTGGCGCAGGGAATCTGGCAGTGATTTGCTCTGTGGTTTGATCTCTAAGATGTTGTATTTCGTGAGTGATCTTATCGACATCGATATCTTGAACTTTGTCTTTCAATTTTTGTAATTGGTGGGTGATTTTATCCACATCGATATCAGAGATATCAACTCGATCTAATACGGCGGGAATAGCCGCTGTTACACCATACTGTACAGCTTGCTTAATTACACCATTTCTACCATTACCATTTCTTCTACCTGTGGTAACTAACTGCTGTAAGCGTTCACCTAAATCTTCCGATTTCAATTCTTCAAGAGTAGCATTTTGCAGTAAGTTAATCACTTGTTCTGTAGGATTACGGCGAGCGGTATTTTGTTGCCAAGCAGCGTTTAATTGGTCAGCAATTTGATTGATATTTTCCTTAGATAAGGAGGTACGATCGCTAATCAAATCCACAAAGGTTTGGCGATTAATATTTTTGATTAAGTCGCTATCAGCTAGCGATCGCCAATCTACATCACTGAGAATTTTATCAAATTGACTGCGAATTTCTCCTAAATCTAGTTTTGGCAATGGTAACGATGCTAAAGAATTTTGTAGAGTATTGGTAATCCTTTCAGCATCTAAACCAGCAGTCAATTCTCTCCTCACTGCGGCTGTAATTTCTTCGGCAGTGGAAACCGCTTGTCGTTGTGCAGCAGCACCGCCAATAGCCGTAGTTGCTGTTCCCATGAGGGATTGTAAACCAGAATTAACAGTGCTGATAATCGAACCAAGTAAAGATCCAACTGCGAAAGAACCAAACCAAGCTACCAATAAGAAATAGGTAGACCAAATGACAACGCCAATAATAGCTCCGAGTAGCGCACTATTAATTAAGCTGAGTTTTACTGCTAAAAAGCAAGCAGTAAATAAAGCAATACTGGCAGTGATTATTCCCCATGCACCAACTTTCGCCTCAATTTTGCGTATTGTTCTACCTAGACTTTCTGATTCACTATCATCATCGACATCAGTGCCTAAAGTTGATATTCTAGCGGCGATGGAAAGGTTAGTTAATAATAATTGAAAGGCAACTGCCATCAAAGTACCAGCTACTAAAGCTACTATAAACTTAGAAGCTGAAAAACCGAAGAATGGTTCTACTGGCACTATGACATCTGGCAACCTTGTTGTAGTTGCCACGCCAAAAGATAGCGGAGGCTGCATCAAAATACTTGCTAAATTTTGCAACATAGTATTTTTCTCTTACGCCCAATAGATTTAATATCCATTTCTGAGAGAATGGCTTATTTATCAGTCTAGGTATTACTTGTATTTGAGTTACACTTTCTTAGGTAAGAATTATAATTACCAAAAGTTATATATTGCAGCAATATATCTCAACATAAAAATAAACTTTTAATTGCTATTAGAAGCATCAATGACGGTATAAAAAATAATCTTTATATTAAAAAATATATACTTTTTGAGACTTCAGGTTCATGAAATCAGCTTTTTTTGATGCTTTTTGTAAATTATATTGTTTTAGTAATATTCTCTATATCTCTCGATAGAAGAAGAAATTATCCCAACAGATTGATGAAAAAAAATAGAAAAAAGCGTTTATTAAAAGTAATGACATCCCATTTTTCTTTATTCGTGAATTTGAATTTTTTAAACAGTAATTATTGTGTTGATTACCGGAGAAACAAGACATGGTTGTAGGTATACATAGACGTTCTGTAGGTGTGTTCTCTAATCGTCGGGATGCTGAACAGGCACTACATGAGTTAAAACACTCCGGCTTTCCGATGGATAGAGTCTCAGTGATTGCTCAAAATGACGATCGCAATGACGATATTGCTGGGACTCCTGTACGGGAGAAAGTAGGCAATAAAGCAGATGAAGGCGCAACAACCGGAGCAATTTCGGGTGGCGTTTTAGGCGGTTTAGGTGGTTTGTTAGTAGGTCTTGGTACTCTAGCAATTCCTGGAATTGGCCCAATCATGTTGGCGGGAGCAACCGCAACTGCTCTAGCCACCACCCTAGCCGGTGCAGGGATTGGTGCTGTGGCTGGCGGTTTACTGGGTGCATTGATCGGTTTGGGTATCCCCGAAGAACGCGCCAGAGTATACGAAGAGCGTGTACGGCGTGGACACTATTTAGTGATCATCGATGGTACAGATGCAGAAATTGCTCAGGCAGAGGCAATTTTACATCGGCGGGGGATTGAAGATTACGGCGTTTATGACTCTCCTCATCGTCCCACTACAGATGTCGCTTCTGGTAAGTATGCGATCGGTTATTTCTCAGTGCTGCAAGATGCAGAAGTCGCAATTAACGATTTGCGAAGTGCTGGTTTCCCACTCAATCAAATCTCTTTGATTCATCGCGAGCCTTTACAGCGACAATCTTTTACAGGTGTTGATGTTACTAACCGCTTTGACCCTAACCGTTGGCGATTGCCCCATGATCGCACTCGCTTCTACAATGAGCGGATCAATCATGGAGACTACATAGTCGCCGTTAGAGGTACAGATGCAGAAATCCAACGCGCAGCTACCATACTTAACCAACATGACATTCGACACTGGCAGATTTTTGAGCCAGACGCTCATACAACCGTCCCTGTACAAACAAAGAGACGAGCCATAGGAGCGTTTACCCATCGTCGAGATGCAGAAGCAGCATTAGCAGAATTGCGAAATGCCAATTTCCCGATGAATCAAGTCTCACTGATTGCCAAAGATAGTAACGCTCACAGTACACCAGGTGTAGATAGAGCTACAGGCAATAAAGCCGACGAAGGAGCTAAAGCTGGAGCGGCTACAGGCGGAGTTTTAGGTGGTTTAGGCGGTCTATTAGTTGGGTTGGGTGCATTAGCATTGCCCGGAATTGGGCCAGTTATTGCCGGTGGTGCAGTTGCAACCGCTTTGGCGACAACTTTAGCAGGTGGCGCAATTGGTGCAGCCGCTGGGGGAATCGTTGGCGGGCTAGTCGGCTTAGGGATTCCTGAAGACCGTGCCAAGGTTTATAGCGATCGCTTTCAAAGAGGTGATTACTTGGTGATTGTTGACGGAACAGAAGCACAAATTCAACAAGCCGAAACCATCCTCAAACGTCACAAAATTGAAGAATTCTCTGTGTTTGATGCCACTGATTTAGACCGAGAACACCACCACCGCTCAGATTTAGAACGATCCAGAAACGAAGATATTGTTCGGACTGAACACCCTCATCACAACCCTGCGGTAGTGATTGTTGACCACCGGGAAGAACGAATTTAAATTTCGTTTGTTACCCCCTTACAAACACAGGTTACAGGTTAAAGAAATCAAGACATAACCTGTTCCCTGTCTCCTATTCCCTATTCCTTATTTTCTTCCGTACTGACATCCAGATATAAAGAAATGAACAAACTAACTACTTTTTTCATTAGCTGCGTTTTAGTTATTGGTGCGGCGGCTTGTCAAGACACTTCTAAAACAACTGTGACTGCTCCAGCCCCAGACGAAACACCACAAGTTCCTACGGCACAAGTCACACAAGAAGCTCAACAGGACGCTCAAAGTGAAACTCGCCGCAGACAACTGAATGCCGATATTCGCGCTCGTGAACAGCGAAATAATGTTACAGGCGGAGATGCACAAAGAGCCGAAGGTGATTTAGCCAGCGAAGTGCGCTCAAAATTAGAAGCTAATATCCCCAATGGTCAGTTAACAGTTAATGCCAAGGAAGATGGTACTGTGACTGTTTCAGGAACGGTCAACAACCAAGAGCAGTTATCTAAAATTGAACCATTGGCGAAGGAAATTAAAGGTGTCACACAAGTAATTGTCAATGCCACCGTTGCGCCACCAAACAGCTAACTTGCACGATCTCAAATCTTGCCGAGGTAAGCAAGTGTAAATAAATATAGCTAATCATTAAAATAGTCAGTAGTTAACCTAGCTACTGACTTATGTTGATTGACATTTGACAACGCTCATGATTATGTTTATTTACATCATGCTCACTTAGAATAATTGTTTTGATTACCAAAATAGAAAAACTATGGAAACCGAACAACAACAACCGGAATCCTTAAGTGCCACTCTACCACAAGGCGCGATCGCACTACCCAGCCCAGAAAATGGTCAGATCCAAAAGCTACTTCCAGCCAGCAGTACTAATACTCAGTGGCAGCAAACGGCAAAACAAGTAGCTGATGTATTGGGACAAATACCTGATTATGTATGGAGTTTCTATCAAAAATATAACAAACCCATAGTCACCACCTTAATAGTTTTATCGGTGATAGTGACCCTTAGAGTATTACTGGCTTTAATAGATGCCATCAACGATATTCCTCTACTATCCCCCATTTTTGAGGTGATTGGAATTAGTTACTCTACCTGGTTTATTTTCCGTTATCTTGTCAAATCTTCCACTCGCCAAGAACTAGTAACAGAAATAAACTCATTAAAGAATCAATTTTTTGGTAACTAGATTCTAGTCAATAATTCAGAGGTCAGGAGTCGGAATAATTAACACATCAGAACGATATTGAAGGAATCAATACCACAATACAACTAGCTGCCTTCTATGTTCTGACTTCTGTTTATGGTAAAAAGTGGTGATTTTCAATCAAGAAGGCAGGAAACATCCGTCTCCTGCCTTCTGTTTTTTACTGGTCTTCAGTAATTACAGTTGGGGAATAAATTGAGGTTTTTCTGGTACGTCAGTGTACTCAGCAACAATCTGGCGGAATTCATCACCGTCAATGGTTTCTTTCTCAATCAGCAGATCAACTAAGCGATCTGTGACGGTGCGATGTTCCCGCATGATCTTCTTAGCGTTTTCGTAGCAGTCTTCCACAATTGCCCGTACTTGAGAGTCAATTCTGGCTGCAATTGATTCGGAATAATCGGATCTGGTCATCCAATCACGACCTAGGAACACTTCTCCTTGTTGGCTTTCCAAGGACAGAGGGCCTAAATCAGACATCCCGAAGCGTGTCACCATTTGACGCGCCATACCAGTTACTTGTTGTAAGTCACCGCCTGCACCAGTGGTCACTTCCGCCGCACCGAAAATGATATCTTCCGCCGCACGGCCACCCAAAGCACCAGTAATTCTGGCTTTGAGTTGAGAACGGGAAATTAAACCTTGTTCTTCGTTGGGGGTAAACCAAGTCAAACCTTGTGCTTGTCCCCGTGGGATGAGGGTAACTTTCTGCACGGGGTCATGGTCTTTTAATAAAGTTCCGACTAAAGCATGTCCGACTTCGTGGTAAGCAATCAAGCGTTTGCTCTTGCTGTCTACTAAAGGTGTCCCTTCCATCCCAGCGACTACACGGTCTACTGCGTCATCAATTTCGGTGAGGGTGATACCTTCTTTGCGTCTTCTGGCGGTGAGAATGGCGGCTTCGTTCAGTAGGTTAGCTAAATCTGCACCAGTAAAACCTGGCGTGCGGCGAGCGATCGCTTCTAATGATACGCTGGGGTCGAGTTTTTTATTACGCGCATGAACTTGCAGAATTTCCAAGCGGCCTTTGATGTCTGGTGCATCAACGGTGACTTGTCTGTCGAAGCGACCAGGACGTAACAACGCCGCGTCTAATACGTCGGGACGGTTGGTAGCAGCAATAATAATGATGCCTGTGTTACCTTCAAAACCATCCATTTCGGTGAGTAACTGGTTGAGAGTTTGTTCTCTTTCGTCGTTACCGCCACCAATACCTGCACCCCGTTGTCTACCTACCGCGTCAATTTCATCGATAAAGATGATACAGGGAGCATTATCTTTAGCTTTCTTGAACAAGTCACGGACACGGGAAGCACCCACACCCACGAACATTTCCACGAATTCAGAACCGGAAATACTAAAGAATGGTACACCAGCTTCGCCTGCGATCGCTTTGGCGAGTAAAGTTTTACCTGTTCCTGGAGGGCCTACCAACAGCACACCTTTGGGAATGCGTGCGCCAACAGCTGTAAATCTTTCTGGTTGTTTCAAGAAAGTCACAACTTCTTGCAATTCTTCTTTAGCTTCTTCAATTCCCGCTACGTCGTCAAATTTCACACCGGTTTTGGCTTCCATTTGGAAACGTGCTTTGGACTTACCAAAGTTCATCGCTTGACCAGGGCCGCCGGGCATATTGTTGGAACGACGGAACAAAAAGAACAATCCAGTAATCAATAAGATGGGGAAAATCAGATTGCCTAAAAGTCCCCAGATCGCACCATCATTGCGGACTGGGTGAGCATCAAAACTAACTTGTTTTTCTTTAAGTTTACTGATTAACTCAGGCGCATTAATTGGCAAGTCTACACGCCAGCGTTGTACACGATTTTCGATATCTTGGTCGAGGGCTTCAATAATTGCTGTTCTGCCCCCTTCATAAAGGTCTACATTAGTAACGCGTCCAGCGTCCAAGTATTCCAGAAAGCGGCCATAGGTCATGCGCGTGTTAGCAGCATTTTTAGTCATGTCAGCAGGATTTCCTGCAAACGCCCCTTGCCAGAAGAAAAAGCCGATTACCAAAGCAGGCAATGTCCAGAGTACGAGGACTCTCCAAGAGAATTTCATTTTAATTTGCCTCTAGATGCCAATTTACATTAGTTATTTCTAGCAACTGGAATCACTAGATAGTTGTAAAACGGATGTTTATAACTCCATTTTGTTTAATTTGATGTCCAATCAGGCAATACCACAAAGCTAGACCTGCTTATGTGAAATCTGAGATGCCGACAAGAATCTTAATTAAATTTAACCTAATTCTAATACAACATGGCTCATGAGTGGAGAGAAGAGGCCTTGCTCCCTGCTCCCCCTTGTCCTCTTTCCTCTGTGTTGACTACTTCACCTCCGTAATTTGTAATGTGTAAGGAAAATATTTACCTTCCTCGTAAGACCCGATCCAAACTTGGTAATTTCCTGGTAGCCATTCACCTACTATGCCAGGATTTTTGCCATCTAAGTCGTCGTTACACCAAGTACCTCCAGGGCCTTTGACAATGATGGTAGTGTCTTGGGGTGCTTGTATTTGGAGTTTGAGATAGTCAAATTTACTAGTTAATTTAACCGTGTGGTCTGGTGCTTGATCTACAAAGCCAGTGCATGGCCCGGTAGAGGTGTCAACTCTACCAGAGATTTTGTTTCCTGCAACCGAGCCGCCACTCATACCCCGGACTGTGAGGGGGTCTGGAGAAAATTTATGGCTGATACTGATATCTCCAAATATCGGGGGTGTTTCTTGGGCTGTGCTGGCGGCAGGAGGTGCCGATATAACGCCAAGTGAAACTATCATTAAAGATAATCGAATACTTTGATTCAGCGTTGTTTTCGACATAATGATTAAATAAGTATCTCAGTGTTTGGGAAGACACGAATTTTACAAACTATGTTCCCCAAATGAGAGGAATTAACTATGTAATTTTGGGAATGGAGCATACAAAAGGCAAAAGTAAAAAGATTCTGATTTTTTGCCTTTTGCCTTTTGTCTTTTACCTTTTACCTTTTACCTTTTTACTTCCTATTCCCCCTTACTGACCATCGCCTGATTCAAACGTGGTTTGTCTAATCCAATTTGATTGAGAAGTAACCACGATTGAATGAGGTCGGGGCCGTGTACGTCGCCAGTCAGCGCAGCACGTAGCGATCGCATAACTAAACCTTTTTTGACGTTTTGGGCTTTCACTACTTGTTTAATGATGTCTTGGGCGGATGCTTCTGTCAGTTGGGGTTGAGTGTCCAAAGCGGTGACAATGCCTTGTAGAACTTCACTAGAACCAGTTTGCTGCAATTGTTGGCTACCCTCTGCGCTAAATTCTACTGTTTCGCCAAAAAACATTTTGCTCATATCGACAGCGTTTGTTAAGCGTGTCAAGCTAGCACTCATTAAAGTTACCAATTTTTCCAGCCAAGCACGATCTCGTCCACTATCAAATTTATATCCAGCTGCTTCCCAGTAGGGGATAATTAAATCCGTGAGCTTGTCTATTGGCATATTGTGGATATATTGACTGTTTAACCAATCGAGTTTCGCCCAGTCAAATTTTGCCCCAGCTTTATTGACGCGCTCAAAACTAAACTCTTTGGCGGCCACATCTAAGGTAAATATTTCTTGTGTAGAATCTGGTGGCGACCAACCCAGTAAGGTCATGTAATTAACTAAACCCTCAGCCGTAAAACCCATTTGTTTAAAGTCGGAGATGGATGTTACCCCATCCCGCTTGGAGAGTTTGCGCCCTTCCATGTTTAAAATTAAGGGGGAGTGAGCAAATTCGGGAATTTTTGCCCCCAAAGCTTCATAAAGCAGAATTTGCTTGGCAGTGTTGGCGATGTGGTCTTCTCCACGAATGACATGACTAATTTGCATATCAATGTCATCTACCACAACCACAAAGTTATATAGGGGCTGACCAATCCCTTCCTCAGAAGCACGGGCGATGACCATATCACCGCCTAAATCACTACCGCGCCAAGACATTTTGCCTCTTACAAGGTCATTCCAGACAATTTCTCGATGATCGTCAATTTTAAAGCGGATGACGAAGCTGCGTCCTTGGGCTTGGAATTCAGCTTCTTGTTCTGGGGTGAGGTTACGGTGGCGGTTGTCGTAGCGAGGTGCTTCTCCTTTGGCTTTTTGTGCTTCTCTTAAAGCTTCGAGTTCTTCAGAGGTGGTGTAGCAGCGATAGGCTAAACCTTGATCTAGGAGTTTTTGTACTGCTTGTTTGTACAAATCTAGTCGTTGAGATTGAAAGAACGGCCCTTCATCCCAGTTGAGTCCCAGCCAGCGCAATCCGTCCAGAATATTTTCTGTATATTCGGGGCGCGATCGCTCTAGGTCTGTGTCTTCGATTCGCAAAATAAATATCCCGCCGTGGTGACGGGCAAACAACCAATTAAATACAGCTGTTCTAGCTGTACCAATATGTAAATTCCCAGTTGGACTAGGAGCAATTCTGACTCTAACAGTCACAGTAGTTCTCTCTTTCGCAAAGCAATGATTACTATAACAAGTGCTGAGTATTGAGTCATGGGTTCTAAGTTAGGATATTAAGTCTGCACTCAGAACTTAACTCTCTCAGCACTCGTCACTCATTACTAGTGGATTAGAACGGGACTGACGGGGCTCGAACCCGCAACTTCCGCCGTGACAGGGCGGTGCTCTAACCAATTGAACTACAGTCCCTTGATTTGCAACTTCCCTATTATGACTAACTTTACATAGTTTGTCAACCTAGTTAATGGAAATTTTAGAAAAATTTTTTGGTAGTCCAGTAACCATAGAGTCAAGGAGCGCATCATTTTAAGCGATTAGCCTGAGTTTGCGAAATTTTAAATTAATGGTTAACTTTTGATAAAGACACTATCAAGTTTTGATGAAATTTGCTTTTCCAGAATAAAAACTATTGACTAGCTCGAAGAAAATTTCTACAAGAATAACAGTAGGTTGAATAACTAAATTGAGAGACTGTCACTTTTTCGTTAATTTCTTCCAGGTGAATGCAGATTGAAGATGATCTGCTAATGAAAAAACAGTCCGTGTTAGCTTCATGTTAGTAACTCTTACTAGCATGAATAACTAACTGCAACATCTCTCTGATTGGTATTTGCGATATTACCGATCTAGATTAAGTGGGCAGGCATAGTTAAATATAATATGTTATTGCGGAGAATCTGCGCGGAAAGTCACGCACCGAGAAGCCATTGCAATCATTGCGATCGCTTCCTCCTTTCTCTCAGCAATCACATTTGGCATTATATTTATTTACGTCTATCTACCTACAGATTGATTGTCAGCCTACATTCCAGTCTTTCACAACACCTTGATAAAAAAACACCATCAAACCTGAGGTGGATTGGCTAAAATTAACAACCAATTACTTTGGTTGAAATATATCCCAGCATAACAACAGAATTCAGGAACATTTATCAACTTATCGAGGCAAATTCTTGATGTGTTTTACTAAATGCTGTTGTTTGTCTAATGGGCAATTATTTGAGCAATTAGGAATTACATACTGACAAACAACCCTCTAAATTAGCAATTTACAGGCGGGTAAACGCTTGTCTCCAATTCTGCCTCTTTGCCTAAACATACGTGAGATATCGCCTAGTAATAATTATGTCTGAATATTTTCATCAAGAACAAATTATTGAAGATTACGACTTGCACGAAAGCAAGTTTTTAACTCCTTTTCAGCGCAAAACTTTGCTCAAACACTTACAAACTAATTTACAGCCAGAATATCGCAAACGCATTGAAATTATATTACTGGCAGATATGGGAACATCACAAAGTCAAATTTGTGAAAAATTAGGTTGTTCTCAAGAAATGGCGCGCTATTGGATCGGTATAGCAGAAGCGGGTTTGGCACACAAATGGAATGAACGTCCCATAGGTAGACCCAAAATTGTCAATAATCAATACATGGATAGACTGAAGGAATTAGTCAGTAATAGTCCTCGCGATTATGGCTATGCTTTTACCCATTGGACAGCTCAATGGTTAAGTAAACATTTAGCAGCAGAATTGGGAATTAACATTAGCGATCGCCATATCAATCGCCTGTTAAAACAAATGGGGCTTTCGACTAAGCCAAAAAATAAACCTCCTCAAGAAGATGAAACAATTCAAGATAATAACATTACGATTTCTGACTTAGCCACTCAATCAGAATCTCCTTTGAATTGGCAATTCAAAGTCGGAATAGAAGCTAGAGGATAGACAAAGCAAGAAATTAAAAAGGCAAAAGGTGAGCCATTGCGGTGGTGTTAGCACAGCATTAGCGACGCTCCTAGATTCATCCAAAGGGTAAATAAAGAATATTTTTATTACTTTATACCTATTGCCACATACCCAATTTTGTAGCTTGCCTTCCTTCCCTTTCAGAGATGCTAACGCGAACGGAGGCATAAGCCTAACCGTAGAGTATTTGAAATTTTGAATTTCTCCCATGTCGTCAGGTTTTTCTCAACAATTTCTAGCACAACAAATTAGCCAAACCTTGGGTGATTTGTTGTCAGAGAAGGAAATAGAAAACTGTATCCAAGGGTTGGAAATTATTGCACCGCCGATCGCTAAACAGTTTTGGCAAGCTGCGACAGCTTCGGCGGGAATATATATCATCCTTGGGGGTAAAGTGAGATTACTCGATAGTTCTTTGAACTTAATCACTACCCTCTCAACAGGTTCATCCTTCGGTCAATTGACTTTATTTCCAGAACAAAGATTTAGTGCTTATGTTGCCAGAGCTTCTGTTAATTTAAAACTAGCTTATTTGTCACAATCGAGTTTAGAAGCACTGATCAGTGAACATCCTAGTATTGGCGATCGCCTGAAAAAACAAGCAGAAACTTGGGATTTATTGGTGTTTTGTAGCCAAAATTCCTTGTTACCTGAAAATGGTTCAGTCGATGATGCTTTAAGAGCCTTATTTTTATTTGAGCGTCATACTTTAGAGGGTGGTTCACTTCCTCAGTCGCTTTTGCAAGATACCAAAATCTGGCTGTTGCAGCGAGGAGAATTAACAGATACCCAAGGACGCAGATTTACACCCGGAACAATTACCACATCTGCAAATGTAGGTAATTGGCAAGTTACGCAATCAGCAGTTGTGTACATTCTCAAACATACTAACTGGCAAGTAGCACTAGAATACTGGCCGCAGTTAACAGAGTTTAGAGAATCTAGTGCTAGTATTGAAAGTAACCCCTCCCCATCCCCGGTTGTAGAGACGAGATCTATCACGTCTCTACAGCCCCCCTCTACAGAAAAAAGCAAACCTCGTCGCGCCTATTTCCCCAGTCCCAAGGTGAAAGTTGGACATTGGTGGGGACGAATTACCAAGCGTTATCCATTATTTGAACAACAAAGTGCGGCTGACTGTGGCGCGGCTTGTTTAGTGATGATTAGCCGCTACTGGGGCAAAAATTTAAGCGTGAATCGCATTCGAGATTTAGCTAACGTTAGACGTAGTGGTGCATCCCTCAAAGGCTTAACAGCAGCCGCAGAAGCGATAGGTTTTACTACCCGTCCAGTAAAAGCTAGTTTGGATAAGTTAGCACAACAGACTTTACCTGCGATCGCTCACTGGGAAAATAAGCACTACATCGTCGTTTACGAAATTACTAAAAAACGCGCCATTATTTGCGACCCCGCCGTTGGACAACGCACCCTCACCCTAGCAGAATTCAAAACTGGTTGGACTGGCTACGCGTTGTTATTGCAACCTACTAGCCAACTACAAGCAGCCGAAGAAGCCAGTACCCCATTCTGGCAGATGTTTGAGTTAGTCAGACCTCACTCACGGGTGCTGCTAGAAGTGTTTACGGCTTCAGTATTAATTCAGCTGTTAGGATTGATTACGCCCCTATTTACCCAGTTGTTATTAGATCGGGTGATTGTCCAGGGTAGCACACTGACACTCAACGCTGTAGGTTTGGGCTTGGTAATTTTTGGTTTATTCCGTGTTGCCGTCAATGGACTGCGACAATATTTACTAGACCATACAGCCAACCGGATTAGCGTTTCACTGTTGGTTGGTTTTATTAAACATACCTTCCGTTTACCCTTAGCGTTTTTTGAATCGCGTTATGTGGGGGATATTGTCTCACGCGTCCAAGAAAATCAAAAAATCCAGCGTTTTTTGACTGGAGAAGCCCTTTCCATCATCTTGGATTTACTGACGGTGTTCGTTTACGTGGGGCTGATGTTTTGGTACAGTGCGGCAATGGCATTAGTCAGTTTAGCGATCGTTCCGCCATTTGTATTATTGGCACTTGTCGCTACACCGTTTTTGCGCCGCATTAGCCGTGAGGTTTTTAGTGCTACTGCCAATGAGAACAGTTACTTAATTCAATCCCTCACCGGGATTCGTTCAATTCGTTCGATGGCAATTGAGCAGACAGTGCGCTGGCATTGGGAAGAATTACTGAATAATGTGATCAGAAAAAACTTTGCTGGACAGATTATCAGTAACCAGTTACAGATTTTTAGTTCTGGTATTGAGACTATAGTCACCACAGGTTTACTATGGTTGGGGGCGTGGTTGGTAATTCAAAATCAACTTACCATTGGTCAGTTAGTTGCTTTTAATATGTTGTTGGGCAACATTATTCGACCATTTCAACGCCTAGTGGTTTTGTGGAATCAGTTACAGGAAGTGACAATTTCCACTGAACGCATCAATGATATTTTGCAAGCCGAACCCGAAGAAGACTTACACCATCATCCCAGACAAATTTTACCTCGGTTACGTGGTTACATCCGCTTTGAGAATGTGACCTTTCGCTACCATCCAGAGAGCGATATTAATGTCTTAGAAAATCTCACCTTTGAAATTCAGCCAGAACAAACCGTGGCCGTAGTCGGGCGTAGCGGTTCAGGGAAAACCACATTGTTTAAATTAATTTTGGGTCTCTACCCACCGACAGATGGAAAAGTGTTGATTGATGGCAACGATGTGACTAGTATCGCCTTGCGATCGCTCCGTTCTCAAATCGGTGTAGTTGACCAAGACACCTTTTTATTTGGCGGCACAATCCGCGAAAATATCAGCATTGCTCACCCCGAAGCCACCTTAGAACAAGTAATGACAGCGGCGCGATTAGCTGGGGCTGATGACTTTATTCAAAGATTACCAATGGGTTATGAAGCCCAAATTGGTGAAGGTGGGGGAATGTTATCTGGCGGACAACGCCAACGCCTAGCGATCGCTCGTGCTTTAGTGGGCGATCCCCGCTTATTACTTTTAGATGAAGCTACCAGCCACTTGGATTCTGAGTCTGAACGCCTGATTCAAAACAACCTGAAAACCATTCTTCAAGGACGCACCAGTGTAATTATTGCCCACCGCCTGTCTACCGTGCGTCATGCTGACCTAATTTTAGTTTTAGATCGTGGCTTACTAGTCGAAAGCGGTACTCACGATCAACTAATCACACGAAAAGGCCATTACTTTTATCTGAACCAACAACAATTGGCAAATAATTTGTAATTGACGTAATGTGTCATCTATTCTTAGAACCCTCTCCATAGAGCAAAGCTCTTCTCGTAGAGTACCTCTCCCCCACAGAGAGAGGCTTTGATTCCTGCTCCCCTTCCTTAATAGGGAAGGGGTTGGGGGTTAGGTTTAAAGGAAAGTTGCACATGGTGTTAATTAAGATGTTGCCTTGGGTATGACTGGGAAATTTTTAAATCAAAGAAACAGGACAGAAAAAATTCAAAAGTTCTTTAATTTTGAATTGATTTCTCCCTACTCCCCAGAGTTCACTGTTAAGTAATTTATGCCACACATATCCCACAACTCATCATCCGTAGTAGTCACACCACAGGCGGATGAACTGCAAAGTTATGTCTTCAATGAGCAAACGCCAGATATCAACGAGACTAATGATTGGTTCTATGGCACCGAAGAATTACTCGATGCCTTACCCAAGCGTTGGACTCGTTCCATGCTTTACCTATTGATTAGTTTTGCAGTGGTTTTTTTGCCTTGGGCATCTCTGAGCAAAGTTGATGAAACCGGAACAGCCAGAGGGCGTTTAGAACCCAAGGGAGCAACGCAAAAACTAGGTATTGCCGTCGCTGGTAAAGTGAAAACTGTCAATGTAGAAGAAGGAGCGACGGTTAAAGCTGGGCAAGTTTTATTAGAATTAGATGCTGATGTTCTCCAAAAAGAACTAGAACAGGCCGAAACTCAGCTAGAAGGATTCACTAATCGGCAAGCACAGCAGGAATTACTAAAAAATCAACTGATGCTAGCCATTAATATCCAAGAGCAGCAAAACCAAGCCCAAGCCTTGGAAAAAATGGCTCAAGTGAATCAAGCCGAGCAGAATTTAGATGCTAAACAAAGTACCTATAATTTACAAAAACTGGAAAAACAAGCCCTGGTAGAACAGGCTAGACAAAGAATTAATTCTACTCAGATTCTTCGACAGTTAGCGCAAAGGCGTTTGCAGCGAGATTTACGGGAGTTTACACGCTATCGCCATTTATTAAGCCAGGGTGCGATTCCTCAAATTAAAATTGTCGAATTAGAAAACTCTGCTGAAGATAGTCAACGCTCTGTACTGCAAGCTGATGCAGAGATGATGCAAGCTCAGTTGCGTTTAAGAGAAGAAGTCAGTCGCTATCAGGCTACAATTAGTCAAATTCAAGCCGAAATTCAGCAAGCACAACTCCGCCTACAAGAACAACTTAGTAGTTATCAAAGTGTTGTTCAAGCTGGTAAATTGGCAGTTTTAAAAAGCCAAGAACAGCTAAAAGACTTGCAAGGACAAATGACTACTTTGCAATCAGAAATGGCGCAAACCAAGAGCCAGATTGCATCTTTGAAACTGCAACTACAACAAAGAGTAGTGCGATCGCCCATTGATGGCACAATCTTTGATTTACCTATAGAAAAACCAGGCCCTGTAGTCGAATCAGGACAGATAGTGGCTCAAATCGCACCACAAAATACAGCTTTAATCCTTAAAGCTCAAATGCCCAGTGAACAGAGCGGTTTCTTGAAAGTGGGCATGCCAGTAAAAATCAAGTTTGATGCCTATCCCTTCCAAGATTACGGCATAGTAGAAGGGCGCGTCAGTTGGATTTCTCCTGACTCGAAAATCCAAACCACCAGCCAAGGTAATGTAGAAACCTATGAAATGGATATTACGATAGACCAACCATATATCCAAGCTGGTAATAAACGTATTTTCCTTACCCCTGGACAGACAGCCTCAGCTGAAGTGATTATTCGTCAACGGCGAGTAATTGATTTTGTCTTAGATCCATTTAAAAGATTACAGAAAGGCGGTTTAGAGCTTTAACTAGATGGGCGCAGGAAAAAAGAGGGTGCAGGGGGAGAAATCGCCCCATGCCCCCATACCTCATGCCCAGTAACCAATCCCATATTTCCACCACCACTCATGATCAGGGAGAAGATGATTATGTCAAAACTTATAAAATTATCTAGCGCGGACATTATTTATCATCTCAAATTATCCTGCCAAATTCCGACTATATTAGAAGCGATCGCCACTTCCAGAATTATTACTGAATTTGCTACTCAAGCAGGGATTGAAATCTCTATAGAAGAATTGCAACAAGCCGCCGATAGTATGCGCTTTACTTACCAATTATTAAAAGCGGAAGATACTTGGAATTGGCTGAATAAACATTATCTTTCTTTAGACGATTTTGAAGACATGGCTAAAACCAATTTATTATCTGCTAAATTAGCAAATCATTTATTTGCAGATAAAGTTGAACCATTTTTCTATGCCCATCAAATTGATTATGCAGGGGCTGTGACTTATGAAGTTATTTTAGATGATGAAGATTTAGCATTAGAGCTATTTTATGCCTTAAAAGAAGGTGAAATCAGCTTCCAAGAAATAGCTCGTCAATACATCCAAACCCCGGAAATAAGGCGTGCTGGAGGTTATCAAGGTATTCGTTATCGACGGGATTTTCGACCAGAAATTGCTGCTGCGGTTTTTGCTGCTACACCTCCCCAAATTCTCAAACCCATAATTACACCCAAAGGAGTACATATAATTGCTGTTGAAGAAATAATTTCTGCCGAATTAGATGAGCAACGACGGACACAAATTACTAGAGATTTATTTACAATGTGGATAGAAGAGCAAATCAATCATGTGGAAATAGTTGCTGAATTAGGGGTGAGTGTGTAAAGCCAATACAAAAAAATATTGGCGAGGACTCTAGCTACAATTTGGGCATTTGTAGATCTAGAATCTCTGTGCTTGACGAAAATATTCGCAGAGTTGTAGTAAGTACTTTAGTGCTGAGAAGAATCAGGGCTTAAAGTCCTTACTACGGACTTTTATTTTTTTCAGCCCAGGCGATCGCAAAAATAATGTCGATATCAATTACACAAAGTCTTCTTTCCTACACCCAATTGCCTACCTACGTAAATAATTTCACAAATACCAACGGACTACTGTAGTGATATGTGATTTTAACTAGATCGCTAGATTTGCTTCATAGGAATTTTATCCTAACTTCGTACTTTCCCCCTTTACGCAAAGATTTCATCAAAATCTCCAGATCTATCTCCGAAATATTACGAATTCATTTTATTAGTTGGGTATATAGCTATAGACCTTAGAAACTCCCCAACGCTATGAAGCGATCGCATCTTGTTCAATTCACAATGATAGTTTTCTTCTCCCTCGGCAGTGTTGGCGTTGTCGGCGGCAGTTTCTTTCTCAGAAGAGCATTTAGTAGCAGTAGCCAAAACCAAGCCATCACTGATACATCACGTTACAGAGAAATTCGGGATCAACTCTGGCAAAATCAAGATGCAATCAAGCATTTCCCTACAGAAATACCCAAGGATGCCCAGGATTTACGTATTGCTTATTCTCCTGGGGTTTCACAAGCTAGTATTTTCTTTCAAGCTAGACTCAAACAATCACCAGAGCAGATTCAAAAATTACTAACACAGTACAGGAAACTAGCCAAACATCAATATCGAGGTGGCGACAGTAACGATCACGCCAGCTTTCCCAATGGTGTACCTACCACTTTTTTCTATACCAGTGATGCTGGCGGGGAGTCATTTCCCCCTGGTTATGAAATATTAGTCTTAAATGCCCAAGATAAAGGTACGCCTGGATTTAAGTGGAATCACGGTAATAGTTACGGTGTAGCTATTGATAGTTCATCAGCGGAAATTGTCTACTGGGCAGAAGAGTGGTAAGTAATTACTAATTCGGAATATGTTTGAAGCTAACACTTGCTATTTGTAGCTGTGAGTCTCTTTTTGACGTTACCACCTAAAGCAAATATAACTGGCAACCATCTATTCCAGTACTGGTAAAAATTGGCAGCTAACAAACAACACAACCTCAAAAATAATCATCTCTATCGGTGGGTGAGTGCCATCCCCACACTATACACTGGATAGTTGCTCCCCTGAGATCGCTTTGAGTTTGGAAGTAAATGATTCGGAGTGATCGCTTTTAGTCGGGGTAAATTGCCCAATGGGGGGATGATTTAAAGATATGGGCAAATTACTAATCTGTTGGCTGTTAATTTCTACGGGATTTGACTGTGCTTGGACGCTAGCTGTCACCACTCCCATGCTAGATGCGGCTAATTGTTTTGGTGCTGGTGAAATTTCTTCTGGATTTACAGGTTCTTGCGGTTTAACATTCATCAGTTGAATAGATGAATGTTGATGGCTACCATTACCATTTTCTCGTAGCTGGGGTGAAACTACCGCAGGCGGAAGATAATGATTGACTGTTGGCAACTCTGATGGTTCTTGGTGGAAGCTTAATGCTTTGGTAGTATTAGCCGTGAGACTGGTGGGAAATTGGCTACAAATCAGACGTTCAAATTCCATATTGAAGTGATAGATAGCCTGACCTCGCCGCAGCCAAAATGCCAAGATTTGTTGTACAGAAATTCCCTTATAGCGTCCTTGATATAAAGCTTCAATGACTGCTAAATGTAACCAATCTGGTGGGTATTGTTTCTGCCAACGATTAACTAACTCACTGGCACTGTAGCCACTGAGGTCGAAACTATAGTGAATTAATAGGGCGGTGGCCAAGTTGGCACAAGTTGGAGGTATTGACTGTGACATGGGACTTTTGGCCGTTGGCAATATGTACAGATGATCTACCCATCGTTTATGGGAGGCTAACCTGTCGTGAAATGTAGGATTTGTTACCAATAGTTTTTCATCGGCAAAGCAATGTCTCTCATTTTACTTGGTCAGCTGCTAACTGTCGAAATTATATAGGGTGAATTAATACTTGGCGCACGTTGAATTGCAACTAAGGCTTGATAGACCATTGCTGCTACTTCTGCCCTGGTTGCTTCCCGCGTGGGTGCGAGGAGTTTGGGGTCTGGGTGGTTAACAATGATTCTATGTTGGGTAGCAGTAACTACAGCTTTACGGGCATATTCTGGAATGCTACTACTGTCAGTATAAGTGAAACTATTATTATTGTTGGCTGACAAGGCTAGTCCATTCACTAGGGAAACAATGACTTGTAGTCTCTGCACATTTTGATCTGGGCGGAAAGTGCGATCGCTAAAACCACTGACAAAGCCCCCACTAGCAGCAATTTGTAGTGCCTGATAAGCCCAAAAGTCTTTCGCTACATCAATAAACTCTGTAGCCTGTCTTTTGGGTGTAGGGTTGAACGCACCCGCCACTAAGGCTGCATATTGGGCGCGAGTCATGGGCTTATTAGGTTGGTAGCTACCATCAGCAAAACCATGAGTGATCCCCATATCAGCCAAACCGCGAATAAATTGTTCTGCCCAATGTCCGCCTAGGTCAATGAATGTAGGTAACGCTGCATCCACACTGACAATATAAGGTGAGGTGATCGCTTTTTCTTGGCCGCTAGTGACTAAAGCTTGATAAATTAAGCAGGCTATTTCGGCGCGGGTAATATCTCGCAGGGGTTCGAGTTGGTCAGTTTCGGGATAATTCACTACTAATTGTTTTTCGGTGGCGGTAGCAATGAGATTGGTAGCATAACTGGGAATCTGGGCGCGATCGCGGTACGCACTCAAGACATTAGGGCTACCACCACTTAGTTGTAATCCATTGACTACAGAAACTATGGCCTGCACCTTAGTTAAATTTTGCCCTGGTCGAAATGTACCATCAGGAAAGCCGCTAACGAATCCCATTTGAGCGGCTTTAGTAATCGCTGACGCTGCCCAAAAGTCAGATTTCACATCTTTAAATTGAGTCTGTTGATTCTTTGTGGGTAAATTAAAAGTTTTGGCAATCACCGCCGCATATTGGGCGCGGGTGATGGGTGCATTAGGGGCAAAAGTACCGTCAGGAAAGCCACTAATCAAACCTTTATTAACTAATGCCTCCACAAAAGCGGCTGCCCAATGTCCGGCGATGTCAACTAGACTCGTGTTAGCTGACTGGATGGGTTGATCTGTGATAGCCGCCAGAAAATTGACCTGTCCTTTCACTTGAGTAGGATTTAACTGATTGCCTACAGAAATCAAGGACTGTGTGGAGTTATTTTGAATATCAAATCCACCATTGTCACTAAAAATATTCCCAGCCACATCTTGAGTATTACCCAAATCCGGGACAGCGTTTTCATTAACGAGTAGCCCACCTTGGCTATTCTTGAGAATGAGATTATGGCGCAACACAGGCCGGGCATTGCGAGATAGAGCGATCGCGGTACGATTATCTGAGAGTTTGTTATGGGTAATTACAGGTGCAGCAAAATCACTAATCGCTATACCTAAAGGATTTTTTTGTAAAACATTCCGTAGCACTTCCCCTTTACTATTGCGCGCCATAAACAAACCACTGGCTGCATTCTGCAAAAATACATTATCGAGAATCGAGGGTTTAGCAGTACCACTAGTGAATACCCCTTCTCGACCGCAGTTAGTAAAGGTATTGTTAGCGATATGTGGGGCTGTAGTTTCGATCCAAACACCTGTACCTTTAGCGGTTGGGTTAGTGATAGTCACACCTCTGAGACTGGCTTTATTCAATAAAACTAAGGTAACGTTCTGCACTCCAAAACTAGGGCTTTGATATTCTCCACCCCCAGAGATGACAATTCCTGCACCTTTGTTCGCTTCATTACCTACCACCGTTACCCCTTCCGGGATGATGAGGGGAAAAACTTCCTGATTAGCGGTGCTGTAAGTCCCCGCCGCCAATTGAATAATTGCCGGAGAAGTAACTTTTAACGCGCGAGTCAGGGTTTTAAACGGACTTTGCCGTGAACCTGAGTTAGTATCTTTACCCGTAGCAGGGTTGACGTAGAGTGTGGCAATGGGATTAGTGTTCACCATTGGTGATTAAGCAGCGATTGTTTAAATGACACCATCATAAAACAACACTACCGGGAAATAGGGATTGGGGATTAGGGATTATATATTGATGACATCTTCGTAAATTTCAGACATGGATAGGGTTAATCCAAGGTAATCATGACGAATTTCGCCGGATTTTTCTATTTCTAGATATTCTTCGACAGTGAAGAGGTGGATGGGCGATCGCATAGTTTGATCTTTTGCTATGTTGGCTTTATTTTCTATTATCTGTAACTTAGATGGAGTCATTCGAGCCGAGAAACTGTTTGAAGGGTTTTTAACACAATCCCGATGAAGCAATTTCTTCAGCCTTACATGAAAGATATCTTTCCCCCACACCCCTATACCCCTACACCCCTTTTTCAACTCAGAGGAACGCAGATTTTGCATGCAGGGAAGCGATTTCTGGTAGATTGGCAACTTGTGGGGAGTTTAAATCGTCAAGCAGTGAGCGATTAGCCTCGCACTTACAAAGAGTGTCGGTAAAATGTCACTATTGTTGAGTACCCTAGTTTAAGTTGTGTTCACCTGCGATGAGGCATAGCCCATCGTCACGAAACCTATGATTGAAGTTGAACATCTGAGTAAAACTTACGGTTCTACCCCAGCGATTACTGATGTGACTTTTAGTGTCGAACCAGGGGAAATTGTAGGATTTCTGGGGCCGAATGGGGCGGGAAAAACTACAACGATGCGAATTTTGGCGGGTTATTTACCAGCGAGTAGAGGGACAGCTAAAATTGCAGGTTTTGATGTCCATGAAAATTCCTTAGCAGTGCGCCAACGCATCGGCTATTTACCAGAAACGCCGCCGTTATATCCAGAAATGACGGTAGAGGGATTTTTGCATTTTGTCGCCAATATTAAAGGTATACCCGCAGGCGATCGCGCCGCGAAAGTCAACGCAGCCATCAAACGCTGTAATTTACAAGAAAAACGCCGCGTCATTATTCGCAAGTTATCCAAAGGATATCGTCAACGGGTCGGTATTGCTCAGGCGATCGTTCATGATCCCCCAGCCATCATCTTAGATGAACCAACAGTGGGACTTGATCCGCGGCAAATTATTGAGGTACGCAATTTAATTAAAAGCCTTGCCGGAACACACACAGTTATTCTGTCTACTCACATTCTTCCAGAGGTGAGTATGACCTGTAATCGCGTCACCATCATTAATCGCGGTAAGGTGGTTGCTACTAATACACCAGAAAACCTGATGACACAGTTGACAGGTGGTGCAGGCTATGAAATAGAAGTTGAGGGAGAAGCCGCCCTCGCCAAGCAAGTACTACAAAATATTGCAGGTGTCAGTCTAGTAGAATCTGTACCTGTGAATTATCCCAGAGACAACCGCGCTTATTTGCGGGTACTGTCACAGCCGGGAAGCGAACCAGGAAAAGATATAGCTACAACTTTAATTCGGTCTGGATTTAGTTTGCATGAAATGCGGCGTGTTAGTGCCACCCTCGAAGATGTATTCTTGCAACTAACCACAGAAGAAAAGAACTTAGCCACCATTGAGGAATCAGCAGCTAATGAAGGAGAAGCAGCGTAAATGGGTATAGTCCTGAGTAATATTATTGCCATTTATCGCCGCGAGTTACAGAGTTATTTTGTCTCGCCTTTAGCTTATGCGATCGCTGGCGTATTTTGGTTCATTGCTGGCTTATTTTTGGTGATGATTTTACTAGGCCCGGATGGCATTTTACCAGCCGTCGCCCTAATCGATTTACAAGGACAACAATTCGGTGTAGCTGTCCCACCTATTGATGTACCCTACGAATTTATTAGAGCCTTTTTAGACCGGATGGGTTGGCTATTACTATTTATTTTGCCAATTCTCTCAATGGGACTCTATGCTGAAGAACGCAAACGCGGCACTTTAGAACTTCTCGCCACCTCCCCCGTTACTAACTGGGCTGTCGCTGTCGGTAAATTATTAGGGGTAGTGACATTTTTTACCACTTTGATTTTGCCGTTAATGGTATTTGAAGCGATCGCCATTAGCAGTTCTAATCCTCCCCTAGCACCCACAATTCCCTTATTAGGACATTTGGGTTTAATCTTGCTAGCTTCAGCAATTCTCTCCTTGGGTATGTTTATTTCCTCTTTGACTGACAGCACCCTTCTCTCTGCTGTTTTCACCTTTGCTTTAGTGATATTGCTGTTATTTGTTGATTTAATTGCCAAAGGTATTGGCGGCCCTATCGGTGAAATTGTTGGTCATTTTTCTTTACTCAAACATTACAATACCCTCATTCAAGGCATCTTTGATAGCAGTGCCTTAATTTTATTTAGCAGTTACATATTTTTAGGTATCTTCCTCACCGCGCAATCAATTGATGCGTTGAGATTTCAAAGGCAATGAGGGTGTGGGGGTGTAAGGGTGTAGGGGTGCAGAGGAAGCAGAGGAGCAGGAGAGAAAACCAATAACTAATAGACTAATAACTAATGACTACCATTAAACAAAAGCAACTTTGGAAATATTTATTTTTGCTGGGGCCGTTTTTTACTGCTGCTGGTTTAACAACTGGGTTAGTAGCTGACAGTTGGGGAGTAGTTCCTCTAGTGCTGTTAATTACAGGAATTACTATCTGTGTATTATGGGTAGCTTGGCAAAGTCAGCGTAGTCAATGGTGGAAACAACGTTCTACCCAAGCTGGTGCTAACGCATTGGTTGCAACTCTAGCAGTATTGGTAATTGTAGGATTAATTAACTTTTTATCGACACGCTACCAACTGCGTGCAGATTTAACAGATACGCAATTATTTACTCTGTCATCACAATCACAAGAACTAGTTCGTAAACTTAATCAACCGCTGAAAATTTGGGTGTTTGATGTCACTCAAAACCCGCAAGACAGAGAACTTTTAGAAAATTATCGCCGTCAAAGTGCAAAATTTCAGTTTGAGTATGTTGATCCCCAAGGTAGACCAGGATTAGCAGAAAAATTTGGGGTTAAGGATTACGGCGAAGTTTACCTAGAATCTGGCAATAAGCGGCAACTAGTACAATCAGTTAACGTTAATGAACGCCTGTCGGAGATTAAGTTAACTAATAAACTACAACAACTATATAGCGATCGCACTGCCAAAGTGTACTTTCTCCAAGGTCATGGTGAACATCCCATCACATCTGGTGAAGGGGGAATGGCACAAGCAGTCCAAGGTTTAAGCGATAAAAATTACACTGCTGCACCTTTAAATCTGACCAACAATCTCAAAGTTCCCGATGATGCTGATGTTGTCATTGTGGCTGGCCCCAAAAAGGGACTATTTGATGCTGAGGTCACAGCCTTACAAGATTATCTCAATCGTGGTGGCAATGTGCTACTCATGGTTGATCCCAACACCAACCCCAACCTTAGCAGTTTGCTACAACAGTGGGGTGTGAGTTTAGATGACCGTCTAGCCGTGGATGTCTCCGGTGCTGGCGTAGGACTAGGCCCAGCTGCACCTATCATTACAAATTACGGTCAACACCCCATCACTCAAGATTTTGGCAACGGAATTTCTTTTTATCGTCTAGCTAGACCTTTACAAATTACTCCCGTCCCAGGTGTACAGTCTACTCCTCTGCTACAAACTAAAGCTTATCCCGATAGTTGGGCAGAAGGCGACCTCCAAAGTGAGAAGTTAGAGTTTAACCCCGACAAAGATCTCAAAGGGCCTTTAACTTTAGGTGTGGCTTTAAGCAAAAAAATCGCAGCTAAACCAGCAGTTACACCGTCACCAACAACATCACCCACACCCCAAAATCAAGTTAGTCCCACCACTTCCCCTACAACGCCCAGTCTGGCTAGTCCTACACCGTCACCAACAACATCACCCACACCCCAAAATCAAGCTAGTCCCATCACTTCCGCCACAACATCACCTACACCTCAAATTCAGGCTAGCCCTACCTCGTTACCAACCACATTAACCACACCTCCAACCCAGGCTAGTCCTACTCCGACGGAAGCTTCCCCAACTGAACAAACAGCCACCGAGTCTAGGTTAGTAGTGATAGGAAATTCTGATTTTGCCACAGACAACATTTTCCAACAGCAACTCAATGGAGATGTATTCCTCAACTCAGTCACTTGGCTAAGTCAGCAGGATCAACAACCACTTTCTATTCGTCCCAAAGAACCAAAAAACCGCCGCATCACCATATCAGCCGCCCAAGCAAACCTTCTTACCTTATCCGCGCTGATAATTTTACCCTTCATTGGCTTTATCTCCGCCGCCGTCATCTGGTGGAAACGGAGATGATATGGGGAATTGGGAATGGGAGAAAAGGTAGATGTTACCCCAATTCCCATTGACTAACAACTAAAGACTAACAACTATGAAACTACCAAAAACAACATTAATTCTAGTTTTATTGGCGTTGGGGTTAGGAGGTTTTGTTTATTTCTATGAAATTCAAGGTGCAACTCAGCGTGAAGAAGCCAAGGAAAATAAGCAACAGATTTTCTCTTTTGCTGAAGATGATGTGCAGGCTTTGACAATTAAGACTGCAAAGCTGACCCTGAATTTAGAACGTAACCCCCAACCCAACCCTAAATGGTTGATTAAGTCTCCTGTGTCAGAACCAGCGAATGATGCTATTGTTTCTTATTTAATGGATTTGTTGGTGAAGGGGAAGAGCGATCGCAGTGTATCTGTCACACCTAATCAAATTGGCGAATTTGGTTTAGATCAACCTCAGGTAACAATTGATATTAAACTTAAAAATCAAACAACTCATCAAATTATCTTAGGTAAGCCTAACTTTAACCGTAGTTTTATTTACGCCCTAGTTGACCCTACTACAGCAACTAATGGCAATCTCAATGTGCTGTCGGTATCTACTGATTTTGAAAATGCAGTGAATCGAGAGTTAGCGGAGTGGAAACAACCTGCAAATCAGGTTGAACAGCTACCTACACCAAGCACCCCTGAAGCTACTCCCACAAAGAGTCAATAATATCGAAAAACTATGGGCATAAGTAATATAAATCTCTACAAAATATCTTAAATTATGATAATTATCCTATATTAACTATGACTCATTCAACAGCAACTTTACTAATTTACTGCCCAGATCAACGGGGACTAGTAGCTAAAATTGCTAACTTTATCTATGCCAATGGTGGTAATATTATTCACGCTGACCAACACACAGACTTTGCAGCGGGGTTATTTCTTTCTCGGATTGAATGGCAGCTAGATGGATTTAATTTACCACGAGACCTAATTGGTCCTGCATTTAACGCGATCGCGCAACCTTTAGGTGCTAAATGGGAACTTCACTTTTCTGATACAATCCCCCGAATTGCTATTTGGGTAAGTCGTCAAGATCATTGCCTTTATGATTTAATATGGCGGCAACGCGCTCAAGAAATTAATGCTGAAATTCCCCTAATTATTAGTAACCATCCGCATTTAAAAACAGTTGCCGACCAATTTAGCATTGACTTTCATCATATTCCCATTAATAAAGAAAACAAACTGGAACAAGAAGCCAAGCAACTAGAATTACTCCGACAATACAAAATAGATTTAGTTGTTTTAGCTAAATATATGCAAATTGTTAGTCCAGATTTTATTGCCAAATTTCCTCAAATTATTAATATCCACCACTCATTCTTACCTGCATTTGTTGGAGCTAATCCTTATCACAGGGCTTTTGAACGGGGAGTCAAAGTCATTGGCGCGACGGCTCATTATGCCACTGCGGAGTTAGATGCAGGGCCAATTATTGAGCAGGATGTAGTTAGAGTTAGCCACCGCGATGAAGTAGAAGATTTAATTAGAAAAGGCAAAGATTTGGAAAGAGTAGTATTAGCTAGGGCAGTACGTTCACACCTGCAAAATCGAATATTAGTGTACGGTAATAGAACAGTAGTTTTTGCATAATTTATTACCATCTAATGAAGCATGAGTTCTTATACCAATTCTCTATCTGACTTTTCATGCTATGTGGAAAAGTGAACTTGAAACCTAACCCCGAACCCCTTCCCTACAAGGGAAGGGGAGCAAGAATCAAAGCCTCTCTCCTTGCAGGGGAGAGGTACCCTTCTCCTTCGGAGACGCTGACGTGAACGGGAAGCAAGCTATGGAGAGGGGTTTTTAGATCCCGTGAAAAGTGCATCTTCATTAAGAAACGGTATTATACCCTTGCCCCTAAAACCATTTTTAAATTTAAACCATCTCAAATTCCAACTGTTGTCCTTTCAAAAAATCATGGGTGAAATGATCTACCACATTTGTATCAGCAAGTTCTAAATTATAAAAATCTACGAACTCATGATCAAAATATGGCCCAGCGTGCCAAGTACCTTCATTTAATTTAATAAAACAATTACCAGGAATACGGAAGGCAGCGATTTCAGATAATACTGGTTCATGCAGATCATTATGGGGAGGACAAACGGCAATTAGCCAATCCTTCCCTTCTAGAGAACCTAAACATTGCGTACATTGCACATGACGAGTAATTTTATTAAACTTACGTCCTCGCTTTTGTAGTCGCATAATATAAAAGCGGGGAGTACCATTTTTTAAGTTCAATTGAGCATCTTCAGCATCGAAAGTCTTACCATCTTTGCTAGGAAAAATTACTTGTCCATAACGTTGAAAATTTTCTGGAGTAATCCATTGTGCTTGTAATTGTTCTACTGCTGGGGATGTCTTCATAAAATTCTATAATTACCATTGTAATTCTTTAGGTATAAGTGACTTAGGAATGAGAGAAGCTTGTTTCTCTCTATCACTAGGTTGTGTGTACCACCAAGCCCAAGCAATGAAAACTGCTTGCAAGGGAAGTCTAATTAATTGAAACCAATTTGATTCTGAATATGGTATGTTTTCAATCTTAATATGATTTACTGCTTGGTTAATATTAGCAGGAAAAACCGCAATAAATAATGCAATTAAACCCCAAGCCGCAGCCTGACTAACAGGGGGAATTAATAAACCAATACCACCCAAAATTTCATAAAATCCACTGAGATAAACTAGCCCTAAAGGATAAGGAAGTTGTGGTGGCATAATTTTGACGTAGGGTGCTGGGATAGCGAAATGTGTGATGCCAACAATGATGAGAGATACGGCTAAAATAACGCGTAAAAGTTCTTTATGCTTATTCATGGGCTGCATCTGATTACTAATTTCCACCGTTTTAGTTTGACTCACTAATATCAGCTTGTCCTCACTCAACAGTGAGAAAATTGGTATATGTCTACCCAAAAAACACTTACGACTTTAGAGTATTTTAGTAACAAAATGACTTTTAATCTTCAGGTTAGTATATGACGCTCAATTTGAATCGCCGTCAATTTGTCTGGTATAGTTCAGCTACCGTTGCTACCAGCTTACTACTCAAAGCTTGCAGCCAACCGACAACACCTCCAACGGCTAATAGTGGCGGTGGAGGGTTTAAAATAGCGATCGCACTCCCTGGAGTCATTAGTGATAAAGCTTGGAATCAGTCTGGTTATGAAGGGGTAAACCTAGCTAAACAAAAGCTAGGTGCAGAAGTTGCCTATGTGGAACAAGTCGCCCAAGCCGATCAAACCGAAGCTTTGTCAGACTTTGCGCGTAAAGGTTATAATTTGGTGTTCGCCCACGGGGGACAATTTGATGCCGCTATTGAACAAATCGCCGCACAATTTCCTAATACTTTTTTTGTGGGTGTGAATGGCAATCTCAAAGGCGAAAATATCGCATCGTTGCGAATAGATCATCTGCAAGGGAGTTATCTCTGCGGTATCATCGGTGCAGCGATGACGAAATCTAATAAATTAGCCTACATCGGTGGGCAGGAATTTCCCGCTACACAAGAAGAATTCAGAGGTTTTGAATTAGGAGCAAAATCAATTAAACCTAATATTCAAATTACTTCTACATTTACAGGCGATTGGAATGATGTTGCTAAAGCCAAAGAAGCAACACTAGCTTTAATCTCTGCTGGGAATGATGTTATTTATCAATGGTTAGACAGTGCTTCACCCGCAGTTCTACAAGCAGCGAGTGATAAAGGTGTTTACGCTTTTGGTAATACAAAAGATCAGTTAGATGTTGCACCTAAAGCTGTGTTAACCAGTGCAGTAAAAAGATTAGATATTGCCATAGCTTATTTAGCAGAATTAGCACAACAAAAACAAATCAAAGGACAGATATATACTATCGGATTAGAAAGACCAGATATATTAGCATTGGGTAAATTTGGCGTAGCTGTACCGGAAGCTATTCAACAAAATTCTCTGAAAGTTAAACAAGATATTATCGATAAGAAAATTTATTTTGAAAATTGTCGGGAAACTGGTAAAGATACACGCTGTGCCAAAAAAGCATGAATAAAAAGTTTGTAGTAAGGACTTTAGTCCTTGTTCTATCAGCACTAAAATGCTTATTACCAACCAAAATATTTATATCGAATAAATTAAATGTCTTTAAGATTAGAAAACATTACTAAATGCTTTGGCTCATTTGTCGCTAATGATAATATTAGTTTGAGTGTTGATACTGGTAAAATTCATGCGATTCTGGGTGAGAATGGCGCAGGAAAGACCACTTTAATGAATATTATTAGTGGACTGTATCAACCTGATGCAGGTCAAATTTATCTGCAAAATCAGCCAGTAAAAATAACTTCACCTAATACTGCGATTCAATTGGGAATTGGCATGATTCACCAGCATTTCATGCTAGTTCCTCAATTAACGGTCACAGAAAATATTATTTTAGGTAGAGAAAAAACATTACATTTAAATCTGCGACAAAAACAACAAGAAATTGCGGCTTTATCCCAGAGTTACGGCTTAGAAATTGACCCCAGTGCTAAAGTTGAAAACTTACCTGTGGGTGTACAGCAACGGGTAGAAATTCTCAAGGTGCTTTACCGTCAGGCGAAAATATTGATTCTCGATGAACCAACGGCAGTTTTAACACCTCCAGAAGTGGAATCGTTAATTGTCGTTCTGCGTCGCCTAGCGGTGGCTGGTAACACGATTATTTTTATTAGTCACAAGTTAGAAGAGGTGATGAATCTCTGCGATACAGTCACCGTGTTACGTCGGGGAAAAGTTATAGCTAATACGCCGACTCAAGGCGTTACACCACAGCAGCTAGCGGAGTTAATGGTGGGGCGGGAAGTTGCACTGCAAGTTGATAAATCACCACCGTCACCAGGAAAGGTTGTCTTGTCAGTACAGGGTTTGCACGTTGCGGATGATAGAGGTGTGACGGCTGTGCGTGGTGTGTCCTTTCAAGTGCAGGCTGGGGAAATTTTCGGTATTGCTGGGGTAGATGGGAATGGACAGAGAGAATTAGCTGATGCTATTGCAGGTTTGCGGCGCGTTCAGCAGGGTAAAATCACCGCAGAAAATACTATTGGTTACATCCCTGAAGATAGACAAAAAATGGGCTTAGTGTTGCAATTTAGTATTGCTCAAAATCTGATTTTAAAGATGTTTAAAAACTCGCCTTTTTGTCGTCATTTCTTATTACAACCAGCAGTGATTAAAAATCATGCCCAAACTGCAATGCAAGAGTTTGATATTCGGGCGACTGGGGAAGAGATTCAAGTAAGTCAGCTATCAGGGGGAAATCAACAAAAGGTAGTATTAGCGCGAGAACTCGCCGGAGAACCTGATTTAATTGTGGCGATGCAGCCTACACGGGGGTTAGATGTGGGGGCGACAAGTGCGGTACATTCACGCTTGTTAAGAGAACGCGTAGGCACAGCCCGCCGCGGGCATCGCGGTGCGGCAATTGTGTATATTTCTACTGAGTTGGAAGAAGTGATGGCGATTAGCGATCGCATTGCGGTAATGTACAAGGGTGAGTTTGTGGGAATTTTGGACGCACAAACCACAACAGTTAAGGAAATTGGTTTATTGATGGCCGGAGGAAAGATTAATTCTTGAAAATGCTCCTTCCCCAGTCCCCATTTTCCTAGCTGCTCGATGTTCCGACTTTAAAAGAAAAGGGCATTCTATGTATAGAAAGTAACGTTGATATCGAGCAGCCACAAAACGGATGATTCAACCAAAAGCCCTGATATTTCCTGATGTGCTAAGGCAAATCGGAGGAACCATTGTTTTGGCGATTGCCTACTATGGGATGGCTGAAATTTCACGTCATCTTGCCTCTACACCCCAAGATGTCACTCCAGTTTGGCCACCGGATGGGATTGCTTCTGGGGCTGTTTTGTTGTTTGGTAACTGGATGGGGTGGGGTGTGTTGGTGGGTTCATTTCTCGCCAATTTCTGGGCGTTCCGAGATTCAACAAGTTTTTTATCCTTGGTAGTTTCCACCTTACCAGTTCTCTTAATTGCGATCGGTACAATGCTAGGGACTCTGTTGGGTGCTGTTCTACTGCGGAAAATTACCAACTATCGTTATCCCTTAGAGCGTGTCAAGGATGTATTCAAATTTTTGCTTTTAACTGGCATGGTGGGGCCAAGTATCAATGCAACTGTGGGAGTAGCTTCCTTGGCGTTGAGTGGTAAAGTTCCCTGGACAGCATACTGGACAGTTTGGTTAACTTGGTGGATTTCTAATGTTTCAGGAATTTTTATTGTTACTCCGATTCTGTTGAGTTGGGGACAATTCATGGAAAAAAATCGACATTCTAACTGGCAATGGTTATCTCTAAATTCAACATCAGAGGGTGATTTTCCACTATTCCCAAGCAACTTACAGTTTTTAAGATTCTGGTTAATCGTAGGAGAACCAAGTATCCTCATTGGGTTGGTTATTCTTGTGAGCAAAGTTGCTTTTGGTGAGGGGTATCACCTGGAGTATATGTTGATTCCGATGTTGATTTGGTCTGCCTTTCGACTGGGACAACCAGTTGCAACCCTGTTAACTTTTATTGTGGCAGCGATCGCTGTCATTGCCACAGTTAATGGCAAAGGTGGTTTTGTGACGAAGGATCTCAATCAATCTTTGCTTTTACTACAATCTTTTATTGGCGTAATTACACTCACAATTCTGGTACTGACAGCAACAATTGCAGAACGAATACAAGCACAAACCAAGCTCAGTTTAGCCTTTGCCGAATTAGCTAGAACTAATGAAACACTGGAAGTTCGAGTTCACCAAAGAACAGAAGAATTAAATGAAAAGAATACAACCCTGAAGCAAACCCTAGAAACCCTGAAACAGACTCAATTACAAATGCTTCACAGTGAGAAAATGTCTGCATTAGGACAGATGGTGGCAGGAATTGCCCATGAAATCAATAATCCGGTGAGTTTTATTCATGGCAACTTAATTTATCTTTCTGAGCATATCCAAGGTTTGTTGAGAGCATTGCAAACTTACCAACAGCACTATCCCCACCCACCCGAAACCCTGCACACAGAATTGGATAAATTGGAACTTGATTTTTTACAGGAAGATTTAAGCAAGATTATTCAGTCCATGAAAATTGGGACTGAGCGCATCCATACTATTGTGTTATCACTGCGTAATTTCTCGCGCTTAGATGAAGCAGAATGGAAGGCGGTAGATATTCATCAAGGAATTAATAGCACTTTGGTGATTTTACAACATCGATTGCAGGCGACAAGCGATCGCCCTGAGATTCAGGTAATTAAAGATTATGGTGAGTTACCACCAATTGAATCTGATGCTAGCTCCCTAAATCAAGTGTTTATGAGTCTTTTAAACAATGCTGTTGACGCTTTAGAAGCATCTAATCAGGGGCGTTTGTTTCAAGATATTGTCAACAACATCTGGATTCAGACTCGTCAAATCGACACTAACCAAGTGATGATTATGATTTCTGATAATGGTGCAGGCATTCCCGAAGAGATTCGCTCTAAACTATTTGATCCTTTCTTCACTACCAAACCTGTTGGTAAAGGTACAGGCTTAGGTTTATTTGTCAGCTATCAAATTGTCACCCAGAAGCATGGCGGTAATCTTTGGTGTGACTCCACACTAGGACAAGGGACAAAGTTTGTGATTGAAATTCCTATAAAAGCTCAGAGAATTGCGTCAGCTGCTTCTCTGAAATCTAAATAAGAGTTTGATCCGAAAACGCGGGAAGCTGTGCTGTAGACCATATCAGCAAATCATCGAACAGTCTATAATTATGTTTAGCCGAATAACCGTACCCGCACTGATTACCACTCTCGCTGTTGTGCCTATTGTTTCTAGTTGTAGTGTTAATAAAACTCCCCTAAGTACAGAGCAACAAATTTACATCGGTAATTGGGTAGCTAAGGATGGCACCTTTGTCAAAATCTATCTAGATGGTGGCGGCGACTTCAAGACTTCCAATAGTTCAGTCACAGGTGGTGCAACAACTTTTACAGACAAAACTCTGACAATTGGTTTAGGCCCGATTAAAAAAGAGTTTCAAATTACTCAGCCACCTCAAGAAAAAAATGGTGTAGTGACGATGCAGCTTGATGGCATAACTTATACATATCAACAGTAATTAAATCAATTCGCTGTTAATTTTTTTCATCGGGATTTCACTCCGATACAAAACTTGCTAGTTAACCTGAGTTCGGGTTAAGCCAGAAGCTCAAAAGCTTATTCTGTAAGGATTGAGCAAAAATCTAAGTGATAAAAGAAGCGATTAAAGTGGAATCATTTTGTCACTAAGTTTCACAAATGAGATTAATCTCAACAACATGCTTTATTGAGAATAGATGAAAACATAGCTTCAGACCGAACAACGAGAACTCAAGGGTTTCGAGGATTTCTTATCCCGAACTCAGGTTAGTTAGAAGCAGTTATGATGAGCGATCGCATCGCGGTAATGTACAAGGGTGAGTCGGTGGCGATTTTAGATGCACAAACGGCGACGGTTGAGGAGGTTGGGTTTTTAATGGGTGGGGGGAGGGTGAAGTAATTTTGGCTGTGGTGGATGCCGGAATTATTTCATCACGCATTCGCCCTTGGCGTTCCCGCAGGGTAGGCGCAAAGACGCAAAGAGAATTTTTCTTTCGAGATGCAAGAAAAAGTTCTAGTTGAATCAATAACTTCAAATGATTTTGACAGTGTAGGCTAGGATTGCTGCATCAACTGTGGCAATGGTTAAATCGTGATGTAAAGCTTGACAGATAAGCATTCATCAAAGGGATCTTTGTGTAATGACGGCAAGCTAACAAGCTGAGAAACACTGCCTTCATCTAAGTCCAGGTTAGCAATTTTATGGCGATCGCGTTGTTTAGGAATATAAATTTCAGGTGATTCGGGAAGTGGAAGCTTACCCAATTGATATTTAACAATACACTCCCATATGGAAACAACGCTCAGATATACTTGATTGTCTAAATTGGCAATAATCTCTCTGAGATCAGTAGATAAACGATGATCACCATTGATAAACCAGAGAAAAATATGAGTGTCTAGAAGAATTTTCATCGACCCTCAAATGCGTTTAAAATATCTTCCGGTAAAGGAGCATCAAAATCATCAGGTACTGTAAATTCTCCTGCACATAAACCAAATGGTCGCTTTTGTTTTTGTGTGTGTTGAATTGGTTTTAGTTCAGCAATTGCTTGATCTGCCTGGAGAATCACAAAGCTTTCACCTGCTGCTACTTGATTCAAGTATTTCAAGGGATCTTGTTGAATATCATCAACTGTAATTCTCTGTGTTTGAGCCATAAATGAACCTTGTATTGAAAGATTTTAGGGCAGGCAAGATGCCTACCCTACAAGAAGTTAACCCAAGGCGGAATTTAAATCACTCTGTGCTTGTTCTAAGGCTGCTGGTAATTTACTTGCGTCGCGTCCGCCGGCTTGGGCAAGGTTTGGTCTACCGCCACCGCCACCACCGCAGATTTTCGCGATCGCACCCACAAATTTACCCGCCTGTAATCCTTTTTTGTTCACTTCAGGACTGAAAGCTGCAACTAAGCTGACTTTCCCCTCTTCGGGAACTGAACCCAATACCACTGCACCGTTACCGATTTTTTGTAGTAGGCGTTCGGCGGCGGTTTTCAAGGATTCGGGGTCAACGCCTTCTAACTCGGCGACGATAATTTTATGTTCGCCTAGAGTTGTCGCTGTTTGTAGCAAGCTGTCGGATTTGGCGATCGCTAATTGTCCTTTAAGCGTTTCTAGTTGCTTCTCTGCGTTTCTCAGTTCGCTTTGCAGGGTTGTGATTCTCTCTGGTAGTTCTTCGGGTTTGACTTTAAAGCGATCGCTTAAGTCTTTAACTACTTTATCCCGTACATTCAGGTAATCTAGGATAGCAGGGCCAGATACCGCCTCAATCCGTCGCACCCCAGAAGCCACGCCAGCTTCAGTAATTATCTTGAATACACCAATTTCCGCAGTATTACTTACGTGCGTACCTCCACATAATTCCATAGATACGCCAGGGAAATCTATCACGCGGACTTCATCACCGTATTTTTCCCCAAACATCGCTACCGCACCTCTAGCTTTCGCCTCTGCTAAGGGTAATACTTCGATTTTGGCGGAGTGGGCTTCGGCTATCCAGGTGTTGATCTGTTCTTCAACTTGTTGGATTTCCTCTGGAGTTAAAGCGCGGGGACAGTTAAAGTCAAAGCGCAATCTGTCGAAGGATACCAAAGAACCTGCTTGAGATATGCCGTCATCAACAAATTTCTTTAACGCTGCTTGTAGGAGGTGGGTGGCTGTATGGTTAGCTTGGGCGCGACGACGACAAGCGCGATCAATTTGGGCGGTGACGCTATCGCCTACGCGCAGTGTTCCGCGTTCGATGCGTCCGAAGTGGACAAAGAAATCGGATTCTTTCTTCACATCTTCCACTCGCACAACTACGCCATCACCGGAGATATAACCGCGATCGCCTATTTGTCCACCTGATTCCGCATAGAATGGGGTTTGGTTGAGGACAATCTGCACGTCTGTTCCCGCTTCGGCTTCCTCTTGGGAAACTCCAGCTACTAATAAAACTTCGACTTTCGCTGTTGCGGCTGGTTGGGTATAACCTAAAAATTCGGTGGCGTGGATGTGTTCCGCGAGTTTGTCGAGAGAACCTTGCACTGTTAAGTCGATGGTTTCATGTGCGCCTCGGCCTCCTTGTTGTTGGATTTCCATTTGCTTTTGGAATCCCTCAACATCAACTGTCAGGTTATTTTCTTCAGCAATTTCCTGGGTGAGTTCAAGAGGGAAACCGTGGGTATCGTAAAGAGTGAAAGCATCTTTACCACTAACTTGGGTTTGTTCTTGCTTTTTCACCTCAGTGATGATCTCTGCTAGGAGTTTCTCTCCCCTATCCAACGTTTTGAGGAAATTCGCTTCTTCTCGTTGCAGTTCGGCTTTGATTGCTGCTTCTCTTTGGCGCACATTGGGGTATGCTGATTCCGAGAGTGCGATCGCAGTTTCGGCAACTTGGTTAATAAATTCGCCTGTAATGCCAATTAATCTTCCATGACGTACCACCCGCCGAATTAATCGCCGCAATACGTAACCCCTTCCCACGTTAGAGGCGCGGATTTCATCTGCAATCATGTGAACCACGGAACGGACATGATCCCCGATGACTTTTAAAGAAACTTTGGTGTTCTCGTCGTTGTTGTGGTAATTGAGCCCCGCGATTTTGGCGGCTGTCTCAATAATCGGGAAAATTAAATCTGTTTCATAATTATTCGGCACTTGTTGGAGAATTTGCGCCATTCTCTCCAAACCCATCCCAGTGTCAATGTTTTTATTTTGCAGGGGTGTTAAGTTATCGTCTGCATCCCGGTTGTATTGCATGAACACCAAGTTATAAAACTCGATAAACCGGGTGTCATCTTCTAAATCTATATTGTCATCGCCCCGTTCTGGGTGGAAGTCGTAATATATTTCGGAACAAGGGCCACAGGGGCCAGTCGGGCCGGATACCCAAAAGTTATCATCTTTACCCATGCGTTTAATTCTGGCTTCTGGTACACCAATTTGATCCCTCCAGATAGCAAAAGCTTCGTCGTCGTCTTCAAAAACGCTGACAACTAAACGTTCCTTGGGTAAGCCAAACACCTCTGTGGAGATTTCCCAACCCCAAGCGATCGCTTGTTCTTTAAAATAATCACCAAAACTAAAATTACCCAGCATCTCAAAAAATGTATGATGCCGTTTGGTGCGTCCGACATTCTCGATATCGTTAGTACGAATACACTTTTGGGAAGTTGTCGCCCGGTTAAATTCTGGTGTGCGCTGCCCCAGGAATATCGGTTTAAATGGTAGCATCCCCGCGATCGTCAGCAGCACAGTTGGATCTTCTGGCACGAGGGAAGCACTAGGCAGAATTTGGTGTCCCCTTTGGGCATAGAAGTTAAGGAATTTGGCGCGAATTTCGTTACCGCCGATGAACTGGGGGTTTGAAGACATGGGAAGAAATGACAAACTAGTTTTATTTAAAAGAGTGGGGCTTTTTGCCTATTGGATGATGATGGCTTTATGTATGCCGCACTGTACTAGAGACTAGAGGCTAAAGGCTAGTATTTTTACTCAGCACACGGCTCATGTCCCGCTTGCTAACAACATTGGCTCAACGCGCCGCCACTGCTAACAGAACTTTATATATTTTTGCATTTTGTTTCCCGTTGCTGCCACAAATTTGCAGTCTATATCTGTAATATTTCAGTAACCTGTTTTCAAACAGATGCAGGCTCAACACGCAATGCTTAATTTTTAATTTATTGAAGACTTACGTTAACTTAATGATTCTCAAAAGAAAATTGCATGGAAATCGCGGTGAAAACTAAGTGAGCATTACAAATACCCTGATGAATGTAAATTTTTACCAAAAATTATCCTGGTAAATCCGCAATATATCAATAAAAAATTCAGGACTAGTAGCAACTTGTAATTTTATCGCTATATATTTGCCAGCTTTTTAATGATTTTAATAAATCAATTTGCACTTAGCTATTACTTAAAAGACTCAATTCGGAGCATTTGCCATATCTGAGCAATCAAATATGACTCAACTACATTGAATTTTGTCAATTTCATGCTTGTGATTACTGATATTTTATAGATTAGATATATTTTTTTCGATGATTATCAGCAGGACATAATAACTATTTTCATGGGGATTTTTGTACGATGTTTATTAAAATTTTACATTTATATAGGAAGTATAGAGTATTACGACAAAACTTGATATTTATGCGTAATTTATCCATGAAAGAACAGTTTTAAGCAAAAATGCTTAGAAAATCTGTGTATAGACTAGATGTTTTTATATATATTTTTAGTTGTTTATACTGATGCTTTAGGGTTGAGTATTAATATGATATTAGAAGTAAGTTAAATTTTAGTTTTTTTGAGGCTTCAATTATCACTTTATCACTGCTTTACATTTAATTAAATCATCATAGCCTCATAAATACATTATAAATATCATACGTCCGTATAATATTCAGTATTTTTACTGTTATAAAAATAAAAAATAAATCAAGTTTTAATTGAAATCAGTGAAAACAATTTAGTTTTTATATATTTCAGTAAATGTATTAAGAGGATATTAAATTTTAAGGTTTTTATCTATTTCGAGGTAAGAATGTATAGATATATACAAACATTTCTGGAGAGAAATAAATCTATAGAGTAGTGGGAAATAAATTCAAATATTTGCAAGAATAAAGGCAAAAAGCACAGCAATGAAAACCAGCATTCTGGTCTTTGGAAGTCATAAATTTCTTGCCACACTTCCTGATCAGATTCATGATACAAACACTTTTAGTTTAAAAGTGTTTAGTGATTATAATCAGGCAGTGTCGCACATACAAATTGTGCAGCCAGATGTGATATTTGTGCAGGCAAGTTGGAAGGGTAGCATCAAGATTTGTAAATGGTTAAAAGAACAAAATCAGCTATCTTGGATACATTGTATTTTGGTAGAAGATCGTCCCCAGCAGCTAATTGATAAAGCTCAACGCGGTTGTGAATGGGAGTTTGAGATGACTGCTAAGGCATTGAACCAAGGTGCAGATGCTTATATTTGGTTATTAACTGAAGAGACAGAAAATCGCCTAACAAATGCAACCAAAAGCTTAATTCTCAGTCAATTAATAGCAGGCGTGCGAAAAGTTAAAAAGTATCGCGACTTGATGAATACAAATGATATTCTCTCAGCGATCGCTTTAGCAGATTCACTCACAGATTTAAACAATCGTCGCGCCCTAGAATGGGACTTACCTAGACAGATTAATAAAGCCCGAAGTCAAGATAATCCCTTAAGTTTGATTATTCTGGATGTAGACTTTTTTAAAAGAGTTAATGATCAACATGGGCATTTAGTGGGAGATCGTCTTTTACAATTGCTATGTAGTCGTCTGCGTCACAATTTACGTAGTCAGGACACAGCATTCCGTTACGGTGGTGAAGAATTTGTTGTACTTTTACCTTATACAAATGGTGAAGAGGCACTGACAGTAGCTGAACGTCTTAATCGTATAGTGAGAGAACAACCCTTTGCGATTAACAGTCAGTTGCATTTGCATATCACCATCAGTTTAGGTGTAGCTTGTTTGCAACCCAATGACGATGAACAAGGCGTGAATTTGATACACCGTGCCGATCAATGTCTCTTAGCTGCCAAAGCAGCAGGCAGAAATCAAGTTATTGTTTGGGAACAATACTCTCAAGTCTCCAACTTGGACAATGCTGTATTGGATGAAAAGCAAAAGGCAAAAGACAGAAAAATAGTGGGATTGAGGCAAGCTTAGAAATGACACCGCATTAAAACCAAGGGTGTGGAGATATACGGGTAATAGGTGTGAAAAAGCTACTCATTGTTATTGCACCTTTACTCGCTTCCTGGTTTGTACCAGGAATCTCGTTAACGTCAGCCCCGCTAATTTTGCTGAATTGAACTAGCGATCGCTTGCTGACAGTCTGCAACTGTAGCGCGTTGTCCCATCGCTTCAACTAAAGCTTGGTAACTAGACCAATTTTCTTGTAAGAGAGTTTTCGCTTGTAAGGCGTGAAATCTTTGTTTCTGTTGATAGGCTGACTGGGAAAAACCCAATACCTTTAAGACACTAGCTAACTTGCTTTGATCATCAGCACCACCTTCAGACCGATCAAAGACTAAGTTTTCTGCGGCAATACCCGCCATCCAAACAGTGCAGTAACGATCCACCATTTGGGTACTGATTTTACCCTGCTGCAACTGCAAAGCTAATTCTTGATCATCAAAAGTCACACCCCCTTGCCCGGATTGTCCTTGTCTCCAGGCTTCCCAAGCACTAAGGGTATAACCTGTAACCGGAATTCCTAATAAGTGGGCAACCAGAAAATGCCCGGCTTCATGGTGAATAATGCGATCGCGGTGCTGTGGAGAAAATCTCGCAATCCAATCCACGAGAATCGCGCCCCCCTGACCTTGCAAACTGAAACTATCAATCGTGGCTATACCTAAAATTGTGAAAGTCGCAATTGCGGGGATAGCGGGAGATAAGTTAATTAACGGCCCCAACAATGCCGATAACGTCATCAGAAAAACAGATATGGCAACTAGATTGAGGGCAATTTGGCTCATAAAATCAATTCAAAATTCAAAATTAAAGAATTGCTTACTCAGCACTTAAAATTCAGAGTAGTGCTTAATCTTTCTTAATTATTATAGGTTAATGCCCTAATACACCATCTGCAATGCTAGAAATTGAAAAGGAGCTTCAAGAGGGAAGACTATTCTTGATTCCATATTCCTTTTTTGAATAGTTTGTAAAGATGATGACATCACGGGTAGAGTCACCGGATGAGAATCCTAAAGATTGGTTGTGGCCATTCTGGCCAGCTTTGCCGCTTTATCCCTACAACAAACGGCGGACGCTTTGTCGAGAAGTTGTGAAAGACACTATTTGGACATTCGACCAGCTGCACGGCATTCTCTACACCATAATCCCTATTCGGATGACTGTGATCAAGCTAGATGCAGGTGGTTTGTTGGTTTATGCACCTGTGGCTGCAACTCCAGAATGTGTCAGACTGGTCAAAGAGTTGGTAGCCCAGCATGGGGAAGTTAAGTATATTATTCTGCCCACTAGTTCGGGTTTAGAACATAAAGTCTTCGTTGGCCCGTTTGCGAGATGTTTTCCCCAAGCCCAGGTATGGATTGCTCCCCACCAGTGGAGTTTCCCTTGGAATATGCCTTTGAGTTGGCTGGGTTTTCCCCAAAAGCGCACGCACATACTACCAGAGGATAGTAGTCAAGTTCCCTTTGCTGATGAGTTGGATTATGCAATTTTAGACATCAACCTAGGAAGGGGATCATTTGTAGAAGTGGCTATTTTCCACAAGCGATCGCGGACTCTCCTCGTTACTGATACAGTATTATCAATACCAGAAGATCCACCCGCCATCAGTCAATTAGACCCCTATCCCTTGCTATTCCACGCCAGGGAAAACGCACAACAAAGAATTACAGATAACGTCACCAACCGCCGCCAAGGATGGCAACGCATTTGCCTATTTGCCATTTACTTTCGCCCTAGTGCGCTGCAACTAACTGGATTAGGGCAGATGCTACGTGATGCCACGCAAGCCCAAGATCACTCACCCAAAGCGTACTTTGGCTTATTTCCATTTCGCTGGCAAGAGAATTGGCAGCAGTCATTTACCGCACTGCGAGGTCATGGTAGACCATTTGTAGCCCCCATTTTACAAACCCTGATTCTGCCCCAAGCACCGAACCGAGTACTCAATTGGGTGAATCAAGTCGCAAAATGGGATTTTCAGCAAATTATTGCCTGTCATTTTGACGCACCATTTGCAACTAGTCCCAATGAATTTCGTCAAGCCTTCGCTTTTTTAGAGAAAAACCCTTCTAGTGTAAGTAACCAACCGCTACTAGAAACAGATATGCAATTCATTCAAGAATTAGAAAGCAATCTAGTGCAGCGAGGTATTGCCACGCCTGCTAAAAATCAGGTTTAGGGAATTGGGAATTATTGGGTCTTGGGCATTGATTACTCCTGGCTTGTTTCCCCAGTTCCCAGTTCCCTGTATTGTTCTGGTGTATTGATATCTAATAAGATAGTCGGATCATCGAAGGTAACTTTGTTAATTGCACTGTAAAATTCTTGGATAATCTGACGTAAACCTAGAGTTTCTTCGCGGATATTTTCTAGGTGCGATCGCATCTGATTAGCAAACAATATGGGATGCCCCATTTTATTTTCATACGTAGGTGCAGTAATTAGGGCTAAGTTATCTTGATGTGCCTTGACTAATTGTTGATAAATTTCGGCTTTTCTAGGTTGATCAACTGCGGAAATAGCTAATATTTCATAGTTTTGAGGGATATGTTTTAGTCCTGCCAAAATAGAAGTTGTTTTACCCATATGACTGTAAGAATTAATCACAGTTAAACTACCAAACAGACAATCTTTTTGGCAGTCAATATTATGTAAACCTAGCACTACCAATGGTGTAAAACCGATACTTAACCACTGTTCTAGTTGATAAGTTAATAAAGTTCGACCAGCACTCCAAGGTAGTGAGGTTTTGCAAATACCCATGCGGGTAGATTTTCCCGCCGCTAAAATAAGAGCAAAGTTTGTCAATGTTTGATTAATATTTAAGCTCGACTTTATCCATTTTTGGTTCAAACAAGCAGCGTAAACAGCAATATCTTTCAAACGCACCAATAAAGGAAAATTTAGATAGTTTTATAGTTATCATCTGTTACTAAAAATCTTAGTAAGATACTACATTAAACAGAGTCTTGGGATAGCGATCGCCCAGTGCCACCACGATGCACTTTAATCAATTCTGCACAGATGCTAACAGCAATTTCTTCTGGTGTTAAAGCCCCAATATCTAAACCAATGGGTGCATATATCTGTGGCAAATCAACCTCCTTCTGCAACATTTTGTAAACAGTATCGATGCGTTTTTTACTGCCTACCATACCAATATATTTCGCGGGGCAATTTTTTAATACTGCTAAAGCAGCGACATCTTGTAAATAACCTCTAGTCACTAAAGCAATATATAAACTAGGAATTTGACAAATAATTTCCTGAATAGAGTTGATAGGTTGGGCTAGTACCAATGAGGCATCGGGAAATCTTTCTGGTGTGGCAAATTCGGAGCGATCGTCTTGTACAATAATTCTAAAACCAGCAATCTTAGCAATCTTTGCTAATGGAATTGCAATATGTCCTGCACCAATAATTAAGAGAGTTTGTGGCGGTAGTAATGGTTCAATGAAAACTTGATTTTGCAGTTGCGGGAAATCGGGAATATTTAATGTTTCTAAATAGGGCTGGCTATTAATATTTAAAGGTGTAATAATTGCCACTGCTTGGCCAGATGCGAGTTGTTCAATAATCTCATCAACTAAATTTAAACAACTGTCACCTGACCATAAATCCAACCATACCAGCATTGTGCCACCGCACACGCCTTGAATATCGCGTTGTGGTGCGCCTGATAAATCAATTTCTATAAATTGTTTTTTCCTAGTTTGGAATACTTGCAAAGCTTGCTGATAAACTTTTGCTTCTCCAGCACCACCGCCGATTGTACCGTAAGTTTTTCCATCAGTACTAATCAGCATTTTCGCGCCTACTTCTCTAGGTGCAGAACCTTTAGTACTGATGACTGTAGCGAGAACTACAGCATTGTGTCTTAAAGCGGTTGCTAGTTGTTCGTAAAATTCCAGCATGAAAACATGAATTTAACCACTACAGCATAGAATTTTTTAGGCGATTGCCTCAAGCATTCAGTTGCTCATTTAGATTGAGCATTTTCATTCTGCTAAGGTAATTTATAGCTAGCAACACGTATAATTACTTGACCAAGTTGTGGATTTTGGCTAAACACAAACGCTCCCTCTTCCTTTTCGCCACCAGATAAAAAGTCAATTTGCTGCTCTCCTATTTCTTCTTCTTGACTAGCAATCTTTAACGTCGCAATAATTTGCACTGACTCAGCAGTTTCTCCCCCGGTATTCACAACTTCAAAAGGAACATAAAATTGACCATTTACTTCACGAATCGTCTGCTTTTGATTGACGGAAATAATGGGTGGTTGGTCTTTTTCATTAGCCCAAATATATCCTACTAGACTAATAATTGCGGTCAGTATGAATAAAGCAATGCTAAAAGTTATCCATTCTGCTGGTGATCTTTCTGTCTTTAGTTCTGATTGATTCATATTGCTAATCTACCTGCTGCGCCACCAATAGTTGCAGGTAATCCTAGTATTAAACTATTTTCTAGCCAAATATTCCCAGGATCGCTCAAGCTTAATTTGTGAAAGAACCACAGCATAAAAGCACTTGCTAGTAATGATACTAAGTAAGAAACAACTGTTTCACTTAATGGTCTTTGGAAAATACCTTTTTGCTGTTTACGCTTTTGCTGATCAGAAAAACCTGCTTGAAAGACAATTGCATAAGAAATAACTAGTGATGCTGCGATAATTGCTAAAAGCCAAGGTGCTGAAACCGCCGCCACTATCATAGGAACTTCATCTGTAGGCGCAATATTAAATGCAATCACAGTTGCACCAATGAGAGTAGCACCTAAGTCAGCAAAAGTAGCATCTAAATTATTATTATGCTTTGCATGATTTTTGCTTGCTTGTTGATTATTATTACTTTCTCCCAAAAATTGGTTAGCTAATGCTACTCCAAAAGTAAAAGGAACACTTTCAAAAATAATTTTGCCTATAGATTCCTTCAGTGATGTTTCAGGTGTAATTTCTCGTAATAATATCAACATCAAAGTAGAACAAATTATACCGATAGCTATTGCTTCTATAGTATCTGTGATTGCTTCATAAGGTCGGCCTCGACGTTGGCGTTTACGAAATCCTTCTGTCTTATTGAGTAAGAAAACCACAACAAACATTAAAGCGATCGCAATCATCATAAGTTGTGGTTTGACTAGCGATCCTACCCACCAAACTTCCATAGTGTATAGCAAGGGGATGCCAAATAGAAAGCCTCCACAAGCACCCCTCACAATATCATTTAGCTCACTTTTAAAAATATTCTGCTTTCGCCTGACCACTAATCTTTATATTTACCTCAATTATGATTAAGTTCTGCTATTTTCATCTTTTATTCATCTCTCTGAGGTAATGAAAATATAACTGACATAATCTGTCTAAAGATAGTTACTAAAAGTATTTATCTGACAGATTCAAGATTGCTAGATATATTTTAATAGCTGGAAAATTATCCAGCATTAACTAGATTTAATTGTTCATCCAGGTGCTGACTCTATCAGTGGAATTGTAATAATAAACTCTGCCCCTTCTCCTGGGCTGGACACACACTCTAATTTTCCTTGGTGTTTGTTAACAATAATTTGATAGCTAATTGACAAACCCATTCCCGTACCTTTTCCTACTGGTTTTGTGGTGAAGAAAGGGTCAAATAAGCGACTGCGGATTTCTTCCGTCATACCTGGGCCGTTGTCTAAAATGCGAATCATGACTTGCTGATCAGGAGTAAGTTGAGTATGAATAATAATTTGAGGTTTAGTCAATAGTTCATGATGATTCATTGTTGACTGTTGACTCTCACTGGTTTGATAGTTAATTTCTGACACCAGGCGATAGGAACGTACTATTTCACTGTTGATTTTTGACTCTTCTAAAGCATCAATTGCATTAGTTAACAAATTCATAAATACCTGATTCATCTGTCCAGCATGACAGACTATCTTGGGTAAATTACCATATTCTTTAATGACCTGAATTTCAGTCGTTCCTGATTTAGCTTTCAAGCGGTTTTGCAACAACAACAAAGTGCTATTAATACCTTCATGAATATCTACTGGTTTCATGCCTTCTTCGTCTAAGCGAGAGAAATTGCGTAAAGAGAGAACTAGTTGCCGAATGCGTTCAGCACCTATATTCATGGAATCTAAAACTTTGAGTAAATCTTGAGTGAGGAAATCTAAATCTATGTCATAGATTAGTTCATGAATTTCCAGTACTGGTGGACAGTAATGCTGTTGATAAAGTGCGATCAAGTCCAGCAAATCTTTTACATATTCGCGAGCGTGGTTAATGTTACCGTAAATAAAATTGACAGGATTATTAATTTCGTGGGCAATACCTGCTACTAATTGTCCTAAGCTGGACATTTTTTCAGAGTGTATTAATTGCACTTGGGCTTGTTGCAATTCTAGTAAAGCGGCTTCTAATTGCTGGGCTTTTTCTTGGGCTGTTTGGGCAGCAATGCGGCTTTGAGTGTAGAGTTGAGCTTGGTCGATAGCGATCGCAAGTTGATTTGTCACGGCTTGCAGTAATTCTACTTCGCTATCTAACCAAGGCCTAAAACCACTGCAATAACCACAAATAAAAGCCCCAATCTCCCCTGATTGAGTGTGTACAGGTACGGAGATAAAAGCGGTTAAACCGAAATTACGCAAAAATTCTTGTGCAGTCGCATCTTTCGCTGTTTCTACATCATCAATGCGAATAATCTCTTTATTTAAAGTTTTTGTGGCTATCAGTCTAACTTTGGCATTTTTAACTTCTTCAGTTAACAAACATTTACCAGGAAAACTCTGTACTTCATAAACAATCTCCCAGTCAGATACATCAACATTTTGCCGATACCACCAGAAAGCACAGCGATCAATTTGGAAGAGGTTGTGAATCTCTTGGACTGCGGTTTCCACAATATAGTTTAATTCTAAGGAAGCGCGAATATGACTAGCAAGACGGTTGATTAAGGCTTCTTTTTGGGCAATTTCTCGAAATTTTGCTTCAGATTTTCTGAGTGCTACTTCAGTATTTTTGCGTTTAATCCCAATTGCAATTTCAGCAGCGACAATTTCTAAAATTTTAAAGGTAGATTCGCTGAGTGTGTGGCGAGAGAACATGGCTATGACTCCTAATGTTTCTCCTTCCATAACCAAGGGATAACCAGCAAAAGCCACCATACCCTGATGTTTAGCCCATTGCTTATCACCTACTCGCGGATCTGTTTGTACCGAGTTTGTTAAATGAGGTTTACCTTCTTGGGCAATTAAGCCAATTTTGAATTGACCAACTGGTACACGTTGATGAAATCCGTCAATGTGAGTATACATTCCCGAACTGACTTGCAACTCTAGAATATTTTCTTGTTTATTCAATGTCCAGATCCGGGCAAAGGCTGCATCTAAATGTTTGACTATGGCTTCAGTACACCCGGACATCATCTCTTGTAAGGTACAACTTTGAGTTAATAAAGTATCAACTTCAGCCCGAAAATCCGCTAATTTAACTCTCTCTGCTAATGCTGCTTCTGTCAGTTTGCGAGTTGTAATATCGTAGGAAATACCAACACAATATAAAACCTTGTTGTTGGCATCTTTAATTGCAGCCGCACTACTTGTATGCCATCGCCATTCGCCATTTTTATGCTTTGCCCGATATTCAATCGGATCTTGCTTTTGACCAGTACTTACAACTGTTGATAAATAATCTGTACAAAGTTGAAGATCATCAGGATGAACGAAAGGGACAAAGGATTTATTCGTCACATCTGCGATATCATGTCCTAAAATTTCTGTCCAATTTGGGGAGACATAAGAGAATATCCCATCTCCTGTCAGTACAAATATGATATTGTTAGCATTTTCTACAATGTCCTGAAATTGTTTCTCTTTAGCAATAATTTGGGTTATTAATTCTTGGTTAGTTTCACGAATTAAAATTATAATTTCCTGTGATGGTAGAGCTAATAATCTAGCTTCAAAAGTAAATACGCTCTTAGATATAGATAAATTATAAGTTAATGTTACGGGAGATTGCGTTTGCAATGTTTGTGCGATCGCCTGTTGAAAGTCATCTCTGAGATATTCTGGGAAGTATTCTATAACAGGGCTACCTGGGAGCATTTTTGGTAGACTATCGGCAGATTTAGTTTGACTAGGTTTATAATCTAGTATTATCCCATTTACGTCCAGTCGTAAGTATGTGTCTGGGATTAATTTAAAAATAGCTGCCAATTCTAAATTTGTTTGGCATAGTTTCTGTTTAGTCAGTTCGTGTTCTGTAATTGCAGTTTGCAGCTTTTCTAAAATATCTGTTGTTAATAATTCATTATTTGATAGTGACACCGCTTTCTCACCCTAGTTTTCTTGATAATTTGTTATATTTTCCTAACTTGTTAGTTAGATTAATGTGTATGTGCATATAGCAATGCAATTTTATTTCCGTTAGTACAGCGTAACTTATCTATAACCACTCTCTTGGGCAGAAAACAAAGCATAAATAACAGGAACTAAAATCAGCGGTATACTGAGTTTATTGAACATTAAATACAAGCCGATTTTTAAAAACAAATCATCTGATTCTAGCAGAAACAATCTATTATTTTTTAAATGAATTTTATAATTTATATAAACATATAATTTTGTGGCTATATTTCTATATTAATTGATGAACATTTTAAACATATGCTAAATCATTCCTATGCAGAGAGTATTAGTAATACTACTGAAAATTATTAGCTTAAAATATTAATTGTTCCATTTTATGACGATTTAAATTAAAAAGTTTAAGTAGCATACAGACTGCAGCTAGAGAATTAAATCCAATTAGAATAAATACGTAGTTGCCAATTAATTTTATTTAACATTATATTGATCTATAAATAAAATTATTTATTTTATATTTGTCACTAAATTTTTATCACTTCCCATTACCTGGAAATCAAAAAATAGAGTTTTAGATATGCAAAAGATTTGAATTTATCAATAAGAATTGATTTAAAAGAGTAAATTATGGCAAAATCTTCCGAAAGATATGCCAAACAAGTTGTAGATATATAAGTTGCAGACTTTTTTTGTGTTATAAAACTCACAGAAAATTACCCTATTTGGCAGGCTACTCTATGGAACTAGAAAAAATAGGACGTTTTAAAGAGTACGGCGAACTTATACTTGAAAAAATTAATTCTGTTCCGCAAAATCTTTCTCAACAAGAAGATTGGGTTCCCGCTAGCTTAGATGAATGTATTTTGCGTCTCCGAGAAGCTGCGGAGAAAACTGTAGACCTTGCTACTTCGCCTGTAAAAATCGGCGTGATGGGAGAGTTTAGTAGCGGCAAAACTTTACTGTTAGGCAGCTTAATTGGCTATGGTGACGCTTTACCCATCAGTGAAAATCCCACGACGGGGAACGTCACCGCTATTCATATCATCCCCCAACCAGGCTTTGCAACGACACAGGTAGGTAACTTTACTGTGGAATATTTAAGTCGGGAAGGGGTGAATGAGTGCTTGCGCTTCATGTTGGGAGAAGCTAACTGCCGCACCATAGCCGCAGGACTTCCTCCTATCCCTGCAGCCACACTCAATTCTGGGAACGAAATTCTCAACTGGTGTCAAGAAACTTGGAATAGCAGCAATAACTTAGAACTACGTTATCTAGTACGGGAATTAGTGGTGTTTTTACGCGCCTATAGTTCCTATGAGGCGTTGTGCGGTAAACGCTACGAAATTGATGCAGCTACAGCGCGGGACGGTTTACAGTTAGCCGAACAGCAGATGGCTATCCAAACTCTCCGGTTTGAAGATTTACCGCCAGCACATATTCGTTTACCCAGTCCACCTCAAAATTTACCCACCAAGTTATTACAAAATAGTTTCCCTTTAATTCGACGGATTGATATTGAAGTCAGAATTTCTCAAGAAATTTGGGATGTGACTGGTGCTGATAGATTTATTTTGTTAGATTTTCCGGGTTTGGGTGCAGCGAACTCCGGCGCGAGAGATACGTTTTTATCGCTGCGAGAATTGGCGGAAGTCCAAACAATTCTGGTACTGCTGAATGGTAAATCACCAGGGAGCGATCGCGCCAATAAAATTTTCACGATGATGCAACAACAGCGTCCGGGACAAGACCTCAAGGATTTAATTCTGGTAGGAGTGGGACGTTTTGACCAGTTACCTTTAGAAAGTGAAGGCGGTGAACGGGAGTTAGATTTACTCATCAATGATAGCCACACCCCCCAACTTACAGCTGAGATGGTGTTGCGAAAACTTAAAGTGCTACAAACCACCATCGACGGTGCAAGTGCATTCACTATTAATCAAGACCGCATCGTTTTACTATCTCCCCTGTTGGGACTGGCGGAATTAGCTAAACGTTCTAGCAGTGTGAAAGCAGGTTCACCGGAGTTTTTAGCGAACTTAGATTATCCAGAGTATTTGGAGAGGTCGAAGCGACTGCAACAAAAGTGGCGGAGGTTGAGCGATCGCCTGTTAGAATCAGATGCGCGTCACGGTTTAGGTAGAAAGCTGGGTTACTTTGCTCAAGATGGGGGTATCGCCAAGCTACGGGAATTGATTCAAAATCATGTTGCGACTCACGGACTGAAACAACTATATGAAGATACTAGGCGTGCGGCGGAGAATTTAAAATTACAACAAGAAAACCTGAAAAATATTATTGCCGAAATTCACACCCAAGGGATTCCTAGTGGCGATAGTCAGGCTTTAGTTGACTTAAGAAATGCCATTGAAAGTTTAGATAAAACCTATCGTCATTTCCAAAAAGATTTAGGAACACAACCACTCAAAGACCGCCGAGGAACAGTGGTTAGCGATGTGGTAAAAGATGAACTCACTTTTAGAGTCATTAGTTGGAGTCAGTGGACTTTATTATTTAACAAAGTCAACAATGGCACAATTACCCTAACAGAATCGAAAGGTGCAGCAGGTAAGTTATTTGACCGTGGTAGTAGAACTAATAGCAGCATCCCGACTAAAAGCGATGACTTTTATCCTGCCTTTGCCAAGACAGTCAAAGAAGTCGAAGAATTTGCGCGCGATCGCATCCGTCAGGCTGTAGTAGACTTACTCAGTAGATTATCGCACCGCATCGCCCCAGAACGCGATCGCATCTTGGCAATTTTGACACCAGAGATGGAACAAGAAATTGAAGCGCAATTTGGCCCAGAAGAAGCTGATTTATTTTATCAATTGTTGTTAGGATGCGACCCCAATAAATGGCAAGACGTAATTTTAGAAGAGATTAATCATCAAGATAAATCTCTCCTTCCTGAAGTCATGTTTCCCTTAGCACGTCAAGATGAAAAACACAATATTGGTCAAATCTTTGATTGGTCGCCAGAAAAAAGTCCAGGTTTACCGAGATCAGCTAATCACCAGTTATTTGTCTTACGATTACGTGATGAAATCACTGCCATTGCTAGCTTACATCTGGTGCAGTATGTCAGCGAAGTTAATCAACAAGTCAATTCTGAATTAGAGGGAATTTTAGATCAAATTATTCCTACTTTACAAAACTTCTCCAAAAAAGATAGCTTGCTGAGATTTATCGCGGCTGGCGAATCCCAATCAGGAGTGACCGTTCCCACTTGGCTACATCACCTCACGGAAATTGCCAACATTTCTGATTCCTTAGTGGCTAATCAGTAATCAGTAATTAGTCATAAATTTATTGATTATTGAATTTTGCCTGTTAAGGAAGTTAAAAAATGCCTGTAGAAATTCAACTTATGCCTCGCTTCCAAGTGCGGGTTAATCATAAGAAGTATTTAGAATTACCCAGTATTCAACTGCTAGCTGCGGGAAATAATGTCCCACATATTTCTCGAATTACCTGCACAGTTAAAGGCATACCAAGTGAGTTAGCAACTAAAATTCAACAGGCGTATAAAAAGTTTGATTCTGAGATTCCTAAAATTTCCCAAATTGGTCAATTAGAACAGTATCCTTGTAAATTAGAGCAACCTTTAACACAAACAATCAACTGTCATTTACGGGTAATGGTGGAATATTTTGATTCTGATAACTCAGGAAATCCACTGTTATCTGTAAGACAGAAAGTTGCAGCTTATTGTCATCTGTGGTCACTACCTATGGAACAAAAAATACTCAATAATCCAGTTGTCAATCCTATCGAAGTTCGGAGCGAAAAACCAACCAATGGCAAACCCAAAAAAAGGTTTCCGGGATGGCTAGCTGTAGATTTCGGCACATCTAATTCTACCGTGACCCTATTCGACCCCATTGAAGTCCCCATTGCGGAAGTTTTACCAAGAGAACAGGAAATCAGATTACGCGATCGCCTGTCGCAGTGGTTGAGTTCTCCAGCTGCTATTGCATTACCAGAAGTAAGCGAAATTGAATGGGAAAAGTTTATTGTTGATATTAGTAAAAATCTCGAAATTGCACCCAGTAGTTTAAGTGAAGTTTTTAGTAGTGATAATAAACCTAGATTTTTAGAAGCAATTCGGCAAATTGAATTATGTTTAGGGAATAGCGATAAATTTCGCCGTGCTGTTAGTAAAAAACTCTATCAAATCTATCATGAAGTTTTCCGCGTCCCGACATTAGAATCGCAGAATTTAATCCCCGTAGTTTTAGATATTGACCGCCGCGATACAGAGATACCCAGCGAGTTAGAAGTGGCAAGTTTAGAAGCTATTAAACTACGCATGGGAAGAGAAGCTAGAGATAATCGCAAGAAAGCAATTGCCCAAGGAACAAGCAGTTCTTTAAAAGAAATCATCAGCAGGTTTCACCATTCACCCAAGCGTTATTTTGGACAAGACAGAAATTTTTCTGTAATGTTGGATGGCTCAGAAGATATTATTAATGTTAACCAACTCATCCAAGCCGCATGGGCGCATTTAGTCGAATTAACTGAAGATTATCGTCAACGTGCTAGACGCAGATTTTCGGAAGGAGAATTTTTAACAGCAGTCGTCACTTACCCCACCGTCGCACCACCTGTAGTCAGGAAAGAGGTTAAGCAATTAGTCGAACAATTGGGGATTGATGACGTACAGACAGCTTATGATGAAGCTGTATCTGTCGCCATCTTCTTTTTATGGCGAGAATTTGGCGGTAATCTAAATATTGGGATTGAATCTTTTAAAACCCGTTGTCGCCAAGAAAATAATAAATGGTCACAAAATGTTCTAGTTTTAGATATTGGTGGCGGTACAACAGACTTAGCATTAATTGAACTCACCTTAGAAGATAACACCCCCTACTTTGCTAATCATGAAGACCGGGGTTTAGGAGGACGTTACTATAAATTAACTCCGAAATTATTGGGTTCTTCGGGACATTTACAGTTAGGTGGTGAGTTAATTACTCTGAGAGTATTTAGATTATTGAAAGTGGCGATCGCTGACTTTTTACTAACAGCAGTCACCAGAGGCGACATCGAAAGCGACAAACTAGAAGACTTAATCAACGCAGAATTAAACGAACGCTTTTTAGAACAAGGTAAATTTAAAACTGGTAGTTTATTAAAATGTGTTGATAAAGAAAACCCCGAAGGTGACGCAGCTTATAAAGATGCTTTAGATACTGCTGAAAAAGTTATCCCCACCCGTTGGCAACAAGCACCCCAACGCCTACAAACCTTTTACACGCTCTGGGATCATGCGGAAACTGCTAAACTCAAACTTGGGCAGAAACCTGACAATTCCCTCTCAACCTTCACAATTTCTGAACAGCAAATTGCCGAACTCCTCACCCAAAGCGCGATAAAATTCCAGGCGAGAAACTCCGAAAATATTTGCGTCACCTTAGACATTCAACAATTTGAACGCGCTGCTTCCTCCGCGATTAAAGAAGCCATTGGAATTGCAAAGGGCTTAATGGAAAGCCGTCTGCGTTCTGACAACAACAATATAGATCCCTGGAATACCCATAAAGTTGATTGGTTAATCCTCTCCGGTAAAACCTGCAATCTCGATCTAGTACAACGCCAGATTTACCAAGAATTTAGCAAATCCCCTTACTTCGTTTGGAATCCTGAACGCATCACCTTTGTTTTGGAATACACCAAACTCGCCACTTCCGCCGGTGCTTGCTATGCTGAAAAACTGCGGAGACTGAGATTTGATCCCGAAGAATCAAAAGGTTTGCTACGTAAAGGTGCGAACCAATTAGAAATCGATGTTAAAAACCTGTTTTATTACCTACCCTGCAACTTCAAACGCAAAACCCAAAGCAACGAACTTCTGACAGTTTTCAAAGCTGGACAGGAACTCTATCAACTCTCCCCCACAGAAAACGTCGCCAAAGTGCGGACAAATTGGGTAGGGATACAGTTAACTAACATTATTTACCGCCAAGACTACGAAGACGGAGATTTACGTTTATGGGGTAGCTTCGACGGTAAACACTTGATGGAACAATTGCGGATGGACGAAGCGGAGTTCCTGAAAAAAATCAAAGTTCAGTTTGAGATTGACCAAACCCTGCAATTTAACGTTCTATTATGTCAAGGAAATCCCCATTATTTAATAGATGTTCCCGGAATTGATATTGGTGCAGCATTAGCGCAAGTGTCTGAAACATCGTCTTTATTTGCTAACGGAAAATTGCAATGGAATATCGCCGTTGAACGTCCTTATAAAGACTTGAATGATGGTGATATCGCTGTCAACGTCATCGAATCAGCTACCGTAGATCATCCAGATGCTTATCATTTGGTATTTGAAGTAGATAAAGATGGTAGCAAACCTCTGCAACAGTTTCATTACTTACGTGATGGTATCCGCCAACCAGGAAGCGGTTTAATCAGTAATCCTCTACCTCCCTTCCCCTACACTAATCAGCACACCTTTTATATGTATCAAACCGATGTGGAAACTAATACTAAAAAGTGGATACGCATCGGCGCACTGAAAAAACCCGATGTCAGCACAGATTATCCTTGTCAGTATCGCGTCACCATTGACGATCGCGGTATGCTTCGCATCCATGCTGGCGACGTACCTTACTGGACATCACCGGATTTAGAATGTCTGACACAAGAAGGATGCGTTTACTGTGGTGAGTTGGATTTACAACCGAATGAGGTTGATAAGGAACGCGATCCTTTTTCCGGTATACATTGAGAAACCTCACGCAGAGAAGCAAAGAGTTGTTCTGAGGGTCTTTGTATGAGATAAGAAAGGTAATATCATGCAGCATCTCAAGAAGTTATTGGCAATAGAAAACTCAACATTAGCCCAGTTATTGCGGTATAGTCTGCATGGATTAGAAGCTACGCTGCAAAAAGCGCAAGCAGAATGTCCTAATGATCCTGGTATTGAGGTCTGTGATGAGGTGCTGCGTGAGATTCAAAATCTGTTACAAGTACGAGTAAAAGTAGAGGTAAATGAGCAAGCAAGACCGACAGTAAGCTACGCTAATACTTTTACACCACCTTCAAGTGAATCCAAATTGGATTATCTCCGCGCCGCATTTGATTCTGACTCCGAACTCAGCTTATATTTAGGAGACTCACCCCTATACAGCCAAACAGATTCCGATTTATGGGATGAAATTCACCGCAAACTGTTGCGTGTTCCTGAAGATTTGGCAGAATGTTGGCGACAACGTGCTTTAGAATTAGCTCAAGAAGTAGGTGCGATCGCAGATAATTCTCGACTCTATCATTTACCCTTCATTAGAGACGAAATCATTTACCCCGGACTCAGAGGTACAGTGATTTCTCCTGGATTATGTTTATCCCAAACAGCCTTTGAGCAAAAAAACATCATCCCAGAATATGCTTCTGAGGAATTAACTTTACTAGCAGGTTTTCTAGTTTTATTCATTAAATTGATTGAACTTGAACCAGAGTTATATCATGCACTCAAGAGTGTATTTAGCTTTGATGTAATTCCCTTATCTTCTCAGCCAGAACAAAGAACCCAATATATAGAAGCATTAATAGACCGTTTCCAGCGCACTAAAAAAGCCGAAGAAACTACAGATCCCTTATTAATACTACGTGCTTGGATTGACATGGATGAAGCCATCCACTCCTTAACCTTTGTTCCCCCAGCCGAACGTTATTCTTGGTGGGGTAAACTACAACAGGAATCAAGACGTGCTTTAAAAAAAATTGTAGCGATCGCCACTAATGCAGGTTACGAAGTGCGAATTCGTCAGCTAACAGGAATTTATGCTGACATTTGTGCATTAACTAAAGATGATTTACAACTAGACTGCGGCGGAATCCCTGGTGAAGTTTTAACCTGTCTGCGAGTCTATGCCAAAATTAACAATGAAGAAATTCCCGGACGCGTCATCTTTCGTTCATCACGGTAGAAAAATTCCCTCTGCGTTTCAAAATAATACCCTCAACCCCCAGCCACCAAAGGTAAAAGGAACGCCGTCAAAATTCCCACCACCACCATCACCTCTACAACCCTCAAAAGCAAATTATTACCCGCCTCCAAATTTTCTGATAAATTACCCCACCAATCACGCCAACGCCGTAACCAATTACTAGGGCTATCTTCAGGACGCACCTTCAACAAAAACATTGAGATTAATAAAGGTAAACCACCCACTTTACTAGACATCAAAAGATGAATAGCTAAACAGACAACCATCACAACCCAAGCAATCAAATGCAGATAATACCAGATGTGATTTAACTCTCCTGTTGGTAGCCATTCTTCCTGCATCATTCTGCCAGAAATCAAAGCGAAAACAGAGGCTATCAACATCAGCGTATTAGCAATTCTCTGCAAACTCACCCACCAAATCGGTCTACCAACCTGATTTAAGTTTTGTAAAGAATCTTGTTGTAGAAGTTTTTTATTTCCCGCATGAAAACTATAAAGAGCGATCGCTGGAAAAACAAACAAGAAAAAAACTGCAATTGTACCGTGAATATCGATAATGGCATTGATGCGAGGAATCAGGATTTTACCGAATCTACCATCGAAGGTATTGTAAACTAAAAATCCGGTAATGATAGCGGCGATCGCTAAAATGCCACTGACACCATGCAAAATTCGCAACAACAAAGGTTGGTAGGGGGCAGAACGAGACATAAACAGTCATTAAACACCGATAAAATTAATATACATTATAAAATTATTTAAATATCTATAAGCTGATGCTTAAAAGTCCTCTCCGCTACCCTGGCGGTAAATCAAAAGCTATTAATCAGATAGTTGAATACTTACCAGAAAGTTTTGCTGATTTTCGTGAACCATTTATAGGAGGTGGTTCAGTCTTTATTTACTTAAAGCAAAAATTTCCCCATCTAAAGTTTTGGATTAATGACTTAAATCAAGAGCTATTCCTGTTCTGGAAAATTGCTCAATCTGATATATCTCGGTTAGTTAAAGAAGTACATCAAATTAAATATAAAAAGACAAATGGCAAATTATTGTTTACAGAATTAACTAGTGTTGATGTTAACAGACTATCTGATTTAGAAAGAGCAGTCCGCTTTTTTGTACTCAATAGAATTACGTTTAGTGGAACTGTAGAATCAGGTGGTTTTTCTCAAGCAGCTTTTCATAAAAGATTTACTGATTCTTCCATAGAACGCTTAGGAAAGTTAGAAAATATTCTAACTAAAGATATTCAAATTACCAACCTGGATTATAGCGAATTAATAAACGCAGAAGGTGAAAATGTATTTTTATTTTTAGACCCGCCATACTTCAGTGCTACCAAATCAAAATTATATGGCAAATATGGCATTTTACATACATCTTTCAATCATCAAAAATTTGCTGAGATATTAAGAAAATGCCCTCATAAATGGTTAATAACTTACGATGATTCACCGCAAATTCGTGATAATTTCAAATATGCTAATATCTACGATTGGGAATTACAATATGGGATGAATAACTATAAACAAGCACGGGCAGCCAAAGGCAAAGAGTTATTTATCACTAATTATGAGATTAAAGATAATAGTGAAAAAATAATCAATAAAAAATGAGATTTATCATTCTGATTTGCAGTTGCAACTTGATACTTTGAGTTAACTTTAATAGAGTCCAATTTTCCGGTAGGATAACAGCCATAGACAATTAATGTAATTATCCGTAAAAGTTATCAGTGTAATTATGACGACTTCTGCTGCTGCGATCGCTTCTCCCGAATCTTCAACCAGTTGGTATCTTCTCCTACAACAGTTAATTGATGGTCAATCCCTCAGCCGTACTCAAGCTGCGCAATTAATGCAAGGATGGCTCAGTGAAACCGTCCCTCCAGAATTATCCGGCGCAATCCTCACAGCACTCAACTTTAAAGGGGTGTCTGCCGAAGAACTCACTGGTATGGCCGAGGTCTTACAATCTCAATCAAAATCGGGGACTGGGACGAAATCACTCAGCACTGTAATCGATACCTGTGGGACTGGTGGAGATGGCTCTTCAACTTTCAACATTTCTACAGCCGTGGCTTTTGTGGTGGCTGCTCATGGTGTACCTGTCGCCAAGCATGGCAATCGTTCTGCATCAAGTTTGACAGGTAGTGCTGATGTTCTAGAAGCTTTAGGTGTGAATTTAAATGCTCCTAGCGAAAAAGTCCAAGCTGCACTGCAAGAAGTCGGGATCACTTTCCTATTTGCCCCTGGTTGGCATCCTGCACTCAAAGCCGTAGCACAATTACGTCGGACTTTAAGAATCCGCACGGTGTTTAATTTGCTCGGCCCGTTGGTAAATCCCTTGCGTCCGACTGGACAAGTAGTAGGGTTATTTACACCCAAACTTCTAGAAATGGTTGCCCAAGCTTTGCATAATTTGGGTAAAGAAAAAGCGATTGTTTTACACGGACGAGAAAGATTGGATGAAGCGGGTTTAGGTGATTTAACAGACTTAGCAGTGTTATCTGGTGGTGAAGTCAAGTTAACTACGGTGAATCCCCAAGAGGTGGGTATTACACCCGCACCAATTACAGCCCTCAAAGGTGGCGATGTCCAAGAAAATGCTGTGATCTTAAAAGCGGTACTACAAGGCAAAGGCACTCCTGCACAACAAGACGCTGTAGCCTTGAATGCTTCCTTAGCATTACAGGTAGCCGGTGCAATTCCATTGTTGGATCATGCCCAAGGTGTGACAGTGGCTAAGGAGATTCTACAGACTGGTACTGCCTGGACAAAGTTGGAACAGTTAGTTGGATTCCTCCAGAACTAGCATCTGAGTGCGATTGTGGGCGGAACTCTACGACATTGCGTTTAATGGTGACATCATAATTGCCAAAGAAGTCGTGTCCCAATAGCCCCGTTTCCAATTCCGCCCCCGCGATCGCCACAGGAACTCGATTCACTCTCACCCCTCCCAAACTCATGGAATCTACGTAACCAATCGGAAATTCCACAGCCTTAGAACTAGCTGTATTGGCTTTAGCTTTCCCCACCGGGATTACTCCCAAAGCACTTGCCATTGCTTGAGTAATCACAGTTCCACTTGCACCCGTATCAACAATCATGTCAAATTGCTGTTGACCATTAAAAGTCACAGTCACCACAGGTGTACCGCCGACCCGCCGTCTAATCGGGGCAACGTATACTCTATCTGGAGTGATTGCGGCTGATACAGGGAAACTTGTCGGTTCTGGTGGTAGTTCTGTCGTTCCTGGTGGCGGTACTGGAATCGTAAATTTAGATTGAGGGGTTGCAGTTGCGGCTGGGGGTGAAGATCGACGATTCGCCGCCACTCTCACCTGGGGAGAAGTGACAGCTACCGACTGAGGCGATGGCCTAGCCGCAGTATTGGCTTGGCGGATAGCATATTTCATCTGTCCCTCAAACTCAGCAATTTTGGTTTGCGCGATCGCAAACTCTGGACTTTGCCGTTCCACCTTCTGCATCAAAGCGATCGCATCATGATACTGACTCGCCACCAAATACCAATCATCCGGCGATTGTGCCGATTGACTAATATTAGTCGCACCTGCTGCCTTATCTAGCCCCAACTCAAAAGAACTAGGTTCTAGTGGCGATGATGGCAGGTTCGTTGGTGCTGGGATATTTGGTACGGTTGTAGGCTCAACAGGAGATTTGGCTATTGCCAGATCATCCGTCACCACAGACTGCTGATTCCGCAAAATAGAGGTTTTTGGTTTATTTGTACTACAACCAACACTCGCAACTGCGATCGCACCAGAGAGAAAAATCAGGGCTGCACGAGAAAAAAAGGGCTGAAGCATAATTACTCTTGATTGAAACTGTCCCAGGACTCCTGCCACCGATTCCCATTGTAGATTTAATTTCCTAATGGAGAATTTAAAACCCAGAATTTCAGAATCACTTCCTTATTTTAATTTTTAATTAATTTCCTTGGGAACGTTTAATTCACCAAGTTATGGGATAATTAACACTCGCAGTATTGACTAAATTGGGAACTAAAGACTGCTCACTATTAACAACAGACTGGGAATTTTAGATTTTTAGATTGCATCCAATCCAAAATCCACGCCTTGAATTACCCAATCCCCAACCCCCAATCCCAAATCCCATCTATCACTTATGCCCCTGTCTGACACAATTCCTGCTCTACTAGTCTTGGCAGATGGAACTGCTTACCGCGGCTGGTCTTTCGGTGCGACGGGAACAACCATCGGCGAAGTCGTGTTTAACACTGGCATGACTGGCTATCAAGAAGTCTTGACCGACCCTAGTTACTGCGGTCAAATTGTCGTGTTCACCTATCCTGAATTGGGGAACACTGGCGTTAATCCAGAAGACGAAGAATCCGCCAAGCCACAAGTCCGTGGTGCGATCGCCCGCAACATTTGCCATCAGCCCAGTAACTGGCGATCGGCTCAATCCTTGCCAGATTACCTGCAACAAAACCAAATTCCAGGGATCTACGGCATAGATACCCGCGCCCTCACCCGCAAAATTCGGATGTATGGGGCAATGAATGGTGCGATTTCGACAGAAATTTTGGATGAGGCAGAGTTGCTAGAGCAGGTACAGGCAGCTCCTAACATGGCAGGCTTAAATCTAGTTCAGGAAGTCACCACACGCCAAGTTTACGAATGGTCAGATCCCACAATCCCCGCTTGGGAATTTAAACCAAAAGCAACCAGCAATGATCAGGAATCATTGACAGTCGTAGCTTTAGACTTTGGTGTGAAGCGCAATATCTTACGCCGCTTGGCTAGTTATGGCTGTCGGGTAATTGTTGTACCTGCCGATACACCAGCAGCAGAGATTCTTCAATACAATCCAGATGGTATCTTCCTTTCCAACGGGCCTGGTGATCCAGCCGCCGTTTCTGAAGGTATTACCACTGCTAAAACCCTACTCCAAAGTCAAAAACCAATTTTTGGCATTTGTATGGGACACCAAATTTTGGGTCATGCCTTGGGGGCAGAAACTTTTAAGCTGAAATTCGGCCATCGGGGTTTAAATCAGCCTGCGGGTTTAACGCAAAGGATAGAAATTACCAGCCAAAACCACAGCTTTGCGATCGACCCTGATTCCTTACCAGAAGCAGTCGTAGAAGTTAGTCACCTCAACTTAAATGATCGCACCGTTGCTGGCTTAAAGCACAAATCTCTACCCATCTTCTCAGTGCAGTACCACCCAGAAGCCAGTCCAGGCCCTCACGACGCTGATTACTTGTTTGAGCAGTTTGTCCAAGCCATGCAAACAGCACGTCAAGCAACCACAGATGAAGTGAGTTAAAAAGGGACTAGAGAAGTCAAAAGTAAAAATTTAAAAGGCAAAAAATTCTCTTTTTCCTTTTGCCCTTTGCCTTTTGCCTTTTACCTTCCCTACCCCAAAGACTATAGACAACAAGCCTAAAAACCATCTATACTTGAGCGTTTACTTTAACCATGAGGAGGGAATTATTGCTGAACCACTGAATCTAACCGTCAGCCTGAGAGGTACTCGTGAAGCACGGGATAATTATCAGCTATTCCGCCTCACAGGTTTGTTAGATGCCTTTTCTGAACCGACATTTCGCAAGGTTCTTGGCACTAAAATTGAAGAAGGGCCAAAGCACATCATTCTGGATCTTTCGCAAATCGACTTTGTAGATAGTTCCGGCTTGGGTGCATTGGTACAGCTAGCCAAGCAAGCTCAAAACGCCGAAGGGACTTTGCAAATCGTCACCAACGCCCGTGTAACTCAAACGGTCAAGCTTGTGCGCTTAGAGAAGTTTCTCTCGCTGCAAACCTCTGTTGAAGCAGCTCTAGACAACATCAAGCAGTCTTGATCGCTTGGCCGAATAATTAATTAAGCTATTCCGAACAATGTACGTATGGGATAGCTTAATTTCACAGACAGGCTGGCCATCACCTCTCCCGCTGGGAGAGGGAAAAGCCACCGTAACAAGTAACAGGGAGCAAAAAACAGGGAATAGGGAATATATAAGAAACAAGAAAATTTAGATTTACCGCATTCTTATAAAAATTCTTTTAGATGGCGAATTTATCACTCGGAAGATGTCCGAGTAGAGATTTTTACTGGAAATCAGCCAAGATATATTTTCTTCAATGCCCTATTAAAGAAAAATAGCCAGCGAAAAGATAAAATTATCAAATAATTCTGATAGTGTTAAATATGCTGAGTCTATAGATACAGCATATTTATGAGAGAATAAAAGCAATTTTGGAATTTTCACAAGACACATACTGATAAATGTAACCTGTTAAGGAATAGTTAATTTGTGGAGTCTAAGGAGGAAGAGTTATTAGATGGCAAAGATGAAGATCCCCAGATGGATACATCTTGGCATCAATCACTCTTAGCGCATACAGCACAATTCACTCAACAGATTTCTCAGGGGCAAGTACGGCAAATCTCCCCCGCAGCTTTAGCATATTTGGGGGATGCAATCTACGAGCTTTATGCTAGAATGTATTACCTGCTACCACTACAACGGCCAGAAGCTTATCATAGATTGGTAGTAGAACAGGTAAGAGCAGAAGCACAGGCGCTACATTTGCGATCGCTAACTCCTTACTTGACAACAACTGAATTAGACATTGTCCGGCGAGGCCGTAACGCCGCCACAGGACGACCTAAACGAGTTAACCCCGAAATATATCAACAGGCAACCAGTCTAGAAACATTAATTGGCTACCTATATCTCACCGATTTGCCACGCTTAACCGAACTATTGCAAAAAATCCATCCAGAGAAATAAATAACCAGTTTAATCTCCATGATCGGAAAATCAGTACGTAATGGTTCAGTCAAGTCGGGAATCGGTATGCTTATTCATGCGTCATAACCCAACCTCCTATGAACAATAAACCTAAAAAAATCAAGACCGCTAACGAACCTAATCGTGGGCCAGTCCTGAAACTTAAGGGTAAGCGTGTAGTGACTAATTCACCCCGCCATCCCAGAAAAGGCGAGAATCATGCACATCCACGCCGTCAATTTACTCCTCCGTCTGTCTCTGTCAAACCAACAGAAGATAGCGACATGATCTATGGTCGCCATCCAGTCTTGACTGCTTTAGAAAATCAGCGTGAACTCAACCGCATTTGGGTAACATCTCGTCTGCGTTACGATCCCCGATTTCATCATCTAATTCTCCAAGCCAAAGAAAACGGTACAGTTATTGACGAAGTAGATCCCAAACGTCTAGATCAAATCACAGACCAAGCTAACCACCAAGGGATAGCCGCACAAATCGCGCCCTATTCATACATCGAATTACACGAACTGATAGGGCAAGCTAAGTCAGTCACAGATCCCGTCATTGTAGTAGCTGACGGGATCACAGATCCCCATAACTTGGGTGCAATTATTCGTACTGCCGAGGCTGTAGGCGCGCAAGGTATGATTATCCCCCAAAGAAGAGCTTCGGGGATTACCTCTACTGTTGTTAAAGTCGCCGCAGGAGCTTTAGAAAACTTTCCTGTAGCCAGAGTAGTCAACCTCAGCCGAGCCTTAGAAGAATTGAAAGAGGCTGGTTTTTGGATTTACGGCACTGCGGCAGATGCTAGCGAACCGCTCCACACTGTCAGCTTTCGTGGCCCCATCGTTTTAGTCATCGGTTCGGAAGGCGAAGGTCTGAGTATGTTGACACAAAGATCTTGTGATGTGTTGGTATCAATTCCCCTGTTGGGTAAAACCCCCAGCCTAAATGCTTCTGTAGCCTCAGGTATGGCACTGTACGAGATTTTCCGCCAACGTGCTGTTAACACTTTATACCTAGATAAATTACCAAAACCTCTTTAAAAATTATGAGTAAAAGAGTATAAAGAAATGTAAATAGGACATATAAACATATCAGACGTTTAGCATTCAGTACCACTTTGATAAATTGGCGGCAACCATGACAACAATTTGGCATAACCTGAAGGAAACTGTAATTAACACGTACAACTCGCTGGGCTTGGCTTGGTGGGTAGAAATCGAAACTCAAAATCCCCGTTGCACCTACTACTTCGGGCCTTTTCTCAGTTCCACTGATGCCAAAGTAGCAACGAAGGGCTATGTAGAAGACTTAGAAACAGAAGGCGCACAAGGGATAGCGGTAAACGTTAAGCAATGTAAACCCGATAATTTGACCATTGCTGATGACCTGGGGGAACGGATTGACCGCAAAGTAACGCCTGCCTTTAGCGGTCAGATTTAATTTAGGCAATGGTCAATAGTGAGATAGTACATTTCTGACGCAAGGCGACAGAAGACAACTATAGACAACAGTCAGCAGTCAGCAGCCAATAACTATTGCTGTGGACTGTAAACTATTGGCTAACTACTTGGGGATGATTTTCTATCCAGCAGTCAATATCACTGAGTAACTGCTGGGGTATTTCCCAGGGGAAAAGGTGAGCAGTGTTATCGTAACATTGCCAGTAGCTATGTTTGAGGTGTTGAGCTGTTTCTAAACTGGACTCAGCTGTAATGTGGCGGTCTTGAGAGGCGGCAATTACCAGACTAGGACAATGAATTTGCTTCAGGTCTTCCAGTCGGTTATATCCCAAACTTATGGCACTGTAAAGGGCGTGAGTAGCAGCTGAAGAGGTTTGTAAATAAGCTGGTACAGCTGCTTGAGCAATGTAATTATATGCGGTGTGTGTATGTTGCTGAATCAGGTAACGAAATAGCGATCGCTTACCAAAAGTCTCAATATTCCACTGCCAACCAGGTTTAATATAGTTGAGTAGCGCAGCAATACCTGTGTAAAGATTGTCTTGCCATGAAATTGGCGGATGATTGCCGCGGGGTCTAGCCGCTGTGGCAATTAAAATTAATCCTGTGACACGTCGTGGTAGGCGCAAAGCCAACTCCATAGCCAAAATCCCACCCAAAGACCATCCCAACACCAGACATTTTTCCAACTGGAAACAGTCAATGAGGGCTTCTAAGTCCGTTAAATGATCCGTCATGGCAAAATTGCCACGAAAGCGACTTTTGCCATATCCCCGCAAATCTGGTGCAAAAGTTTGATAGCGTTTTGATAAATGATTGGTAAACACAGAAAGACTATGACCACGGCCAGGATGCCCATGTAGACACAAAATTGGGAATCCTTGACCTTGAATATCAACTTTGAGGTTTACAGCCATAGCATTAGCAGGTAACAGGTGAGAGACTTGCAAGCTTCCTAGTGTAACAATTTTATGATTGCTTGATGTCCTCACCTATCAGGCGATTTGCTATACTTTAAATATATTTAATTCTTCTTTCTTTTGAATTTTTACTTTTTACTTTTTACTTTTGCCTTACTTTGATGTGTATCCCCCTGCGTAGGTAATCACACACATTTGCCTGTAGGTGGCATGAATGCCAAAAGCTACCCCTGCGACTTGAAAAGCTGGGTTAAAAATATTGGTACGATGGCCACGCGATCGCACACCATCATCAATAATTAATTGCATCACAATATCTTGGGCAGTGTGAGAACCATAACTAATGTTTTCCGCTGCGGTCACTTGCCAATTACCATAGCGACTCATACGAATGAAGGGATCGCTACCATCGCTACCATGATGACCGACAACACCTTTTGTTCCTTGATCTTTGACGTGATCCCTAGCGGCCAAAGATAAACCTTGAGATATTGCCAATGATCCTACTGGATGTGCAGACTTGAGGAAAGCGATCGCTTCATCCACTGCATTGACCCCTTCTTGGGTTTGCAAATAAACATGATCAGCTAACTTTACTTTATTCCCCTGAAACTGGCGACGATATTTGGCCAAAATCGGCAGGTAAGCTTGGGGATTGGTGCGTACCTTGTTAGTTTCCTCTACTACTTGTAGTTCTAACGGGGAAAGTATATATTGCTGTTTCAATTTTTCAGGAGTTTTTCGCGGAATTCCTGGTACACGTTGCCAAAATTGCAGGTGTTCTTTCAGTGATTTCATGGCTGGGAAGCGCATCATCAAGATATATCAAGATATATTTATCTCCACAGCCTAGACAGCCATTTACGGAAGTTGGGGTGTATATATGTACGCAGTTACAAATGTACTTAATTATGTAATTTTTAATACTAATAGTTGTCGATCGCTGTGAACAATGCCATAAAGAAATGGTAAAGGGTTCATAAATATCCTACAAACCAGATAGGTTTGCGCTCCCAGCCCCCAAAATAGATACATCAAACTCATGACTGAACTGACTTTACGCTTACAACAGGGAGAGACGGAAACAACTGTTGCTGTGAATCGAGATGTATTCACAATCGGTCGTTTGCCGGAATGTAACTTATATCTACCTGCTGGGGGGGTTTCCCGCAAGCATGCCCAACTTGTCAAGCAGCCTGATGGTACATGGGTAGTTGAGGATCTGGGGAGTAAAAACGGCACACAGGTTAATCAAACCGCCGTCGGCATAGCCCAACAGTTACATCACGGTGATGTAATTTGGTTAGGTAATGTGAGTTTGGTGGTATTGTTTCAAAATCCTCTTCCACCACCACCGCCACCAACTAAACAGATAACTATTTCCGAAAATTCCGAGCAAAGAACAATTTTCCGTAATGCTAAACAACTAAAACAACAGTGGATAGAAGCTAATAGTAATGATGGTGATATTGGCGACAAAAATAAAACCATTGCTCGTCTTAAAGACTTAGTAGATATAGCTAAAAATCTCTGTGCTGCCGCATCTATAGAAGAAATTTTCTCACAAGTCCAACAAGTAGTATTTCGCTATCTAAGTAGTATTGATCGGTTGGCTTTATTAATTGATGTTAAAGGTGGTGGACATTTAGAGTTAGTTAATGCTGGTACTAGAGATAAAACTAACCAGAAATATCTCTTAGCAGATGCTAGTTGGATTAGTCGCAGTATTTGTCAAAAAGTTTTTGAAGAAAAAGTGGTAATTCAAACTGCTGATACCCATAAAGATGAAAGATTTTCTGGTGAACATAGCATTTTACTCAAAGGTATTCGTAGTGCTATGGCTGTACCTTTATGGGATGAAAATAAAGTAGTGGGCGTACTTTATGCTGATGCTCATCTGTCTTCTTATCATTGGGAACAGGATGGAGAAGAAGAACTTAGCTTTTTTTCGGCGTTGGCTAATCTGGTAGCATCAAGTGTACAGCGTTGGTTGCTCGCAGAAAAGCTGAAAACAGAAGAAGTAATTCGTCATCGCTTAGAACGTTATCATTCACCGGCAGTTGTGCAGCAGTTGATTGCAGTAGGTGGTTTACCGGATGGACGTTTACTACCGGCAGAAAGTGAAATTAGTATTTTATTTGCAGATTTAGTTGGTTTTACGGCTATTTCTGAAAGGTTAACACCAACTGCGATCGCACAATTATTGAATAAGTTATTTGAAGAAATGCTACAGGAAGTGTTTGCTTGTGGCGGTACTTTAGATAAATATATCGGTGATTGTATCATGGCGTTTTTTGGCGCACCCGAACCGCAAGCTGACCACGCGAATCGTGCCACAGCCGCAGCCAAAGGGATGTTAACTCGCTTAGAACATCTCAATGCCAATGGTTTCTGGCACGAACCTTTACAATTACGCATTGCGATTAATAGTGGTAAAGCAGTTGTTGGGGATGTGGGGAGTTCCCAACGGGTGGAATATACAGCACTGGGTGCGACTATTAATTTAGCTGCGAGGATGGAAGGTGTTTGTCCTCCTAGTGAATGTGTTATCAGTGAAGCCACTTATGAATTAATTTCAAAACCTGACGACTTCCAAGAAATGGGAGATTATCGCTTTAAAGGTATCGATAGATTAGTCAAGGTTTATCAAACACAATTACACCAAATGCCAACAATTATTCATCCTTAGTTAGTACTTTCTAGAGATGCGATTCATGTATCAACTTTTGAGACTAGGCGAAGGCAGAATATGTTTGATTAGCTATATGGGATTCAGGGAACGCTCGCAGGGTATAAGAGTAGTTAATGGTACTTTGTTAGTCAAGCCATTCTGAAAATAGAACCAAGCAATAGTGCAAATGCACTGCTAAACCAGCCCACATTGTAAGCTCTTCGGGTTAATATGGGTAGTTCACTTTGTACTAGTTACACGTAGTGGCGATCGCGTTACGATATTGTCAGAGTTACTTTTTAATTTGAGAAGTCCTATTCCAGAAATTTCCGGCTAAAATAGTATATCTGTTCTACTAAAACTCTCAACCCCACACATCTTAAATCCATATACTTAATAGAGGCACGAATGGCTATCAATACCGATACTTCCGGCAAGCAAAAAGCACTCAATATGGTACTCAACCAAATTGAGCGCAGCTTCGGTAAAGGAGCAATCATGCGCCTAGGAGATGCTACCCGGATGCGGGTAGAAACAATCTCCACAGGTGCGTTGACTTTGGATTTGGCGTTGGGTGGCGGTTTACCCAAGGGGCGGGTGATTGAGATTTACGGGCCTGAAAGTTCCGGTAAGACGACTGTCGCACTGCACGCGATCGCAGAAGTGCAAAGAGAAGGCGGCATTGCTGCTTTTGTGGACGCTGAACACGCTCTTGACCCCACCTATGCAGGGGCTTTAGGTGTAGATATTGATAATCTCCTAGTTTCCCAACCAGACACCGGTGAAGCAGCATTGGAAATTGTTGACCAACTAGTACGCTCCGCAGCAGTTGACATCGTAGTTATTGACTCAGTTGCGGCGTTAGTTCCCCGTGCTGAAATTGAAGGCGATATGGGTGATGCTCATGTTGGTTTGCAAGCCAGATTAATGAGTCAAGCTCTACGTAAAATTACTGGTAACATCGGCAAATCTGGTTGTACCGTCATCTTTATTAACCAGTTACGGCAAAAAATTGGTGTTACCTATGGTAGTCCTGAAACTACTACAGGTGGTAATGCGCTAAAGTTTTATGCTTCTGTCCGCCTAGATATTCGTCGTATTCAAACCTTGAAAAAAGGTACAGATGAATTTGGCAACCGTGTAAAAGTTAAAGTTGCGAAAAATAAAGTTGCGCCGCCTTTTAGAGTAGCGGAATTTGACATTATTTTTGGTAAGGGAGTTTCTACTATTGGTTGTCTGGTAGATTTAGCAGAAGAGACTGGTATTCTGGTGCGTAAAGGAGCTTGGTACAGTTATAACGGCGATAATATCTCTCAAGGTCGCGATAACGCTATCAAGTATCTAGAGGAAAAGCCAGAATTTACAGAACAAATTAAAAAACTAGTGCGAGAAAAATTAGATAAGGGTGCTGTTGTGTCAGCTAACTCTGTATCTAAAGTTAGTGAAGAAGACGAAGAAGATGGTGATCTAGAAGAAGAGTAAAATTTTGTTTGTGGGATGGTGCAATCAATAAAGGACAGAATTAACAATATATGAAGTCATGCCCATGCACCATCTCTATTAATCTAAAATTACAGCAGTATTAATTAAAAAGATTACTCCTATTGAGAGTAATCTTTTTGGTTTTAATAATTAATGAAATCAACGCCTGATTCAGATGAGATTATTCCCAACGACAGTTAGAATCTGCGGACTGCTGGAAAAATCTATCTAAAATGTCAGATTTTTGTTGCTGCTGTAAACCATCGCGCCCATACTCTAACCTACCCCAAGCGCAATCTAAAGAAATTTGTACAGTCTCATCCAGATTCGCTACTTCATCTTGCTCTTGATTAGCTGCAGTATGCTTACTTAATCCTTGCTGTTGAACATCTATTGGTATGGGAATTAGTTGGGCTAGTAAATCTACTGGTAACGCTGGTAAAAAACGACATTGATTGTTTAAGAAAAAATCAAACATCAAACTTCCTAAACGGATGCGATCGCCATCTTTGAGTTTAGTGGGTTGATAAATAGATTCTCCATTCACAAAAGAACCATTAGTACTTTGAAAGTCAACTAAATAAAAACCTTGATTTTCAATATACTGAATCGCTGCATGGCAACGAGATAAATGTCGATCATCAGTCCATATTCCGTTGCTGCAATCGCGTCCTATTGTCCAAATATGTTGGGGCTGTTGGAGAGTTTGCGTTTGATTGTCACATAAGTTAGTAATCACATAGACAGATGAAGCATCTACAACACCCTGGACATAACGCAAGTTTACTCCTGTAAATGATGGCTGATAGAGATTTTCTAACTGAAAAATACTATCCAGGAGATCACCATGTCTTTCATATAAGGACAGAAATACATGATATAAACTTAAACGTTTTTCTAGCTCATGTTTTTTCAAGTTTGTATTCATAATTATGGAGACTAATAGAGTATCTTAAACTTAATATTATGCTTAAGATTATGATGGATTAATTTTACATAATTATAGCGTAGATTTTTTTAAAAGAATTTCAAAACATCCAATATTTGACATCAATTCTTTCTTTTTAAAAACCAATAATGAGGGATTTTTTATATAAAATTCTAGTTAATAATGTTTATATTATTGCTCTTTGAAGTTAATTTGGTTTGTGAACCCTCTATAATAAAATACCTGGAACAAAAATTTTTCCATACCCTATTTACTGTTCGCGATCTTTTGAAAACTACAATAAACCTCTTTTACCATTGGGTCTTATCGTCATCCAATTGGTCTTAGCTAATGCTAACTGTTCATCAGAAATTTTTGCTCCAGTCAAATTAGCACCACACAAATTTGTACCCCGGAGGTTAGCATTACTGAGATAAGCATTAGTTAAGTCTGCACCCCGTAGGTCTGCTCCTTCTAAATCAGCGTGATTGAAGTAAGCTTTATTGAGATTCGCATCCTTCAAATTAGCACGAGTTAAACTAGCTCTACCAAAATCGCTATTTTGTAGATTAGCTCCTTGAAGATTAGTATTTTGTAATTGACAAGAATGAAAATTAGTACATGATAAGTCTGCACCTTGGAGATTGAGTAAGTTGAGATTATGTAGAGCAAAATCTCGTCTTCCCTTCACATAGGCTGTGAGTAAACTTTGGGTATCGAGTCTACGCCCCACTTTAGATTTTAGATTTTGTGAACCATTACTATTACTGTTAGCTGGAGTTGTTGGTTTAGCACCTGGAACTCCTTGTCGTGTTCCTCCAGCATCTAATCGAGTTCCATCCGCGATTTTGGCTCGCCTAGCTCGAATTGCAGCTGCCACCTGCGCTACTCCTAAACCAGTAGCCGCAGCAGAAGGATTACTACACAAAACCGCAGAATCATCTGAGCGGTTTTGTGTTGGTTCTTTTTGATGAGAATCTGATTTGACTAGTAGTCCGCTAGCCAAGCTTTCTAAATACGGTTCTATTTCTAATGCTTTGAGAACTTCTGTAGCGGAATGGTAGCGACTACGAACAGATACTTCTAACATTTTTCGCAGCACAAGGATCAGATGGTCACTGACTTGCACTAAATGCTCCCACATAACCTCGCCTGTGCTGGGATTATAGTCCAGGTCTTTGGGTGTTTTACCAGTGAGCAGATAAACACAAGTGACTCCCAGTGCATAAATATCGCTGGCATAAACTGGACGCATCGCCATTTGTTCAGGAGGTGCAAAACCAGGAGTACCAATTGCATATGCAGTTAGGGCTGTATGTCCTGATTGGTTAGTTGTGGCTTGCGTAACTTGGTTTTTGACCGCACCAAAGTCAATAAGTACCATTCTAGAATCTTGAGAACGGCGAATTAAGTTGGCTGGTTTGATATCACGGTGAATTACCTTCTGATCGTGGATATACTGCAATAGTGGGAGAATTTCGCTTAAAAATTGCTTGACACCAGCTTCGCTAAAAGTGCCATTCAGTTTCACCTCTTGTTGGAGAGTAGAACCACTAATATATTCCTGAACTAAGTAAAAATGTTCTTGCACTTCAAAATAGTCCAGTAATCGTGGTATTTGGGGATGATTACCAATTTTGCCGAGGGTATTGGCTTCTCGCGCAAACAGTTCTCGCGCCATCTGCAAAACCTGTGGTGCTGTTCCTGAAGGACGCAGCTGCTTGATGACACAACTTGGTTCTCCTGGCAAAATTTCATCACGGGCTAAAAAAGTTGCGCCAAAGCCACCCTGACCTAATGGCTTCAACACTCGATAGCGATCGCGCAACATTAATTGTGAGCCACAAGCTTCACACCTTTGGCTATATGCTACATTCTCTGGATTAGGACAGGTTGGATTTATGCAATAGCTCATGCACTGTGAACTCGCTGCACGAATAGTAACGGTGAGTGTTAGACTCTGTTTCCATTATTGAGATCCAAAATCAACTCTTGCTAGGTAAGTTTTGCGGTAAATCCTTTGAAGAGTTGCTAAAGTTGAATCTGTTTCTTGTAAAGCAATTATCATGTCAAACAACTTATTATACCTAAGCTGATAAATAGTGTCGAGTCACTCTTTTGTTTATAAATCAAGGAGTGCGATCGCTTTCTTTATACGTAAGTGCGGGTGTATTTAATTTTTTTTATTTTAAATAGAAGACATTGGTTAAGTGATAATACGCAATCAAGATTTCTGAACTAAGATTTATTCAATTACCTGTGGTTGTTGATAATTGCTGAGTTTTGAGTAGAAGGGCAATTTTGATTAGTGATGTTGAGTTGCGGCGCAAATATCAATATGCTGACAATGCACAAGTTTGTGCCTACACCCAAACCATAATCACTAAATTAAGTTATCTAGGATTTATACAGAAACTAAATAAAAGCGGCACGTTAAATCTATATTTAACATCCTAAAAACATGACGTAGAGATCAGCAATGAACAATACATTGTTTTGCATAATTATGTAACGGATAAGTGATCTATGGCATTTACAGATTACTTATCCGTTACATCAAGGCACACATTAAGAAAATGTGTATGCTGAAGAAACCTTACAAGCTAGATAATACATCCCGTGCGATCGCGATTGTTTGGTCAATATCCTCCTCAGTGTGAGCTAAAGAAGTAAAACCAGCTTCAAACTGAGAGGGTGCTAAATAAACACCACGCTCTAACATCCCACGATGGAAACGGCCAAATTTAGCTGTATCCGACTTTTTAGCATCTTCATAGTTATGCACAGGGCCAGAGGTAAAAAATAAGCCAAACATCGCACTGATGTGACCACCGCAAGCTGCATGACCAGTTTCTTGAGTTGCTTTGAGCAAACCATCTGCTAACTTTTTAGTAATGCGCTCTAGATATTCGTAAGTACCAGGCTTTTGCAACAACTCCAAAGTTTTAATCCCCGCAGTCATGGCGAGGGGATTTCCCGAAAGAGTGCCGGCTTGATATACAGGGCCAGCTGGGGCAATCATGGACATAATATCGCGGCGACCACCGTAAGCACCCACAGGCAACCCACCACCGATGACTTTACCCATAGTGGTTAAATCAGGTGTGATGCCAAATTTTTCCTGCGCGCCACCATAGGCGATCCGGAAACCAGTCATCACTTCATCAAACACGAGTAGCGCGCCATGCTCATGAGTTAGTTCCCGTAAACCTTCTAAAAAGCCAGCATCGGGGGTAATAAATCCGGCGTTACCTACAACTGGTTCTAGAATTACACCAGCAATTTGATCGCGGTTTTCTTCAAATAAAGCTTTAACGGCTTCTAGATCGTTGTAAGGAGCGGTAAGAGTGCTGCTAGTTGCTGATTTAGGTACACCAGGGGAATCGGGTAAACCTAGAGTAGCTACACCTGAGCCAGCTTTGACCAAGAACATATCAGCGTGTCCGTGGTAGCAGCCTTCAAACTTGATGATTTTCTCCCGGTTAGTAAAAGCGCGCATTAGCCGTAAAACAGCCATACAAGCTTCTGTACCTGAGTTGACGAATCTTACCATTTCAATGCTAGGGACAGCAGCAATGACCATTTCTGCCAAGACATTTTCTAGTGATGAAGGCGCACCGAAGCTAGTACCTTTTTCCAAAGCTTCATGGAGTGCGCTGATCACTTCTGGATGAGCATGGCCACAAATAGCTGGCCCCCAAGTGCCTACATAGTCGATGTATTGGTTGCCATCTACATCCCAGATATACGCACCCTTTACATGATCAAAAACGATGGGTTGTCCGCCTACAGACTTAAACGCACGAACTGGGGAGCTAACACCGCCTGGCATGAGATTTTGGGCAGCAGCAAAAATTTCTTGTGATTTTGTGGTTTTAATTGTGGTGTTTACCAAGGTTCTCTCCTAACAGTGGGCATTCAAAAAAAGCTCTATCTTAGGATAGGGTTAAATTTTGTCTAGAACTTCTATCGTATAAAATTAATAGAACCAAAAAAATAACGATATGTTATACAAGTCCAACCAAGACTTGCCTTTAGAAATACGTACCGAACTATCAGAGGCATACCAAGACCTTTACCGTGCCGCTTTTAACTCAGCTCTGCATTGGTATGGTGAAGTTTCTAAGGCTCACCATGTAGCATTAAGTGCTGTGAGAATGCAGTCGGCAATGGAAAGAAATGTTGTTCTACAAAGATGATCAATATACTGTGTGGAAAAATCATGCCAGTTGCACTATTGATAATGGTATCGTGAAACCAGACCTCATTAGTTTTACTAGAGCAAATTAGCTGGTATGTTTTCCACTGATCCTTACTCATTACACAATGCCATACCCGTAGAGAAAATCCGCTACGATGAACGGGGTTTAGTTCCAGCTATCGTCCAAGATTACCTGGATGGCACAGTGTTAATGATGGCGTGGATGAATCGAGAATCATTACAAAAGACTTTAGATACAAAAGAGACTTGGTTTTGGAGTCGATCCCGTCAAGAATTTTGGCATAAAGGGGCGACTTCTGGGCATATCCAAAAGGTACAAAGTATTCGTTATGACTGCGATAGTGACGCTTTACTTATTGGTGTAGAGCAAGTAGGAGATATTGCTTGCCATACAGGTGAGCGCAGTTGTTTTCATCAAGTGGAAGGAAAAATCACTGCGCCACCTGGAGATACATTATCACAAGTGTTTCAGGTAATATGCGATCGCCGCGATCATCCTAACGAAAGTTCCTATACCTGTAAGTTATTCGCTGGCGGCGATAACAAGATTTTAAAGAAAATTGGGGAAGAATCAGCTGAAGTAGTGATGGCATTTAAGGATGATGAACCAGATGCGATCGCTGGTGAAGTTGCAGACTTGTTATACCATACACTAGTCGCCTTAGCTCACCATCAGGTGGATTTAAAGGCTGTTTATCGCAAGCTACAAGAACGGCGGCGTTAGGAGTAGGGAGTGGGAGCAGGAGAAGTAGGGGAAGTAGGAGAAGTGAAAAGAATACATGCCCCATGACTAACTAGTAATGACTATTGACTATTGACTAAAACCCCATTTAAATACTGCAAAATTGTGATAGCGATCGCTACACTCAAGACAAAACCCAACCAGAAGTTATGAGTAATCAATGGTGATTGCTCTAAAGCCCAACCTCCTAAGGGTGAACCAATAAACGCGCCTAAAGCCCAACACAGGGAGTTCAGAGAAAAATATATCCCCCGATGGGATTCAGGGGCTAATTCGGTAACGACAGAGGCAGCAGAGGGTGTATAAGCAACGGATGCCATCGCCAACACAGCTAATGCCAACGTCACCCAAATTAATTGATGGGATGGGAAATTATCTGTCACCCAGATCAGGCTAAAACCAATAGCCCACAATACAGCAGAAACCGTCAGTGCGTGCGGGTGGGAGTAGCGTTTTAAGATGTTGGTAATGGGTAGCTGACAGATAATCACTAGTATCAGATGCCAAGAAAATAAAGTACTGATAGTAGTTTCAGTAAATCCTTGAGTAGTCTCGCCCACAGAAATGAAGTTTTTCAAGTACAGGGGGAGAGTACTATGGATTTGAGAAATATAAATCGTGAAAAGGATATTTGCCGCCATATAAATCAGGAAACGGCGATCGCTCAATGCTACCATCCAAGCTGTTAAGTTTTGCGGCTGTTGTGATTGCTGGTTCTGGAGTTGATCCGGTGTCTTCATCGCCACGTAGACAACCACAAAAAACACTACAAACGAGATAGCATCGACAACAAACAGCCAACGGTAACTTTGAATGCTGGTTACTACTAATCCCGCCAATATTAGTCCTATCGCCAGTCCAAGATGATCTGCTAATCGAGTCACAGCAAAAGCTTCACGGCGATTATCTATTTCGCTGCTATCAGCCACAACTGCTTCTGTTGCTGGCCAGTACAGACCGATTCCCAATCCATAAATTAAATTACCAATTACCAGAGTGACAAAACTATTGGTTGTCGCTAAAACTAGTGACCCAACAGCAGAAATTGCAGTTGCTAGCAATAAAGTATGCCGACGACCCCACCTTGGTGAATCTGTCAAAATACCGCCCAGAATCCTACCAAAAAAGCCAGAAAAAGAGGCACTAGCCAAACCAAAACCAACAGTTGTAGTAGATAAACCCACTTGATTGACAAAAAAGATAGGCGCGTAAATCAGAGTAAACCCTGTACCTACTTCTGAGAGTAATCTGGCGATCGCCAAAATCTTAACTTGAGGATGTATCAAGGGTAACAATGATGATAACTGGGAGTGCAACACGATTTTCATGGGCTGAAATGTCAGTAAAAGATCATGTTTTTGTAATTCTTATCATTGGGTGAAATTTTCCTCACCGATTCCACAGAGTTTCCACAGGGATTTTAGCAGTTTTCCACAGACGCTCTACGAGGGTATAGGCACTTGCAAGCTTACTGGGGATTTTTGATTCACAGTGTGGATAAACTTAAAGGACTGAGTTCTTATTAAGTAATGTAACGAAAATATATCTGAAACACTCATTATTACGTTTGCATTTGTTTTTGATACAACCGTTTTTAACATTTCGCAGCATTGACAAACCCACCCCCTCTTGCCGCACAATGATGCGGCCGGGTTTTATAGTTTGTGCAACCGTTGACATCTACACTTACCTCAGAGGTCAGTGTAGATGTTGCCTAAAACTGCCTCACTCCAAGCAATAGTTCCTTTTAACTGAACTCACGGAAGGAAAATATCATGAACGCAACAGTTAGTATTTTTACGGAAATCCCCGAAACTCTTCATGAATCACTAAAAACTTACTTAGAAGCCCATCCCGACTGGGATCAAAATCGAGTACTGACAGCAGCACTATCACTGTTTTTACTGCAAAATGGCGATAGCGATCGCCGTGCTGCCCGCGTTTATTTAGAGACTTTGTTTCATCATTGCTAATTAGCAATGTTTCGTACCGACTTGTCTTGATGTACCAGACACCCCTCTGTGCTGGTACGGACGGTACTCAATTATTCAAAATCACCTACGGGTAAGCTTACGCTTCCGTACTCTCTTGGCCAGAGAAACAAGCTAGACGTTAGCGTCTCTGAAAGAGAAGGAAAGCAAGTTAAAGAATTCAAAATTAATAAAGATTGTTGTGGTAGTCTCTTAGCGATCGCGATTGTAAAAATCGTAGGCTCAACAGTTTTTTGATGAAATAAAAATTTGGGCATGGTGTAACATGCCCAAACTTAATAGATAAATTGTGAGTATTTAAAAGCAATCAAGAATTTGTTTCTAACGGGGAATGAGTTGGACATTCAAATTTATAACCAACCCCACGCACAGTCTGAATCAACGCTGGTTGACTCGCATCAACCTCAATTTTTTTGCGAATTTGACCGATATGTACGTCTACAACTCGCTGATCCCCAACATACTCATAATCCCAAACTTCTTGAATCAGTTCTGCTCGTCGCCAAACTCGACCAGGATGACTAGCTAAAAAATGTAACAAATCAAATTCTAAAGCCGTTAATGGAACAGGTTGGCTATTAAGTGTTACCTCTCGCCGCACCGGATCAATCATTAATTTCTCAAATTGCAAGCGTTTTTGTTCGGCGGTAGTCACTACCCTCTGTCGTCTCAAAATCGCTGCCACTCTGACTTCAAGTTCTCCCAAACCAAATGGCTTTGTGAGATAGTCATCAGCACCTTTCGCAAAGCCACGAATCTTGTCAGCCTCATCTGCACGACTAGTCAGCATGAGAACAAAAACGCCATTACGACTTTGCATCTCTTGACAGAGGTTGAAGCCAATTACGTCTGGCAAATTGACATCAAGAATGACCAAATCTGGGTTAAATTGCTCAAATAAGGACAAAGCGGTCTTACCGTCCTCAGCAGCTTCTACCTGATAGCTTTGCTTTAACAAAAAGCGTTGGATTAAATTCCGAACCGCCGGGTCGTCATCAACTACAAGAATCTTGGCAGGAGCCATGACCATCTCTTTACACAAAAATAAATTTATTTAAGATTAACAGCAGTATTGCGTAAAACGCAGTTTCCACTTAGGGATTATTTAAGGAGCTACAAGCCTCAGAAATCTATTTCCTGATTATCCAAATGAGAGTGGAGTCACAACGCTGGATAAACACACTAGGAGAATTTTGATAACTATTATTACAGTTTAAGTAAGATACTGTCATGAGAAACTTAATGTGTCCAGCTATCTAATACTAGGTCATGAGCCACTGATAATTTATTGAGCCAGGAGAATTCCCTATAGTAATTGAGTGGTGATTTAAAACTCTCCAATTTTAAATCTTTATGTGGATGGACACCACTACTGAGATTAAAGCTAAATCATTGCAATGTCCTCAAATGAAGGCATAGTAACAAGTCTGAATCATAAAAAATAGTATTATTGGGTATTCCCAGTTCAAATTCTAGGTTAAAGCTAGAATTTAGCAACGGCATGAGGGTATACACGGAGTTATAACAATATGTTAAAGTGGCTGTAGTTGAAATTCCTGGGTCAACCTGGCTAACGCGTGCTACTATCCTGGTAGAGCATAAAATTCGGTCGATACATTTGTCTTCGATCAAATTAAAATCTACAATTGTTATTCTCTAACAAAAAATTGCCACTGATAAAGGCTGAAGTATAAACTCCCATGCGCGATCAAAATCCCTACGAAAAACTTGGGGTATCAGAAGATGCTAGCTTTGACGAGATCCAGGACGCTCGCAATCGCCTAATGGAGCAATGTAGTGGCGATGCTAAGAGCGTGGAAATCGTTGAGGCAGCTTACGACGCGATTTTAATGGATCGCTTACGGATGCGCCAGGAAGGAAAAATCAAAGTACCAGAACGTATCCGTTTCCCAGAACTTAGGATACAATCACCTCCCAAAGAAAGTTCAACTTCTCGTGAGCAATCACCTGCATGGCTGCAAAATTTCCTAGATCAGCCCACAATGGCAGATGTGCTTTTACCCGGTGCTTGGTATGTGGGTTTGAGTGCCATCAGCATTTTTACAGGCGATCAAGTTTTGCAGTTAGCGTTAGTGATTGGGATAGGAGTTAGTGTTTTCTTTCTCAATCGGAAAGAAGGTAGATTCGGACGAGCAGTTTTATTTACTCTAGTAGGACTGATTTTTGGCTTAATTGCTGGAGGGCTAATTGCTGGCGGGCTCTTGTCACAAATACCATTCATTAATCTTACGGGCAATCAGTTTTCGACGGTACTGACTTTTTTATTGTTATGGCTAGTTAGCAGTTTTCTGCGTTAAGTTACGAACCATAATCTCAGTTCACCTCAGAAAACGAGTTCGTTGCATAACCTTGTTAAATAGAAAGAGCCATTACCTACATCTTACTTAACAATTCAATAAGAAAGTTCATGTCAAACCTTCCAGTTTGACAAATTCTGTCTTAGGAGCAAAGAGGCAGGTAATGGCATCACGGAGAAATAGGTAATTAGAGAATTGCACCTGTTCCAATAGAATTAAAAAACATATGTAAATACAATTTAGCTAGGGCTAGTACAACAAATATACTTGCAAATCGGGTGCAACAACTATCTTAGCGAGGGAAGATTGCACAAATCATTCAAGATAGTTGCTGACTGAAAAATGCCGCTTTCATATTTTTCGTTTAAATTCTTATAGTTAACTCAGCCACCATCAGTACTTCACTGAACTTACAACTCAGTCTATTGGTGGAATATAAAAAAATAAAAACATTAATTAATATAAATTAATGTAGCATTTGTAACTTAATTTAATCTTTTGTTCATTGTTTTATAAAAAACACAAAAATTGCTGACTAGTACTGTTTTTGTTATTAATAAAAATCAGAATTTATACGGATATAAATCAAATTAACAATCTCTAAAATAGTTACATCAAAGAAAAGCTTTCTAATGTAGGAGTGTAACTTAACTTGTAGCCACCTAATTTGAATAGTGAAAATTAATTGGTAATTTTACTTACGATTGAGAATTAAAAATAAGATTTGGCATAATAAATTCTCGATTAGCATTATCTATAATATATTTCCAATTACCTTAATTATTTCTCTCGGTCTTCAGATTGTCAGGCTATATATTGAGACATAAACAATAAAAATGCTGCTATTAACATAGTGAGCATAATAAGCGTTTCCAACATTAAGAATGCTTAACAAACATTTTTACTTGGGTATTTAAAAAACTGGCTTGTGGATATAAAACAAGTATAAATCACTCAGAAAAGATGGAATCTAACAAAATTCTCGATGAATTTAAAACTTGCACACACCTGCAATATAACGGACAGTTAATTCTTAGTAGTTCAAAGGGGCATCAATGGACTTTCTACTATCGTTTAGGACGGATAGTCTGGGCGACAGGAGGAACACATCCTTTTCGGCGATGGCGGAGATTTATGGCTCAATATTGTCCACAAATTAATGTGGATAAAATACAGTTGCGCCAACAAGATATAGCAATTGGTTACTGGGATTATCGGCTTTTAGAAATTTTGTATAAAAAACAAAAAATTCAAAGAGAACAAATTAATGCTATTGTCGAGAACACTTTAGCAGAACTTTTATTTGATTTAGCCCAACAGACCAAGTTTGTTGCTGTCAAATGTGAACGGAATCAAGAGGTGATCTTAGAAGCACCTATGAGTTTCACAAGTGCAGATATGTCCATGAAACAAATGCAAGATTCATGGAATCTGTGGACACAAGCCGGGTTAGCAAATGTTTTTCCTGAATTAGCACCAGTAATTAGAAGACCAGAACAGCTACAAGAACTAGTAAGTCCACCAGTATACAAAAACTTTGTAACTTTGATTAATGGCAGACTGACACTGCGAGAGTTAGCGGCCAAAATGAAACAGAATGTTTTACCTGTGTCTCGTTCTCTACTTCCTTATGTCCTTAAAGGTATTATCGAGTTAGTGGAAGTACCAGATTTACCCTTAGTTTTAGCACAATCTCCAAATAACTCGATTTCTGCACCGCCGAAAAAAGCTCATGCACCCTTAATCGCTTGCGTAGATGACAGTCCTCAAGTTTGTAAAATGCTGGAGGATATTATTACCTCGCATGGATTGAGGTTTATTAAAATTCAAGATGCAGTACAGGCTTTGCCAATTCTTATTCAAGAAAAACCCGACTTGGTTTTTTTAGATTTGATTATGCCTGTTGCTAGTGGTTATGAAATTTGCACCCAGTTGCGACGCATTTCAACTTTTACTAATACACCTGTGATTATCTTAACAGGTAATGACGGATTGTTAGATAGAGTTCGAGCTAAAGTTGTTGGCTCGACTGATTTTCTGACTAAACCGGTGAATACAGATAAGGTAATGAGTATTTTACGTAAATATTTATCAGTTAAAATACCATCTCCTATGCACAGTCAAACCTGCTTAGATGTTGCTCCTAAAGGTATAGCATAGCAACTAAATAGTATCTAAATTATTTTTAAATTGAGCTTTAGTTATTCACAATCTCTTTTTAAAAGAAAATAAAGAAACTTAAAAATAAGTATTTTTTCTGAGCCAAATTTACCCTTGAACTACCAAAATAATAACAAACTAAAAAGCTATTTTAATATGGCTTTAATAGTAATGAATTTATGCCGATCAATTGATAAGAAATAATTAAGGAATTGCTATGGCTATTGTTTTAGTGATTGAAGATGGCTTAACTGATATGGAAATTCTTAGCCGTTATTTACAACAGGCGGGTTGTTCTGTAATAAGTGCAACAAGTAGTGAAGAAGCTCAAACACAAATAGACAACAATAAACCAGATTTAATTTTTTTGGATGTGATTCTACCCGGTAAAAGTGGGTTTGAAATTTGTAGAGAACTGAAGAATAATCCTGATACGAGTAAGATTCCAGTCGTTTTTTGTTCTACTAAGAATAGCGATGTAGATAAAATTTGGGGCAATATGCTAGGCGCAGAAGCGTATCTCTCTAAACCAATTAACCAGGAAGAGTTGGTATTAACGCTGAAAAAATTTGTGAAATAATTATTTCTGACAATCAAAGGAAAATAATTTTGGAAAATCAAGAAAAATTTCTAAGTTTTAACTTAGGAGTTCGAGATAGAGCAGTAATTTCTTTAGAACATATCACAGAAGTTTTGCAAATATCTTTAGGCGATATATGTGGTGTACCTCAGATGCCTAGTTATATTGTGGGTGTTTATAACTGGCGTGATGAAATGTTGTGGTTAGTAGATCTCGATGAGATGCTTGGTTATCCGCCATTGTCACAAACAGCCAATATGCTTGCTAAAATGATGGCGATTGTACTAGAAGAAAACGGTAAGTATTTAGGTTTACTAGTTAGGCAATTGATGGATATTGAGTTGTTCGATATCCATCAAATGAAAGCACCATCTGTGGAATTATTCTCTCCATCAATATCACCCTTTATACAAGGATACTTCATTAACGATGAAGAGAAAATGATCTTTAATCTAGATGCTGAGATTATTCTTAATTCACCCGTATATACTCATCATAACTAATTGAAATTTTGGTAATCACTACAATAAATTAGTTAGTACTAATTTATTAAATTCATCATTAATTGAGGTTGATCAAATGGCAATAACCTATCATAAAAACCATGATAATGAGCATTCAATTGCTAAAGTAGAACCAATAGAAAAAACTAAAGATAATGTTACTTTAAACGATAATTATAAGCAAGAAGTATCAGATGCACTCGCTCAGGAATTTAAAACTTGGCGACAGCAGTTACAAGATATTATCAATCATATGCGTCAAGCAACTGATTTAGATACGGTCTTAAAAGTGACTGTGGGGAAAGTGAGAGAAAAAATTATCTGCGATCGCGCCTTAATTTATCAATTTAACTCTGTTGACAGTGGCACAGTTTTAGCAGAATCGAGAAACTTGGGTTGGACTCCAACTTTGGGTGAAATTCTCCCAGGTATTATGTTTGGTTTACATACAAATTACGACTACGTAGAACCTGTAGCCATTGAGGATATTAACCAAATACAACTTACTCCCTATCAAAAACAACTATTAGATAAATTTCAAATTAAAGATAGTTTAAGTTTACCCATTGTTATTGCAGGTAAAGTATGGGGAATACTGGCTGTTAATAGTTGTGCTTATGCTAGGCAATGGCAAGAAGTAGAAATTACCTTATTATCGCAAGTTGCCACAGAATTAACTTACAGATTACAAGCGTTTGAATTTCACCGAGAATTGCAATTACACACCCAGTCTAAACAATCATTAGGAAAAGTTGTTGATAAGATTTTACGGACATCAAACATTGACAAAATCTTTCAAACCACCACTCAGGAAGTCCGCCAATTATTAAAATGCGATCGCGTCGCCCTTTATCGCTTCAACCCCGATTGGAGTGGAGAATTTGTGGCGGAATCTGTAGGACATGGTTGGGTGAAACTAGTAGCTCCAGGAATCAAAACAATTTGGGAAGATACCTACCTTCAAGAGACAGAAGGGGGACGTTATCGCCATCAAGAAAACTTTGTCGTTAACGATCTGTACAAAACGAATCATGCTCCTTGTCACCTAGAAATTTTAGAAAGATTTGAAGCAAAAGCTTATATGATCGTTCCTGTATTTACAGGGGAAAATTTATGGGGTCTATTAGCGGCTTATCAAAACTCTGGTACTCGTACTTGGCTAGAGTGGGAAGTTGACTTTCTGAGTCAGATTGGGTTGCAGTTTGGTGTAGCGATCGCCCATGCAGAATATCTGGAACAAATGCGAATGCAATCTGAACAATTGATTCAAATTGCTGAAAAAGAAAAAGCTTTTACTAAGATAGTTAATCGCATTCGCCAAGCACAAGATGTAGATAGTATTTTTAGAGCTACCACTCAAGAAGTTCGCCAATCTTTAAAATGCGATCGCGTGGTTGTTTACCAGTTTACACCTGATTGGGGTGGTGTGTTTGTGGCAGAGTCAGTTGGTCAAGGTTGGACAAAATTAGTAGGGGCTGATCTCCAAACTGTTCTCAACGATACTCACCTCCAAGACACTAAGGGAGGTCGATATGTCAGAGGGGAAAATCATGTCGTCAATGATATCTATAAAATCGGTTTAGCTTCATGTCATATTGATATATTGGAGGCATTTGAAGCCAAAGCATACATAATTGTTCCTATCTTTTTCGACGAAAAATTGTGGGGACTATTAGCAGTATATCAAAACACTAGTTCCCGCGAATGGCAAACATGGGAAGTCAATTTTTTAACTCAAATTGCTGGGCAATTTAGCCTAGCTAAATCACAACTAGATTATCTAGAAGAGGCGAGAATTAAAACTGAAAAATTAACTCAGATAGCAGAACAAGAAAAATCCTTGACTAAGATAGTCAACCGTATCCGCCAAGCTTCAGATTTAGAAGAAATTTTCAAGATTAGTACCCAAGAAGTCAGGCAATTATTGAAATGCGATCGCGTGGCAATTTTTCGTTTCAACCCAGATTGGGGCGGAGTATTTGTCGCTGAATCCGTTGGTCATAATTGGGTGAAATTAGTCGGCCCCGATATCAGAACTGTTTGGGAAGATACCTACATCCAAGAAACTCAAGGGGGTCGATACGCCAAAGGTGAAAACTATGTTGTCAATGATGTTTATGAAGCTGGTCATGCTGCCTGCCACTTAGAGATTCTAGAGCAGTTTGAAGTCAGAGCTTACATTATCGTGCCGATTTTCTTTGGGGAAAAATTGTGGGGACTATTAGCAGCCTATCAAAATTCCGGTGTGCGTGATTGGGAAGAATCACAAGTGGCCTTGTTAGCGAGAATTGGTGACCAACTAGGATTAGCATTACAACAAACCGAATATTTGCAGCAACTCCAGACACAATCAGCTCAACTTGCAGAAGCAGCCGCGCGGGATAAAGCTGCTAAAGAATTGTTGCAACAACGTTCTATTCAACTGTTGACAGCTGTGAGACCAGCCCTGAATGGTGATTTAACGGTACGCGCACCAATTACGGAAGATGAACTAGGTACAATTGCTGATGCTTATAACAATACCCTGCAAGCACTGCGGCAAATCGTACTACAAGTACAGACATCTGCTCAAAAAGTTGCCCAAACGTCTAGCACCAGTAATGCTTCCCTTGCAGGATTAAATAATTTAGCTCAACAACAATCTGACGAAATCAATCTGGCTTTGAGTGAAATTCAACAGATGCTTAATGCTACTCAAGCTGTAGTAGGTAGTGCTGAATTAGTTCAGGTAGCAGTTAAGCAAGCCAACCAAACCGTTGAAGTCGGTGATGCAGCCATGAACAAGACGGTACAAGCAATTCAAGCAATTCGCGAAACTGTGGCTCAAACCAGCAAAAAGATTAAACGCCTAGGTGAGTCTTCACAGAAAATTTCTAAAGTCGTGAATTTGATTAGTAATTTTGCTACTCAAACCAACGTACTAGCTTTGAACGCCGCCATTGAAGCCACACGCGCCGGGGAATATGGCAAAGGCTTTGCAGTGGTAGCAGATGAAGTCCGTTCTTTGTCTCGCCAATCTGCCGCCGCTACTATTGAAATTGAAAAATTAGTCCAAGAGATTCAAGAGGAAACTGGGGAAGTAGCAGTAGCAATGGAAACTGGTATTCAGCAAGTAGTCGAAGGTACAAACTTCGTCAATGAAACTCGGCAAAACTTAAATGCGATCGTTTCTGCTACTGCGGAAATTAGTCAGCTAATTAACCAGATTACTGATTCTACTCAAAAACAAATGGGACAGTCAGTATCTGTCACTAACTCCATGAAAGATGTTGCAGAAATTGCTAACAAAACTTTTGGTGAATCTCAAGAAATAGCGGCTGTATTCCAGGATCTATCGGATATGGCACAAAACTTGTTAACAACTGCTAGTAAGTTTAAAGTTAGTTAAATGAGGCAGAAGGCAGAATAATTTTAGATCTTGAATTTTGGATTATTCAATCCCATCTAAAATTTGAAATCACAAATCTAAAATTGAAGGGTCAGGAGGCAGGAGAAGTAGATAGTTAAGAGGGGATATAAATCTCCTCTTAATTACTCCACTTAAAGCCCTACACCCTTATACCCTTACACGTTTACACCCCTAAATTTATGATTACAGATGCTGAGATTCGTGAACAGGGCTATATTTATTTCCTAGCAGAAGCTCCTGAATTATTGCAAACTATTGAACAAGAATTGTTGAGTTTATCAGAAAGTCATAGCACGAATAAAGTGCATAACTTAATGCGGGCAACTCATACAATTAAAGGTGGCGCAGCTACTGTTGGCTTAGATTTAATTAATAAAATAGCTCACTCTTTAGAAGATGTATTTAAATCTTTATATAATCCAGATATAATTATAGATTTTGAATTAAATTCACTTTTATATCAAGCTTACGAATGTTTAAGTTTAGCTTTAACTTCAGAAATCACAGATAATCTAATTAATCAAGAAGAAATTTTACAAAGAGCTACTGACATTTTTGCTCAGATTCAGGCAAAAATAGGTGATAAATTTGGTGATAATACGCATATTCCTACTTCTGAAGAATTAGGCTTTGATATTGTACAGTCTATATTTGAAACTGGAGTTAACCAACGCATAGAAAGTATTAGCGTTGCTATTAATAATATATCTGACAACGTTCAATTAAGAGATTTTTTGACCGCTGAAGCCGAAGTATTTTTTGGGTTAGCAGAATCTTTAAATTTACCAGGCTTTGGTGAAATTGCTAAAGCGATTTTAGCCGCATTGCAAACTAATCCTCAGCAAGTACGTCAGATTGCAGAAACTGCTTTGGCTGATTTGAAGCAATCACAAATAGAGGTATTAGCAGGCGATCGCATTCGTGGTGGTAATCCTTCTATTGCTTTACAAAAACTGACAGTTGCTACAATCAATCACTCATACCCAGCAACACAAACACCGATTACAGAATTGCTAAATCTGAAATTTTTAGATTTAGAACATGATTTTTATAAATTTTTAATTACAGGTGATAATAATCAAAATAATTGTATCCAGCCAACAACAGCTAAATTTTATTTAAAAGTTTTACATTATATATTTGGTTGGTTTAACCATGAAATGGAAATACCAACCTCAGAAATGAATTTGGATATGTTAATTTCTAATTATGAAGGTGAAAACTATCTAAGTTATGTAGAGAGTTGGCTAAATAAATTTTTAACATTTATTCGCAATGATACTGAAAGTGAGAGTCTTTGCCTGTATCGCCAAGGTATAATTTTGATTATTCTCATGGCTGTGGCTAAATTTCAATATTTTCAGCAAAAGTCTGAGAATCGTCTTGCTTTTATTAAAGCTATACAAAATAAAATTGGGTTATTGGCAACAGAATATAAGAAATATTCCCCCGTGAATTCCCAAGAAAAAAATTGGTCTGATAGCCCCAAATTGCAAGAACTATTAGTTGTTAAACAAATATCCAAAACAAATACTGTCCTAGATTCTAATCTGTTGGAAACAATATGGGGAGTAGAAACTAAGCAAGATATCATAAATGAGGAATACGAGTCACTTCAAGAGCATCAAAATATTGATCAAGCATTAGCTACTATTGCGCCAACAAATATAGATATTATAGAGACAGCAATTGATGTTGTTAATGAACCAATAGCAGAAAAATCTCAGATTACTCACAATAAAAAAAATCAACCCAATTCATTTGTGCGTGTAGATGTAGATAAACTTCAACGGATTAACTATCTGGCTGGGGAGTTATTGGTTTACCAAAAACGTCGAGCTTTAAACGATGAACAAATTCAAGATATTTTAGATAGATTATCTCAACAATTGAGTAGACATCAAGAAACTCTCAATCAATTACGTGATTTACCATTACAGATGCACAGTTTGTTATCACATCACACACAAAATTTTGCATCTGTGAAATTTGATTCTTTGGAAATGGATGTATATACAGAATTTCATTTAACCTTGCATGAAGCTTTAGAAGAGACGCTGCAATTACAAGAAACGACAGAATCAATTGACTTACTATTAAAACAAGCAGCCCAAATTAGTGATAAAAAACAAAATTTAGCTTTAAATTTGCTAGACAATTTAGTCGCAGCTAGAATGTTACCTTTAGGTAATATATTGAATCGTTTTCCCCAGATGGTGAAACAACTGGGTAATGTTTATCAAAAACGGGTGGAATTGCGACTGACTGGTACAGGTTTACTGATAGATAAAGCGATCGCAGAAAAAATATACGACCCAATACTACAATTAGTGCGTAATGCTTTCGACCACGGGATTGAGTCGCAGCAAGTTCGTCGGGAACGAGGTAAACCAGAAATCGGTGTCATCGAGATTTGTGCTTACCATCAAGGTAGTCAAACAGTAATCGAAGTTCGAGATGATGGACAAGGATTGAATTTAGAGAAAATTCGTAAAAAAGCTGATGCGCTAAATCTACACCCCAAAAATACTCCTTGGGATGAATCAGATTTGTTAGATGTTATGTTCACACCCGGATTTTCCACTGCTGATCAGGTAAGTGAAATTTCTGGACGAGGAATGGGATTAGATATTGTACGTAATCAATTACAAACACTAAACGCCTCCATCTCCGTACAATCTCAACCCGATCAAGGCACAACTTTTATTTTGAAAATTCCTTTTTCTATGACTACTGACCAATTAATGTTAGTTCAGGCTGGTGGCGTTGTTTACGCTTTACTATTAGACAGTATCGAAAAAATTATTATTCCCTCACCACAGCAGATACAAGAATTTGAAGACAAAAGAGTTTTACATTGGCATACAGATAATGATGAAACTATGGTTAGCCTTTACCAATTGTCGGATTTGATGTCGTATAATGGTTCTTTAGCCCCAAGTATTGGTAATAAAAAATTACTACCTGAAAATAACACAGAAGTGATGAATAATCCTGTGTTATTACTCAAACACAATCATGGTGTGTTTGCTTTAGAAGTTGACCAAATTATTGGTGAACAAGAACTAGTAATTAGACCTGTAGGAAATGCGATCGCCTCCCCAAAATATATTTATGGTTGTAGTAGTTTGGCTAATGGCACTCTCATCTTGGTAATTGATGGCACTTTATTATTACAGTCTATTGAGATGCAAGCCACATTGGATATAGCTGCATTACCAGAAGCTAGTATTCCAAATAATATCACTTTGACAGCCTCAGATTCTACTCTGAAATCAATGCCATTACTGACTGCTTCTAAACCTATAAACCCTCATCAAGAAGAAGCAGCTAGTCAATCTCTAGAAGCAACACAAAAATCACAAGGAGTAGTTTTAGTAGTAGATGATGCCATTAGTTTACGGCAGACTGTTTCTTTAACTCTGCAAAAATCTGGTTATCAAGTAATACAAGCTCAAAATGGCATAGAAGCTTTAGAGCAGTTACAAAGATACCCTCAAATCCAGGTTGTGATCTCTGACTTAGAAATGCCGCGAATGAATGGCTTTGAATTATTAACCCAGATTCGACATAACCCCAATTTTTCCAAATCTCCTGTAGTCATTCTTACTTCTCGAAGTGCCGAAAAACATCGTCAACTAGCCCAAGAATTAGGTGCAAAAGGCTACTTGACTAAGCCATATTTGGAGCATGAGTTACTGTCCACTGTTGAGCAACTAATGAATACAGAAAAATTTGATAAAAATCAGTTTGTTAGCGTGTAATTGGTATATATACTTTGTGGTACCAAATTTGTAAGAATATTATACTATCTCCACCTAATTCTGATATATATCAAGCACTAATAAACGCATCTATGTACTGCCAAATTATCAAATAAATACTCATATTTACTCTCTGCTGCTACTTACTTAACCTGAGTTCGGGATAAGGAAAGGGACAGGTAGTAAGCTGAAAATAGCGTTAAATCCAGCAACCTGTCCTATGTTTAGTTTAGATGCTTTGTTTTGCCATGTAGATGATTTTTGTCAAGCATTTG
>Ga0209172_10000461_pt1 | contig 112213 bp, 98 predicted proteins | sample LarsenN4metaG_FD_184113 | JGI IMG/M metagenome (GOLD analysis project Ga0209172, IMG submission 184113) | Hot spring sediment bacterial and archeal communities from British Columbia, Canada, to study Microbial Dark Matter (Phase II) - Larsen... ... | reverse complement strand
GGCCCGCGCTGTCACGACCCTGATGCGCTCAGCGGGCTCGACCCGGCGCAAAGCGCGCTCGACCGCTTGTCCTTTTCGGCCGACCGAATCCAGCAACGTGGTCTCGCGGCCGGAGGCGAGACCGAGTGGCACACCGGGGAAGCCTCCGCCCGAACCGATGTCCACAAGGGCTCCATCCGGCGCTGAATCGAGTTCCGGGAGGGCCGCCAGAGAGTCCACGATATGCATGCGGACCGATTCGGCCGGCAGACTCACCGCTGTAAGGTTCACGCGGGTGTTCTCGTCCAGTACCTCATCGAGGTACGCCCAAATGCTCCGGAGAGTCTCGGGGACCAATACGAGCCCGAGATCTGCGAGTTCGGCTTCGCCGGCGGCTATAGCCTCTTCGGTCAGATGTTTCACGTGAAACCTCCTGTCGCTCCTGGATTCTAGCAGTCCGATGTTTCACGTGAAACATCACGCGGGTGGGGAGGGACCTCCCAGCAACAAGAACGGGCGCCCGTGGGCGCCCGTCGGATAACCACTTGTGCCTACGGCTAACGAGGCTTCACCACGACCTGGCGGAACGGCTCCGCGCCCTCACTGCCGGTGACGACTCGAGCATCGTTGCGAAGAGCCACGTGCACGATCCGACGCTCGTACGCGGTCATGGGCCTCAGCTTCACTGCGCCACGCTGCCTCACGGCGCGATCAGCTGCCCGCTTTGCCATGTCCTCGATCTTCTGGCGGCGGCGGTGGCGGTAGCCTTCGACGTCGACCACGACGGGGTAGCGGAATCCGAGCCGGCGAGTGGTGATGGCCCCTACCGACGTCTGCAGCGCGTCAAGCGTACGCCCGTGGCGCCCGATCAGCAGCCCGAGATCGTCGCCGATGACGTCAAGGATGATCTCGCCCTCATCGCCCTCATACTCCTCGATGGTCGGCGACTCGATACCCAGGAGGGTGAGCGTCTCCCTCAACGCCTCGACCGCGGCATCCGCGACCTTGTCGAGATCCTCATCGCTGAGCTCCGGAGACTCGGGGGTCTCGGCGCCTAGGACCCGAACCTGCTCGTCGAGCTCAGGGGCCTCATCCCCAGGGCCCTCAAGCTCGTTGAGGTACGACTCCTTCACCCAGACCCTGACCCGAGCGGGCTTGGAGGCCCCCATGCCGAAGAGTCCCTTGCCGGGCTCGTCCAGCACCTCGTACTCGACTGCGTCCTGCTGTACCCCAAGTTCCTCGAGGGCGGCGTCTACAGCATCTTCGACCGTAGCGGCTTCAGTGGTGCACTCAGTCTTCATTCGGACTCCTGACTTGTCAGCGGGCAGCTAAGAACTCTTCCCGCGCTTCTTCTCGGGCTTGTCGCCTTTGGATGAGGGGGCCTTCGTCACAACGGCCTCTTCCTCGGGGCTCTTTCGCTTCAGGTATGCCATCGTCAACTGCTGCTGACCGATTCCCCAGATCGAGGAGACGTCCCAGTACAGCAGGACGCCGGCCGGTGCCGACCAGCCGAAGAAGAGCATCACTACAGCCATGTAGGCACCGATCATCTTCTGCTGCTTGTCGCCGGGCATGAGCGCCTGGGGCAACCAGACGCTGACCGCGAACAGCGCGACCAGCAGAAGGTAGGGGATGGACGCCAACAGGCCCTCCGCCGCGAAGATCTGCGCAGGGGTCTTGGCAATATTTGGAATCAAGAAGTAGAAGGTGCCGATCTCGCCTTGGGCGGCGAGGTATTTGATCAGAGTGCCGGGCTTAGCTTCCGTTCCTCCCAGAACCTGGTAAAGAGCAAACAGAATCGGCATCTGGAGCAGCATCGGCAGACACCCGGAGAACGGATTGACCTTGTTCTCCTGGTAGAACTTGAGCGTCTCCTCCTGCAGCTTCTCTTTGTCGTCCTTGTACTTGGCCTGCAGCTCCTTCATCTTCGGCTGGATCCGCTGCAGCTCATACATTGACTTGGTCTGCTTGATGGTGAGGGGCATCAGCACCAGGCGGACCAGTACCGTCAGCACGATGATGGCCATGCCCCAGTCGCCGACTACGGCTTCGATCTCGAAAAGGAACCGGAATATGAGTTCCTTGAACGTCTCCCACATGGGCGGGCTACTCCTCAGTCGAGGTGGTCAGTAGTAATCATGGTACGGGGTCGTGGCCACCGGGGTTCCACGGGTGGCAGCGCCCGATGCGGCGCAGCGCCATCCACCCGCCACGGAGAAGTCCGTACCGTTCGATTGATGTTAGCGCATACGACGAACAGGTTGGGGTGAACCTGCAAGAAGGCGGGAACAGGGGAGAGATGAAGACCTGGTACCCGCGGATGAGAAGACGGGCGAGCCGCCGGGGCAACATGAGCACAAACTCCGCGGGCCTCATGCGGGCTCACCAGCGACACCCAGGCGCGCGAGGGCGCGACGGAGCTCATGGTCCAGGCCCTCAGGGGTTGCGCTGTGGGTATTCGCACGGGCGATCACGACGATGTCGTAACCTCCCCAAGGGCCGCCCGTGCGCCGCACGGCCTCACGCAGGACCCGCTTGGAGCGGTTGCGCCTGACCGCGTTGCCGGTCTTCTTGCCCGCAACAAACGCGACGCGGCCCTCGGGGCCGCGTCCGTCAGGCGTCCGGGACGCCAGCACTATCACTGATGGCTGCGCGCTGCGCTGCGCGCTGCGGAAAACCGCATCGATCTCCCGCGAAGACTTGATGGTGCTCACCAGCAGCACCTCACGTTCACGCTACTAAGCCGAAAGGACCTTGCGACCCTTGCGGCGCCTGGCAGCGAGCACGCGGCGGCCGCCCTTGGTGGCCATGCGAGCGCGGAAGCCGTGCGTCTTGCTGCGCTTCCGGTTATTGGGCTGGTACGTCCTCTTCACTGAAATCCTCCTTGTTACGCCCCGGTTCGGGGCAAAGCCCGACGATTATACGCACGCTCACATGAGCGAGTCAATGACCGGATCGCGCCGAATCCAGCTCCTCGGGCGGCTCAGGCCCGCCCAAGCAGGCGCCTCCTGGTGGGCCACAGAACTTTCGCATTCTGTGGATACTGTGGAAAAGGCAGGACCCTGTGGTGTGGAAGCTGTGGATAACTATCCGGGGCTCGTTGTTGTGTTCTTGCCCGCTTGCTATCATCCGTCGCACTCGGGGGGGAGACCAATCAAGCTCCTGAGCACTGGAAACGACCGTTCATCAACTGATTATGACCGTTTGGCTCGCTCCAAGAAGCGCCGGCGGTGTTTCCGTTAGAACGATCAGATCCTCGGGCCCTGGCCGCGACCATCCTGCCGAACCTTTTCCACATGGAAGGTCGGATGGAGGCCCTGCTTTCCACAACCGGAGGGCAGGGGGTGGGTGGATACACCCGCTGCGAGCAGCCCTTTTGCTAGATGCGCCGTCCAGCGTAGTCCGTGGAGCTTTCCACAGTGTGGAAAGCATTGTGGATGAAACGGAAATGCCCAGTTAGGACGGGGCGAACCGGCGTTCGTGTTCAAGAAAGCAGCAGGTCAGGGGTCCTGTCTTTTTCACCGAAAGACCTGTTTCACGGTTGTGAACCTGTGGACAGTGTTGTGGATGCAGCGGTTGATGTGGAAAGGCTGGGGGAGTGAGAACGTTCTATCAAGCGGTCGACGGCGATCGATCGGTCGAGGCTCAAGTTCGTCCGCCCTATATAGAGTGTCGCGCGCGCGTTGCTGTATACGATGCTCCGGGGGCCGCCCCGCGGCTTGTCGAGATCGGCCCCCTTCCGGTTGGGGAGTTCATCGAGTCGCTTGCCTCACGTGTCTACGAGGTTGCATCCTCGGCAGGTGGCTCGATTCCGTACACCGTTATCCGTGAAGTCTCCGAGAACCTGATCCACGCCGACTTCTCCGAGCCCGTGGTCTCGATCCTCGACGCCGGGAACACCATCCGCTTCGCTGACCAGGGGCCGGGCATCCGCGACAAGGAGCGCGCGATTCTCCCCGGCTTCACCACGGCGCGGGGTGACATGAAGCTGTTCATCCGCGGTGTCGGATCCGGCCTTCCGTTGGTCAACGACTTCCTCAAGTTCAGCGGCGGTCACCTCCTGATCGAGGACAACCTCGGGTCCGGCGCAGTGGTGACGATCTCGTGCGTAAAGCCCGAGGTGCCGCAGTTCTCCGGGGAGAGCCGGCCCCACCGCGCGGTCACGCCTCTGCCGTCCCAACCTGAAGCTCTGCCCCAAGACCGGTTGTTCGCTCAGACCCCCAACCGCACCCTGCTAACCACTCGGCAGAAGCAGGTCCTGGCGATCGTCCTCGAGAGCGGGTCGGCCGGACCGAGCTCGGTGTCGAGGGAGCTCGGCGTGGCCCTCTCTACCGCGTATCGCGATCTGGCCCTCCTCGAAGAGGCCGGCCTGATCTCCTCGGAATCCGGCAAGCGCACCGTCACGGAAGCCGGCACCCGCTATCTCGATGAACTGATGTCCGCGCTCTGATCCCACCTGGAGCTTAGTCATGTCCCTCAGTACCACCGAAACCGAAGCCGTTTGGTCGCAAGTCCTCGACATCGTCAAGGACGAGCTCAACGAGGCGAGCTTCACAACCTGGTTCCTGAACACGGTTCCTCTTGAGCTCACGGATGACGGCGTCTTCGTCGCCGGCGTTCAGAATGAGTTCGCCCGATCGTGGCTTGAGGAGCGCTACTCGCAGAGGCTGAGTGCAGCCCTTCGCCAGGTGCTGGATACCGACGTGTCCGTGCGCATCGTGGTCGATTCTCAGCTCAACCCCAGCAGGCCGGCCCCCGCGCCGGAGGCTGAGCTGCCCCAGGAAACCGAGGAGGATGCGTCTCCTCAGTCCGCGTCTGCAGTGGGCGGTTTCAGTCCCAAGTACACCTTCGACTCGTTCATCGTCGGTGAGTCGAACGTGTTCGCCCGGAACGCCGCTCTGGCCGTCGCCGAGCAACCCGGTCTCAAGTACAACCCTCTCTTCATCTGGGGTGGCCCGGGGCTCGGCAAGACCCATCTGCTGCTTGCGATCGGTAACTACGTGACCCAGAACTACCCGCATAAGAAGGTCATGTACGTCACTTCCGAGAAGTTCACGAACGACTTCATCAACTCGATCAACACGAAGCGCCAGGACAGCTTCCGTCAGAAGTACCGGTCCGTGGATGTCCTTCTCATCGATGACATCCAGTTCCTTGAAAAGAAGGAAGGAACGCTCGACCAGTTCTTCAACACCTTCAACGACCTGCAGAGTCGTGGTAAGGCCATCGTCATGGCTTCGGACCGGCCCGCTAAAGACTTCAACATCGATGAACGCATGAGGAGTAGATTCATCTCGGGTCTGCCGGCCGATATCCAGCCGCCGAACTTCGAGATCCGAATGGCCATTCTTCGGCAGTTCGTATCGACCCAGAACATGTTCTTCACCGATGAGGCCCTTGCGTATGTCGCTGAGCGCTCCACCCCGAACATCCGTGAGATGGAGGGAGCGGTGAACCGGATCATCGCGTTCGCGGAGTTGTCCCGAAGAGACTCTGTGGACATGACCCTCGCGGAGCAGGTCACCCGCGACATCTTCCCGGAACACGCGACTCGCCCCATATCCATCAGCGTCATCCAGCGCGAAGTGTGTAAGTTCTATAACGTGAGTCACGCCGATCTCGTGGGAAGCAAGCGATCTCAGGCGATAGTTTTCCCCAGGCAGGTCGGGATGTACTTGTCTCGCGAGCTTACCGACCTCTCCCTCCCCAAGATCGGGGCTGAGTTCGGAGGACGGGACCACACGACCGTCATGCACGCGACGGCCAAGATCCAGAAGCTCATGAGCGGTCAGCGAGAGGTCTACACCCAGATCCAGCAGCTCACCAACACCATCAAGCAGAAGGCCTGATGTGGACGGTTCTGTGAACAGTCTGGGGACGATGCGTGGAAAAGGTCCCGGGATTGTGGATGAATCAAGCTCCCCTAGATTCTGTGGATAGGGGAGAATCAGAATCCACAGGATCAGGAAGGTGGATACACCCGACACGAAGTGCACGTTCAGGTGTTGTCCACATTCCCACAGGATGTAGTACTAGGTAGTGTTTGATATTGAAGAGAAGAAAGGACACCACTCAATGAAACTGAGCATCGCCAGAAGCGAACTGCTCGAAGCCATGAATGTCGCGTCGAAGGGAATGTCCTCCCGTTCGACGCTCCCGATCCTTTCAGGGGTCCTCCTTGAATCGTCCGGCGGATTCCTCACTCTTCAGTCAACCGATCTTGAAGTCTCGGTTCGTCACAAAGTGGCGGCCCTCACTGAGGTCGACGGACAGGTAGTCATTCCCGGCAAGTTGCTCTCAGATATCGTGCGCAACCTTCCTGAAGCGGCGGTCATGCTCGAGAAGGAGGGAGACGTCGTCTCGGTGAGGTGTCAGCACGCTTCGTTCACCGTGAAAACCCACAACGCAGCCGACTTCCCGAAGTTCCCGGAAGTAGCACAGGGTCAAACGGTGTCGATTCCTTCGTCCCTTCTTTCCGCGATGGTCAAGAAAGTCTCGAGAGCGGTCAGCCGAGATGAGACCAGGGCCATCCTCACTGGAATCCTCATCGAGATCGACGGTCCCGAGATAAAGATGGTGGCAACCGACAGCTATCGCCTTGCGGTGGCCGAGTCGATGGTGGATGCCGGTGTCGGTGTCGACCAACTCTCCGTGGTGGCACCGGCACGAGCCCTCGAGGAAGTGACTCGTCTCGCTCCACAGGACAAAGAGATCACCATCGGGGTTTCCGAGAATCAGCTCGTGTTCTCATTCGGCGACACGACCTTCGTTACCAGAAGGATCGAGGGGACGTTCCCCAACTACAAGCAGTTGATCCCCAAGGACACCGAGACCTCGATACAGGTCGTCACCGAGGAGCTCCAGGCGGCCACCAAACGAGTCTCACTGCTCGCCATGCATAACACTCCGCTCCGGGTCGCAGTCAAAGTCGAGGACCAGACGATCTCTCTCTCGGCCACCACTCAAGATGTCGGAGACGCTTCTGAAGACATCATGGTCAAGGCAGAGGGCAAGGATGTGGAGATCGCGTTCAACCACGCCTTCCTCGTGGATGGACTCTCCGTCATCGCCGATGAGACCGTGTTGCTCGAGATCCAAAGCTCGCTCAAGCCGGGTCTACTCAAGTCAGGAACCGACGAAGAGAAGTTCCTCTACCTGCTGATGCCGGTTCGGCTCGGTTAGGACGGTCCGTGGGACTGGTTCTCCAAAGGATCGAAGCCAAGGATTTCCGAAGCTACGAATCGCTTGTTCTTGAACCGGATCCTCGGATAACGGTCCTCGTGGGACCCAACGCCTCAGGCAAGACCAACGCGATGGAGGCCATCCAGGTCCTGTGCAGCGGGGCCTCGTTCAGGAGGCCGGCATGGGCAGACGTCGTCCGCTGGGGAAGCGAAAGAGCCTCGCTCTCCATGCTGGCCGAGGGTGATGGACGCCGTGTCGAGACAGCGATGACCGTGGATACCCAGGGCCGCCGTTCATACGAAGTGAATGGGAAGACGAAACGACGGATCGGGGAAGCGGTGAGACTCGTCCCGTGCGTGGTGTTCACGCCGGACGATCTCGGGCTGGTGAAAGACTCAGCGGGCCGACGCAGACAAGCCGTCGATGACTTAGGTTCCCAGCTCGCTGAGGCCTACGCGGTGCTCAAGCTCGAGTACGAGAAAGCGCTCCGAAACAGGAACGCCGCGTTGAAGGACGGAGTGTCGGGTCCCCACTTCGAGGTCCTGACAGAAGTGCTTGTGAATCGCGGTGTGCGATTGGTTTCGCACAGAAGGCGTTTGCTGAAGCGGGTGGTCACACACCTTCAAGAGATACACGAAGCGATATCGGGAGGCCCTGGACTCGAGGTATCCTTCGTGCCCTCGTGGCAAAGGGACGGCGTGAGTTCAAGCGATGACCATGAGGCGTTCATCGAGCACCTGAGGCTCAAGGAAGACGAGGAGCGTCGCCGGGCTGTGACCCTGACCGGGCCGCATCGCGACGACATCATCTTCACGCTGGACGGCAAGGATGCACGCGGATTCGGCTCCCAGGGCCAACAGAGGACCATAGCTTTAGCGTGGAAGCTTGCAGAGGTACGGGTGGTCACTGAAGTGAGCGGCCAGAAGCCGGTCCTCATCCTCGACGATGTCATGTCCGAGCTCGACGTCGACCGACGAAGGGCTCTCACCGAGTACGTCGGCGTCGCCGCACAGACCTTCGTCACCACCACCACAACGGACTACTTCGAACCCGATCTCATCGCCTCTGCGAAGGTTGTGCGTCTGACGTGAGAGAAGAAGGAAAGCAGACCGATCTGAACAGGGCTCTCGGAGACCTTCTCGGGAGTCTCGACCGCAGCGGCACGATGCTGTTGCAGGTCAAGGTGGAGTCCGCCTGGAACGCGGTCGCCGGCCCGACGGTCTCGAGCCACACGACCGGGGCCCACCTCAGATCCGGTCAGCTCGTCGTGTCTGTTGACTCCGCGATATGGGCAACCGAACTCAGTGCACTCTCCGGGCACTACGTGAAGGCCCTGGACGAAGAGCTCGGTAAGGGAGTGGTAAGGAACATCAGATTCACTGTCTCCCCGGCTCTCCAGCGCGAGCAACAGGAGCAGCGTGAGGTGTCCGAGCACGATGCGTTCTACACGGAAGACGTCGTCGACCCCGTCCCCCTGGCTCCGGACGAGCTGGCGCAAGTAGAGGCCTCTGTTTCCGCCATCGAGGACGGCGAGCTGAGGCAGGCCGTCCTGAGGGCCACGGTAGCCGATCTCGAATGGAAAAAGGGTCTGGCCGCACGCAAGAAGTCGCAGGAGCCGCCACACGGCTCCTGAGGGCCATTTCGGGGCCTTGCACCCTAAGGGTTGTGGTAGACTGGAGAGGTCCACCACAAGATATGGTGCCCCGCGATCACGAACTGGGAGTGGGGCGTCCCGTGACGTGCGCGAAGGAGACCGAGTGTCCTCTAAGACCAACTCGTATTCCGGTAAGGACATCCAGGTTCTTGAGGGTCTAGAGGCGGTTCGCAAACGCCCGGGCATGTACATCGGCTCCACAGGCCCCAAGGGTCTGCACCACCTGGTTTACGAGATCGTCGACAACTCGGTCGACGAGGCCCTCGCCGGGTACTGCACGACCGTCGATGTGGTCATCCACGCTGATAACTCGGTGAGTGTCACCGACAACGGCCGAGGCATTCCGGTCGACAAGCACCCCAAGCTCAAGAAGCCAACCGTCGAGGTGGTCCTGACTGTCCTGCACGCCGGCGGCAAGTTCGGCGGCGAAGGCTACAAGGTCTCCGGCGGCCTGCACGGCGTTGGCGCCTCGGTCGTCAACGCGCTGTCCACGAAGTTGTGCGTCGAGGTCAAGCGCGACGGACAGATCTGGTTCCAAGAGTACGACCACGGCAAGGCCAACGGCCCGCTGAAGAGCATCGGCAAGTCGAAGGCCACTGGTACGAAGATCACCTTCTGGCCCGATGACCAGATCTTCGAGACCATCCAGTTCGACTACGACACGCTCGCCACCCGCTTCCGCGAGACGGCGTTCTTGAACAAGAACCTCAAGATCACGCTGACCGACGAGCGCGAGCTCGAGCCCAGGCAAGACGAGTTCCGCTACGCCGGCGGCATCGTGGACTTCGTCAAGCACCTCAACACCGCCAAAGAGGCCATCCATCCCAAGCCGATCTATTTTGAGGCCGAGGGTGCCGAGGGTGCCGTCGAAGTGGCGATGCAGTGGAACACGAGCTACTCGGATTCGGTCTTGGCCTTCGCTAACAACATCAACACCCACGAGGGCGGAACGCACCTCGAGGGCTTCAAGAACGCGCTGACCAGAACGATCAACGACTACGCGCGGCGCCAGGGCATCCTCAAGGAGAAGGACGAGAACCTCACCGGTGAGGACATCCGCGAGGGTCTCGCGGCGGTCATCTCGGTGAAGCTGCGCGAGCCGCAGTTCGAGGGTCAGACCAAGACCAAGCTCGGCAACACCGAGATGCGCGGCCTCGTCCAGCAGATCGTCACCCAGGGACTCGCCGAGTACCTCGAAGAGCACCCGAAGCCGGCGCGCTCGATCGTCACGAAGTCGGCGCAGGCCGCAAAGGCCCGAGCTGCGGCGCGCAAAGCCAGGGAGCTCACCCGCCGCAAAGGGCTGCTCGAGTCCAGCACCCTGCCGGGCAAGCTGGCCGACTGCTCGATCCGCGAAGCCGAGCTCGCCGAGATCTACCTGGTCGAGGGTGACTCGGCGGGTGGCTCGGCGAAGCAGGCGCGCGATCGTTCGTTCCAGGCGATCCTCCCGCTGCGCGGCAAGATCCTCAACGTCGAGCGTGCCGGCCTGAACAGGGCCCTGTCCTCCGAGGAGATCCAGGCGCTCATCACGGCGATGGGGACCAACGTCGGAGACGAGTTCGACGCGAGTGCCGCCCGGTATCACAAGGTCATCATCATGACCGACGCCGACGTCGACGGCGCACACATCCGCTGCCTGATCCTCACCTTCTTCTACCGCTACATGAAGGAGATGATCGAGCGGGGCTACGTCTACATCGCGCAGCCGCCGCTGTACAAGCTCGCGGTCGGCAAGAAGGCCGAGTACTGCTACAGCGACAAGGAGTTGCAGGAGGCCATCGCCAAGCTGCCGGAGGGCACCAAGTACAACATCCAGCGCTACAAGGGTCTGGGCGAGATGAATCCCGAGCAGCTGTGGGACACGACCATGGACCCCTCGGTGCGGACGCTGCTTCGCGTGGTGCTCGATGACGACAACGCTTCGGGCGCCGAGGTGGCGTTCTCGGAATTGATGGGCGACCAGGTGGAGCCGCGCAAGGCGTTCATCCAGCGGCACGCCAAGGACGTTCGTTTCCTGGATATCTGACGCAAGCCGTCGAGACGGGCGAGAGGCCTGAGTAGAAGTGGGAGACGACGAGTTCCGCGTCCCTCCGGCGAACAGGAGGGAAGCCCGGCGCTTCGAGCCCCCTCCCTGGGAGGCAGACGCGTTCAAGGAGCTTGAGCTCAAGAGGGCGGTGGAGGGTGCGCAAGACGATCCGGAGATCGAGGCTGCGGTAGCGGCGGCGGTCAACGAGGTGCCGGATGAGCAGCCGGTCGTGCCGCCCGTGCGAGTGGTGCCGGAGGACGAGCCGGCGGCAGCACAGCAGGCGGCAGCACCCGCGCCGGCTGCGGTGCCCGCAGGCGAGGCGGCACGCAAGGCAGAGCTCGATGAGGAGCATTTCGCCTCGCTGATGGCGAGGCTGAGGGACGAGGAGCCATCGGCGGCGAACTACTGGATCGCCTGGGTGGTGGTCGGGTTTCTGATGATGGTGCTCGGCGCAGTGATGTTGATCTGGGCGATGGCGGCGTACATGAAGCCGGACGCCGGGCAAGTCGGTACGACCGGAGGATCGATTCTCCTGCTGTTCGGAGCAGGGTTCATCGGCGGAGGAGCCTGGTTCATCTACCGGGGCCTCAAGAAGCGAGGAGTGCTGTAGGTGGCTGACGAGAACGGCATGCTTGATACGAGTGGGACGACGATGCTGCCCGTCGAGATCGACAGCGAGCTGAAGAAGTCGTTCCTCGAGTATTCGATGAGCGTCATCGTCTCGCGTGCACTGCCCGACGTCCGAGACGGACTCAAGCCGGTGCACCGGCGCATCCTGTACGCTATGCACGAGTCCGGGCTCACGCCCAACCGGCCGTACAAGAAGTCCGCGACGACCGTCGGTGACGTGCTCGGTAAGTACCACCCGCACGGCGACTCCGCGGTCTACGACACGATGGTTCGCCTCGCGCAGGACTGGGCGATGCGGGTGCCGCTCGTCGACGGCCACGGCAACTTCGGATCGATCGACGGAGACTCAGCGGCGGCCTACCGCTACACCGAGGCCCGCCTGGCCCGAGCGGCGACCGAGCTGCTGCGCGATCTCGACAAGGAGACGGTCGACTTCCGGCCCAACTTCGACGAGTCGCTGCAGGAGCCGACGGTCCTGCCGGCGCGCTTCCCGAACCTGCTGGTCAACGGCAGCGCCGGTATCGCGGTCGGTATGGCGACCAACATCCCGCCGCACAACCTCGGCGAGGTCATCAACGGCACGATCGCGCTGATCGACAACCCCGAGATCACCACCGACGAGCTGCTCGAGATCATCCCGGGCCCGGACTTCCCGACCGGCGGCACGATCATGGGCGTCGACGGGATCCGCTCGGCCTACGAGACCGGCCGCGGCTCGATAACCATCCGCGGCAAGGCCCACATCGAGCAGACCTCGACCGGGCGCACCCGCATCATCATCACCGAGATCCCCTACCAGGTGAACAAGTCCAAGCTCGTCACCAAGATCGCCGACCTGGTGCGCGAGAAGAAGCTGACCGAGATCTCGGACCTGCGCGACGAGTCCGACCGCAAGGGCATGCGCGTCGTCATCGAGCTCAAGAACAACTGCATCCCGCAGGTGGTGCTGAACAAGCTGTTCAAGCACACCCAGCTGCAGCAGGGCTTCGGCGTGATCATGCTGTCGCTGGTCGACGGCGTCCCGCGGACGCTCTCGCTCAAGGACATGCTCCGCTACTACATCGAGCACCAGCAGGACGTCATCGTCCGCCGCACGAAGTACGAGCTGCGCAAAGCCGAGGAACGCGCCCACATCCTCGAGGGCTACGTCATCGCGCTCGACAACATCGACGAGGTCATCAAGATCATCCGTGCTTCGCAGACCGACACCGAGGCCAAAGAGAAGCTCATGGGCCGCTTCGGCCTGACCGAGATCCAGACCGACGCCATCCTCGAGATGCGTCTGCGCAGGCTCACCGGCCTCGAGCGCGACAAGATCGAAGAGGAACTCAACGCGCTTCGCGAGAAGATCGCTTGGTACAAGCGCGTGCTTGCCGAGCCGCAGCTCGTGCTCGACATCATCAAAGAGGAGCTCGTCGAGCTGCGCGACAAGTTCGCGAACAAGCGTCGCACCGACATCAGCCTCGCCGCCAAGGACCTCGACGTCGAGGACCTCATCGCCGAGGAGGACATGGTCGTCACGATCACGCAGGCCGGCTACGTGAAGCGCCTGCCCGTCGCGACCTACCGCCAGCAGAAGCGGGGCGGCAAGGGACTGCAGGGCGTGAACCTGCGCGACAACGACTTCGTCGACCACCTCTTCATCGCCAGCACCCATGATTACGTGCTGTTCTTCTCGACCAAGGGCAAGGTGTACCGCATGAAGGTGCACGAGCTCCCGGTCGGCAGCCGGCACGCGCGCGGCACGGCCGTCGTGAACCTGCTGCCCTTCGAGACCAACGAGAAGATCGCGGCCGTCATCAACACCAAGGTGTTCAGCCCGGACGAGTACCTCATGTTCGCGACCAGCCACGGCATGGTGAAGAAGACCGCCATCGGCGCCTACGATCGCAGCCGTCGCGACGGCATCATCGCAATCAACCTGCGCGACGGCGACGAGCTCATCAGCGTCCGCCGGGTGAAGGACGGCGAGAAGGTCATGATGGTCTCGACCGCGGGCAAGGCGATCAAGTGGGATGAGTCCGAGGCCCGGCCGATGGGCCGCGACACCATGGGTGTCAAAGGCATGAACATCAAGGAGGGCGAGTCGGTCCTCGGTATGGAGATCGCGCCCGAGGACGCCGAGCTGTTCGTGGTGACCGAGCGCGGCTACGGCAAGCGCACCCCGGTCACGGAGTACCCGGAGCACCACCGCGGCGGCCAGGGCGTCAAGACGATCGCCGTCACGCCGAAGAAGGGTCTGCTCGCGGGCATGAAGATCGTCGGCCCGAGCCACGAGCTCATGCTCATCTCGGAAGAGGGCGTCGTCATCCGGGTGAAGGCGGGCGACATCTCCAAGCTCGGACGTTCCACCCAGGGCGTGAAGGTGATGAACGTCTCGGAGACCGACCGCGTGACCGCGATCGCCCGGGTGTCGGCCGGCAAGAAGAAGAAGCCGGCGCGCGGCATCGCGGAAGGCCAGGGCACGCTTCTCGACGGCGAGACGGCCGAGGGCGAGACCGACGAGCTCGGGCACGACGCGGCCGAGATGGAGGCCGAGGAGCTGGTCGCCGAGGAGTTCGAGGACGCCGAGGCCGACGAGCTCGGCGCCGAGTAGGACGACCACGGACACCTACGACACATCGAACAGTGCGGGCGGCGGGCTCGATTCAGAGCTCGCCGCTCGTCTTGCTTCGCTCGAGGCGGTGCTGTTCGACCTGGACGGCACGCTGATCGACTCGGTCGGGCTCATCTTGGCCTCCATGCGTCACGCGACCGCCGAGATCCTCGGCCAGGCGCTCCCCGACGAGGTGCTCATGCGCAACGTCGGCGTCCCGCTTCACGTGCAGATGGCCGAGTTCTCGGAGCCGCACGCCGACGAGCTGCTGGTCGCGTACCGCGCCCACAACGCGATCGTCCACGACGAGCTGCTGTGCGACTACCCGGGCACGCTCGAGGCGGTGCGCCGGGTGGCGGCGACCGGCGTGCGGCTCGGCATCGTCACCTCGAAGAGCCGTCCGGTGGCCGAGCGCGGCATCGAGCACTGCGGGCTCGGCGAGCCGTTCGACGTACTCGTCGCCATGGAGGACACGGAGCTCCACAAGCCCGATCCGGCGCCGCTCGTGCTTGCGATGCGGCGTCTCGGTGTGACGCCCGAGCGCTGCGCGTACGTGGGTGACGCGGCGCAGGACATGCTGGCTGCGCGGGCGGCGGGCGTGCTCGCGGTGGCGGCGTTGTGGGGAGTCCATCCCGCCGAGCGCGTGACCGCGCCCGGGGTCGATCTCGCCTACTCGGCGCTTGGTGAATTCGCCGCGGATCTGGAAGTGGCGAAGGGCCGCGGCGCGACCGATAACTAGTAACTCAGTGTTTACTTTATGATCTCGCAGGAATAGGGTCATCACAGGCGGGATGAGGGGCCGCCGATGTGGAAGAATGCAAGGGTGCCAGACGTTGCCTTGAGGGGCGCGCATTCGAGGAGGAACCCGTGTCGAAGAGGGCCAAGATCATCGCCGCAGTCGTTACGCTCCTGGTCGTCGCGGGAGTCGCCGCATTCGTTCTGATCGGATCGCAGGGCAGCGGCCCCGAGGTCGAGACCGCGCAGGTCGAGAAGCGCGAGCTGGCCGTGACCGTGACAGCCTCGGGCAAGATCGAGGCGGGTGTCTCGGCGGACGTGTTCCCACCGACTGCCGGGACGCTCGATGAGATCTTCGTCTCCGACGGTGAGACCGTGACAGCGGGTACCAAGATCGCGCAGATGGACACGGCTCCACTCGAGGCTCAGCTGGCGCAGGCGGAGGCCGGTCTGGCGCAGGCCGAGGCCGGCCTGTCCAACGTCGAGCAGGGTGGCCCGAGTTCCGCGGACATCAACGCGGCCCGCGCGGCCGTCGACGCCGCCTACGAGAGCTACCTGGCGGCCAAGCGCCAGCTCGCGGCGGTGAACCAGCAGGCGCCGAGCTCGGCGCAGATCGCCGCGGCCGAGGCCTCCACCAAGGCGGCGAAGTCAGCCTACGACGCCGCGAAGGCTGCCTACGATGCAGCGGTGCTGGCCTCGCCCAACCCCTCCATCGATCCAACCGTGACCGCGCTGGGCGTTCAGAAGGACCAGGCCTACGCCGGTTACCTGCAAGCCAAGGCTGCCGAGCAGCAGCTCAAGTCTGTGGATCTGACCGCTGCCCGTGCGCAGGCGCAGGCGGGCGTCGACCAAGCCTACGCCGGGTGGCAGCAGTCCAAAGCTACGCTCGCCAAGCTCCAGAGCACCGACACTTCCGCGCAGCGTGAGGCCGCACGCCAGGCGATAGCGAGTGCCGCCGAGGGCGTCGCTCTCGCGCAGGATGCACTCGACCGCGCGACGCTGACCGCGCCGATCGACGGAGTGGTCGTGTTCAACTCGGCGGGCGCCGCGCTGGCTGCCGCCGGTGGCGGCGGGGGCGGTGGCCAGGCCACGGACGGCTCCGCGGTCTCGCCGCAGGCCGCGCCGTTCAGCGTCGTGGATCTCACGGCCGTGAAGTTCACCGCCGAGGTCGACGAGGCTGACATCGAGCGGGTCAAGGTCGGGCAGGCAGCCAAGGTGACCCTCGACGCCTTCCCGGGCGAGGAGATCTCGACCACCGTGCTCCGCATCAACCCCGCCGCCCAGCCGACCGCGACCGGTGGCACTGTGTTCGCTGTCGAGCTTGAGATCTCGGACACCGAACTCGACGTCCTCATCGGCATGAAGGGCGACGCCGAGATCGAGGTCTCGAGCGTCGGAGCGGCGATCACGATCCCGGTCGAGGCCCTCTTCAGCGAGGGTGGCACTGACTACGTGTACGTCGTTGAGAACAACACGCTCAAGAAGACCGAGATCACCGTCGGTGCGACGACCGACACCGAGGTCGAGGTACTCGAGGGCCTCGACGCCGGCCAGGTCGTGGCGCTCTCGGGCTCGACCCAGTACACCGACGGCATGCAGGTGCGGACCAAGCAGTAAGGCTCGGCCAACGATCATGGATTCGATGCAGCCGAACCCGGCGGCCGGCGCTGACGCGCCCTCCGGGCCATGCGGCACGCGCGTCGTCTTGGAAGGGCGCGGCGTCACCAAGTCCTACATCCTCGACGAGATCGAGGTCAAAGCGCTGTGCGGCGTCGACATCCAGGTCTGCGAGGGCGAGATGCTCGCGATCATGGGTCCGTCGGGTTCGGGCAAGTCGACGCTCATGCACATCGTGGGCCTGCTCGACCGGCCGACGCACGGCACCGTCACCATCGACGGCCAGGACGTGAGCCGGATGGAGCCCAACGAGCTCGCTGCCGTTCGCAACAAGCGGATCGGATTCGTCTTCCAGGCGTTCAACCTGCTGTCGCGCACCACCGCTCTGGCCAACGTCGAGCTCCCGCTTGTCTACGCCGGCGTGGCGGGCGCCGAGCGCACCCGCCGAGCACGCGAGGCGCTCGAGCGCGTGGGCCTTGGTGAGCGGCTCGGGCACATGCCTAACCAGCTTTCCGGCGGCCAGCAGCAGCGTGTCGCCATCGCCCGAGCGCTCGTCACCGAGCCCAGCATCGTGCTGGCCGATGAGCCGACCGGCAACCTCGACTCCAAGAGCGGTATCGAGGTCATGGCCTTCTTGCAGGAGCTCAACGAGACCGGCATCACGATCGTGCTCGTCACCCACGACGAGCGCGTCGCCCGCCATGCGACGCGTGCTGTGGAGATCCGCGACGGCGTGATCGTGGCGGACCGGGCGATCGAGGATCGCATCGACGCGGCGGCCGAGCTCGTGGCCCTCGGCGGTGGCGCATGAACCTCGTCGAGTCGCTGAGGATCGCGCTCAAAGCGCTGGGTGCCAACAAGGTGCGTAGCGCGCTGACGATGCTCGGCGTGATCATCGGCGTGGCCGCGGTCATCTTGCTCGTGGCTATCGGCTCTGGCGTCCAGGGCGAGATCACCGGACAGATCGAGGGGCTGGGATCGAACCTGCTCTTCGTGTTCCCTGGCAACTTCTCGGGTGGTCCCGGGGGTGGTGGGGGTGGTGGCGGCCCCGGCGCGACGATACGCAAGCAGTTCTCGCTCGAGGACGCGAATCTGCTGCAGCGTCGGCTTGGGTCCGAGGCCATCGTCGTGCCGGTGGTGCAGGCAGCGGGCACCCTCAAGGCCGGCAACCGCACCGTCCGCTCGACCATCGCCGCAGCGAACGAGAATGGCGACGATGTGTTCAACGCCGACTACCTCGCCGGGCGCCACTACAACAGGACCGAGTACACGACCGCCGCGCGCGTGGTCATGCTGGGCAAGACCCCGGCCGACGAGCTGTTCCCGGGCCAGAACCCGGTCGGGCGGGAAGTGAGCATCAACGGCGAGCGGTTCACGGTGATCGGCCAGCTGGCGGGCCGCGGCGGAACCCTGTCGGGCGACCAGGACAACCAGGTCTACATGCCGACGACCACCGCGCAGCGCCTGCTGTCGACCCGCGACCTCTCTTCGATCATCGTCAAGGCGGTCGACCCCGAGCGGGTCGACCTCATCAAGGCGCAGACCCAGCAGTTCTTCCGTCCGTCGTTCGGCGACGAGTTCACGGTGTTCACACAGGAGCAGACGCTGGGCATCCTGTCGTCGCTGCTGGGCACGCTGACCGTCATGCTCGCCGGTATCGCGGGCATCTCGCTGCTCGTCGGCGGCATCGGGATCATGAACATCATGCTGGTCAGCGTGAGCGAGCGCACGCGCGAGATCGGCATCCGCAAGGCGGTCGGCGCCCGGACCCACGACATCCTGAGCCAGTTCGTGATCGAGGCGGTCGTCCTGTCCGTTGCGGGCGGAGTCGTCGGTATCGTCTTGGGCTGGGCGGGGTCAGCGGCGCTGACGCAGTTCGTACCGACCGAGGTCACGTGGTGGGCGGTGACGCTCGCGTTCTTCTTCAGCGCGGCCGTCGGGATCTTCTTCGGCGTCTATCCTGCGTGGAAGGCCTCGCGGCTCGATCCCATCGAGGCGCTCCGGTACGAGTAGCGCCGCACGCTCAGCCCTGAAAGTCCTCGGGGTCGACGTTCTCCAGGAAGTCCCTGAACGCGGCGAGCTCGGCTTCCTCGTCGACAGCCTCGACGCTCTCGTCGGGTACGGCCGCATCGTCCATGACGTCCTCGGCGACGAAGATCGGAGCGCTCGCGCGCAGTGCAAGCGCGATGGAGTCCGACGGCCGGGCATCGACGATGCGCGTCCGCTCTTCGCCGCGCAAGACGACCGCGGCGAAGAAGGTGCCCTCCTCGACGCGAGTGATCTCGATCCGCTCCACGAGGGTATCGAGTGCGCCGATGACGTTGTAGAGCAGGTCGTGGGTCATCGGCCGCGGGGTCTCGACGCCCTCGATCGCAAGCAAGATGGCCGTGGCCTCGGGGTGCCCGATCCAGATGGGGAGGAGCCGTCCTGTCCCCGGCTCCTCGTCGACCGGCTTGAGGATGATCACCGGCTGGTTGCTGCGGGGATCGAGCGCCAGGCTCGCTATGCGTACGTGCACCATGGCTTCTCGGCCTCCGTGTGTCTGCGGTGGATGGGACGTGCCCATCAGGTAATGTGTACCCGCCCATCATATCCTCGTGATGAGAGGGGGCTTTCAGCGATGAGGTTCAGCGTGAGCACCGGCGCCCGCGAGCAGATGGTCGACGTGACACGGCGTGTCGCCGAGGCCGTGGTCGAGTCGGGGGTTCAGAGCGGGGTAGCGGTCGTCTTCTCGATGCATACGACCGCGGCTGTGACGATCAACGAGAACGCCGACCCCGACGTGGTGACCGACATGGTCGAGGGGTTGGACCGGATCGCTCCGCGCGACGCGGGGTGGCGCCACCGGGAGGGCAACAGCGACGGCCACGTCAAGACCTCGCTCGTGGGTCCGAGCGTGACCGTCCCGGTCGAGGGCGGCCGCCTCGTGCTGGGGACGTGGCAGGGCATCTACCTGTGCGAGTTCGACGGACCGCGCACCCGGACCCTCGACGTCACCGTACTCCCCGGGGTCCGGTAGCGGGTCCCGACGCGTGGGCGAGGTGACCCGGTCCGGCCGCGGTGCGTTTGCCGTTGACCGAACGTGGTGGCTCGGGTATGGTATGCGGGCGTTTGCGCCCCGCGACGGCGCGAGGGCCCGTAGCTCAGTTGGTTAGAGCGCACGGCTGATAACCGTGAGGTCACTGGTTCGAATCCAGTCGGGCCCACCATGCGACACCGAAAGCCGAGCAGGAATCCTGCTCGGCTTTGTCGTTTCCCGAGGGCCCGTCGGGCAGTACCGCCGCGCCCACTGGGGTATCTTTACAGGGTCGCTTTCGAATGCCCGAAGCCGTGAGGGGGCGTGCCGATGTCGGCCGCGGAGGACCTGAACGAACTGCGCCTGCACGTCCGGTTCGACGAGGGCCACGGGCCCGTCATCGTGATGCTTCACGGGATCAACTCCGACGGTGGCGACTGGCGCACCGTGATCGACACCATCGGCCCGGGGTATCGTTTCATCGCCTTCGACCTGCTCGGATTCGGGCAGAGCCCCAAGCCGCTCGACATCGACTACTCGGCCGACGAGCACGCGCTCGTCATCGAGAACACGCTGCGCGACCTGGGCGTCGACGACCAGTTCCTGCTGGTCGGGTACTCGCTGGGCGGCTGCATCGCCTTGCGCTACGCCTCCACCTACCCCGCGCGGCTGCGCCGCCTGTTCCTGCTCGACGCCCCGTTCTACCTGCCGCCCGAGGCACTTGAGCTCAGCAGCACCGGGCTGCGCTACGTCTACGAGATCGCCTCCCGTTGGCTGTGGAACCGGCTCGCGTCGGCAAAGCAGAAGGACAGCGTGCTGTACAAGTTCGCATCCGGCATCGGGAGCAAGGCGCTCGAGGACGCGTTTCACGCCGATGACATCCCGACCCACTGGGAGGTCATGAGCAAGAACCTCGAGAACACGGTCAACAAGGCCACCTGGGTCGACGACCTGCCGAATCTGACGATGCCGGTCGTTCACGCGATCGGTGTGCGGGATGCGATCGTGAAGGTGAGCCAGGCGCCCGCGCTCCAGCGGCTCAAGCCGGACCTGGAGATCCGCCGCATCGGTGGGTTGGCCGCTGACCACATGGTGCTGTGGAACATGCCGGAGCGCGTCGCCGAGGAGATCATGCGAGACGAGGTCCGCATGCTCAACATCGCCTGGCGTGGTGGCTCCGGCACGCCGATGGTCCTCTTGCACGGCCTGCGCAACCAAGGGGCCGCGTGGCGCCCGGTCGCCGAGGTGCTCTCGGCGACGCACGATGTGGCCGTCATCGACCTGCTCGGCTTCGGTGGCTCGCCCGCACCGCTCGGCCTGCACTACACGCTGGCGGACCACGTGGCCGCGGTGATGGGAACGGCCACGGGGCTGTGGGGCGAGGACGCGCGGCTGCGATTCGTCGGAGAGGGGCTCGGCGCCGAGGTCGCGCTAGGGTGCGCGGCGACGGTTCCCGAGCGCTGCATCGACGCGATCGCCTTCTCGCCCACGCTGCTCGAGCCGGGCACGTCGCTGGAGGACCTGGCGACCGACGAGCGCTCTGCGCAAGCGATCGCACTGCGCGAGACGGCGCAGCGGCTGACTGACGCCGAGCGGACGAAGCCCTCACAGGCCGAGCAGGCAGAGGCCCGTCTGGTGGCGATGCTGCGCTCGGTGGACAACGCGGTGCTCGGCACCGACGTCGAGGCGCTTCTCGGCCAGGTGGAGGCTCCGGTGCGGATCGTGGTCCCGCAAGACGACACGCTGACGCCGGCGGGCTATCTTGAGCGGCGGGCGGGGGAGTCCGAGAACTTCGAGTTCGTGTCAGTGCCGGGCGAGAGGGGGCTGCCGTACCAAGACATCGCGGCAGCGGTCTTCGCCATCGTCCCGGGTGACGCCGGGGCGCTCGAGCGGGCGCGGGCCACGAGCCCGGACCCCGACGCCGTGAGCGACGACCCGTGGGCCCGCGCCGCGCGAGGCGTGGAGGGCGCGCTGCTGCGCGCCGGCGTGCTCAACCTGATCGCGGCCGCGATCATCGTCGCGATCCATCCGGTCCCGGGCGTGCTGCTGACGATCGGCTTCGCGATCTGGGTGACCATCGCCTCGGCGAGCGCGATCTTCGGGGCGCTGACCATGAAGGGACAGACGTCGGGCACCCGGTTCACGTTCGTGACGACGGCGCTACCCACGCTGCTGCTCGGCGTGGCCGGATTGGCGCTCGCCGCCTGGCTGTTCGCGGATCCCGTTTCCGGTCGGCGGTTCTTCGGGGTCGCCGTCGCGGTCTACGCGATGGCGCGAGGGGCTGCGGACCTGTTCATGGCGTTGCGCGTCGAAGAGGTCGCCAAGCCGCGCTGGCTGCTTGTGGCCGGCGGGTTGCTCGGCGTTGTGACGGCGCTGGCGATCGTCTTCGGGCCCAACCACGGTCGGGGGATCGTGCGCCTGACGCTTGCGGCGTACCTGGGTCTGAGCGGTGCATCGATGTTCGCTTACGTCCTCGCGAACAGGCGCAGTGCGGGCCGCAGGGTGCGCGAACTGCTCAGTCGAGCCCGGGAGCAGCGCGGATAGGGCGCTGGTCGCGCGTCACATATCCCCGGCGAACGGTTGACGGCGCGGTACGCCACGCATATCGTGTCCGAAGTGCCTTTCGCCAGTGTGCGAGTGGCCTTCCAACGCGAATAGGCGCCCCTGCGATGCCGAGTTGCCGCAGGGGCGCTTATTGCGTTCAGGGCCGGGCCACGGCCGTTCGGCGGCCGCGCGCTTCCCTTGACCCCGCCATGAGCGCATCATCGTGTCCATGAACCGGCCGGACGCTATCGGGCCGAACGACCGCTCACGTGTGTGGGGGACCGTCGACCGCTTCGCGCTGCCGGCGACCCTTGTGTTCTTCTGGGTCGCCTCGGCGCTGACCAGGCGAATCGAGGCACCTCCGCTTGCCGCCGAGGTCATGGCCACCCTCATGTTCGCCCCCATGACGCTGTGGGCCTTCTCACGACGCCGTCCGGGAACGGCGACGTTGAAGGTGCTCGGTTTCGGAACGCTGCCGGTGGTCGTCATGGTCGTCTCTGCGCTCCTCAGCGCCGATCCGCGCGTCTCGGTGATCGGTGGCATGCCGCTGCATCAGGGCGGCCTGCTGTGGGCAGGGCTTCTCGGCTGGTTCGCTGTGGCCGTGATAGGCGCAGCGAAGAGCGACCTTCTCGCATGCGTGAAGGCGCTGAGCCTGCTCGGGACGGCGTCGGCCGTCTGGGCCCTTGGGCAGTGGGCGGGCCTGTTGCCGGCTGCCGAGGCTGAGTTCGGCCGCATGACGGCACAGTTCGACAATCCTATGTCGCTGACCCAGGCGCTGTTGCTGTCGACCGGCTCGACGTTCGGCCTGCTCGCCATGGCGCGAACGTCGCGCTCTCGTGCATTGCTGTCGGCGGGGGCGGTCGCGCAGGTGCTGGTCCTGGCGGCGGCTGACGTCAGGGCGGCGTGGGTGGGGGCTGCGGTCGGGCTCGGGGGCTACCTGGCGACCACGTCTCCCGCGAGTCGGCGGTCCGGCATCGTTCGGCTGGCCGGAGCCGTCTTGCTCGCAGGATTCGGGCTGGCCTATCTGGCAGGGTTCGCAGCAACCGCGGGCCTGCTCGGCCCAGGCGCGTTCGCGACGGTGGATCAGCTCACCACGCAGCGCGCAACCATCTGGAGACAGGCCGCGGCGCGCGTTGCGCAGCACCCCTGGTTCGGAGAGGGCCCCGGCCTGTTCGACACCATCAATGCGTGGAGCGTGCTGCCCGACGGGCGGCTCGATGTGTTCTTCACCTACGACGCCCACGGTCTGCTCGTGGACTGGATCGTCAGCGCGGGCGCGCTCGGCTTCATCGCGATGGGGGTTGCGGTCCTGGTCTACACGCTGCGCATGATGCGACTCCTGAGGGCCAGTGGATGGAATCGCTCCCTGAGACTCGTCGCAGCCGGTGTCGCTGCCGCCTTCGTCGCCATGCAGGCCTCGTGGCCGGACCCCAGCGCGGCGCTGTGCGCAACCGTTGTCGTCGGCGCGATGCTCGCGGTCGAGCTGCGGCTCTCCGGGGAGGATCCGCCGGTGTCACATCGGCTGCGCTGGATCGCGCCCGTCGCCGCAGCTGTGGGGTGCGGGGTGGCCCTGTCGGTGACGTGGGCTACGGTCGAAGCGCAGCAGCGAGCCTCCGCGGTGCTCGCAAGCGGGTCGGTGTCGGAGTTCCTAAGCGTGCTCGAGCGCGACTACCTTGCGACGGGCGACGAGTGGTGGCTGTCGACACAGCTCGCCTACATCAGCAGGCTTCCTCCGGAAGATGTGGAAGGCATCGCGGTCTACGAGTTCACACGGCGGGTCTCGGAGGTCGAGCGCGGCGAACGGCCGTGGTCCGTCGACATCCCCATCCTCACGGCGGAAGCACTGTGGATGGACCGGGACCGCATCCCGCCCGACGACCTGTGGAACATGACCGTCGACCTCGTCGATCAGGGTCGCCAGGTGGAGCCTGACGCGCGCCTGTGGTACTACCTGCTCGCGCGCGCGGCAATCTACGCGGATCGTCCCGAAGCGGAGCAGCACCTCCGGGAGCTGGAGCCCGGAGCGCGCATTCAGGGCATGGACGAGGCCCTGCAGAACCTAGAGGCCGAAGAGCGTTGATGCTTCGCCGCGCCTCAGCCTTGCAGCCGGACCTGCACCACGTCGACGGTCCCGCCTGCGAAGCCGGCTCGGCAGTAGCTCAGGTAGTAGCGCCACATGCGGACGAACCGCTCGTCGAACCCGAGCGCCTTGACGGAGTCGAGTGCCGCCTCGAAGCGCCCGGACCACTCGGAGAGCGTGCGGGCGTAGCTGTCGGCGAAGAAGTGGGGCGCGCCGGCGTCGAGTCCCTGGGTCTCGGCCACCGCTGTGAGCCGTTCGGGCGAGGGCAGCATGCCTCCGGGGAAGATGTAGCGCTGGATGAAGTCCGGATGCGTGCGGTAGTCCTCGAAGCGACGCTCGTCGATGGTGATGACCTGCAAGGCGGCCGCGCCGCCGGGCTTGAGCAGCTCACGCACGCGCCCGAAGAACACCGGCCACCACCGCTCGCCCACGGCCTCGAACATCTCGATGGACGCGATCGCGTCGTAGGTCTCAGGCACGTGCCGGTAGTCCTGCAGCCGGATCTCGATGCGGTCCGACAGCCCGGCCTCGGCCACGGCGGCGGTCGCATAGGCGTGCTGCTCCTCCGAGAGCGTCACCCCGGTCACGCGGCAGCCGGTCGTGGTGGCAGCGTGGATTGCGAACCCACCCCATCCGCACCCGATCTCCAGCAGGTGGTCCTCAGCGCTCAGATCGAGCTCGCCGAGCAGGCGGTCCCACTTGGACACCTGCGCCTCTGTGAGCTCGTCGGAGGATGATGCGTAGAGCGCCGAGGAGTACGCCATGGTCTGGTCGAGCCACAGCGAGTAGAAGTCGTTGCCCAGATCGTAGTGGTAGGCGATGTTTCGCTTGGAGCCGTCGAGGGTGTTGTCCCGCAGCCTGTGCCAGGCGCGCGACACCGGGGTCAACAACGTCGGCGTGGTCGTCGGTTCGGGATCGAGGTTGGCCACTCCGAGGTCGAGGACCGCGTCGAGATCGGGCGTGTCCCAGTCGCCGTCCAGGTAGGCCTCGGCCATCCCCAGCGCGCCTCCCGCGATCGTGCGTCGTGACGCGGCCGGCCGCCGCAGCTCGACTACCGCGCTCGGCCCCGGCGCGTCTCCCTCGAAGACCTGCTCACGGCCGTCTCGGCCGACCAGCGTGAGCGAGCCGGCGCGAAGGCCCCGGTCGAGGACGGTCCCGATGAGATGCTCGGCGATGCTGCGGGTCACGGTTTCTGCTCCCTTTGCGGATCGAGTGATATCTCCTCGGCGGGAGGAGGTGTGTGTGCGAAGAAAGGTACCCGCTTGAAGAACAGCTTCAACGCCTGCCAGTGGATGAGTATCAATGCGCGCGCGGAGATCGGGCCCAGCCGGCGCACGGCCGATCGGATCGCGGCGTCGGTCAGCGGCTCGGCGTCGAGCGCGATCGAGGCGGTCAGCACGAGGTCGCCGAGCACCCCCTCGGCCGTCTCATGGTCGTAGATGGTGGCCGAGAGGTGCTCGCCCGGCTCGCTGAAGTGGAACCGGTAGCGCATGTCCTCGACGCGGATGAAGGGGGAGACGTAGAACGCCTTGGTCGACTCGGGCAACGCGTGCCAGTCGAACGGCTCGCCCCCGTTGTGGAGCAGGTAGTCGTGGTGGTCGCGGAAGGTGTTCTGCACCTCGGCCATGACCGCCAGGGGGGTGTCGTCAACCGAGTAGATGTACCAGAACGACACCGGCCAGAACTTGAAGCCCAGAACCCGCGGGAAGGTGAGCAGCATCACGCGTCCCACCGGCTCGGTGATGCCCGCCCGGCGCACGACGTCTTCGATCCACGGCTTGAGCGGCGAGCCGTCGCGCGCGCCGTGATCGGCGTCGTAGACGCTCATGCGCGCACGCCGGTTGTGGCCGAAGTGCTTGAGCGTCTTGTCGAGCTCATCGAGCTCGTCGAGGTCCACACCCACGTAGTAGATCGGGTAGCGGAAGTGGTTCTCGGCGACCTTGCTTCGCTTGTGGACGACGTGCCCGCTGTAGAGCCGGCTTCTCACGAGAGCGCTTCGCCCGCCTCGCGAAACGCCACGGCAGCCGCCCGGTCTGCGTCGTCGGCGAGCGTGCCGCGCTCGGACTCGCTGCCGAACAGCTTGCGGTCCTGGCCGAGCATCGGCACCGGCGCTCCCGGCTTGGCACGCGTGCGGGTCTCGTCGAGCTCGTCGCCCCACGGCAGCGTGGCGCCGAGCGCCTCGGCGACCCGCACGCCCGAGAGCATGCCGTCCTCGTGGAAGCCGTAGCGCGTCCACGCGCCGGCGAACCAGATGCGATCGACGCCTTGGATGCGCGGCAGACGGCTTTGCGCGGCGACCGCTTCGCTCGAGTACATGGGGTGGTCGAAGACGAGGTGCTTGAGCAAGGTGCCCTCGGCCGGCTCGTGGTCGCGGTTGAGCGTCTCCATGACCGTGGGCACGCCGGCGGGAAGCGACTGCAGCGTGTTGATCTGGTAGGTGAGCATCAGCATCGACTTCGTGATGTCCGAAGTCGATGAGTACCAGTTCCAGCTCGCCCAGGCGCGGCGCGTCGTCGGCATGAACGACTCGTCGGTGTGGATCACGATGTCGTTCTTCCAGTAGTTGAACGGCCCGAGCACGTCGCGCTCGGCCTCGGTCATCGAATCGCCCAGGATCGCGCGGGTCTCGGGCGGATGCGTGGCCATGACGACCTGGTCGTAGGTCTCGGTACGCTTCGCGGTCTCGACGATGACGCCGGTCTCGGTGCGCCGGATAGCCGTCACCGGCTCGCCCAGGTAGGTCGCTCCCGAGAAGCCTTTCGCGGCGAGATCCAGGTAGGTGCGCGCGCCGCCCTTCACCGAAAGCCACATCGGTTTGCCGGTCACGTGCAGCAGGCCGTGGTTGTCGCAGAAGCGCAGGAAGGTGTGCGCGGGGTAGTCGAGCATGTCACCCGGGGGAGTGGACCAGATCGCGTCGCCCATCGGGATGAGATACCAGTCCGAGAAGCTCGCCGAGTAACCCTCGCGCTCGATGAGCTGCCCCAACGTCAGCTCGGCGACCGTGGGGTCGGCGAGCAGCCGGTCGGCGTCGCGGCTGAACCGCAGTACGTCGGAGAGCATCCGCAGGAACTTGGGGTTCGCGAGGTTCTTGCGCTGGGCGAAGACGGTGTCGAGCGAGCTGCCGCTCCACTCTATGTCCTCGTCGCGCACCTGCACGGAGAACGACATGTCAGCGTCGCTGGCCACGACCCCGAGATGCTCGAAGAAGCGCGTGATGTTGGGATACGTGCGCCGGTTGAAGACCATGAACCCGGAGTCCACGGGGAAGGTCGACCCGCCTGCGCTCACGTCGAGCGTGCAGGTGTGGCCGCCCAGGCGCGGCTCCGCCTCGTAGACGTCGACCTCGTGCAGCTGCGAGAGCAGCCATGCGCTCGACGTGCCGCCGATACCCGATCCGATGACTGCGATGCGCACGCGTGGCTCCTGTCCGTGGGCGGCCGCTCGGTAACGGCGGCGATGGAGATAATGGATTCGAGTAGGTATGTTCCCCATCCCCACCGGCTCGGAAGGGTCTCGCGCATGCCCCACATCCTCATCACCGGCGTCTCGACCGGCATCGGCAACGCGTGCGCCCGTCTCTTCGCCGAGAAGGGCTGGCAGGTCACCGGGACCGTGCGCGACACGGCGCGCGTACCCGAAGGCTGGCCGGAAGGGGCCGCGCTCGAGCCGTTCGACCTCGCGGTCCCGGGAAGCGCGACCGCCCTCGCCGAGCGGGTCCTGGCGACCGGCGGGTGCCCGGACGTGCTGCTCAACAACGCCGGGATGCTGCAGTTCGGGCCGCTGGAGGACATAACCGCCGAGCAGCTCGCCCAGCTCTACCAGGTCAACGTCTTCGGCCAAGTCGAGCTGATCCGGGCGCTGATACCCGCCATGCGCGAGCGCGGCAGCGGGCAGATCGTGAACGTCACGTCGCTGGGCGGGCGCATCGTCTTCCCGTTCTTTGCAGGCTATAACTCGACGAAGTGGGCGCTCGAGGGTATCTCGGAAGGGCTTTGGCACGAACTCAAGCCGTTCGGCATCCGCGTGAAGGCCATCGAGCCGGGATTCGTCGAGACGGCCATCTGGGGCAAGGTCCTGCCCGACTCAGACGAGGGACTGCCGGGGCGCGAGGAGTACCGGCCGTACGTGAAATCGATGCGCTCCTTCGAGGCCTCGATCACCGATCGGACCACGCCCGAGGAGTGCGCGCGCGAGATCTTCGACGCTATCGAGGACGATGGGGACCGTTTGCGTTACCCGGTCGCGGCCTACGCGAAGGTCATCGCCGGCGCACGTCGCTGGGCCGGCGACCAGGCCGAGATGCGGTTCTTCCACGAGCGCTGGATGGGCAAGGGAAGCTGAGGGCTCAGCGGTTGGCGCCACCCGAGGAGTCCCGGCTGCCTCCGGCCCCAGCGTCGGTCCCGCCGGTCCCGCCTGTGCCCCCAGAGTCGCCGCTACCCTGACCGCTGCCCCCGGAGCCGCCTGACCCGCCGGCATCCACCGGGGAAGCATCGGAGCCCGAAGACCCGGTTCCTGACCCGCCCGTGCCCGATCCCGACCCTGACCCGCCCGACGCCGCGGTGCCCCCGGAACCCGCACTGCTTCCGGAGCCGACCTTGGTGCCGGACCCGCTCGTGCCCGAGCCTGTGGCCTGGCCGGCGCCGCTTCCTGTGCGAGGCGACCCGTCGGCGGTACGCGATTCGGACCGCGACCGCGCACCGGCGTCCGGAGCGGCCGCCCGAGCCCGTGTGCCGGTCGTTTCCTCGTGGTGAGTCGGCACTCCGGCGCGAACGGTGGCCGTCGACCGTACGGGCGGAGTCTCGGGGACGGAAGCGTTCATCTGCGTCGAGACTCCGACGATGGCCGTGGTCGCAACGGCGCCCGTCGCCAGGGCGACCGCTGCGACTTTGGCAAGTGGCTGATCGAAGTGGGGGAGGACCTGGGTGGCTGTTTCGATCGGCCAGGGGCTCGAGCCGATGGAGTGCACGGCTCGGGCGATGAGCCCCTTCGATCCCACCGCTGCAGGCAGAAGCGGTAGGACCATGTGCATCTGCGAACCCGAATCCGCGCGAGCTTGCTCGCGGCGACAACGCGGACAGGATTCGAGGTGCTCGTCGAGCGCGGCTTGCTCGGGCGCCGATATTCCGGTCCCGGTGCGCCGGTACAGCAGCTCGACGGCGCTTCGGCAGGGGGGCTTGAGGTCACCCACCTGGGCGTATGCCTTGCCGAAAGCGTCGCGCGCGCGTGAAAGCACCACGTAGGTGGTCGGGATGGAGATGTCGAGCGCCGTCGCGATATCGGCGATGGGCTGCTCGTGCACCTCGCGCAGGATGAGTGCGGTGCGGTAGCGGGGCGAGACCCGGCGTAGCGCGAGCAGCACCGCCTCGGCGGTCTCTCGATCCGTCACCTCGGTCTCGATCTCGGCGGGAGCGGCAACATCCGAGAGCTGCTCGCCGTCGGGGGCCACGATGTCGGCCCGGGTCGAACGACGCACCATGTCGACACACACATGCCGCGCGACGCCGAACAGCCAGGCCGTCGGGTTCTCAACAGAATCGGGGTTCGCTGCCAGAAGCCGCGTGAAGACCTCCTGCGTGGCGTCGTTTGCGGCCTCGGGTGAGAGGAGCCGGGCGAGGCAGAAGCCGTAGACACGCTGATGGTACCGGCGGTAGACCTCCGCGAAGGCGACGTCGTCGCCGCGCAGGGCACGCGCAAAGACATCGGCGTCCGGCTTGCGCCGCAACGCGATGCCTTCGAACCCCCGTGCCAGTCCGCTGCTCACGTCACTCCCGTCCCCACATACGAGTATCCCACGATTCTGAGGCGGCGCACGGGGCCGGCCCCCAAGTCACCAGGCCGGCCCCTGCTGCCCCTTGCGGACGATGCCGCTATGCGAGCCGGCAACTCCCGTCACGAAGGCGATCGCGCAGCTGCTCCCTGAGCTGGTCGCCGCCGAGGCGCGAGCCGTCGCGCATGCGGGCACGCTCGCGATAGCGGTACTGCGACGCTGCGACCTGGCACGAGCCGTCGCGCAGCTGATCGCGGGTGCGCAACTGCGTTCCAGCACCCGCCACGCCGCTCATCGCGAACAGCAACGCCAAGCCGGCGGCCGTCACCTTGAGCATGGTCTTCATCGTTCTCAGCCCCTTCGCACTCCCGGTGTTCTTGCACGTACGTGAAGGAGTCGCACGAGGGTGGTTGAACTTACAGTGCGAATCTCGGGAGGTTCTCGGCGGATGCGTGGAAACGGGCGGGGGCTCGGCGCACGAGCCGAGAAGCCCTCACCCGCCGAGCAGCACCACGCGCACCGCATGCTCGCGGCCGTCGTCGACGAGCGGCACCGCCGTGCCGGGCAGCTCGGCCCCGTCGAGTTCGACGCGCGCCACGCCGCCGTTGACCGCGCGCGGGTTCTCGACCGCGATCGAGTAGCGGGTCGCGCCGTGGCGGTATTCGAGTTCGAATCCCGGCCAGCGCTTGGGGATGCACGGGTCCACGACGAGCTCGAGGCTCCCGGGCTCCGCCGAGCCCCCCTCGGCCTCTCGGACCTTGAGCCCCAGCAGCCAGTTCACCGCGACGCGGTAGAACCAGCTCGCCGAGCCGGTGTACCAGGTCCAGCCGCCTCGGCCGGTGTGCGGGGCGACCGCGTAGACGTCGGCAGCCACCACATAGGGTTCGACCTTGTAGCGTTCGGCACTCTCGCGGTCGAGCGCGTGGCTCACGGGGTTGATGAGGTCGAGCAGGGCTGCGGCTTCATCGCCGTCGCCGCGCATGAGGTAGGCGAGCGCGACCCATAGTGCGGCGTGCGTGTACTGCCCGCCGTTCTCGCGAACGCCCGGCACGTAGCCCTTGATGTAGCCGGGGTCGTGCACCATGCGGTCGAACGGCGGCGCCAGCAGCGCGATCAGCCCGTCCTCTCGGCGGACGAGCTTCTCGTCGACGGACTCGAGCGCCTCCTCGGCGCGCTCGGGGTCGCCGAGCCCCGAGATCGTCGCCCACGCCTGAGCGATGGCGTCGATGCGACACTCGTCGGCGTTGCGCGTGCCCAGCGGCGTTCCGTCGTCGAAGTAGGCGCGCCGGTACCACGCGCCGTCCCAGCTCGTCTCCTCGACCGCGCGCGCGAGCTCGGCGGCCCGCGTGCGGTAGCGCTCGGCGCGCTCCGGCTCGCCCATCCGCTCGCACACGGGCGCGAAACGCGTCAGCACGTAGCCGAGGAACCAGGCCATCCACACGCTCTCACCGCGGCCCTCGTGTCCGACGCGATTCATGCCGTCGTTCCAGTCGCCGCCGCCGATCAGCGGCAGCCCGCGCGTGCCGAGTGGTGCGCGCTCGAGCGCGCGCCAGCAGTGCTCGTAGACGGTGGCCGCGGTCTCGCTGATCGCCGGCTGCAGGTAGGCGTCCTCGGACTCGATGGGCAGCTCGGGACCTTCGATGAAGGCGGTCCGCTCGGCGAGCACGCTCGCATCGCCGGTCGCCTCGAGGTACTCGGCGACCACGAGCGGCATCCAGTGCCGGTCGTCCGAGAAGTGTGTGCGCACGCCGCGTCCCGAGAACGGCTGCCACCAGTGCAGCACGTCGCCCTCGGGGAACTGGTGCCGGCTCGCCTCGATGATCTGCTCGCGGACCAGGTCGGGCCGCACGTACAGCAGCGCCATCACGTCTTGCAGCTGGTCGCGGAAGCCGAACGCGCCGCTCGACTGGTACGTGGCCGTGCGGCCCCACAGGCGGCACGCCACGGCCTGATAGAGCACGGGGCCGTTGACGAGCAGGTCGAGCCGCTCGTCCGGGGTCCGTGCCACCACGGTGCCGAGAAGCCCGTCCCAGAACCCGCACGCGCGCGAAAGCGCATCGGCAGCCGCACCTGGTGCGCGGTGGTTCGCGACCAGCTCGCGCGCCTCCTCGAGCGTCGCGGTCTGGCCGAGCAGGAACGTCACGGTCTCCGAGGAGCCCGGAGCGACCTCGACGACCACCTGCAGCGCGCCGCAGTTGTCGTGGAAGCGGCCGGACACCTCGCCCAGGTGCGTGCGGTGCATCGCCGCAGGGTCCGACGTGCCGCGGTTGCGGCCGACGAACTCGCTGCGGCTGGCGGTCCAACTCGCGAGCGGGCGGTCGCACGCCACAAACGCGCAACGCCCGGGGAAGTCCATGTTGTAGTGGTTGTGCGCCGTGAGCATCTCGTTCTCGGCGTCGAACCAGGTGACCACGAGGTGCTGCGCCTTGCTGCGGGAATCGCCGAGCACCCACTCCACCAGGTGCGTCACCGACAGGCGCCGGGTCTCGTCGCCCAGGTTGGTCAGCCGCAGGTGGCAGACGCGCACCGGCTCGTCGGCCGCGACGAACCAGTCGAGCTCGTGGGCGATCCCGTGACTCGTGTGCTCGAAGCGCGTCGAGCCCCGCCCATGCCTGACGACGTAGGGCTCCGATGCGCGGACCGGCAGCGGCGTCGGGCTCCAGAACTCACCAGTCTGTTCGTCTCGGATGTAGAACGCCTCGCCGGAGCCGTCGGTCACCGGATCGTTGTTCCACGTCGTGATGCGGTTCTCGTGGCTGTTGAGCGCCCAGGTGCAGCCGACGCCGGCCTCCGTGACCATGCAGCCGAACTCCCGGTTGGCCATCACGTTGATCCAGGGGGCCGGGGTCGCGTCGTCGCCCTCGAGCACGATCACGTACTCGCGAGTCGCGGGATCGAAGCCGCCGAGGCCGTTGTCGAAGCGCAGTTCGGGGCGCGTGAACTCCGCCGTCGGCAGCGCCTTCGGCTCGCGGGCGGCCGTGAACGCGGGCGGGTGCCCGGGCATCTTGGCGCGGCGGTTGAGCTGCAGCTCGAGCGAGCCCGAGTCGCCGTCCAAGACGGCACGGGCGACCGACTCGAGCAGCGTGATCACGTCGGGGTGCATCTGGTCGCTGCGGCGCAGGAACACGCCGCCGGGCTTGTCGAGCAGCTGCAACGCGTGGCCGGTGCGCACCAGCAGCCGCAGCCGGTCGTCGAGCTCGTCGGAGTAGCCGGTGGGCCGCGTGTTGAGGATCACCAGGTCGCCGACGAGCCCCTTGTGCCGCCAGTACTGGTGGGCCAGAAGCGCCTGGCGCACCAGCGGCGCATGGTCGAGCTCCTCGACCCTCACGAGCAGGATCGGCCAGTCGCCCGACACGCCGATGGACCACAGGCCGCTCACGGGCAGGCCGTTCTCGGCGGGGGTCTTGAGCTTGAGCGGGGAGTACGGGTTGGTCAGCAGCAGGCGGCTGGCGAGCCGCTCCAACGTGACCGCCTCGGCGGGCGTGATGCCGAGATCGCGCAGTTCGAGTTGCGCCGAGGTCCACGCTAGGTCGATGGCGCGCTGCGCACTGCGCACGTCGTGGTACTTCTCGGTGAGCCGGATCGCTTCTTCGCGGGAGCGGGCGACGCCGGTGGCGAACGCGAGCCGCACGGTCTCGCCCGGGCCCACCTCGACGCTGCGACGCATCGCGCAGCACGGGTCGAGCACCGCGCCCTGCGAGCCGCCGAGCTCGCCGCCGGCCTCGACCTTCGCCGGCCGGTCCACGCCACGCAGCCTGCCGAGAAACGCCGCTCGGTCGGTCTCGTAACTCCAAGAGCACGGCATCGCCTCGCACGCGACGAGATGCAGGCCCCATATGCGCTTCTCGGTCGAACTGCGCGGGCGGCGCGTGAACAGGACCGCGTTGTTCTCGGGCACGGCCTCGGTCTCGACGAACAGGTTCGAGAACGACTTGTGCGCCTGGTCAGCAGCCTGGGGCACGAGCGCGATCTCGAAGTAGGAGGTCACCTCGAGCCGGCGCGCACGCATCCCTCGGTTGGAAAGCGAGATGCGACGCACCTCCACGTCGTCTTCCGGCGAGACCACGACCTCGATCTCGGTGGCGAGCTCGCCGTCGACGCGGAAGAAGATCGCCTTGTCGGGCGCGAAGGTGACCCGGTATTCGTCGGGCTCGATGGGCCACGGGTTGTGCGGCGCCGAGAAGACCTCGCCGGAGTCGACGTCGCGCAGGAAGAAGAAGGTGCCCCACACGTCGCGGGTCACGTCCTCGCGGTAGCGCGTCACGCTCGTGCCCTGCCAGCGCGAGTAGCCCCCGCCGCCGTTGGTCACCATGACGGAGTAGCTGCCGTTGGACAGGAAGTGCGTGGAGGGCACGGGTGTCTCTGCGGTGGGGTAGGTCCGGGCGACGACGGGCGGAAGCTCGCGGACGCTGCGGACCTCGGCGACCTCCTCGACGTGCGGGCTCACGAGCTGGACATGCCGGGGCACGCGCTCCTGCAGCAGTAGCTCGGCGCTCGCGACCATGGGGTCGGCGTGGAAGCGCTCGACCATCGACTCGGCGGCCAAAGCGTTGACCAGCGCGAGAAACGCCATGCCCTGGTGGTGCGCGAAGTAGCTGCGCACGACCGCGCGCGTATGGCCCGCGGGCACGCGGCCCGGCGTGTAGTCGAGTGACTCGTAGTAGCCGTAGCGCCCCTCGGCGCCCTCCACCGTGAACTTGTCGAGGTTCGACAGCACGGCCTGAGCGTCGACCGGCAGCGCGAGGATCGAGGCGTAGGGCGCGACGACCACGTCGTCGGACAGGCCGCGCTTGAGGCCCAGCCCCGGCACGCCGAACGCCTGGTACTGGTAGACGAGGTTGGCGTCCTTGGCGTTGAACGCCGACTCCGAGACGCCCCACGGCACGCCGCGCTCGGCACCGTAGCCCATCTGGCGCGCCACGACCGTCGAGTACGTCTCGGACAGCAGTGTGCCGGGCCAGTCGCGCATGACGAGCAGCGGCATCAGGTACTCGAACATGCTCGCGCTCCAGCTCACGAGCGCGCGCCCGTCGCGGGTCTTGGTCAGCGAGCGGCCGAGCCGGAACCAGTGCTCCTGGGGCACGTCGCCCTTGGCGACCGCGAGGAAGCTCGCCAGCCGGCACTCGGAGGCGATGAGGTCGTAGTAGCTCGCGTCGAGCCGGCCCTCGGACAGGTTGTAGCCGATCGAGAACAGCCCGCGGTTGTCGTCGTAGAGCATCGTGAAGTCGGTGTGCTCCCACATCTCGCGCGCGATGTCGGCGCACAGACGGACGCGCGCCAGCAGCTCGACGCACGCGGGCCGGCCCTCGCGGATCCCCGCGGCGACCGAGGCGGCCCACTGCGACTCCTCGCCGCGGCCGTCCGCCAGCGCGTCGAGTTCCGCGAGCGCCTCGGCCAGGCCCTCGGCCAGCCCCACGAGGCTCGGCACGAAGTCCAGGAGCGGACGAAGCGCCTCCCGCTCGCGCACCGAGTGCGGCGCCTCGCCGAGAAGCCCGGCCCACGGCGCCAGCTCGGCCAGCAGCTCCGAGGGCCCGCGCAGTGCCCGCGCCGCGTCGGCGACCGACGCGTGCAGCGCCGGCAGGCCGCCGATCGGCACGACGACCCCCGAGCCGGCGCGGTCGGTGATCGCGCCGCTCTCGGGACCGGCGTCGGCCGGATCCGTGATGCCGTCGAGCAGATCGACCGCCTCGTCGGCCATCACGCAGAGGCGCTCGAGCAGCGCCGCCCACTCGCCGAGGTCGTCGGGCGGCTCGGACAGCGCGAGCGAGCGCTCGATGGACTCGAGAGCGTCGTGCAGCGCGCGCACCCGCTCGACCGGCCCGATGTGCTCCGAGCACCCCACGAGGTCCTCGATGGCGAGGCGCACCGCATCGGCAGCGCCGTCGATGAGCTGCGGGCCCAAGACGGGGGCCTCCGAGGCCTCGAGCAGGCCGATCCGCAGCACGAGCAGGTGGCCGGCGAGGTTGCCGGAGTCGACGGTCGAGACGTACGCCGGACGCAGCGGCTCGAGGGTGCGCACGTCGTACCAGTTGTAGAAGTGGCCGTGGTAGCGCTCGAGTCCGGCCATCGAGTGCAGCGTCTCGGAGATGCGGTCGTTCATCCCGGCGATCGTGAGGTAGCCGAGGTCGTAGGCGCCGAGGTTGCCGAGCAGCTGCAGCCCGATGTTGGTGGGCGAGGTGCGCCACGCGACCTCCCCGCCGGGGTCCTCCTGGAAGTTGTCGGGCGCGAGGTAGTGGCCTTCCGGGGTCACGAAGGCGTCGAAGAAGCGCCAGGTCTTGCGCGACAGCCGACGCAACGCGAGACGCTGGCCGTTGGCGAGCTCGACCGGCTCGCGGCCGGGCAGGGGGACCGAGACGAAGTGTGCGGCGAGCGGGCCGGCCAGCCACACCGCGGCGATCACGGCGGCCACCAGTGCCCGCGCCCACGACCCGTCCCCGAAGGCGAGCTCGGTGCCGCCTGCGGTCAGCCGCGGCAGCCACACGCCCGCCGCGAGCAGCGCGACGGCTGCGACGGCCGCGGGCCCCATCGCCCGCCAGAACGCGTTGCGCGTGGTGCCTGCGCGCTTCTCGGCGTCGGCGGCGGTCTCCCACTCCAGCAGCTTGCGGCCGGTCACGAAGCGGCGCCACACCGCCCTGCCGGCGGCGTCGAGCATCAGCCACGCCTGGTGCGGCAGCGTCGCGAGCGACAGGGCCGCGCGCTGCGTGTCGAGCCGGAAGTCACGCGCGATCGACGGCGCGATCGAGACGAACGAGACCGACCGCGGCCTGAACAGCAGCGAGTCGGCGAGCGAGAAGTAGACGGGGAACAGCACGAGCAGCGCGACGAGCAGCGGCCACTCGGGGGCCGTGTCGGGAAGCGCGAGCCAGCCCAGCGTGAGCAGCAGCACGATCGACGGCGCGGCCATCGAGCGGCGCAGGTTGTCGAAGATCTTGTAGCGCTGCAGCCCGGAGAGGGGGTTGGGTGTCATGCGGCCCGTGGCGTCCGGGATGCGGCCGAACAGGTAGGGCAACGTCTGCCAGTCGCCGCGGACCCAGCGGTGCAGGCGCGACGCCGCAGCCAGGTAGTTCGCGGGGTAGTCGTCGAGCACCTCGATGTCGCTCGCGAGCGCGGTGCGCAGGAACGAGCCCTCGATCAGGTCGTGCGACAGCAGTGCGTTCTCCGGGAACCGGCCGTCCAGGATCGCCCGGAACACGTCGACCTCGAAGATGCCCTTGCCGGTGAAGGAGCCCTCGCAAAAGACGTCCTGGTAGGTGTCGGAGACCGCTTGGGCGTACGGGTCGATGCCGGTGGGGCCCGAGTACAGGCCCGCGAACCGCGACCGGCGTGACCCGGTCAGCGTCATGCCGACCCGGGGCTGCATGAGGCCGTAGCCGCTCTTGACCCGGGCGTCGCCGGGCTCGATGCGCGCACGGTTGAGCGGGTGCGCGATCGTCGAGACCAGCTTGCGCGCACCGTCGCGCGGCAGCACCGTGTCGGCGTCCAGTGTGATGATGAAGGTGGCGCTGCGGCGCATCGCCGAGTCGCCCAGCCGGGTGGTGAACGACGTCCCCGGCTCGCCCCGCAGCTCGGCCGCCAACTCCACGAGCGCTCCGCGCTTGCGCTCCCATCCCATCCAGGTGCCTTCGGTCTCGTTGAAGCGGCGTTCCCGGACCAGCAGGTGGAAGGGGCGGATGCCGTGCTCGACCTCGTAGCGGTCGTTGAGCTCGGTGATGCCCTGCGCCGCCGCCTCGATGATCCGCTCGTCCCCGTCGGCATGCTTGTCCGAGGCGCCCTTCAGATCGCCGAGCAACCCGAACGCGAGGTTCTCGTCCCTGTTCGCCAGGTACGTGATCTCGAGGTTCTCGATGACCGAGCGCGTCGCGCCGACCGACGACAGCAGCGCCGGTACCACCACGAACGTGCGGTGGGCCTCGGCCAACGGTTGGCGGTGATCGAGCTTGGGGAGCACGCGCGGCGGGAAGACCGCCGACGACATCCGGTTCACGAACGCGACCGCCACCTCGGTCGCCGGGATCAGCGCGAGCAGGCAGAGCAGCGCGGTGCGCGTCGGGCCCGCTCCGCGGTAGGTCGCGTACGCCGCGAGCCCGGCGACCTGCACGGCGAGCAGCGCCGCGCCCGTTCCCCAGTAGTAGAAGCCCTTGTTGCGCAGCGGACCGCGGTAGATGCGTTCCCGCAGCCGCGGCCGGTAGCCGACGCGACGCTCCAGCTCGTAGCGACCTCCGCCGATGAGCCAGTGCCCCACATGGCCGCGCACGGCGTCGGTCGGGTCGGTCGCGAGCGACTCCCGGCACAAGGCGAGGGCCTCGCCCGTGACGCCGAGCTCGGACTTCTCACAGTGCTTGGCCATGAGCTCGAGCGCGTGGCGGTAGCGGTCGCGGCTCTCGAAGTCCATGACCGCGTAGGTGCCGGACGGATCGCGGCGCAGCTCGTGCTCGACCAGCGAGACCGCCTCGAAGAACTCCCGCCACTCGTACGCATCCAGGAAGCGGATGCTGGTGATCGCGTTCGCGATGGAGATCTGGTCGGCTGCTTGGAGGTGCTGGTGCTCGGCTGCCTCGGCTTCAAGTCGGATGCCGCGCGACACGAGGCGCTGCTCGAGCCAGCGGTTGACCGGCTCGGCGCCCGCCTCGAGGTCCGCGAGGCGCTGGGCGAGCCGCACGTAGAAGGGCGCCTCGGCCGTCTGCGTCGCGGCGTCGAGTTCGCTGACGACGTCAGCGAGCGGCTGGGGGTCGTCGTCTTGCGCGGCGAGGACCAGGCGCTCGGCCCACGAGTCAGCTTCGCGCTCGGCCCGCATCGAGGCCACCACCGCGCCCGAGAGCCGGTTGAGGTTCTCGACGAGCGCGATGCGCAGCATGATCGGCGTGGCCCACACCTCGCCGATGGTGAGCGCACTCACGTCCTGGTAGCCGGTGATGAACGAGTGCAACACGGCGGCATCGAGACGCGAGTCCGTGTGGGAGACCAGCGACAGCAGCGCTTCGTAGATGCGCGGGAACCCGGCGAGCCTTCCCGCCGTGACGCGCGGGAGTTCGATGCCGTAGTGCGGCGGCAGGTCCTCGCGGACCAGCAGGACCTGCTCCTCGACGAGGTAGTAGTTGTCGAGCAGCCACTCGCCGGCCGGGCTTGGCGGTGCACCCGCCCGTGCGGCGCGCGCCAGTTCGCGGTTGTCGGCCTCGAGCGCGGCCGCTGCGTTCTCGTTGAGTGCGATCAGCGGGGTGGTCTTGATGCGGGTGTCGGTGACCCAGCGCTGGGTGGCGGCGATGCCCCGGGCCTCGTCGGCGAGCCTCTCGGCGGAGAGCAACTCGTCGCGCAAGGGCGCCTCGCGTCGGCCGCGGGGCGGCATCTGGTCGATCGGGGGCATCCGGATCCTCTCGGGCTGGGTCGACGACGTGCGCGCACGCGTGTAGGTTTTGTCTATTCCCGACGAGCGGAGCCGCAGGCGGCACGCTCGGCACGGTTCTTGCGCGTGCATACCCCGTGGGGTATACTGCGTCGGCATACGTCCCGACTGAGGAGTGAGTCGAATGGCCCAGAAGCAGGCCGAGAAGAAGAAGAGCAGCCCGACCACGGTCATACTCATCGTGGTCGGAGTGATCGCAGCCGTGATCGTTGGATGGAACCTGATGAAGCCCGCGGGCGGCGGAACGGCCGGTGTGCGCAACGTGGACACCGCCGGAGCGCAGCAGGCCATCGCGGCCGGTGCCCGCATCATCGACGTCCGCACGGCCGGCGAGTACGAGATGGGTCATATCCCGGGCGCCGAGAACGTGCCGGTCGACCAGATCGCGACCGCCGCCGAAGCCTGGGACCGCAACGCCGACTACGTCGTCTACTGCGCGGTCGGCTCCCGCTCCACCGGCGCGGTCCAGACGATGCAGTCGATGGGCTTCAAGAACATCGCCCACCTCAACGCCGGCATCCAGAGCTGGACCGGAGGCGACCTGCAGACCGGAAGCGAGCAGGGCAAGGCCGAGACCAAGATCGAGACCGCCGGAAAGCCGGTGCTCGTTGAGTTCTACACCGACACATGACCGAGCTGCGTGAAGATGAAGCCCGTGGTCGACGGGCTCGAGAAGTCGTACGGTGAAAAGGTCGAGTTCCGCAGGCTCAACGTCGAGAAGGACCAGGCTGCGGTCGAGCTGGCGAACTCGATGGGGATCCAGTACGTGCCTACGTTCCTCTACGTCAACACTGACGGCACCGTTGCCGGGCAGGTCGTGGGCGAGCAGGCCGAGGAGCAGATGAAGCAGGCGCTCGACAAGCTGCAGTAGCACGGACGCGCTCATCGGCTGAGAAAGTCGTTCATCGCGATATCGCCACCGAGCGGCCCCCATGCGGGGCCGCTCGTCGTATTCACCCGTCTCGTGTGCCCGATGCGCCCCGAGCCGCGGGTATATCGGTGTCAGGTCTCAACGACCGGGACGGCAGACAAGGTCTCCACGGCAGCGGACTCGGATTGGTCGTAAGAAGGAGAACGGTTCCTCAGGTACGTCAGACTGGTTCGAAAGGTTCGTCCGTGTCCTGCGTATCGGGGCACGAAGTGCACGGAAAGGATCGAGCCGCACGTGGGACCGGGCCAAGCTGCGCTGGCTTGACGAGGATGCGGCCGCAAGAGAAGCGGTCGGCCAAGAGTCCTCGAGGATAGCCCTTTGGAGGGGTCCCAGGAGCAGACGCGAAGGCCGTCCCGGTCAACGTCAATCAGCGGCGCCGAGGCAAGAAGGACCCATAGCACTGCGCTTCGGCGGCGAACGGAAAGAGGCGGACCCGAAGGTCCGCCTCTCTCATGTGAACACGCGGCCGTGGTCGGGGGACGCCGCGTCTACACCGCTTCAGGCCCGCTCTCTCCGGTTCGGATGCGGATCGCTTCCTCCACCGGGGTCACGAAGATCTTGCCGTCTCCGATCCTGTCGGTGCGGGCGGCCATGACGATGGCGTCGAGACAGTCCTGGACCTCGTGGTCGTGGACGACCGCCACCACCGAGATCTTCGGCAGCAGGTCGATGACGTACTCCTCACCGCGCCACTGCTGGGTGATGCCCTTCTGGATGCCGTGGCCCTTGACCTCGTAGACGGTCAGGCCGTTGTGGCCGAGGCCGACGAGGGCCTCCTTGACCGAGTCCATGCGCTCCGGGCGCACGATCGCCTCGATGCGCTTCATCTATGCCTCACCTCCCACAGGCTTCGGGTGTGCGACACCGACAGGTACCTCGCCGAGCGAACCCTCGCCAAGCGGGCCGGAACCCACGAGGTCGGGGTAGGCCAGCACGCCCATCTCGGTCGGGTCGAGGCCGGCGAGCTCGTCAGCCTCGCTCGAGCGCAGGGCACCGAACGCTGCCTGCACCTTGAAGAACGCGTAGTGCATGCCGAACGACCACACGACGACGGTGACGACCGCGACCAGCTGCGCGACGAGCTGGCCGGCGTTGCCGTAGAACAGGCCGGTCACCGCGCCCTCGACGCCGTTCCAGCCGGCGCCGTACGAGCCGTCGGCGAACAGGCCGAGCGCGATCATGCCCCACGCGCCATTGACGCCGTGGACCGAGACCGCACCGACCGGGTCGTCGACCTTCATGACGCGTTCGACGAAGACGACCGAACCGACGACCAGCAGGCCGCCGATGAAGCCGATGATGATCGAGGCCCACGGGGTGACGAACGCGCACGGCGCGGTGATGGCGACCAGTCCGGCGAGCATGCCGTTGACGGCCATCGACGGATCAGGCTTGCCCCACATCTTCCAGACCAGGAACATCGCCGAGAGGCAGCCGGCCGAGCCGGCGAGCATCGTGTTCGCGATGATGACGGGGAAGCGCAGGTCGGTGGCGGCCAGTGTGCTCATGCCGTTGAAGCCGAACCAACCGAACACGAGGATGATCGTGCCCAGGATCGCCATCGGGATGTTGTGGCCGGGGATCGCGACCGGGGTCCCGTCGGCCTTGAACTTGCCGAGGCGCGGACCGATCACCATGGCGCCCGCGAGCGCTGCGAAACCACCGACGGCGTGAACCACGGACGAGCCGGCGAAGTCCACCGCGCCGTTACCGAAGCCGAAGTTGGCACCCAGCGTGGCGAGCCAGCCGCCGCCCCACATCCACATACCGAACAGCGGGTACACGAGCGCGCCCATGAACACGCCGAAGGGCAGGAACGCCGAGAACTTCCAGCGCTCGGCCATGCCGCCCGTGACGATGGTGGCGGCGGTGTCCATGAACACCATCTGGAAGAGGAAGAACACCATGACCGCTGGGTCGTAGGTACCGTCACCCAGCGAGCCGAGGAAGAAGCCCTTGGTGCCAGCCAGTGCGTTGGCGCCCAGCTTCACGGCGTCGCCGGTGAGGATCGCCTCCGCTCCCGGTGCCCAGTAGAACGCGCCGAGCGAGCCGAACTGCAACGCGAAGCCCACCGCCCAGTAGGCGAGCGCTCCAACGGCGAAGATCACGAAGTTGGTCATCGCGACGTGGGCGGCGTGCTTCGCCCGGCAGAAGCCGGTCTCGACCAGCATGAATCCGGCCTGCATGAAGAAGATCAGGCAGACGCCGACGGTCAAGAAGAAGATGTTCATCGAGACCTTGAGGGTACCGGCGTCGGCACCGATCTCCTCGAGAGTCGGTGCACCGGCCGTCTCGGCCGTCACCGCGTTGATGCCGCCGTAGTTGCTGCCGGTCGGGTCCGCAGCCGCGAACGCCGCCATCACGAAGAAGGCGACGAGTGCGAAGACAACGGTCCTCACGGCGGCACGGCGGAAGATGTCGGGCATACGCCCCTGGATAGCGCTCGGGTCGAACATGCGGTTGATGATCGATCGCATCGGCGCATCCACCTCCTGTCGTGTCGGGCCCGGACTGGTGGTCCGGGCCGTTTCCGGGAAACGAACTCGCCGCACTCCGTTGGACGGCGCGCACGGGGTGGCCGACCCCGAGAAGGGACGCTTCGCGACCCTCGGCAACGACGCTACGGGTCGCGTGTTTCGACGCGATTTCGACCCCGCCAAACCTGCGTGAAGTCTGCGTGAACGGATTCGGGCCTCACCGCGTCGGCGCACGGTGATATACTCTCGGCTCGCACGGGGACGTAGCTCAGCTGGGAGAGCATCGGCTTTGCAAGCCGAGGGTCGAGGGTTCGAGCCCCTTCGTCTCCACCAACGCGCATAACGGAAGGGCGGTTCGGGCACTGAGCCCGGGCCGCCCTTCCGAGTCTTGCGGGTCGGCCGAAGAGTCTCGGACCGCTCGACTCAGACGCGCGGTCGCGGTCCGCGCGCGGCCTGTCGTGGCTCAACGGGAACAATCCTGACAGCAACGTCTTCGGTTTATCGCGCACGCTGTGCGCCGGAAGCGATGGAGAAGGTGGCCACGATGTACGACGACGACATCCCGCGTGAGCCGGACACCTCCGGTGAGCCGATCGAGCGCGACCATGGGGTCTTCATCGAGAGCCGCAAGCACGAGGACCGGCCCGATGACGAAGGCCGGGACTTCGACGGCGGCCAGGACCGCGATCCGGAGCTGTGGGGCGCGCAGCGCCCGCTGCTCGAAGAAGACGAGGACGACGGCCTGAAGCTGGCGGGTTTCTCGGAGGACGCGATCCCGGCGATCTTGGACGCGATGGGTGACGACGCGGCTGAGCCTTTGCACGACGCGCCCAACGGGACCAGCGCGACCGGCAGCCCCTTCGAGCCCGATCACGGCGGATTTCCCGAGCGCGACTGAGCGTGGCCGGGTCGCAGCGCTAGCGTACGCGCGGGCGCGGGCGTACTCTGCACTCTCGTAGGCAGCCGCGAGGGGCGGCTCTTTCGAGGGAGACACATGGCGCGCATGCTCAAGAGCGTCCTGCTCGGCCGGGCGATGCACAATCAAGACGTCGCCCACCAGCGGCTCAGCAACCCGATCGCGTTGGCGGTCTTCTCGAGCGATGCGCTCTCATCGACCGCGTACGCGACCGGCGAGATCCTGCTCGTGCTGGCGGTGGCGGGTGCGGCCGCGCTCAAGCTGACCGTGCCGATCGCCGTCGCCGTGTGCATCCTGCTGGTCATCGTCGTGATGAGCTACCGGCAGACCATCAAGGCCTATCCGCTCGGCGGCGGTTCGTACCGGGTGGCGAGTGACAACCTGGGCACGACGGCCGGACTGGTCGCGGGGGCCTCCCTGCTGGTCGACTATGTCCTCACCGTCGCGGTGTCCGTCTCAGCCGGCGTGGCGGCGATCACCTCGGCCGCACCCGAGCTGCTCGCCTGGCGCGTTCCGATCGCACTCGGCTTCGTCGCCCTGCTCGCCGTCGCCAACCTGCGCGGCGTCAAGGAGTCAGGGGCCCTGTTCGCGGTGCCGACCTACGGGTTCGTCAGCATCATCGCGGTCACCGTCACGATCGGACTGTTCCGGCTCATCACGCAAGGCGCTGAGTCCATCGCGATCCCGCACACCGAGGTAGTCGAGGCCACGGCACCGCTGACGGCGTTCCTCATCGCCAAGGCGTTCGCGTCCGGATGTGCCGCCATGACCGGCGTTGAGGCCATCGCCGACGGCGTGGCGGTCTTCCGCGAGCCGACCGCCAAGAACGCGCGGCTCACGATCACGTGGATGGCGGGCATCCTCGTGTTCCTGTTCCTCGGGCTCTCTGTCCTGGCCGTCGCGGCTGGCGTCCAGCCCACCCACGAGACGGTGATCAGCCAGCTCTCGCGCCAGCTCTACGGCACGGGTTGGCAGTACTTCCTGGTCACCGCGTTCACGACCGCGATCCTCATCATCGCCGCGAACACCGCGTACGCCGACTTCCCTCGGCTGGCGTCGTTCCTGGCCGCCGACGACTTCCTGCCGCACCAGATGCGCGACCTGGGCCACCGGGCCGTCTTCAGCAACGGCATCATCCTGCTGACCGCCGCTGCCGCGGGGCTCATCGTGATCTTCGGCGGCGAGACGAGCCGCCTGATTCCGCTGTACGCGCTCGGCGTGTTCACGTCGTTCACGCTCTCCCAGGCGGGCATGGTCATGCACCACCGCAAGGAGCGCGAGCCGCGTTGGCAGACATCAGCCGTCATCAACGGGTTCGGCGCGTGCGTCACGGCCGTCGTGCTGGTGGTCGTGACGGTCTCGAAGTTCGTCGACGGAGCGTGGATCGTCGTGCTGCTCATCCCGACGATCATCGCGTACTTCCTGTGGGTGCGTCGGCAGTACGACCGCGTGCGCGCCGAGCTCAAGATCCGGCCCGAGGAGCTCACCGACCTCAACTGGCAGTCGTACAACCGCATGCACAACCACGTCATCGTGCTCGTCAAGGAGATCGACCGGCGGCTCATCCGCGCGATCCAGTACGCCAAGGGCATCCGTGCCGACCGCGTCGAGGCGCTCTACGTCGACATCGCGGGTGATGCGGACCGGATGCGTGCCGAGTGGGCAGCGGCCGACTTCGGCGTGAAGCTCACGGTCGTCGAGTCACCGTTCAGAGAGATCGTCGGTCCGATCATGGAGTACGTGCGCGGCATCCCGCGTCCCACCCGGGACCACGTCGTCACCGTGATCATGCCTGAGTACGCCGCCGAGAACATCGCGGACACGCTGCTGCACGACCAGACGTCGCTCTTCCTCAAGACCTCACTGTTCGGCCAGCCCGGCGTGATCGTCACCGACGTGCCGCTGCGCATCGGCGACCTCGGCGAGCCGACGGCCGCGGAGACCCCGGCGCCGAGCGCCGCGGCGGAGTAGCGGGTCGCGTCAGCCGTGCTCGGGTGCGGCTGCGGTCTGCTCGGGCTCGATGCCGAACGCCTTGCGGATTGCGCTCTCCTCGAGCGACCCCTCGACGAGCAGCAGCATCTGGTCGCCTGCGACGAGCACGGTGTTGCCGCGTGCGGCCTGCACGTAGCCGTCCTTGGCGAGGATGGCCATGACCGTGACGTTGGGCGGCAGCGGGACCTCGAGCAGCTTGTGCCCGACTGTTTTCGCGTCCTCCGGCAAGGTGAGTTCCTCGACCGAGACGCCGTCGGCCTGCAGCTTGAGCAGCGTCGTGAGGTCTCCCAGGCCGATCTGCTTCTCGATGAGGCCCTGGAGCACGGCGGTCGACGAGATCGCGACGTCCACACCCCACTGCTTGTCGTAGAGCCACTCGTTTTGGGGGTGGTTCACCCGTGCGAAGACCGACCCGACCCGGTAGTGCTTCGCGAGCATCGCGACGACCAGGTTGTCCTCGTCGTCTCCCGTGACCGCGACGAGCAGGTCCGTGCCCTCGATGCCGGCGGTCTCGAGCACCTCGAGCTCGCAGGCGTCACCCTCGAGCGCCTCGGCTTGCGGCACCATCGCGCGCACGTGCTCGATGCGGTCGCCGCGCTGGTCGATCACGGTGACCTCGTGCTCGGCGACGAGCTGCTCGGCGAGGAACGCACCCGTCTTGCCGGCACCGACGATGACGATCCGCATCGTCACTCACCCGCCTTCAGTCCGAAGATGCCGCGCAGCTCGTCGAGCCCGTCGCGGCGCGTGGTCACGTAGAGCCGGTCGGCGGCCTCGATCACCAGCTCCGGCGTGGGCATGACCGCCTTGCCGTCGCGCACCAGCACGCCGACCCGGAAGTCGCCCGGCCGGTCGAAGTCGCCGACCGGCATGCCGGCCTGCGCCTCCGTGGCGAGCACCTGGATGGTGATCACCTCTCCGCCGCCGAAGATGCGCTCCGTGTGCACCGTGGGCTCGAGGATCATGGTGAGCAGCTTGCGGCCGGCCCAGCGCACGCTCGAGATCGTGGGGATACCGAACTTCTCGTAGACGCTCGCTCGCCGAGGGTCGAAGATGCGCGCCACGACGGTCTCGACGCCGAAACGCTCGCGTGCCACGCGCGCCGACACGATGTTGGAGTTGTCGCCGGCGGTGACCGCGGCGAACGCGTCGGCGCGCTCGATGCCGGCCTTGACCAGCGTCTCGCGGTCGAAGACCTCGCCGACGAGCTTGCGCCCGGCGATCTCCTCGCCGTACTCCGCGAACACGCGCGGGTCGCGGTCGATCACCGCGACGGTGTGTCCCTCGGACTCGAGCATGTGCGCGAGGTGGCGGCCCACCCGCCCGAACCCGCCGATGACGACGTGCATGTGTGTCGGCTCCTCCCTCAGGGGCATGCGCCGCACCCCGCTCATGCGGGGCGCGACGTGCAGACCATGCTAGTACCGCGCACCCATCCGCGCCAGACGCCACGGCCCCGGCGAACGCGCCAAGGGTACGATGCACTCATCGGAGTCGACCGGCTGGAAGGGACACCCTTGCGGATCCACACGATCATGCACGTGCCGTTCGAGGGCGCGGGCGAGATGTCTGCCTGGGCCGAGGCGCGTGGCCACGCCATGAGTGAGGGCTTGGCGCTGCTCGAGACCTTCCCGCCAGTCGGCGAGGTGGACCTCCTACTCGTGATGGGCGGGCCGATGGCGGCCGACGACGAGGCCCACCACCCGTGGCTTGCCGCCGAGAAGCGCTATATCGCCGACGCGATCGAGGATGGCGCGCTCGTGCTGGGCGTGTGCCTGGGCGCGCAGATCATCGCCGACGTGCTCGGCGGCACCGTCCGCCGAAACCCCCACCGTGAGATCGGCTTCTGGCCGGTGCATCGAGCTGCGGGTGCGGCAGGCGATCCGGTCTTCGGGGCGTTTCCGCGCGAGCTCGTCGTGGGGCACTGGCACGGCGACACGTTCGACCTTCCCGGCGCGGCGCAGCCGGCGCTCTCCAGCGAGGCGACCGCCAACCAGGCGTTCTCGGCAAGGGGAGGGCGCGTGGTCGGGCTGCAGTTCCACCTCGAGTGGTCCGAGGAGGGGTTGCGCACGCTCGCGCTCGAGTGCGCCGACGAGCTCGAGGCCGGCGGCGAGTGGGTCACACCAGCCCCCGACATGCTCGAAGAGGCCGAGGAGTACCTGCCGGTGTGTCGCGAGGAGCTGTTCGCTCTGCTCGATCGGCTCGCCGCCCGGATGCTCCCCGATTCGGAGAGGCCGAGCCGTGCCTGACGCGATCGTCTCGGTACGCGGACTCGTGAAGCGCTTCGGCGACTTCACTGCGGTCGATGGGGTCAGCTTCGAGGTCGCCCGCGGCGAGGTGTTCGGGCTTCTCGGCCCGAACGGAGCGGGCAAGACGACCACCATCTCGGTGCTGTCGTGTCTGCTTGAGCCCGACGGCGGCGAGGCGTTCGTCGCCGGCCACGACGTGCGCACTCAGTCGCTCGAGGTCAGGCGCGCCCTTGGCGTCGTGCCCCAGGAGATCGCGCTGTACCCGACGCTCACCGCCGTCGAGAACCTGCGGTTCTGGGGCCGGATGTACGGCCTGTCGGGAGCCGAGCTCGACACGGCGGTCGCCGAGGGCCTCGAGCTTGCCGGGCTCGAGGACAAGGCGCGCTCGAAGGTCGAGACGTTCTCCGGCGGCATGAAGCGCCGCATCAACATCGCGGCCGGCACGCTGCATCGTCCGCAGGTCCTGATCATGGACGAGCCCACCGTCGGCATCGACCCGCAGAGTCGCAACCACATCCTCGACACGGTGCGTGAGCTCAACGCCTCAGGCGTCACGGTGATCTACACCTCCCACTACATGGAGGAGGTGGAGGCGCTGTGCGACAGGATCGCCATCGTGGACCACGGACGCGTCATTGCGATGGGCACGCTCGAGGAGCTGCGCGCGCTCGTCGGCGACGAGGACCGCCTGCGCATCACCACCGACGCCGACAGCCCGGTGCCACTCGACGCGGTGCGCGCCGTCGACGGCGTGAGCGATGCCGAGCAGACCGGCGCCGAGCTCGAAGTTCTCGCCCCCGACGCCGCCGCGGTGCTGGGCGGCGTGGTCGAGGCGCTCTCGGCCTCAGGCGTGCACGTGCGGGCCATCGAGGTCGCCGAGCCGAACCTCGAGAGCGTGTTCCTGCACCTCACCGGCCGCGGCCTGCGCGACTGAGCATGACGCGCAGCTGGCACATCGCCGTCAAAGACATCATCGTCTGGGTGAGAGACCCATCGGCGATGGGCGTCTTGCTGCTCATGCCCGCCGTGTTGATCTTCATCCTGGGGTCGGCCCTGGGCGGCATGGGCGGCGACGGCACGAGCGGCATCGACGTCGCCATCGTCGACCTGTCGCGCGGCGGCGCCGTGCCCGTCGGCAGTGACAGGCCGCCCTCCGACGATCTCGTCGAGGTCCTGTCGGGCGCTGAGCGACTCACGGGGCTGTTCGACGTCGTGATGCTGCCGACGGAGCGCTCGGCCAGAAGCGCGATCCGGCAGGGCACCCTCGCCGCTGCGCTCGTGATACCGCGCAACTTCGATGACGATGTCGCTAGCGGCCGGGACGCGACGCTCGTGGTCCTGAAGGACCCGGGGTCGGCGCTGGGGGCCGACATCTGGGAGAGCGTCATCACCGCCTACGCTTCGACCTTCTCGGCAGCATCCGTGAGCGTCCAAAGCGCGCTTGCCGCCGTGGCCCAGGGCAATCCGGCGGCGGCCGGTGCGCCGGGCACGACCGGCCGGATCACGGGCGAGGCGGTCGCGGCGGTCACCGATGACGAGGCCGACGGGCGGGTGGAGGTCGTCGACGACGAGCTGTCCGGCGTCGTTCAGGTCACGGCGCTCGACTACTACGGGCTGTCGATGATCTCGATGTTTCTGATGTTCGGCGCGATGTTCGGCGCGTTCTCGACGATCCAGGAGAACCGCGAGCAGACGATGAGCCGGCTCATGGCCAGCCCGACACCGCGCTACCAGATCGTGGCCGGCAAGACGCTCTCCGTGTTCCTGCTGGGCATGAGCCAGTTCGCGGTGCTCTACGTCGTGACCCGCTTCATGTTCGGGGTCGAGTGGGGGCGCGACCCGGTCGCGACCGTGGCGGTCGCCGCCGCCGAGATGTTCGCGGTCACCGGCCTTGCGACGCTCATCGCCTCGTTCGCCCGGACCGAGCGCGCTGCCGGCGGCATCGGCCCGCTCGTGGTGCAGATCCAGGCGCTCATCGGCGGGGCGTTTTTCACGATCTCGATCCTGCCGGAGTGGGTGCAGCCGGTGCGCTACCTGTCGGTCGTCGGCTGGACGATGGAGGCGTGGACGGCGGTTCAGGTGCGCGGTGCCGGAGTGGGCGACGTGCTCGGCCCCATCGGCGCGCTCGTCGCCATCGGCGTCGCGCTGTTCGGCGTGGGCGTGTGGCGGGCGGAGGCGCTCAGGTGAAGCGCATCCTTGCCATCGCGCAGCTCAACCTGCTCGAGATCTTCCGCGACCGCAGCGAGCTGGTGAGCGTCATCGGCCTGCCGCTGCTGCTCACGTGGGTCTTCGGGGCGGCGTTCGGCGCAGGGGGCGCGGGTCGCCCGCTCGTCGTGCCGGTGGCCGACCTCGACCGGAGTGCCTACTCGGCGGTCGTCGTGGCCGCGATCGATGACCCGGCCGCCTCCGACGCGGTCCGCGTCAGCGAGGCTTCGGCACGCGCGCTCGTCGCCGAGGGGACCAACGGCGCCGCCCTCATCATCCCCGAGGACTTCTCGGAGCGTCTCGAGGCAGGTGACGACGCCCGCATCATCGTCGTGCGCGACCCGGGTTCGGAAGGCGCGCGGGCCGTCGCCGAGCTGGCCGAGGGCGCCGCCCGCCGGGCTCACGCCAACGTCACCGCGGCGCGCGTGGCGATGGGGCCGCTTGGGGGCAGCGAGTCGATGAGCGACCTGTTCGAGTATGCCGACACGTTCTGGGAACCCAAGCCGCCGGTCGCGGTCGAGTCGCGCGTGGTGCTCGCGAGTGAGGCGCGGGCCAACGAGCTCGAGGCGCCCGCCAACACGCAGTATTCGCTCGGGTTCACGGTCTTCTTCGTGATGATGGTCGCGCTCGGTAGTGCGGGCGGCGTGCTCGAGGAGCGCGAGCTCGGCACGCTGCGACGGCTGCTGGCCGCCCCGGTCCGCCGCGCCGAGGTGCTTCTCGGCAAGACGCTCGGCGTCGCGTTCGTCGCCTCGTTCGAGGCTGCGATGCTGGTCGGCTTCGGCGCGCTCGTGTTCGGGGTGCCGTGGGGCTCGGACCCGGCCGCCGTCGCGTTGCTGCTGCTCTCGCTCGTGTTGGCGTCCACCGGGCTCGGGGTCATGATCTCGGCGTTCGTGAGGACCCGCTCCCAGATGTCGGCGGTCACGCCGGTGCTCTCAACGGCGCTCGCGATGCTCGGCGGGTGCTACTGGCCCATCGAGATCACCACGCCGCTCATGCAGCAGATCGCCAAGCTCACGCCGACCGGCTGGGCGATGATCGGCCTCAAGGACGTCGTCGCCCGCGGGATGGGGATCGAGGCGGCGCTGCTGCCCGCCGCAGTGCTGCTGGCGTTCGGCGGCGTGACGCTCGCCATCGGTGTGACCAGGCTCAAGCTCGAGTAGCCCCGCCTGCCCGCGCCTACCCCCGGATCTCGAAGCCGAGAAGCCCCTCGGGCGTCTCGGCGTGCTCCTCGAGCTCGGTCACGAGTGCGCGTTCCGGGCCGCGCCGAGCCCACGCGACCAGGAAGGCCACCGTGGCGGGGTCGCCCTCGAAGACGGCTTCGACGCGGCCGTCGGGGAGGTTTCGCACCCAGCCGGCCGCGCCAAGCCGCTCGGCCTCGCGTCTGGTCGAGTCGCGGAACCACACCCCCTGCACCCGGCCCGAGACCATGACCCGTGAACGGCTGATAGCCACGACGCGCACTCCCTTCGCTATAGTCGGTTCACGCTGCGCCCGTTGGTCATACCCGCATTTTCGATGAGGAGCGAGCATGCCGATCGTACGGATCGACATCGAGGCCGGAAAATCGACCGCCTACAAGCGGGCGATCCTGCACGGGGTGCGTGCGGCGGTCACGACCGCGCTGGGCGTCCCCGACGACCGCGTGATCCAGCGAATCGTGGAGACGCCCGTCGAGGACATCGACGCTCCGGAGGTCCGTTCGGACCGGCTCACCATCATCGAGGTCTCGATGCTGCCCGGCCGCGACGCCGCGCTCAAGGGCGAGCTGTTCGCCGAGGTCGTGAGACGGCTCGGTATGGAGCCGGGTATCCACAGTCATGACATCGTGGTGATCGTGAACGACCCGCCCGCGGAGTGCTTCTACATCAACGGCCGCCAGCAGTGCGCGCCCGCTACGGTAGAGCCCGCGCAGCAGCCGGACTCGTCCGGCGAGGAGAATTCGTGACAGACGTCGATATCGAACGCAAAGCCGAGTACCCGCTCGGCGAGGAGATCGCCAACAGCGTCGCGCACGGCGTGGGCGTGGCGCTCTCGCTCGCGGCGCTCATCGTTCTCACGGTCTACGGATCTCGGGCCGATACCGCCGCCGCCCTGGCCGCGGGCATCGTCTTCGGACTCGCCCTCGTGCTGGAGTACACGGCCTCGACGCTGTATCACGCCCTGCCCCAGCCGGGCGCCAAGCACGTCTTCAAGATCATCGACCACGCCGGCATCTACCTGCTGATAGCCGGAAGCTACACGCCGTTCACGCTGCTTGCGCTCGGGTCACCGCTCGGCTGGTGGGTCTTCGCGTTCATCTGGGCCATGGCCGTCGCCGGCATCTGCGTCGAGGCGTTTTGGGCCTACCGCCCGCGGTGGGTCTCGGTGGTGATCTACCTCGCGATGGGCTGGGCGGTCATCTTCACCATCCAGCCGCTGGTCGCGTCGTTGACCGGCGCCGAGCTGTGGCTGCTGGTCGCCGGTGGCGTCTGCTACACCGTGGGGACGCCCTTCTACATCTTCAAGAAGATCCCGTACTTCCACTTCGTGTGGCACCTGTGGGTCATCGCGGGAAGTGCCTGCCACGTGCTCGCGGCGATCTCGCTCATCGCGCGCTCGTAGCGGCGCGCTACTCTGCTCCCGGCAGTTTTGCGTCGTTGCTGTAGCCGCGGCTCTCCCAGTAGCCCCTGAAGCGCGTGTCGTTGCTGACCTCGATCGAGGTCACCCACTTCGCCCACTTGTAGCCGAGCTTGTCCTCGGCGACCACCTGGAACGGGAAGCCGCGCTCCGGCGGCAGCTCGAGCCCGTTCATCTGGTAGGCAAGCAGCAGGTCGCGCCCGATCACGTAGTCGAGCGGCAGCGAGGTCGAGTAGCCGTCCGCGCAGCGGAACACCACGACCTTCGCGTTGCGGTCGTACCCGGCCTGCTCGAGCAGTTCGGTGAGGCGAACGCCCTTCCACAGGATGTCGACGCTCCACCCCTCGACGCAGTTGAGCGTCACGAGCTTCTCGGCGGGTTGGAGCTCGAGGACCTGCTGGTAGGTGAGCGTCTGAGGCTCCGACACCTCGCCGACGACCTTGAGCCGGTAGGTGGCGCGGTCCACGCGCTGCGGCCCCTTGATCGAGTTCTCGCGGAAGTCGTTGATCGAGCCCAGCTGCTTACCCTGGTACTCCTTGACCTCCACCGAGCCGAGGTCGACGGTGCCCGACGTCAGCCCGGCGCGTCCGCCCGAGGCCAACCCGCCGCCGGTCCCTTCGCCGTCGGGCGCCGAGTGGCACCCGCCGAGCACGACCGCCGCCAGCGCGACTGCGAGCAGGGCGGCTATCCGTATGCGGCTCATGCGAACACGACCTCTCTGAGGGAGCCGTCGGGCTCCACGGTGACGATGCGATGGTTCCCGGTGTCGGCCACGAGCAGCCGCTCGCCGCTGAACGCGACCCCGCCGGGCTCGCGCAGCGCTCCGGACTCGCCGGCGGCTCCGGGCCAGGGCCGGCACTCCCGGCTTGACGCGTCGAGCAGCTTGATCCGGTCGTTGTAGGTGTCGGCGACGGCGACGCGACCCCCTCGGGCGGCGACGTCCTCGCAGTGCTGCAGCAGCACCTCGTCGCCCACACCGTCCCGGTCCCCGAAGTCGAACAGCCCCGTCCCCACCAGCGTGCGCACCTGTCCGCCGTCGAGCTCGCGCACCGCCGAGGACTCCGAATCGGCGAACACAAGCGTCTCGCCCATCGCCGAGACACCCGTCGGTTGCGCGAGCAGGGCGCCGGCAGCGGCGCCGTCCTCGATCGCCTCGCCGCCCGTGCCGGCCAGCAGCCGCAGCGACCCGTCCTGGCCGAGCAACCACAGCTGGTGCGATCCGGCCATCGCGATCGCGAGCCCGCCGGGTGTCGCCGCAAGTCCCCACGGCGAGCGCAGGTCCCGGGCGAGCGCGTCGCCGCCGTCGATCCGCCACTCGGCGAGCCGACCGGTCCCCGCGACCGGCTCGGGCCCGTCGCTGCCGACGCGGAGCACCCGGTGGCCCCTGCGCTCGGCGACGTGCATCGCGCCGCGCCACTCGCACAGCCCGCGGGGCTCGTCGATGCCGTCGTGGGCGACAAGCACCTCCGCGCGTGCGGCCTCCGGCTCCCACGCGCACTTGAGCACTCGGCCGTGGCCGGTGTCGGCGACCCACAGGCGCTCGCCCGCGACGATCGCCCTGGTGGGGAAGTGCAGCCTGCCACCGTCCGCTGCGGCGCGTGGGGCCGCGGCGGCGAACGGGTCGGGGCCGAGGCGCAGCGACCCGCGTTCGCGTGCGCGATCCACGACCGCCTCGATCGCGCCGGCCATCGCATCGACGTCGAACTCGCCGGACTGCACGCCGATCGCGTACCCCTCAGGGTCGACGAGGGCAACGGTGGGCCAGGCGTGCACGCCCCAGTCGTGCCAGATGCGGAACTGCCGGTCGTTGACGACCGGATGGCGCACGCCGAGGCGCTCGCACGCCTCGGCGATGCGGTCGGTGTGCCGCTCCGCCGGGTATTTGCCGGCGTGCACGCCGACGACACTCAAGACGTCCGCGAACCGTTCGTGAAGCTCACCGACACGCGGGAGCACGTGCATGCAGTTGATTCAACCGTAGGTCCAGAAGTCGAGCAGGACCACGCGTCCCCGAAGCGCCGCGAGCGTGGGTGGGGCGCTCGGGCCGACCCACTCGAGGCCGGGGCGGAACTCCGGTGCGTGCACAGTCGGCTGTTGCATGTGCGGGCGGCCTTCTCGGCGTGTGGAGGCGCGGGGCGGACGAAGGGTATCTTCCCCACGCAGCCCGCCACGCAAGGAGATGGATTGATCGCACACGAGACACGACTCACCGCGCTCGACTTCGTCTGTCCCGACGTCGTCGTCGGCACTGTCCGCCGGCCCGAGGGGTACGAGTTCGCGGCGGGGCAGTGGTTCCGGCTGAGCATTGAGACGCCCGAGGGCACTCAGACGCGTACGCTCTCGCACGCGAGCGCGCCGGCCGACGAAGACCTCGACTTCGCGACGCGGCTTTCGGACTCGGCGTTCAAGCGCGCACTCGCCGGGATGAGCCCCGGCGACCCGGTCGCGATCGCGGGACCGGGCGGACGCCTGGCGCTTCCCGAGGGCTGGACCCGCGCGGTGATGCTGGTCGGCGGGGTGGGGATCACCCCCGTGCGTTCGCTGCTGCGCGACATGGCGGCTCGCGGGCGCAGTGTCGAGGAGGCGCTCGTCATCTACGGCAACCGCGAACCGTCGTGCGCCCCGTTCGCCGCCGAGCTCGAGGAGCTGTCGGGACACGGCGTGCGCGTCGTCGACGTGTTCGAGACCGCCCCCGACGGGTTCGACTGCGAGCGCGGCTTCATCACCGCGGAGCTTCTGCGACGACACGGAGTCGCGCCGGACGGACGACCGTTCCTCGTGGCGGGGCCGCCGCCCATGGTCGCCGCGATGGAGCGCGTGCTCGACGAGCTGGGGGTCGCGCTATCAGACCGGCGGATCGAACGATTCGGGCCTGCCGCGTAGCGCTTGGCGCCAGAGGGGGAAGTATTACCAGCAGAACGTGGATGTTTCGGTGCGCGGCGACTGCAGCCGCGCGTGGAAGGAGTGACCGATGGAACTGCTCGCCAGGACCTGCAAGACCGATGAGATGAACGTCCAGCGCATCTTGGCCCGCGTCTTCGTCATCATAGGCGGGCTGTTCTGGGTGGCGATGATCTGGGGCGCGCAGTGGGCCTACGAGGGCGCACCTGTCACCCAGGCGCTCGGCTACGCAGCCGTGGTCGCCGCCGGTATCGCGCTGGTCTTCGTGGTCGGCATGTTCTACGAGAACATCGCTGCCATCCTGCTCGCGGTCGGCGCGCTGGCCGTCATCGTGTTCGGTTTCGTATCCGGCTGGGAGAGCGGCGTGTGGGGTATCGCCTTCTTCTTCTTCGTGGTCCCCATGGTTGCAGCTGCTGTTCTGTATGCGCTTGCTGCGCGTATGCAGCGGATCTGCAAGCTCTGACGACGACGTGGTCCCTGCACGGGCGGTAGGCTGTGAGTCCGTTCGTCAAGCCGTTTGTCCTGTGCACTATCCGCTTGGCGACTACTTACAGCCGTTAGTCGCTAAGAAGTAGGTTCTGGGCGGTGAATCGTTAAACTGGTCACGCTTGGGGCGTCGATGAACCTCTTAGGGGGACGTTCGTCGGCGTCACGACCATAGAAAGGCGCGGTCGCCACTTGTACGATCTCGAGGGGGTTCTCGGACCCGGAGTCATCCGGTTCGTCGAGCGCCACGTCAGCTCTCTGCTGGCGTGGGATATCCTCGTATTCTTCCATCGCAACCCCGATGCCGTGCTCGACGTCGAGGGGCTGGCATCCAGGCTGGGCCGCCGCGTCGAGGAGGTCGAGCCCGAGATCGACGCCCTGTGCGAGGGGCGGATCCTCCAGTGCGCGGGCGGGCTCATCCGCTATCGCCCCGCGGGTGACCTCGGCGACCAGGTGGGCGAGTTCGTGGATGCCTGCCAGGATCGCAGCCGCAGGCTCGCGCTCATCGCGCTCGTCCTGCATCGGATCGGACGGGGCCCCGGCGAATCCTGATCGCCGCGCGGGCTACAGCTTGTCCGAGACCTCGATCGCGAGCGAATCAGGCGAGATGACCTCGACCAGACGGATGTCGCCTTGTGACAGGTCGATCTCGGCCGGGTCGTCGATCTCCGCGCCGCGCTCGGTGTAGGCCATCCGGATCACCGGTGCGAGCGGGTCATCACCGTGCCTGACCACGACGCCGACGGTGTGGTCGGAGAGCCGCACCAGGCATCCGATCGGGAAGACGCCCATCGCGTTGCCGAACAGCCGGGCGAAGAACGGGTCGAGTGACTTGCCCGCCTCCCTGAGCACCTGGACGACCGCCTTGTCGGGCGTGAGCGAGTCCTCGCCTCCGTTGACCAGGTTCTCGTAGCGGTTGGCGATGGCCACCATGCGGCTGTAGGGATGGGCGATGTAGTCGGCCGCCCGCTCAGGCCAACCGGTCCCATCGGCGTGCATGTGATGCTCGAACGCCACCAGGAACGGGGCGGGGTCCTCGAGTCCCAGACGCTGGATGATCTCGGCGCCGACCTTGGGGTGCATGAGCCGCGCGGGCTCGACCTGGGCCGGGTCGTCGGCGTCGAACGCCGCCTTGCCCACGTCGTGCATCAGCGCCGAGAGCCCGAGCGAAGACAGCCCCTCCTCGGGCAGTCCGAGACGCTCGCCCAGAGCGAGCGTGTAGATCATCACGTTGAGCGAGTGGAACAGCTCGCGATCGCCGCCGCCGCGCATCGTCGCGAGCCCGAGCACCGCGGCCGAGTCGGCCATGAGCCGCTCCATGACACCCGCGACCAGGTTCACCGTCTCGCCCAGGTCCGCGCCGCCGCCCTGCATCTGCTCGCGAACCCGGCGAAGCGCGCCGATCACGCGGGTGTACATCGCCCGGTCCGCCTGGCGCTGGCGGTCGCGCTCCTCGCGCTCCTCGTCCTCTTCGTCCTCGAGCATCGCGACGTGGACGGCCGTGACCGAGCGGGCCGCAAGTTCGGCCTCGACGTCGAGCGAGGGCGAGGGCCGCAGCGACAGCACCTCGGTCAATCCCAGCGCATCCATCGCCGAGAAACCCGGGGTGAACGTCAGCGACTCGATCGAGCGCGACTCGAAGGCCTCCGCGATCGAGGTGGCGCCATGCACGTCTGCCGGGAGCACGACGCTCTCGCAGTACAGACGTCCCTGGTACCAGTTCAAGACGAGTTGCCCGGACGTGGTCGCCGCAGCAACGGAGCTCACGAGGGTGTCGAGTGCCTCACCGTGCGCCGGGTGGCTCGGCGGGTAGAGCTGGACGGCCTTGCGGGCGCTGGCCAGTGCGGTGACGACGGCGTCGGGAGCGCTCACGAGCGACCACCTCCCTGAGCCGCGCGCATAGCCTGGGCCTGCTGCACGAGGTCCTGGACCTCGGCGAAGTGACCGCGCTTGATCAGGGCACGCCGGGAAGCGATCTTGGCGAGCGCTTCGTCGGCCGCCGGGTCGGGGATGCGGGCCAGCGCGCCGATGAGCTCGCGGGCGAGCAGGAAGTCAGCGCCATCCATCTCGATCTCGCCGAGACGGGCCGAAAGCGCGGCGGCGGCACCCGAGCCACCTTCGCGCCCGATGGCCCGCGCGGCCGCGATGGCCACCTCGGCGCTCGGGTCGCGCAAGGCCTTGGCCAGCAGCTGTTGGGCAGCGGGGCCTCCGGCCGCCACGAGCCCTTGGGCGATCTCGCGGCGCGACTGTTCGTCGGGCCGGTTCATGAGCAGCTCGACCGCCGACAGCGAGCGCGGGTCGCCCTCGCGCACGAGGCGCTCGACGATCGGCGCGAGCTGGAACCACTGGGCTTGAGGCGCCAGCTGTGCCAACAGGTCGACGACACGGCGGCCCAGTAGCTGCTCGGCAGCGGCGAGGCCCTCGGCCTTGAGGGTGATGGCTTCCGCCACGAGGGCGGCAGGCCCGGAGTCGCCGGCGTACCGCATGATCTCGCGTCCGGCCGGGATGAGGTCGGGGTTGTCGACGGTCGCGCGCACGAGCGCCCCCATCGACCGGGGGCCGGCCGCCGCGGCCAGCGCGCGCCGCAGCCGCTCTGAGAGCTCCGGCCACGGACCGGTGTTCATCGCCTGCCGATTGGAGATCTCGGTGAGGATGCGTGCGGCCAGCTGAAGGTCGCCCTGCTCGATCAGGCGTGGCACCATCCCTGCCAGCGAGTCGGCGCCCGCGCAGTACAGCTCGAAGTCTTGCTGCTGGTCGAGCAGGGTGAGCATCGTGCGGACGCTCGCGGCACTGAGCGCCTTGCCCGAGCCGGTGACGGCCTCGCGTGCTCGGCCGATGACATCCTCGGGCAGGTTGGTCGCGTCGAGCACGGACCGGTAGGTGCCGTCCGCGTCGACGAGAGCGGTCTCGGGGGTAGTGCGTTCGCGCACTTCGATCATGTGGCTCAGGAAGTCCGCTTCCTTGCTGGTCTTGCCGGCTCCGGGGAGCATCGCCTGGACCTCGGCGCGCACCTGGGCGGTCACCTGCTCGAGCGGCAGGTGCGTGAGCGCGGTCGAAAGCGAGAGCATGTTCTTGCCGAACGTCCCTCCCAGGACCGACCCGGCGATATCGCCGCTGCCGAGCAACCCGAACATGCCGCCCGTGAGGTCTCTCGTGGGACCGGGGTCGAGCGACAGACCGAGCAAGGCGTCCTTCGCGTCCGGAGCCTGGGCCATGAACGCGCCCGAGAGGGTGGACAGCAGCGACTGGTAGCCGCTCGGGCCGACGACCCGCACGAGCTCCATGAGCCCTTCCTCGAAAGTTGCGGGATCTCCGGCCGCGGCGGCCGCGAACCATGCGGCAAGCTTCTCGGGGTCGGTCGCCAGTTGCCTCAGGAAGTCGTCGATGTCCTCGTCGGGCGCAGGCCCGACCTGCTCGACGACGGTGAGGACGACGTCCGTGACGCGGACGCACTCGGCACCCTCGGCGGCCATGACCGCGCCCAGGCCTCCGGCCGCCCGGACCTGTTCGGGGTCGCGCCCCACGGCCCCCAGGAAGCCGAGCAGCTCCTCGGCGGTGCAGCCGGGCGTGAACGCGAGCTCTGCGACTCCGTGATCACGCAGCTCGCCGGCGAACTCGAGCGACCCCGATGCTCCGGCACCCACCGACTGCCCGCGGGTCGCGAAGCCCTCGCGGTCGAGGGTCAGGGCCAGGACGGGCTCGCCCTCGGCGAAGTACTCCGACAGCGCCGTGATGGCCGCGTCGACCGATTGGCGGGGGATGGGGCTGGTGGCGGGGTAGAGCCGCAAGGATCGGCTCGCGGTCGCCAACGCCCTGACCACCGCATCCGGCCGCGCACTCTGTCCTGGCTCGAACACCCGGTCCGCGCCCCCTCTTCGTAAGTCCCATTGCTTGGCACGGCCCATCGAGCCGGTGCTCTAAGTATCGGACAAGCCGGCGCTCACGTTAACCACGGACGCGCGGGCGTTTGGCCGCTGTCTGATACTGGTAAGGTAGAGCATATGGGAAACGTGACAACCGAGGTACTGCTCATCGTCGTGCTCGTCGCGGTCAACGGCTACTTCGCCGCGGCCGAGATCGCCCTCATCAGCGCCCGTCGCGCCGCACTCCAGCGCCGCGCCGAGGAGGGCTCCAAGGGCGCCAAGGCCGCGCTGAGCCTCACCGAGGACCCCACCCGCCTGCTCGCCACCATCCAGGTCGGCATCACTCTCATGGGCTTCCTCGCGTCGGCCGCCGCAGCCGTGTCGCTCGCCAAGCCCATCGAGGCGTGGCTCGGATCGCTCGGCTTCACGTGGCTCGCGCGGTTGGCCGCCCCGCTGTCGGTGCTCACGGTGACGGTACTGGTGAGCTACGTGACGCTCGTGTTCGGCGAACTCGCACCCAAGCGGCTCGGTCTCCAGAAAGCCGAGCGAGTCGCCGTCGCGGTCGCCGGGCCCATCCTGTGGCTGGCCAGGCTCGCGGCGCCGGTCGTGTGGTTCCTGTCGTGGTCGGCTGCCGGTGCGTCGCGGCTGCTGGGCGTCAAGGGTGACGGCGCTCGCGCGGGCGTGTCCGAGGAAGAGATCAAGCTGCTCGTGACAGAGCAGGGGTCGCTGCTGGAAGAAGAGAAGCGGATGATCCACGAGATCTTCGAGCTCGGCGACACGGTGGCCCGCGAGGTCATGGTGCCGCGCGTCGACATGGTGCTGGTCTCGGACGATACCAGCGTGCGCGACGCGGCCCAGCGGATGCGCGCCACGGGCTTCTCCCGGGTGCCGGTGTTCACCGATGACTCCGATACGATTTCCGGAATCGCGCTGCTCAAGGACCTCGTCGGCCCGCTCGCGGAGGGCCGGGGCGACGAGCCGGTCATGGAGCACGTCCGCGAGCCCGTGTTCGTCCCGGAGACCAAGGGCATCTTGCCGCTGCTCTCCGAGATGCAGACCCACCGCAACCAGGTCGTGATCGTCGTGGACGAGTACGGCGGCACCGCCGGCCTCGTCACGGTCGAGGACATCGTCGAGGAGATCGTCGGAGAGATCGCCGACGAGTTCGACCGCGACCGCCGCTACATCACCGAGACCGCTCCGGGCACGTACGTGCTCGATGGGCGGCTGCCGATCGAAGATGCGCTCGGGCTGGGCCTGCCGGTCGAGGAGTCCGACGAGTACGAGACGGTCGCGGGCTGGCTGCTGTCGGAGATCGGCCACATCCCCGTACCCGGTGAGCGCTACGAGCGCGCTGGGTACGAGTTCCACGTGCAGGCCATGCGCCGCCGGCGCATCGCCCGCCTGCGGGTGACCTCACCTGCGTCACGCGACGAGGCGGGTGCGCCGGCCCCTGAAGGGGAGTGAGCACCGTGTCACAGCCTGAGCGACGGCTGTATCGCAGCCGAGACGACCGGATGATCTCCGGTGTGTGCGCCGGTATCGCCGAGTACTTCGATGTCGACCCGACGTTGGTTCGCCTGCTCGCGGTGATCTTGCTGGTTCTCGGCAACGCGGCGACGCTGATCGTCTACATCGTGCTCGCGATCGTGGTTCCCGAGGCGCCCGCCGATGCCGTCCCGCGCGTCGAGCCTCCGGGTGCCGAGGCGGCGTCCGAGGCCGAGACTGACTCAGCGGCCTCGGCTGCGGCGCCCGCGTCGCAGACCGACGATCCTTCGCCCGCGGCCGAGGACCCGCCGGCCGCGCCCCCGGTACCCGAGGCGCCCGCGGCGCCCGCGCCCGAGGGCACGCCGCGCACGCGTCACGTGGGAGGCGGCATCACCGCCGGCCTCGTGCTGATCGCCGTGGGCGCCATCATGCTCGTAGCCCGCTTCGTACCGGACTATGGCTGGTGGAACCTGTGGCCGTTGATCATCGTGTTCGCGGGTGTCGCGCAGGCGCTCACCCCCGGGCACGACGGCTGGAGCATCGAGCGTTTCTTCGACGGGCTCGTGACCGTGGCTGTCGGCGGGGTCTTCCTCGCGATCACCTTCGGGTACGTCGGTTGGGGCGTGTGGTGGCGCGTGTTGTCGCTGTGGCCCGTGCTGCTCGTCGCCATCGGGCTCGGCATCCTCGGCGGGGCCGTCGGGCAGAACTGGATCAAGGCCCTGGGCTCGGTCGTGGTGATCGTGGCGCTGGCCTACTCGGTCTCCGTGAGCGTCGACGGGGCACCGTCGGTCGTGGCCGCAGGCGGCGAGGCGTTCGAGTTCTCGGAGCCCGTCGACGGTGCGCAGTCTGCCGACCTGACCCTGAAGGCGGGGGTGGGCGAGTTGCAGATCGCGGACGGCGACCAACTCGCGACCGCCGAGGGGACGTCGCCGTTCGGCAAGCCTTCATTCGAGGTTGTGCGCGAGGGTGACGAAGCGAGTGTGGCGTTCTCGTTGGGCGATTCGGGCTCCTACGTCGCCTGGCCGGGAGCCCCCGGGGCGCGTACCGAGATGACGCTGGGCCGCGATGTGGACTGGGATGTGAGCATCGAGTCCGGTGTCTCAACGGTCGACGCGGACCTGACCGACGTCGAGCTGCGGTCCCTGGACCTCAAGACCGGCGTCTCCGATGCGAGCGTCCGGCTCGGCGACGTGGCGGCCGGGACGGATGTGGCGACCATCGACGTCGAGTCGGGTGTCTCGGCGGTGACCGTGTTGGTCCCGGAGGGTGTGGAGGTCCGGGTGGAGGCTGACACGGGTCTCGTGGCGCTCGAGATCGATTCGTCGCTCGAGAGCATCGGTGGGCGGGTCTGGAAGTCCGACGGTTACGACGAGGCGCGTTCCCGCGGCGACGGTGTCTATGATGTCCGGGTGTCGTCCGGCGTGGGCTCTGTGGCCGTGCGCCGCTACTAGGAGGCAGTGCAAGTGACCAAGCATCGTAACGACCGGCTCGCGTTGTTCATCGGCTTCGGGCTCGTGGTGCTCGGGGTATGGCTGCTCATCGAGCGGTTCGCAGGCCCGCTCATGGCCCCGATCCGCGAGGTGCTCGCGTTCGTCCGCAGCGTGGGATGGCCGCTCGCGGTCATCGCGCTCGGCGTGTTGCTCATCATCGGGGTGCCCAAGCTTCGGGCGGGCGACCTCAAGGGCAAGCGGCTCTACCGGGCCCGCAAGGGCAAGATGGTCGCCGGGGTCCTCGGCGGCGTGGCCGACTACATCGGCGCCGACCCGACGTGGGTGCGGCTCGCCTACGTGGTGTTCGCTCTCGCGGTCGGGTTCTGGCCGGCGCTCGGGCTCTACATCATCGCGGCGATCGTCGTGCCCGAAGAGCCGGCGAACCCCGCCGAGATCGTGGTCGAGAACCCGGAGGTCACCTCGGCCTCACCCAAGCCGCCGGCCGCGCCCCCGGTCCCGCCGATCCCCGACCCGCCGAGCTCGAAGGACGGAGCATGAGTCTCGAGATCGCCGAGGCGCAGGCGACGCGACCGGGTGACGCGATAGACGCGCACGTCCACCTGTTCACGGTCGGGCTACTCGAGGAGTGGCTCTCGACGCAGCCGCCAGAGGCGATGAAGCGCTTCCGAACGGCGCTCAAGGAGCGCAAGTTCGGTCGGCATGGCGACCAGACCCTGCCGGACATGGGGCCCGAACAGACCGCGTGCTGGTACGTGGAGCGGCTCCACGCCGCCGACGTGGCCAAGGCGCTCGTCGTATCCGTGGCACCGGACAACCAGTGGACGCGCGACTTCCTGGTCGCCGCCAAGGGGCACGTCCACGCGCTGTGCAACCTCGACCCGCGCGATCCGGCCGCTCCCGACCTGCTCGAGCGCGAGGTGGCGGCGGGCTTCCGCGGTGTGAAGCTGCTGCCGGTCAACCGCTGCTTCCGCCTGTCGGACCCTGCGTGCCGCCCGCTGTTCGACAAGGCCGCCGAGCTCGGAGTCCACTTCATCGTCCACTACGGCGTGACGGTCGATCCGATGGGGGACCTGCGCTACGCCGACCCGCTGGACCTGTCGCCTGTCGCCCGGGACTACCCGGACACGCAGTTCGTGATCGCGCACTTCGGCGCCGGCTGGCTCGACGAGGTCCTGCGCCTGGCCTACCAGTGCAAGAACGTGTGCGTCGATACGAGCGGCACCAACAACTGGCTCGACCACTACGTGCCGAAGCTCACGCTGCCCGAGGTGTTCGAGCGCTGTCTGACCGCACTGGGTCCGGAGCGCATCCTGTTCGGTACCGACTCAGGGACCACCGCTCCGTACCGCACGTGGATCCGGTACATGCAGCAGCGCGTCGTCGAGGAGCTGGGCGTCTCCGACGCGAACAAGGACCTCATCATGCGTGGCAACGCGGCACGCATCTTCCGCCTCGACGAGCCGCTGTTGGCGGCTGACCGGAGGTCGTCATGAACCAAGAGCGCGAAGCACCCCAGTCGGACTACGACGAGTTCGTGAACTGGGACCGGCGCTTGGCCAACGAGGGTCCGTTCTTCCGCGGACTCTTCGACGCCGAGGGGACCCGCAGGCTGATCGACGTGGGCGCGGGTAGCGCCCGGCACGCGATCATGTTCGCCACCTGGGGACTCGATGTCGTGGCCGTCGACCCCGACGACTCGATGCTCGAGGCGGCCGAGGCCAACGTCGCGCGCTTCGCCGAGCAGATCCAGGCGGGCGGCGGGTCGCTCGAGCTGGTCCGCGGAGGCTTTGGCGAGCTGGGCCGTCTCGGCCTGGGGCCCGCTGATGCCGTGACGTGCACCGGCAACGCGCTGCCTCACGTCGCCGGCCGCGACGGCCTGACCGAGACGCTCGCCGACTTCGCGACTGTGCTCGTGCCCGGCGGGCTGTTGGTGCTGCACCTGCTCAACCATGGTCGCCTGCTCGCCAACCGCCCGAGGACCATCGCGCCCAAGGTCGTCGACACCGACCACGGGACCAAGGTGTTCGTGCGCCTCATCGACTACCCCGAGCCCGACCCTGGGTACGGCCCGGTGCTCGACTTCGACTTCGTGACGCTCGAGCGGGACCTGTCCGGCTCGTGGTCGGTCGCGGGACGCCGGTCGCCTCACACGGCGATCACCGTCGAGACGCTGAAGTCGGAGCTGCCGTGCGCGGGGTTCAGCCGAATCGAAGCGTTCGGAGGGCACGACCGCCACGTCCTCACTGATGCGGACGAGTCGATGATCGTGGTCGCGCGCCGCGCCTAGCGCCGCGTTCCCAGCGCGTCGGCCAGCCGGCAGTGTCGCGAGAGCGCGGCGTCGCACGCACCGACCGGTGACGCCGGCGTGCCCGGCGAGCACTCTCCCGAGATGCCGAGAAGCTCGAGGTAGAGGTGGCACAGGGGCAGCCCGGCCACGTTCTGGAAGCACTCGCTGTCCCCGACGGAGGCGACCTGCGCCTCGATGTTGTACGCGCCGGCGCAGCCCAGGTAGGTCCCCATCGCCATCCATGCCGCGATCGAGCAGTCGGTCAGCTCGGCCATCTCGACGTCGGTCGTCACCGAGAAGGTCCGCGGCGCGTCCTCGCCGGGACACAGAAGCGCCACGCCGGTCACGACCTGATGCGTGCGGCCGGACAGCGAGCGCAGCATCCGCCACGCATCCGCTTCGTCCGTCGGTTTGCCGAGGACCGCGCCATCGTGGACTACGACGGTGTCGAAGCACAGCAGCAGCGCGTCGTCGTAGAGTCCCTCGGCGCGCGCGGCCTCTGCCTTCTCGGCTGCGAGCGCGATCGCGAGGGCGGGCGGGTCGGCCGCCAGCGGGGAGTCGAGATCCTCGGGCGTGTCGACCGCGTGGGGCTCGAAGGGTAGCTCGAGCCACGACAGAAGGCGGCGCCGTCGAGGCGATTGAGAGGCCAGCACGATGCGGGTCGGGGCGTCGCTCATAGTCGGCATGGTAGCGCAGGGCGATTCACTTCTATAATGGTCGAGGGGGCGGCGCTTGATCGCGTCGGCCAAGAGGGCGAGAAGAGGGGTTGCACCAGCCGTGGCTGCTCGTCGCGACGCTCCAAAGGTTCCTGTCGCCATCGAACGCTTCGTCAAAGCGCTCGTGGTGACATCGAAGGCCGTCGCCCTCTACCCGCCCGCGAGCAGCATCCCGCGCGAGACCGCGAAGGACGCGGTGGCCGTACTTCGGGAGGTCCTGCGCGAGCGGCCGGAGCTCAGGCTCGGGGTCACGAAGGACGGCCTGCGCTACGGCGACTTGGCGATCTTCCCTGACCAAGAGGCCTACACGGCCTTCGCCTTCGAGCTGTATTCGCGCAAACTCTCCGACGTCCGCTTCCACGCGGGCATCGAGCCGAGCGACCTCGTCAAGTTCCTGGCGATCCTGCGCCACACGCCTGCCGAGATCGATTCGGCCGGCGGGTTCGAGAACCGCTTGTGGGACGAGGGCGTCGGCACCATCACCGTCACCGAGGCGCGCGTCTCGATCGTCGACGCCGGCGCGCTGGCGGGCATGGAGTCCGACGCTGCGACCGCCCCGCCGATGTCGCGCAATGAGATCGACGAGGCGCTTGCGGCCGCTTACTCCGGCAGGCCGCGCGACCAGCTCACCGTCGCTCGGTTCGTGGGCGATCGCAAGGCCGTCGCGAGCTACCTGACCGACACGTTCGTCGGTAGCGGCGACCTGCACGACCTGCTCTCGGCCGGCGAGCGCTTCGCCGAGCTGGCCGAAGTCTCCTACGAGTTCGGGGGCGAGGAGGGCAGGCCGGAGCTGCTCCGCGCGCTCGGCGAGGCGCTGCAGGAGCTTTCGCCGGACGTGTGCCGCTCGCTGCTGGTCGACGCGATCCTGCCCGAGGCGCGCACCAACGAGGCGCTCGCTGCGGTGGTGCGCCAGATAGACATCGACACGGTCTGCGGCATGCTCGTGCAAGATGTCGTCGACGACGAGAGCAGCCGAGACGGTCTGGCGCGTGCGATCCGCAACCTGGCGCTCATCTCGATGGCCGACCGCGACGAGGTCGTCACCGCCGCGGGTGCCGCCATGCGCGGCGCCGGGATGTCGGAGTCGCTCGTAGGCGACGTGCTCGAGCTCGCTCAACCCAGCCGGCTCATGGTCAGAGAGCGTGCTAGCGCCTCAGCCGGTCATGAACGGCCGGCCGACGCCATCTTCAAGCTCATGGACTTGGCTCCGACACCGCAGCGCACGGCGTCCGAAGAGGACGATCCGGGTATCCTGGGCCTTCGCGACGAATCCCGGCGGGGCATCACCGACGGCGACGTCGTCATGACGCTCGTCGCGCTCGTCGGGCTCGACCAACGCGAGCAGCAGTTCGCCGCGACGATGTCGGCACTGGAGGACTCGCTCGACCTGCTGATCGAGCGTGGCGAGCTCGACATCGCTGCAGACGCCGCCGACGCGCTGCGCGCGGCGGCCGACAACGAGTCGCTCACCGCCGAGCAGCGGATGCGCGTCACCCGCGCGCTCGGGCGGCTCACCAAGCCCTCGGACATCCGGACCGTCGCTCATGCGCTGCGACTCTACGAGCCCGACAGCATCGAGCATCAGGCGGCCACCCGGCTGCTCGACGCACTCGGCGTCATCGCGATCGAGCCGCTGCTCGAGCAGCTCGCCGATGAGCCCGACATGGCGGTGCGCAAGTCGATCATCGACCTGCTGTCCCAGATGGCGTCCGACTACATCATCGAGCTGGGGACCCACGTCAACGACCCCCGGTGGTTCGTCGTGCGTAACGTGGTGCAGATCCTCGGCTCGACGCACTCCTCGGCGGTCCTGCCGTATCTTGAGCGCACCATCCGTCACCACGACGGACGCGTCAGACGCGAGACCATCAGGGCGGCAGCGGGCATCACGGACCGGCTCGCGACCGAGATGCTGATCGCGGCGCTGGCCGACGACGATGCTCCCAACGTGCAGCTCGCGGCGCGTTACCTTGGTGCGAGCGGTGTCAGAACGGCGATCGCGCCGCTCGAGGTCGTCGCCCGGGGCGAAGGCCGAGGCAACCGAGACGTCGGCCCGCGCGTCGAGGCCATCGAGGCGCTCGGGAGACTCGGCGCGGTCGAGGCCGTCCCGACGCTTGAGGCGCTCGCCGGCAAGCGGGCGATCATCGGTGCCGCACGAACCCGCGAGCTGCGCGCCGCCTCCGAGTCGGCCTTGGCCCGGATCCGTTCGCAAGGAGGTGCGTCGTGACCGACGAGAATCACAACGGCTTCGACGACGAACTCCTGCCCGCCGAGGAGGCCACGATCGCTGAGATCGAGGCCGCCGCCGCCCGTGCGGCCGCCCCCGCGGAGGCGGCCCCGGGTCAGGCGCCCGCGGCCGTTCCAGACCTCGAGCCCTCCGGGGCCACCCGCTACTCGCAGATGCAGCTTCGGCGAGCGCGCGACGTGCTCACCCGCATGTACGCCGTGCGCCGTGCCGCGCGCTTCTACCCGATGGAACACCCCGCCGTCGGCGAGGGTGTCTCGGCGCTTCTGGCCGCATCGGCCACGTACCACGCCGAGGGCGTCGACGTGGAGCTCGCGTTCTTCGAGGGCGAGATCCTGCTCGGCGAACAGCTGCTGGCCGAGGAGAGCGTGCTGTTCGACCAGCTCGTCCGCGACATGACCGGCATGGGAGTCGGCTCGCTGGTCATCCGTCGGGGAACCGACGTCGCCGAGCTCGGGCGGGCCATGGAGATCCTGGCCGGGGATGCCGCCGAGATCGAGAAGCGCGGCGGTCTCGAGCATTCGGTGCAGATGATGGGCCTGCGCCACATCGACATCGGCGCGGTCCGCGTCGTCGAGCGGGTGGGTTCGACCACTTCGGGAACGGCCGAGGAGGCGAAGGCCTCGTATGGCGGCGCCGTCTCGCTCATGCGCGAGATCGACCGTCTGCTGCGCGTCAACCGGACGGTCTCGAGCGCGAAGGTCAAGGGCGTGGTGCGCTCGCTCGTGGACAACGTGCTCACCAACCGCTACGCGATGCTACAGCTCACCGGCTTGAAGAACTACGACGAGTACACCTTCTACCACTCGGCGAACGTCGCGCTGCTGTCGCTCGCGCTCGGCTCGATGATCACGAGCGACTACCGGTTCCTGTCGTCGCTGGGCGTCGGGGCGCTGCTCCACGACATTGGCAAGCTCTCCGTCGACCTCGAGATCCTCAACAAGCCGGGAGCGCTCACTCCCGACGAGTGGTCCAACGTGCGCCAGCATCCTATCCACGGTGCCGAGATGGTCTCGCTGCTGCCCGGTGTGGACAAGGCGGCGCTTGTGGTCATCCTCGAGCACCACATGCGGTTCGACGGCACGGGATATCCCACACGTACGCCGCTTCGCAAGCAACATCTCGCCAGCCGCATCGTCGCGGTGGCCGACTCCTACGACGCCATGACCTCGCGGCGCAGCTACTCGGCCGCCCGCGTCCAGGACGAGGCGATGTCCCTGCTCGCAAAGAGCTGCGGGTCCTCGCTCGACCCGGTGCTCGTTCGCATGTTCATCCGGCTGATGGGCGTCTACCCGCCGCGCTCGGCGGTGCGCCTGAGTGGTGGCGAGATCGGCATCGTCATGCAGCCGAGCCCGATCGACCCGCTTCGCCCTGTCGTGCGGGTCATCGCGACGCCGGCCGGTGATTTCATGGAGCCGGTGGATATAGACCTCACAGTCGAGACCGGCGTCTCCATCCGCGGGTGCCTCGACCCGAAACTGCTCAACATCGAGGTCGACGACTACGTCTGACCCATACAAAGGAGGAGTCATGGCCTCGCGCCGCCGACTCGGACCGTGGCTGCTGGGTATCGCCGCAGCACTCTTCTTCCTCGTGCTGCCGTTCATCGGGTGGCTGGCGCGGGTGTGGACCGACTACCTGTGGTACGCCGATCTCGGCCAGCAGCAGGTCTTCATCACCCGCATCGTCTCGCAGCTGGCCATCGGGGCGGTCTTCGGCGTGGTGTCGTTCGCCGTCCTCTACGTCAACATGCGCGTCGCGCGCAAGCTCGCACCGCCGGCGTTCGAAGTGATCCTGCCTGAAGGCGTCCCGCCGCAGCTGCACGACTGGATCGACCGGGTCCGCCTCACCATGAGCCCGATCCTCGACCGCGTGATCTTGTGGGGAGCGGTCTTCCTCGCCTACTCCACGGGTCTGAGCGTCGCGGCCGAGTGGACGACGCTGCGCCTTGCGCTCGCGCGGGTGCCCTTCGGCCAGAACGATCCGCAGTTCGGCGTCGACATCGGCTTCTTCGTCTTCACGCTGCCCGCGCTCGAGGTCATCGCCTCGTGGCTTGGTGGATTGCTCGTGCTCACGACGATCCTGACCGCGCTCGTGCACCTGATCGACGGCGCGATCCGTCCCTGGGAGAAGCTGCGCGGCTTCGCACCGCACGTGAAGGCGCACCTGTCGGTGCTGTTCGCCGCGATCGTACTGTCACAGGCGTTCAACTACTGGCTCGACATCTGGAACCTCAACTACTCGCCGAGGGGGCAGGTCATCGGTGCGTCCTACACCGATGTGACGGCGCAGCTGCCGGCGTACCGGATCCTCATCGTCATCTCGATCGCCACCGCCGTGCTGCTGCTGGCCAACATCCGCTACCGCGGCTGGCGCCTGCCCGCGATCGCGCTCGGGGTGTGGATCGCCGCGTCGATACTTCTGGGTGCGGTCTGGCCCGGGCTCGTGCAGCGCTTCGTGGTCGCGCCCAACGAGGCGACCCGCGAGACCCCCTACATCCAGAAGAACATCAAGATGACCCGCGAGGCCTTCGACCTGACCGACGTCGAGGGCAAACCGTTCCCCGCCGCCGAGAACCTGACGGCCAACGACGTGATCGCAAGCCGGGTGACGTTGCAGAACGTCAGATTGTGGGATCCCACGATCGTCCAGCAGGGCTACACACAGCTGCAGTCGATCCGTCCCTACTATGACTTCAAGGACGTCGACGTCGACCGCTACACCTACGACGGCCGCATGCGGCAGGTGCTCATCTCCGCGCGCGAGATGAACTCCGAGCAGCTTGCGGAGCAGGCGCAGACCTGGGTCAACCGCCACCTGGTGTACACGCACGGCTTCGGGGTCGTGATGAGCCCGGTCAGCGAGGCCGACACCCGGGGTCTTCCGCGCTTCGTCATCGGTGACGTGCCGCCGCGGGTGTCGGCGGACGCGAGCGACTCGCCCGAGCTGCAGACCAAGCAGCCGCGTATCTACTTCGGCGAGGAGACGACCGACTACGTCGTGGTCGATGCCGGGATCGACGAGTTCGACTACCCGCTCGGCGAGAAGAACGCGACCTACCGCTTCACCGGCACGACCGGCGTGGAGGTGGGCTCGCTCGCTCGGCGCATCGCGTGGGCGATCCGCCTGGGCTCGAGCCAGGTGCTGTTCTCGGAGTACATCGACGCCGAGAGCCGCGTGCTGCTGCGGCGCGACCTCGAGTCGCGGCTCAACGAGATCGCACCCTGGCTCGTCTTCGACGACGACCCCTATCCCGTGCTCGTGGACGGGCGCATCTTCTGGGTGGTCGACGGTTACACGGCGTCGGAGCAGTTCCCCTACTCGCAGACGGTCGGCGCGGGGACCAACTACCTGCGCAACTCGGTGAAGGTGGTCGTCGACGCTTACAGCGGCGAGACCAAGTTCTACGCGTTCGACGCCGAGGAGCCCGTCCTCAAGGCGTGGACGAAGGTGTTCCCCGACATGATGGCGGACGGTTCGCAGATCCCCGAGGGCATCCGCAAGCACTTCCGCTATCCGCAGCGCCTCTTCGAGGCCCAGGCCGAGATCTACCGCACCTACCACATGACCGACTCCACGGTGTTCTACAACAAGGAAGACCAGTGGGAGATCCCCGGCGAGCGCCAGGGCGCGCCGATGCAGCCGTTCTTCGTGCTGCTCAAGCTGCCCGGCGCCGAGCAGGAGCACTTCTACCTCATGCAGCCGTACACGCCGAGGAACCGCGACAATATGATCGGTTGGATGGCGGTCTCGAGCGACCCGGTCAACTACGGCGAGCGCACCGTCTACCAGTTCCCCAAGGAGCGCGTGATCCTTGGGCCCGAGCAGGTCAGCGCGCGCATCAACCAGGACCCGGCCATCTCGCCGCAGCTCTCACTTTGGAACCAGCGCGGAAGCCAGGCGATCTTCGGCAACATGCTCGTCATCCCGATCAAGGATGCGATCGTCTACATCCAGCCGCTCTACCTGCAAGCCGAGCAGACCGCGATCCCCGAGCTCACGCGCGTGATCGTCGTCTATGCCGACAAGGTCGAGATGGCGCGCACCCTCGAGGCGGCGCTGCTCCGCGTGTTCGGCGAGGTGCCCGCCGAGGAGACGACCGGCACGCCCGAGCCGGGTGGGACGACAGCCGATGCCGCCACCGCCCAGCGGTTGTACCGCGAGGCCGTCGAGGCGCAGCGCAAGGGTGACTGGGCGACCTACGGGCAGAAGCTCCAGGCGCTCGGTGAGGTTCTCTCGCGGCTTGCCGGTGCGGAGACGACCGCCACTCCGTAGAGGCGCCGCAAACCCACTGGTCGAGCGCCGAGTTGACGGGACGGCAACGCCTGTCTGCTATACTGTGCGAGCACTACAGGGGCACGTGAGCGATGCCGCAGGCGTAGTGGTCGCAAGACGACCGGGACGGCCACAGGACCTGCGCAGCGGCATCGGAAGATACAGTCCTCCGGTCGGATCGGCCTAGAGCGAGGTCCGCAAGGCACCATCCGCGGACGCAGTGATGACCGAGCTGCATACGAAACGACAGGTCCACCGCCAAGAGACATAGCGCTTCTTCGGCACTCGACGATGGCTCCGCACAGGCGCCGCTCGTGCCGGATGCGAGGCAGCTAACTCCATCTTCAACCGCACCCGCTGTCTGGACCCCCTGTGGCCCTTTGCGCCTCCGTGCCGTCGTCACGCACTGTCCCCGTACACGGAGGAACTTCTTGAGTTCACGCACACGCATGTCCCGCAGGCGCGCCGCCAGGCGTCGTCTTCCCGCGCCGGTCGCGGTCTTCGCGATGGTCGCGGTGACCGTCGTCGCGGTTCTCACCGTCGCCGCCGGACTCGGCATCTGGCCGCCGCAGATCGCGGTCGCCGCACCTGCCGCGACCGCCCCGGCGCTCGGCGTCGAGGATGCAACGGCCATCGTCTTGGGCCCGGCCGTCGATTCGCACGAGAAGTTCGCGGCTCCCGCCGCAGCCGCGGTCACTGCCGCCGCACCCAAGGCGCTGCTTCGCCCGGCCAACAAGAAGGCCGCGCCGGTGCCTAAGGCCGCCCCGGCTCCCGCCCAGGCGCCCAAGGCCGCTGCGGCCACCAAGCGCACGAAGCGCTCCGCTCACACCGCCGCATCGCGCGGTGGCTGGAGCAGCGCGAAGTGTTCGACGTACGGCATCGGTGACGGACTTATCGGCAACGGCATGGCCGGCGGCGGCGTCCTGCGCGCCGACAGCATGGTCGTCGCCCATCGCAGCTTGCCGTTCGGCACCAAGATCCGCTTCAAGTACAAGGGCCGCACCTGCGTCGCCGAGGTGCGCGATCGCGGTCCGTTCATCGCAGGTCGCATCTTCGACCTGGGCCCCGGCACTGCCAAGGCGCTCAAGTTCTCCGGCGTCGGCCGCGTCCAGTACCAGATCATCGGCAGATAGCACCGTTCGCGCGTTCGCGGACGTAGACGGCGCCCGGGCCTGAAGCTGGTCCGGGCGCCGTTGTTCGTGAGTGGCGGCGCCGATTGCCCCGCGCGTTGGGGTACCTTAGTTGTTGCACGTCGACGCGCACGCATGAGTGAGGATCCGGACAATGCCCGAACCAGACGTCACGCCTGAAGCGCAGCCGAACCCGTCGGCACCGTCCGCGCAGCCCGGCGAACCCGTGGGTTCGCAGGAGCCCACCGGGGCGGGGTCGAACGAGGCCCAGGCAGGTCCCCAGCCCGCCGGCAAGACCATCGCGGACTCGATCGCGGACCTGATACAGCTGTTCGTGGACTACGTCCGCCAAGAGACGGAATCGGTCGTCCGCGAGAAGGTCGTGCTGCCCACGCAGCAAGCCGGACAGGTCGTCGCGTTCGCACTCGCGGCTGCAATGACGCTGTTTCTGGGCATCGCGTTCGTCGCGGTAGGCTCGCTGATGCTGCTGGCCTACTTCGTGGGCTGGATCGCCGCCCTCTACATCGTCGGCGCCGTGCTCATCGCGGGCGCCGGAGGACTGTCCTACGCCAAGGTGAGGAAGTTGCAGTCATGAGCGCCAAGGAGACCGTGCCCGCCCAGCTGCCCGCCGAGAAGATCACCCTCGACGACCTCAAGGACCGCGTGGACAAGGTCAAGAACCTCACCGTGTCCGAGACGAAGCGCGTGACCAGTGATGCGCTCGAGACCAACGCCGCGCGCACCCTGATGATCGCTGCCGGCGTGGTCGTGGTCGCCGCCTCGATCGCGTTCTACCTGGGCAGCAGGACCCGGCCCCGGCCGCTGCCGCCTGTCTGACGCCCCCATGCCGCTGCTCGTCATCGAGCGCATAGCGCCCGGGGACGGGCGTGTCTCGGCGCTGGTCCGTGTCTCCGACGAGCGCTTCATGCGAACCTCGGCCGCCACGGGGCTGCCCGAACGCGCGCTTGAGCTGCTGCCCGGGCTGGCTCGGCACCGTTGCGAGAGCGGGCACGCGCGCGGCATCGTCTCCGAGCTGGCCGACACCGAATCGGCCCACCTGCTCGAGCACGTCACCCTCGAGCTCATGACGCTCGCGGGCGAGCCGCGCACCACGAGTGGCCGCACCGAGTGGGACTTCGCGCGCGACGGCCGCGGGGTGTTCCGCGTGCGGATCGGCTCGGGAAACGCCGCGGTCGCCGAGGAGGCGCTCCACCGTGCGGCGGAGGTGTGCGAGTGGCTCCTGACGGGGGAGGGAACGGCCCCCGACGTTGCTGTGGTCGCAAACGGCGTGCGGGCGGCGGGTGCCGCGGCGCGCTGAGCGCGCGGCAGGTCCGGCACCGCCGCCGGTGGCGGCCCCACGGCGCCCTTCGCGGCCTGCGCGTTGCCCGAGCGCGATATCGCTGCTATCGTGGCCGACAACACTCGGGCAGGTCAGCCGGGGCTGGATAGTGAGCACAACAGACGTGAGGGAAGAGGGCGATGTCGCCCAGCCACCCCTCCGATGTCTCCCGCCAGGGCGGTTCGATGAGCCGAGGGAAGCGGGTCGGGCCCGACACCGGTATCGTCGGGAATGAGGTTCGTGCGGCGCCCGGTTGAGGGCCGCGCGGACGAAGATAGGTGGTACCGCGACGCCCCCTCGCCCTATCAGGCCGAGGGGGCTTTTGTGTTTCGTGGGGAAGGAAATGGCGATGGGTACCGCCAGAGTAGTGTTCGACCGGTGGAGCGACCGCTATGCGGATCGCCTGTCGGGCGTGCGGTCATCGGCCGTGCGCGACCTGTTCGCGGCCGCCTCGCGGCCGGACATGATCAGCTTCTCGGGCGGTATGCCCGAGGTCAGCCGGGTGCCGGCGACCGACGTCGCCACGGCCGCCCATGACGCCATGCTGCACGAGGGCGCATGCGCGCTGCAGTACGGCTCGAGCAACGGCCGCCCCGAGACCCGCGCGCTCATCGTCGAGCTGATGGCCGAGTCGGGCGTGAGGCTGTCCGCCGACGACCTCATCGTGACCGCCGGCGCCCAGCAGGGACTCGACCTGCTCGCCAAGACCTTCATCAACCCCGGAGATGTCGTCATCGCCGAGGGGCCGACCTATGTCGGCGCGCTCCAGGCCTTCTCGGCGTATCAGCCGGACATCCGCTGCATCCCGCTGGACTCGGACGGGATGCGCATGGATCTGCTCGAAGCCGAGCTCAAGCGTCTGGGCCCGCGCGGCGCGAAGTTCATCTACACGATCCCGAACTTCCAGAACCCCGGCGGCGTCACGATGAGCGCCGAGCGCCGCAGGCGGCTGCTGGAGCTGTCGCGCGAGTACGACATCCCGGTCGTCGAGGACGACCCGTACGGGCGGCTGCGGTTCGAGGGCGGGCACGTCAAGCCGCTTCGGGCACTCGACGACGACGTGATCTACCTCGGGACCTTCAGCAAGATCTTCGCTCCGGGCCTGCGCCTTGGCTGGATGGCGGCGCCCCGGCCGATCCTCGCCAAGGTGCTGCTCGTGAAGCAGGCGGCCGACCTGTGCGGCTCGAACTTCGCGCAGGTGACGGCGGAGCGCTACTTCATGGGCGCGCGCTGGCGCCGCACTCTGCAGACGCTCACCAAGACCTACGCCGAGCGGCGTGACGCGATGCTCGCGGCGCTCGACGAGCACTTCCCGGCCGAGGCCCGCTGGACCCGCCCCGAGGGCGGCTTCTTCGTGTGGGTGGAGCTGCCGAGCTTCGTCGACACCGGGGCGCTTCTGGCCGAGGCGGTCGAGCACGGCGTGACGTTCGTGCCCGGCGACGGCTTCTTCCCCGACGGCAGCGGGAAGAACTGCATGCGGCTCGCGTTCTGCTACGCCGAGCCCGAGCGCATCGGCGAGGGGATCAGGCGCCTGGCCGAGGTCATCGAGGATAGACTGGAGCTCTACCGTGCCTTCATCGCCGCAGGGGCGATTGAGGCACCCGAGGAGGGGGCGGCGTGAGCCACAAGATCGCGGTACTGATGGGTGGGCGCTCGCTCGAGCGCGAGGTCTCGCTCGCGAGCGGCAAGCGGGTCTGCGACGCGCTCGCCGCGGCCGGCTACTACGTGCTGGCACTCGACGTGACGGCCGACCTCGTCGCCACGCTTCGCAGCGAGCGGCCCGACGCCGCCTACATCGCGCTGCACGGCAAGTACGGTGAGGACGGGACGATCCAGGAGCTGCTGGAGTTCCTCGGCATCCCGTACACCGGCCCGGGCGTGGTATCGAGCGCCCTGTCGTGGGACAAGTCGGTCACCAAGCACCTGCTCGCCGAGAACGGCATCGACACGCCGGCGTGGCTGACGCTGACCGCCGACGCGTTCAAGGAGATGGGCGCGGCGACAGCGCTCGACCTCGTCGCCGAGCGGGTCGGCGGCTATCCCGTCGCGGTGAAGCCCTCGCGCCAGGGCTCGGCGCTGGGGCTGTGCCGGGTCGAGGCGCCCGAGGCGCTCGCCGAGGCGATGCTCGACGCCTTGGGCTACGACACCTCGGTGGTCGTGGAGCGCTGGGTCGAGGGGACCGAGCTTGCGGTGTCGGTCCTCGGCGACGGCGGGTGCACCGACGTGCTGCCGCCGGTCGAGATCGCGCCCAAGAGCGGCCTGTACGACTTCAGCGCCCGCTACGCGGAAGGGGAGACCGACTTTTTCGTGCCGGCGCGGGTGCCGGAAGCCACGCTCGAGCGGGTCGCCGACGTTGCCTGCCGCACGCACGAGTTGCTGCGTTGCCGCGACGTGAGCCGTGTCGACATGATCGTGGATGCCAACGGCCGTCCGTGGGTGCTCGAGTGCAACACCTCGCCGGGTATGACCGAGACCTCGCTGCTGCCCATGGCGGCCGAAGCCGCGGGCATGTCTTTCCAAGATGTGGTATCACGAGTCATAGAGGACGCTCTCGCCCGCAGGTGAATGGGGTACATAGAGCGCGAGGCCCGGTGCACGTGGACCGGGTCGGTCTTACTGAGGGATTTCGGGGCATCGATGACGGAGGTGCGTTTCTATGTATGACTATCGCCGCGGTGGTTCTGTCTTCGGGGCGTTTCTGCTCGGTGGGCTCGTGGGCGCAGTCCTCGGACTGTTGTTCGCGCCGCGCTCCGGCAAGGAGACGCGCGACATGCTCGCCGAGCGCGCCGAGGACTACTGGGGCCAGGGCGTCGAGATGTACAACACCGGCGTCGAGAAGGCCGGCGAGGTCGTCGTCCAGGGCAAGGAGAAGGTCGCCGAGACCTCCGAGCAGCTGCGCACCAAGATCGATGAGGCCCGCGGCCGCCTGCAGGAGACCGTCGCCAAGTCCTCCGAGGTCGCGCGCGACAAGGTCGCCGAGGCTGTTCCGGCCGTGCACGGCGCGGTCGACAAGGCCGCCGAGGCCACCAAGGGCGCCGTCGACGTCGCGGGCGGCAAGACCCAGGAGACCCTCGACTTCGTCGCGCAGAAGGCCAAGAGCTCCGGTGCCGCGGCAGCCGACGTCGCTGCTGACGCGGTCGCCGAGGCTGCGCCGGAGGCCTAGGACCCTCGCCGCTCGTGCCGCGTTCCTTGCTCGAGGTCGGCAGGTCCGACGTCGTCAACTCCAAAGGTAAGCGTATCGGCCGCGTCGGCGACGTGCTCTTCCACCCGGATCGATCCGAGGTGGTCGGGTTCGTCGTCGAGCGGCCGCGCTTTCTGATGCTGCTGGATCGCCGAGACCGCTACCTCGCGCGCGACCGCACCCGCGTCAGCGGCCGGGAGCTCGTGGTCGCCGACGAGAAGGGCGCGTGGGACACCGCGGCGGCCAAACGACTCGGGCTCGACTGGGAGCGCTCTGTCATCTGGATCGGCATGCCTGCGCGAACGGAGGGCGGCGTGTCGGTGGGCAAGGTCCGAGACGGGCTCTACGAGCACGACTCAGGCGAGCTCGTCGGCATCGGCTTCACGGGCGGGCTCGTGGCCGACATAGCGGTGGGCACCCGCGACCTGCCGTCCTCGGTGGTGAAGCGCTTCGACGGCGAGGCCGTCATCGTCGATGACTCTGTCGCCGCCATCGAGACCGACGGAGGCGCGGCCGCAGCCGCGGGACGCCAGGCGGCGGCGGCCAAGCAGGCGGCGGGCGAGGCCGGGAAGGTCGCGATCGATGCGGCGACCACTGCCGCGGCCGCCGGGGTCAAGGCGGCCCGCGCCGCGGCCAACACCGACGCCGGCAAGAAGGCCATCGGCTGGCTCAAGTCGCTCAAGGATGAGGTCGTCGATGCGATGGGCGACCCCGACGACGAGAAGTAGGAGCCGTGCCGGACGGCTCGCCGCGCGCGCTATACTGGACCGCGCCCGCCACCGACGACACCTACGAAGGCCATGCCTCGTCGACTCCGACCACTCAGCGCCCAAGACCTCGAACGCCTTCCGGCGGCGTGTACCGACTGCGCGTTCTGGGAGACGGTGGCACCGCTCGAGCGCCGCTGCGGCTCGGTGTGTGATCGCGAGCTGACGCGCGAGTGGTTCGCCGCCGTCACCGGCGAGTGGGGCGAGTGCGGGCGTGTCGCCTACGAGGACGACGAGATTCTCGGCTTCATCAAGTACGCGCCCAGCCGCTTCCTTCCGCAGGCCGCGACGTTTCGCGCGGCACCGCTCGACGGGCAGGTCCCGCTGATCGCGTGCCTGCACATCGAGCCCAACGCCCGCCATCACGGCCTCGGCAGCGTTCTGCTGCGCGCCGCCCTCAGGGACCTTTCGTTGCGCGGAGAGCGCCGCGTCGAGGCGTTCGCCGCAGCACACAAGCCCGCCATCCTCGAGGAGTCGCCGATGCTCGGCATCGACTTCCTGCTGCGAAACGGGTTCAGCGTGTCGCGGCCCGACCCCGACTACCCGCTGCTCAAGCTCGATCTTCGCTCGCTCGCCATGCTGTCGGAGAACCTTGAGGCAGTGCTGGACTCGCTGCGCTTCCCGCTGCGCGTCCCCAAGCGGGTGCCCGCCTCGTGGACAGACGGGCGGCGGTCGTGAGCGCGCCCGAGCGCAAGACGGGCTCGCGCGAGCGTGTCCGCGCCATCCTCGCCGAGCACGGGCTCACTGATGGGGTGTTCGAGTTCGAACAGTCCACCAAGACCGCCCAGATGGCGGCCGACGCCATGGGCTGCGAACTCGGGCAGATCGTGAAGTCGCTCGTCGTGGTCGCCGAAGGTCGTCCTGCCATGGCGCTGGTCGCCGGTGACCGTCGCGGGGACCTCGCGGCGATCGCCGAGCAACTCGGCGCGGCCAAGGCCCGCATGGCGGATGCCGACACCGTGCGCGAGGCGACGGGCTACGCCATCGGTGGCGTGTCGCCGTTCGGCCTGCCGGAAGAGCTCCCGGTGCTCATCGATGATTCGCTCGAGCGATTCGACACGGTGTATCCTGCCGCAGGCACTCCCTCGTCGATGGTGCGACTCGCTCGCGAGCAACTGATGAACCTGTGCCCGGGCCGCGTGGCACGCATCTCGCAACCCCTGCCCGAGCAGGACTGACATACCCACGTCGTCTGAGACGACGATCTTCGCGAACCGAAGGATCCACACCTCCGTATGAGCTCGTATTCCGCCGAGACACCCGCGCCGCGCCCTCCGAGGCCGGCGCGCTTGGTACTGATGCTGATCGCCGCGCTCGCGGTGCTCTTCGCCGCGGGCTTCCTCCTGGTGCGACCTGTCGAGATCGTGGTGGACGGACGCGACGTCCGAGTGCCCACAGGCACCAAAGTGGGTGAACTCGTGGGTCTCGGCGTGGTCGAGGCGCCGCCCGGCGACCTGTTGGCGCTTGATGGCTCGGTGGAGGCGACCGCCGAGGGCTCCCCGCCGGTGCTGGAGCTCAATGGGCGCAGCGTGGCCGCGGAGGTGCGACTGTTCGCGGGAGACCGCATCGTGAGCTCGCCCGGGGCCGACATCAGAGAGGGGCTCGCAACCACCGAGTCGGCGATCCCGTTCAAGACCGTCTATCGGGGACGGGGCCCGTGGCTCGAGATCGCGACCCTCGGCGTGCCCGGCGTCCGGCGTCTCACGGTGGGCGAGCGCTCCGGCATCATCGCGCGCGTCGAGACGATCACCCCGGTCATCGACGAGGTGGTCGTGCGCACTCGGCCTCGCCCCGGTGCGAAGCTGGTCGCCCTCACGTTCGATGACGGGCCCACGCCCGGTCAGACCGATCGCGTGCTCGACATCTTGAAGCAGGAGAAGGTGCACGCGACTTTCTTCATGTTGGGACGTCGCATCAAGGAGGACCCGAAGCTCGCGCGAAGGGCGGTGGCCGAGGGGCACCTGATCGGTAACCACTCGTACAACCACCCCGACCTGCGCGAGCTCGATGACGGCGCCGTGGCCAAGCAGGTCACCGCGACGCGCGACAAGATCCGCGGTGTCGCGGGCAGTGGCAGTGCCTGGTTCCGTCCACCGTACGGCGCGGTCGATCCCCGCGTGCTCAAGACGCTTCGGAAGATGGATCAGAACGTCGTCATGTGGGACGTCGACCCGCAGGACTGGCGCAAGCCGGGGGTGAAGGCGCTCGTCTCGCGTGTCGTCTCGCAGACGGAGCCCGGTTCCGTGATCCTGCTGCATGACGGAGGCGGCGATCGCCGGCGTACCATCGCCGCGCTGCCCTACATCATCCGCGAGCTCAAGAAGCAGGGGTACGTCTTCGTGACCGTCGCCGAGCTCGCCGCCTATCCCCGAGACGGAGTGGCCTCAGGGACGCAGACCTCGACGCCGCCGGACGGCTACGGGCAGTAGCGTCCGTCAGTTCGCCAGCACACGGGTCGGCGTGACGACCAGGTGCACGCGGGCGTCCCGCTCGTCGGACGGCACCGCCTCGAGGATCTGCTCCTCGAAGGCGACCCCGATCACCAGGCAGTCGGCCGGCAGCGACGGGATGAGCCGATCGTAGTAACCGCCGCCGTAGCCGAGCCGCCGTCCCGCGGAGTCGAACGCCACGCCCGGTGCGAGCACCACGTCGATGACCGAGGGCTCGATGCGCAGCGCGTCTGCGGCGGGCTCCCGGATGCCGAGCTGCCCGGGCACCAGCTCGGCCTCGTCGCCGACGACCCTGAGCGAGAGCACCCCCGGGGACTCGATACGCGGGTAGGCGATCGTCGCCCCACCAGTGCGTATCCGGGCGATCGTCTCGGTGAGGTCGAGCTCTTCGGCGGTGGCCGAGTAAGTCAGCACGGTGCGGGCGGCCTGCACCTGCGGCAGCGCGAGGAGGCGGTCGGCGACCGCGATCGCTGAGCGCGCCCGCGCGCCGGGGCCCAGAGCGCGCCGCGCCTCGCGGGCCCGCTGCCGCGCCGCGGCCTTCTCGGCGGTGCGGCTCACAGCAGGCCCAGGGCGGTCGCGGCCTGCAAGCCGAACAGCGCGACGGTCAGGCAGATCACGGTCACGATCGTGCCCCAGGCCAGCGCGTTCTGCCAGCCGGTGTTGGTATGCGCGCCCATGATGCGGCGGTCGTTCACGAGTCGGACCATGAAGATGAGCATGAAGGGCAGCAGGATGCCGCCGAGCGTCTGGGACAGCACCATGAGCTGGATGAGCGGCGCACCGGGGATGAGCACGACGGCGGCGCCGAAGAAGATGACGAAGGTGTAGATCGAGTTGAAGGCGGGCGCCTCGGACCACGAGCGGTCGATGCCGCGCTCCCAGCCGAACGCTTCGGTGATCGCGTAGGCGGCCGTGAGGGGTAGCACGCTCGCCGCCAGCAGGGACGCACCGAAGAGGCCGATCGCGAACAGCACGGTGGCATACTGCCCGGCGATGGGGGCCAGAGCGGCCGCGGCCTGCTCGGCGCTCGTGATCTCGATGCCTTGCGGGTAGAGCACCGTGCCGGTCGTGATGATGATGAACCACGCGACGAGGCTGGCCGCGACCACGCCCGCGATGGCGTCGATGCGCTGGTTGCGCAGGTCGCCGACGTCGAGTCCCTTGTCCACGACGTTGCTCTGCGCGAAGAACTGCATCCACGGGGCGATGGTGGTGCCGATGGCGGCGATGACGAGCGCGATGAACGGCACGGTCGGGCGGAAGGTGGGGACCACGGTGGCACGGATGACCTCGCCCCAGTCGGGCTGGGCGACGAAGGCGGATGCGACGTAGAGCCCGAAGACCGCCGAGAGCGCCAGCAGCACCTTCTCGACGCGGCGGAAGTCGCCGCGGACCACGAGCAGCCACACCGCGAGCGCCGAGACCGGCACCGACACGTACTTGGGGATCCCGAACAGCTCGAGCGCGGCGGCGATGCCGGCGAACTCGGCGACGCTGGTGGCGGTGTTGGAGAGCAGCAGGGCGACCATCGCGAGCAGGGTGGGCCGGATGCCGAACTTCTCGCGGATGAGCGCCGCCAGGCCCTTGCCTGTGACGCAGCCCATGCGCACGGCCATCTCCTGGACGACGCCGAGCGCGAACACCATCACGAGGATCATCCACAGCGTGTCGTAGCCGAAGCTCGCGCCGGCGACCGAGTAGGTCGTGACACCACCGGCGTCGTTTCCGGCCATGGCGGTGATCACGCCCGGGCCCACGATCGCGAGCGCGGCGAACAGCCCGGTGCGGGCGCGCGGGGTCGCGGTCTTTTCGATGGCCGACATCGGTCCGGGCTCCTACGCCCCGGCGCCCACGGCGCTGCTGAGCAGTAGCCCGCCGAACAGCAACCCGGTGAACAGGAGGAAACCGAGGGCCTGCAGCGACAGCGAGATCGCCGCCTGCGAGACGGGCTTCTCGGCGCGTGCGCGCTTCTCGACGACCACGCCGATGACCGCACCCGAGAGCGTCACGAGGAACGTCGCGAGCCCGAAGGCGTTGCCGACCACGAGGGCGGGCAGCAGCTCGTCGGCGCCCAGTGCGAGCTCGTAGACGCCGAACGCCGCGACGCCGACGACGACGCCCAGCACCGCGCCGGCCACGCCGTCCGACAGCAGACGGCGCCACAGCGGCGGGGCCTCCTCGGCGGTCTCGCCCTCGATGGCGCGCGACATCACGTGCCCGGCGACGTCTTCGGCGAGCCGCATGACGACGAGCGCGGCCGCGACCATCCCGACGAGCACGATGCTTTCCGTGTCGATCGCCTGACCGATCGCTGCGGCGACGAGGAACAGGCCGCCCCACAGGAACAGCCAGCCGTCTCGGCTGACCCACTGCCACACGCCGGTGATGCCCAGGCCGCTGCGGCGGCCCGTCGCGAGTGCGAGGTCCTCGTCGGCCTCTTCCTCGAGGACGTCGAGCGCGTCGTCGACCGTGACGATGCCGAGCAGCTTGCCGGCCTCGTCGACGACGGGCATCGCGAGCAGGTCGTACTTGCTCATGGCCTCCGCGACATCTTCCTGGTCGTCGTCGGGGTTGGCCGAGAAGATCTCGCTCTCCGCGATGTCGGCGACCGTGGTGTCGGGGCTTGCCAGCAGCAGGTCGCGCAGCGAGATGACGCCGGTGAGCACGCTGTCACCCTCGACGACGTAGACGTAGTAGATGCTCTCGTGCTCGGCCGCGCACTCGCGCAGGTACTCGATGACCTGGCGCACCGACATGTCCTCGGTCACCGTCGTGACCTCGGGCGTCATGATGCCGCCTGCGGTCTTCTCCTTGTATCCGAGAAGCCCGCGGATCGCCGTCGCATCCTCGAGGCCCATCAGGCGAAGCAGGCGCTCGGCCTTGTCGCGCGGCAGGTCGCCGACGATGTCGGCGGCGTCGTCGGGATCCATCTCGGCGAGCAGGTCGGACGCGCGTCGCTCCGACAGGTCGTCGATGACGTCGGCCTGGAACTCGTCCTCGAGTTCCGAGATCGCCTCGGCGGCGGCCGCGTTGTCGAGGTGCGCGAAGACCGCGGCCCGCTGGGACGCGGACAGCTTCTCGAGGATGTCTGCGACGTCGGCGGGGTGCAGCTCGTGCAGACGCTTGTGGGTGACCGACAGCCGCACCTGGCTCAGGTCGCGGTCGAGCAGGTCCATGTAGTTCCACGCGATGAGGTTCTCCGGCAGCCCGGCGCCGAACAGGCCGGCGACGCGTGCGACGACGCGCTCGAGGGCGGGGGAGATGCCGCGCAGGATGCCGCGGGCGCCCACCTCGGCGCCGAGCAGGCGCAGCTGGTTGCGGCTCTCGGAGAGCTTGAGGTCGTTGACGCGCACGACCTTCATGCCCTGCGTGTCGACGATCTGCTTGTTGAGCAGGTCGCGATGGAGCAGCACCTCGTCGGGCTGCAGGTAGCTGAAGCGGATCTCGTGCGCCGGGACGCTGAGCGTCACCGACTCGCCGTCGAATTCGGCGACGAACTTGCGCCACGACAGCATGAACGGCGTCTTGTCGGGGCCGAGGAATGCCAGCGAGGTCACGCGCGGGAAGACCTCGCCGGTGGCGATGGCGATGTCTGAGATGGTGCCGATCTGTTCGCCGGTCGCGTCGGTGACCGGCTTGCCGAGCATCTGGGAGAGGTAGATCATGGGCGCTCCTCCCTTCGTGTTCGTGCTGCTAAGGCGGCGAATCTCGGATTCGCACGCCGCCGTGAAGCAGCGACGTCGGGTCGTTATCAGCGGTGGTCCCTGAAGGGCCCGCCGCTGCCACGAAGGCGAGAAGCGAGTCCTCAGGGCCTGGGACTGTGAGGTTTCACGCAGGTCCTGATCTCTTCGGCTACAGGTCGCAACAGCGCACGAAAAAGCCCCTGCGTCCGCTTGGGACCAGGGGCACTCACGATGATGGCGGCTCGGCCGCACGCCCGTGCGACCGCGGGGCGACAGGTTGCTCGGCGGTGCCGGGCACGTCGACCACGGGTCGCTTCGGGGCCGTCATCGCTCGCATCCCTCGTCTGTGGTTTTGGCACTGTTCGACGTAGGGCGCGGCCGCGGCGTTGTGCGCGACACGCAGCGGGAAAGGCCCGCCACCGTACCCAGCCACCTTAGCCTTCGCCTTAAGCCGGCGAGGGCTGTTCTACCCATTGGCGTCTCTCGACATTTCCGGGCAGTGGCCTGTGTTCGAACAGGAGCCGCACCGTAACGGACGGAGCTGACTTCGTCGAAGCTGTCAATCGCTGTCCACGGGGACAGCCAACGAAGCGTACACCTCGGCGAGGCGGGGTGGCAAGCGGACTACTCGGGAACCCGCTGCATGGTTGTGGGCTCGGTTGCCGAATCCTGCAGGTAGAACTGCAGCTCATCGGGGGTTATCTGGTTGATGGGGACCGACTGGCTCAGATCCCGGTCACCGGTCAGGCGCACGCCGTCGAGCGTGTCCTCCCACGTGCCCTCGAGGTAGCCGGGACCGAGCATCCAGCTGAGGCCGTCGGCCTCGAACGTCCCGTCCGGGCGGAACGTGATGGCGAAGCTGCCCGTCGCCCAGGTGCCCACGAGGGTCTCTCGAGCCGGGGCCTGCAGCGAGTCCATCATCTCCTTCTCGGTGGTGACGAAGTTGTGGGTGTCGACGGCCTGCGGCAGCGTCACGGCGGCCGTCCAGACCGCCGGCGCGCACACCAGCAGACCCGCCAGGATCGTGACGATGCCGAGTATGCCGAGGAAGTTCGAGCGCTTCGGAGCGATGCCGTGTGCCTTCGCCCACGCCCGTGCGAACTCGGCCCAGCCGTCGCCGCGCGAACCGGCGGTGCGCCAGACGTTGGCGCGGGGCTTCTCGGCGAGCTTGGCGATGACGCCGGGCGACTCGAAGGCGTTGGCGACGAGCGCCATCACGCCCACTGAGTCGGCCATCTCGATGTCGGTGGCCGCATCGCCGATCGCCGCGGCCTGTTCGGCGGTGAGCCCGCGGGCGGCCAGGTCGGCCGCGATCGCCTGGGCCTTCGAGACCCCGGCCGGTACCAGGTGGAACGCGTGCGGCGTGCCCTCGCAGGTCAGCGACCCTCGGCCTCGCAGGGCGCCGTTGTCGACGAGCTCGATGGGGGGTTCGATGTCGGCGAGCAGGGCGCGCGCGGCGTCGGCGTCGATGCATCCGCGCAGCAGGTGCGTGGATTCGCGCGGGCGCTCGGGGATGCTGTAGGGCTCGATCGCGCCCGGGAACGCCTCCATCAGGCGCTCGACGGCGCCGGAGTCCCGGATGACCTCGTAGGGGGTGCGCCCCTGAAGGACCGAAGGCTCCCACACGCCGTTGTTGTACGTCGCGGTGCCGCGGCGCCCGTCGCCTGTGACGAGCACGGCTCCGGCCTCGGCGATGAAGTCGCTCCAGCCCAGCAGCCTCGTGAGCTCGAAGAGCTGGTCGCGCTCGCGACCCGAGACGGGCACGACGGTCAGGCCGGCGCGGTTGAGCTCGACGATCGCCTCGGCGACCGCGGTCGAGGGCTTCCCGTCGGCGTCGGCGAGCACGCAGCCGCCGTGCGCGACGAGCGTGCCGTCGAGGTCGGTGTAGAGGACGCGCACGTTCGACAGCGCGTTGAGCGCCGCCGGGCTGAGCGTGAGAAGAGGCACGTCGGACATGAGCCGATGATACCGCTTCGCCGTGCGTGGATTCTGTGTCGTCGCCGCGCATCACTTACTCATGCGCGCGCGAAGCGGTATAACGTAGTCGTGGCCGCAAGGGCCGCCCCGACGTCTGGCACGACCCGATAGCGCGAGCGCGCTGAGAGGGGCACTACCTCATGAACGCCGAGTTCGACCTCCCGTTCCCGCATTACCGGTGTCCGACCTGCGGCAAGGACCTGCCGTCGGGCGAGGCTCGCATGACCGTGACCTGCGGACACCACACCGACCGGGTCGACGCGGACCACCAGGTGCGTGTCGCAACGGCCGCCGACCGCTCTGCGATCGAGACGATCTGCGACCGCGCGATGGGCGAGACCGAGGTCGACGCGTTCGGTCGCACGTTCGACGTGCTGTCAGGAATCAACCTCATCGCCGAGGTGGACGGCGACTTCGCCGGCCTGTTGTCGATGGCCGTCTACGAGGGCGAGGCCACCGTGGTGTTCCTGAGCGTCTACCCTGAGCACCAGGGGACCGGCGCCGGCGCTGCACTGCTCGAGGCCGCGCACGAGCTGGCCTGCGACCGCGGTCTGGGCTTCATCCGGGTGGCGGTCACCAACGACGACATCCCGCTGTTGTACTTCTTCCAGCGTCACGGCTTCGCCATCTACGAGACCGCCGTCGGCTACGCCGCCGACCGGTTCGGTTCGGCGACTCCGGGTTTCTCGGGGATCCCCGTGCGCGACGAGATCCGCCTGCGCCGTTCGACGTGCGCCTGAACCATCCGACCAAGGAGGCCCGCATGACCCGACGCGCCCGTTTCGCGCGCGCCCTGATCGCAGCCGCGCTCGTCGCCGCTGTGGCGCTCACCGGTTGCGCCAAGCCCGAGACCGCCGAGCAGCCCACGGTTCCCGGTATCGACCCCAAGGAGTTCACCGCGGCCAAGATCGGCGTGCTGCCGACCGAGGACTCGCTGCCGCTGTGGGTCGCCGAGCAGGACAACCTGTTCCAGCGCGCCGGTATCCCCAAGGTCGAGATCGTGATGTTCCAGTCGGCCCAGGAGCGCGACGCCGCGCTGGCTTCGGGCGCGATCGACGGCTTCATGGGCGACCTGATCGCCGCCGCCAACCTCGAGGCCGCCGGCACGCCGGTCACCGTGCTGACGCTGATGCTGGGCTCGGATCCTTCGCAGGGTCGCTTCGGCATCGTCGCCAGCCCCAAGAACGGGCCCAAGACGCTCGCCGAGGCCGCCAAGTCGCCGATCGGCACCTCGTCGGCCACGATCCAGGAGTACGTGCTCGAGGGCCTGCTCGAGGAGGCCGGCATCGACCCGGCCAAGGTCAAGCGCGAGGAGGTCAAGAAGGTCCCCGTGCGCTTCGAGCTGCTCATGAACGGCAAGCTGAAGTCCGCCGCGCTGCCGGAGCCGTTCCTGAGCCTCGCCGAGGCCTCGGGCGCCAAGGTCCTCGCCGAGGACACCTCGTCTGACAAGAACCTTTCGCAGACGGTGCTCGTGATGTCCGACAAGTTCCTGACCAGTGAGGCCGCGGTCAACACCGCCGACGGCATCCTGGCGGCATGGGATGAGGCCGCCGGCCGCATCGGCGCCAATCCCGAGAAGTTCCGGGCGCTGCTGATCGCCCGCGCGAAGCTGCCGGAGAAGATCGCGACCACCTACAAGATCCAGACCTACCCCGGACACGGCCTGCCCGCCCAGGCGGAGGTCGACGCGATCCTCAAGTGGATGAAGGCCAAGGAGTACCTCAAGACGAACGTCACCTTCGAGGACCTCACGCTGGTCACCCCGCCGAAGTAGCTCGCAGCCGATGGCTTCGCTGCGCTTCACAGATGTGACGCTCACCTACGAGGGTTCGGACCGCCCGGTCCGGGCCCTCGAGGCTTTCGAGCTCGAGGTGGCCGACGGCGAGCCGGTCGCGCTGATCGGCCCGAGCGGCTGCGGCAAGTCGAGCGCGCTGCTGCTGGCGGCCGGTCTGCTCGCCGCGGACAGCGGTGGTGTCGAGGTAGCGGGCACGGCGGTCGCCGGCGTGCGCCGCACCACCGCGCTGATCTTGCAGGAGTACGGGCTGCTGCCTTGGAAGACGGTCGCCGACAACGCCGCGCTCGGTCTGCACCTGCGCGGCATGTCGCGCCAGCAGGCCCGGGCCGCGTCCGCGTCCGCGCTCGAACGCGTCGGCCTCGCCGAGTTCGCCCGCGCCTACCCGGCCGAGCTGTCCGGCGGCATGCGGCAGCGGCTCGCGCTCGCCCGTGCGATCGCGCTCGACGCGGACCTGCTGCTGATGGACGAGCCGCTCTCCGCCCTCGACGCGCTCACGCGCGAGGACCTGCAAGACGTGCTGCTCGACCTGTGGCGCCGCCGCGGTCACGCGCAGGTGCTCGTCACGCACTCGATCGAGGAGGCGGTCTTTCTCGGCAGGCGCATCGTCGTGATGACGCCGCGGCCTGGGCGGGTGGCCGCCGTGGTCGACAACCCGCGGATGGGCGAGCCGGGTTATCGCGACACGCCGGCGTTCTACGAGCGTTGCGCCGAGCTCAGAGCGCTGCTGTCGGCCGAGGGCGCCGTGCACGCCGGCGGGAGGGCCGGGTCGTGAGGACCGGTGCGCGCAGGGCGCTCGGGTATCTCGGCGCCACGGTGGTGCTGCTCGTGGGGTGGGCGGCTCTCGCAGCAGCGGTGGACTCGCCCGCGCTGCCGGGGCCGATGATCGCGCTGGCCGAGTTCGCGCGCCAGCTGCCTGCGCTCGCGCCCGAGGCGCTCGTGTCGCTGTGGCGCGTGGTGGCGGCGATGGCGCTCGGGACGGTGCTGGCGGTGCCGCTGGGGCTCGCGCTGGGGCGCTCGCCGCGCGCCGACGCGGTCTTCGCACCGCTGGTGTTCCTGGTCTATCCCATCCCCAAGGTGGTCTTCCTGCCGGTCCTGCTCGTGCTGCTGGGACTGGGCAACGCCCCCAAGATCGCCCTCATCGCGCTCATCGTCTTCTTCCAGATACTCGTGACGGCGCGCGACGCGGCCAAGGCGGTGCCCGACGGCAGCATCGTGAGCGTGCGCTCGCTGGGGGCGACCCGGCTGCAGATCGCGACCCACGTCGTCTTCCCGGCGGCGCTGCCCGACATCTTCACGGCGCTTCGCATCGGCACCGGGACGGCGATCGCGGTGCTGTTCCTCGCCGAGTCGATCGCCGGCTCCAACGGTCTGGGCTGGTTCATCGTCGACGCGTGGGGCCGCATCGACTATCCGGCGATGTTCGCCGGGATCATCGCGATGGGGTTGCTCGGCGTGGCGCTCTACGAGGCGCTCGAAGCAGTGGAGGCGCGCGCGACGCGGTGGCGGCGCACGGCGCGCTGAGCCGACGGGCGCCGGTGTCAGAGCGGTCTGCTAGGTTGCATGCAACGGCACGCGTCACCCTCGCGCGTGCCGCACGAGAGGGGACGAAGCGATGAGGTTCGTGCATACCGCGGACTGGCATCTGGGGCGCGTGCTCCACGGCCAGTCGCTTCTCGAGGACCAGCGCTGGTGGTGTGAGCGCTTCGTCGAGTTCATACACGCCGAGAAACCCGACGCCGTTGTGATCGCGGGCGACGTCTACGACCGGTCCGTGCCGCCCGCCGAGGCCGTGGCGCTGCTCGACGACGTGCTCGCGCGGATCGTGCGCGACGCGGGTGTGCCCGTGCTCATGATCGCGGGCAACCACGACGGGCCGGAGCGCGTCGGCTTCGGCAAGCGCGTCTTCGAGCTGGCCGGACTGCACGTCGCGGGCGCGCTCGAGGCCGAGGTGCGCTCGGTCGTGATCGGCGAGGGCGACCATGCGACGCGCTTCTGGCTGCTGCCCTACGCCGGCCCGATCGAGACCCGCACGGTGCTCGGAGCACCCGACGTCCACGACCACGAGGCCGCGGTCGCCGAGTGCGTCGAGCGGATCCTCGCCGTCGGCGCGGACGAGCCCCACCAAGTCCTGGTCACCCACCACTTCGTGGCCGGAGGCGTGTCGAGCGACTCGGAGCGCGGGCTGACGGTGGGCGGGACCGGCGCTGTCGGCGCGGGCCTGTTCGACGAGTTCGACTTCGTGGCGCTCGGGCACCTGCACCGGCCGCAGCACGTCGGCGACGAGCGGATCCACTACGCCGGCTCGCCGCTCAAGTACAGCTTCGACGAGGCGCTGCACGACAAGAGCGTCTCGATGGTCGAGTTCGGGACCGGCTGCGTGGGGGTTCACCGGGTCTCGCTCGGCGCCCGGCGCGAGGTGCGCCGTATCTCCGGCACGCTCGAAGAGGTCATATTGTCGACCGCGGTCGACAAGGACTGCGAGGACTACGTCGAGGTCACGCTCGACGAGCCGACCATGCCGCCGGACGCGCACGCCCGGCTGCGCGAGTGCTACCCCAACCTGCTGTCGCTGCGCCGAAAGCTCGACGCGGTCGCTCCCGACTCCGCGGGTGCCGAAGTGGCGTCCGCGCACGTCGAGCGGCTGACCGACGAGGAGCTGTTCGAGCGCTTCTTCGAGTACGCCACGGGGACCGAGCTGACCGACGTGGAGCGCGAGGGGCTGCACGGCCTCTTGAGCGAGCGCGCGGAAGGGGCCGCTCGATGAGGCCGCTGAGACTCGAGATGGTGGCCTTCGGGCCCTACGCCGGCACGCAGGAGCTCGACTTCAACGACCTGGGCGAGAAGCGCTTCTTCCTCATCCACGGTCCGACCGGAGCAGGCAAGACGTCGATCCTGGATGCGATCACCTACGCGCTGTACGGAGACACGAGCGGCGAGGAGCGAAGCGGCGAGCAGATGCGCAGCGACTTCGCCGACCCGCTGCTGCCGACGTCGGTGACGTTCGACTTCAGCGTCGGCGCCGAGCGCTACCGGGTGTGGCGTCGCCCTCGCCAGCTGCGCCCCAAGCAGCGCGGGGAGGGCACGACCGCCGTTTTGCCGGACGCCGCCCTGTGGCGCCGCACCGATGCTGCGCCCGACGAGGACGGCGAGACGATCGCGACCGGCGTGCGCGACGTGAGCAACGCGGTCACGGAGCTGCTGGGCTTCTCGGACGATCAGTTCCGGCAGGTGGTGGTACTGCCGCAGGGCAAGTTCCGGGAGCTGCTGTCGGCCGACGTGAAGAAGCGCGAGGAGATACTGCGGCAGCTCTTCAGGACGGGCCGCTTCGCCGAGGTCACGAACTACCTGAAGTCGCGGCGCAACGAGGTCGAGCGCGAGATCCGTGGCGCGCTGGACCAGCGGGCAGGCGTCTTGCGCTCGGCCGATGTCGAGACGCGTGACGAGCTCGTCGGCCTGGAAGCGACCGCCGCCGAGGCCGCGGTGAACGCGGAGGCCGTCAGGGGCGCCGCCGAAGCCGAGGCCAAGATGGCTACGCAGCGCGTGGAGACCGCGCGGGATGCGGTCGCGGCGCTGCGTGAGCGTGAGCAGGCCACGACGGCGCTTGCGGCACTCGAGTCGCAGACCCCGCGGATCGAGGTGCTGCGCGCCGAGCTGTCCGCTGCCCGCGCGGCGCAGAGCGTGACCCCGGCGTGGGAGCGGCGCGACGATCGCCGCCGCACGCTGCAGGCGGCCGAGGTCGACGTGGAGCGCTTGCGCGACGCGCTGCCCAAAGCCGACGAGGCGTTCGAGCAGGCGTGCAAGCTGCTCGAGGATGCGCGGAGCTCCGCTGCCGGGCTCGACGTGGACGGCCTGAGGCGTGCAGCCGAGGAGGCCGAGTCGCGTGTCGTCGCGCTCGATGCGCTGGCGGCGGCCCGCACCACGTTGGCGGCCAAGGCAGAGTCCCTCGAGGCGTCGCGTGCGGCCGAGCTCGAGGCGGCGCAGGCGGTGGAGGAGGCGCAGCGCGCCGAAGCCGTACTCGAAGGCCGATGGAGGGCCAGTCGGGCCGCGGCGTTGGCAGCGTCGCTGTCGGCGGGGGAGGCGTGCCCCGTCTGCGGGTCGCTCGATCATCCGCACCCGGCGCTAGCCGACTCCGACGCGGTCACCGACGCCGAGCTCGAGGCGGTCCGAACGCACACCGCCCAGGCGCGCGAACGGCACTCGGCCGCCGGCGCCCGCGTGGCCGCGGCCGTCGAGGCCCACGAAGCGGCCGTGCGGGCGGAGTCGGAGCACGCCGCGAAGGTCGACGGCGCGTCGGATCCGGCGCAGGCCAAGGCCGAAGCGATCAGCGCGCGCAGGCGTCACGACGAGGCTGTCACCGCGCTGGCCACCGCGGAGCAGCATCTGGAGACGTGCCGCTCGCGCCATGCGGACGCCCAGGCGGCGGCCGCCGGGGCGAAGGCCAGGCTCGAGGAGGCGACGGCGCGTCGTGAGACCGCGCTGAAGGAGCTGGAAGCTGCCGGGCTCGAACTCGCCGCTGCGCTGCGCGGGGCGGACCTGGCCGACGAAGCCGCCTACGAGGAGCGCCGCCGGACCGGCGCCGAGATGGACGCGCTCGAGGGCCAGCTTCGGGAGCACGACACCGCACTCGCTGCAGCCAAGGACCGGATGCTGCGCGCGGAGCAGGCTGCCGCGGCGATCGGCGAAGCGCCGGATGTCGCGGCCCTTGAGACGCTCGCAGCCGAGGCGACACAGGCGCTCGACGCGGCGACCCGCACCGCCACCGCCGCCGCGAAAGACCGGCAGCGGCTGGCCGACGCGCTGGGCCTCGTGGACCGCATCGACGCCGAGAGCGCCGAGCTGCGCGAGCGCTTCATGGTGGTGGGTCGCTTGGCCGACGTGGCCGAGGGCTCGAACCCGCTCAAGCTCTCCTTCCAGCGATACGTGCTGGGCAGCTACCTCGACGAGGTGCTGGCGCACGCGAGCTACCGCATGCAGTCGATGACCGGCGGCCGGTTCCGGCTTCAGCGCGCCGAGGGCGCGAACGACCTGCGCCGGGCTGCCGGCCTCGACCTGGCCGTCCACGACGAGCACTCGGGCAGGACCAGGCCGGCCGGGACCCTGTCTGGCGGCGAGGGCTTCTTGGCCTCACTGTCGCTCGCCCTCGGTCTCGCCGAGGCGGTGCAGGCCCACGCCGGCGGCGTGAAGCTCGAGACCATCTTCATCGACGAGGGGTTCGGCACCCTCGATCCCGAGTCTCTCGACCAGGCCATATCGACGCTGATCGAGCTCGCCGGCGTCGCTGCCGAGCAGGGCCGTCTTGTCGGCATCATCAGCCACGTGCCGGAACTGCGGCAGCGCATCGATGCCCGCCTCGAGGTGACGCCCTCCGAGGTCGGCAGCACAGCTCGGTTCGTCGTGTAGCGGGGTAGGTAGCACACGAGGGGGTGAGGCGTGTGTCGGTCTTCGCTGACAGACGCGATGCCGGGGTCCGGCTCGCGGTGGCGCTTGCGGAGTGGGCGGCGACGCCGGGAGGCGTCGTGTTGGGGATTCCGCGCGGCGGCGTCGTGGTGGCCGCCGAGGTGGCCCGCGCGTTGGGGCTGCCGCTCGACATAGCCGTGGCGGCCAAGGTCGCGGCGCCGGGAAACCCGGAGTACGCGATCGGTGCCGTGGCGCCGGACGGCGATGTGAGCGTCAACCCCGGCGCGGGCTACACGCTTGAAGAGGTGCGGGAGTACTCGGGTGAAGCGTTCGCAAAGGTGACCCGCTACTCGGCGCTGTTGCGTCGCGGGCGCGAGCCGCTCGACTTGGGCGGGCGCACGGCGATTCTGGTCGACGACGGCCTTGCCACCGGACTGACCGCGATGGCAGCGGCCGACTGGGCGCGCCGGCAGCATGCGGCTACGGTGATCGTCGCGGTGCCGGTCGCTCCGCCGCAGGCGGTTGAGGCGATGCGCAAGCATGCGGACGAAGTCGTCGCGCTCGAGACCCCACACTGGTTCTCGGCGGTAGGCAACTTCTACCACGACTTCACGCAGACATCGGATTCCGAGGTGATCGCGCTTCTCGGCGCGTAGAATAGGGAGTTCCAGGCCCGCGACCGAGAGCAGCCGATGATCACCGACCGCTGGGTCGCCATAGACTTCGAAACCGCCACGCGCGAGCCGACGAGCGCGTGCGCGTTGGGTGTCGCCGTCGTCGAGGACCTCGAGGTCGTCCGCGTCGAGTCGTGGCTGATCAAGCCTCCGTACAACGAGTACGAGTTCTGGAACACGAAGGTACACGGGATCAGCGCCGAGGACACCGAGCTTGCCCCCGAGTTCGACGAGATCTGGTGGGAGGTCTCCGCACTCATCGACGGAGCACCGCTGCTCGCGCACAACGCATCGTTCGACATGCGAGTGTTGGGCTCCCTCATCACCAGCCGCGAGCTCACCGCGCCCGAGTACGACTACGCCTGCACGGTGGCGATGGCGCGTGGGGCCTGGCCGCACCTGCCCAAGCACAAGCTTGACGTGGTGTGTGACGCATGTGGCATCGGCCTGATGCACCACGACGCCGCATCCGACGCCGAGGCGTGCGCCCGCGTCGCCATCGCGTGTGCGGAACACACCAACCGTCCGTCGGTCACCGAGGCCCTCGAGGCACTCGGCATCGGAGTGCGGAGTCTGGCGCGCTGAGCGCTATCATCGGCTAATGGTGAGAGCACATCTGACGTCAGTGCGGCTTGAGAAGGTGGCGTGGTGGTCGCTGCTCGCGGCCGTCTTCATGATGCCTGCGGCCACGTCCAATCTCAGCGCGCTGAGACTCCTGCTCCCCGGGCTGTCCGCGCCCCTCACGCTCGACCAGACGGCACTCCCGACACTGACCGTGTTGCTGGTGGCGCTCGACGTCGGCCTGATCTGTTGGGGTCTGTCTGTCGCCATCGAGGGGCGTACCGTGCGATGGCATCCGGTCTGGGGGATCATGCTCGTGTTCATGGCCCTGGGTGCGGCCTCGTGGGTCTTCTCGGTCGACTTCTCCACCTCGCTGTTCGGCACAGCCGACCGGCGCGTGGGGTTCCTGACGATCATGTTGTATGGAGGCGCGGGCTGGTTGACGCTTCAGATGGCCGACGGCGCACAACGCGTCCGACAGCTGGCGTTGGCGGCAGTCGGTGCCGGAACGCTCCAGGCTCTCTACGGAATCGCACAGACGCTCGGACTCGACCCCACTGACTGGGGAGTCGTGCCCTGGGAGGCACGACGTGCGTTCGGAACGCTGGGCAATCCGGACACCTTCGGCAACTACCTCACGATCGTGCTCCCGCTGGCGGTGGTGCTCGCCCTGACCGCCAGGACTCCGCGCTTCAAGCTGGTGTGGTGGGCGGCTTCCACCGCGATTGGCATGGGCGTCACGCTGTCGTTCGCGCGCGGGGCCTGGCTGGGGGCGATGGCGGGACTGCTCGTGCTGGGAATGGCAGCAGTGCGCCTGGGCGTGCGACCCGACAGGACCGATCGTGTCGCAATCGGATTGGCAGCGGTGACCGCGCTGGCAACTGCAGCTTTCACGCTCACCGGGCTCACCAGCTACTCGGTCGCCGAAAGGATCGTCTCGGCGTTCCGTCCCTACGAGGGGTCCTTCGAGACACGGCTGTCCATCTGGCGAGCGGCGCTTGACGGCATCGCCGAGCGACCGCTCTTCGGCTGGGGGCCCGACGCCTTCGTCTACCTGTGGTACGCCCATCGACCCGCGGCCGACGTAGCGATGCACGGAGGCGCTCATATCGCCGATGATGCGCACAGCTATCTACTCCAACTCGCCGCCACCCGCGGTATCCCGTCGGCTATCGCGTTTGCCACCGCGATCGGGGCCGCCCTGTACTCCGCTGCGCCTGCCGCGTTCGCCCGGGGGAGGGCCTCGCGCCTCCCGTATGCCGGGTGGTTCGCCGCACTTGTCGGCTACGTCGTCGCCCTGATGGTCAGCATCACCTCGGTGGCTGCCACGGCACTGCTGTGGATCGGCATCGCGATTCTGATTGCGCCGTCATCGCGAACGGTCTCGGTCTCGAAGTCGATCGAGCGTGCGGCGGTCGCCGCGCTGCTCGTCGCGATAGTCGCCGTCACGGTGCCGTTCTCTCGAGTGGTCTACGCCAACCATCTCGCCGCCCGAGCATCCACGGCGCAGTCGTTCGATGAGGCGCAGTCGTATACAGCGCAGGCCGCACTTGTGGCGCCATGGAATCACAACTACCGACTCGACCTTGCGGACTTGAGACTCGAGCAAGTCGAGCAGCTGCTCCCGCAGTTGGAGGGTGCAACCGGCAATCGCGCCGACGAGCTGCGCGCCGCTGCACTCTCAGAGCTGGCGCAGGCGGAACGCGAGTACGCGGACGCGGCTGAGGAGGTGCCCTACGACTACTGGGCAGCGAGCGGCGAGGTCAACACCGCGATCGTCAGAGGCGATCTCGGTGAATCGGGGGCGTTCGCGCGCGGCGTGGAACTCGCGGACCGGTACTCGCAGCGCTTTCCCACCGATGCCGAGCTGCCGCTCCTTGCTGCGTACGCCGAGTACAGAATGGGCGATGTGGAGGACGCGCTCAGGCGCTTCGAGCAGGTGCGGGCGCGGTATCCCGACCTACCGAATGTGCAGGCGCTTGGGCTCCAGCTCGGCGTCGATTAGCGGGCCATATCGGAGATGAAGAGAGCCGGCGCACCGAGGTGCCCGGCTCTCTGGCGTTTCGTGGTGCCCCCGGCACGATTCGAACGTGCGACACCAGGTTTAGGAAGTCCAGACTGTAAATATCGTGACTTCCAAGTATCAGCAGGTCAGAGGTGGTAAGCACTACTTCGTAAGAGTGCCGCATTCACCTGTGGTAGCAATGTGGTAGCAAGTTGGTAGCACGAGGGCTGCTACCGAGGGGTCTGAAGAGGTCTGTAGTCCACGCATAGGGTGCTGGCGATTAACCGTCTCTGATGCTGGGGAACCTGCTGCTCAGATGGTAATATCACCAGAGTATCGGGGCTGTAGTTCAGCGGATAGAATAACTCACTCCTAATGAGTAGGTCGCTGGTTCGATTCCAGCCAGCCCCACCAGATAACACAGTGAAGGAAGAGGCACTTGACCTCTTCCTTCTGCGTTAGACACCGATATTGGTCTGCTTCTGTTTGTCGTAGATAGCCGCCACTTTGTCCATATTGCGCGTGAGCATTGTAGGGACATACCGAGAGTAGACCTCGTAAGTGAATGAACCGTTCCCGTGATGCCCCATCCACTTCGCTACGGTCATTGCGTCAACACCAGCAGTCAACATTCCGACACAGTAGGCGTGACGCCAAGCATGAATAGGAACGACGATGTTCTCTTCCGTGAAGGGCATCTTGACGTGTGGCTTTGTCGCTATGTTCGTCTGGTAGTAGACCCACACACGTCCGAGCATCTTCTTATATCTCTTTGAGAAGTCAGATGCGCTTCCCCAAAGACTCCAGCCATTCTCTGCGGCACGACGCTCTGGATTGGGGCGTGGGAAGACGAGGTCATAAAGCGGATGCTCGCTATCTGGCTCTAACTGACGTATCTCAGCAGCCCAGTCCGAGAGTTCTTGGAACTTGTCATCAAGCATCGGGATTGCGCGGTCAGCGTATCGGCTCTTTAGTTGAGGGAAGCGCTTCTCTTCACTCTTGGTGTTGACATCCCAGCCCCATTGACGCTTTACACGGACGCAATGCGGCGTGGACTGCCAGTCGAGATTATCTATACGCAGACCAACTAACTCCGACATTCTCATACCTGTGTGAAGCGCCGTCCCAAGGTCGCTTTCCTCGAGCCACTCGAAGACCTGTGAGGGTGAGAAGCGCTTGTAGCGACCGACCTGATAGCACGGCATGCCGTAGAGCCGGCACGCTGCATAGACCCATTTGGGATCGACCGACAGAAGGCCAGCGATCTCATGCGCTGTCACGAGACGCTGGGGATGTGAAGAAGCGGTTGTGGACATGGCGAAGCCGTCCTCTCCGGAGCCGTTGCCCCGAGAAGCAGCGCCCTCTTGGCGCTTCTTGAGTGAATGGCCTCCCAGCCGGGTGATGCGAGAAGGGCGTGTGATGCTGGTTGTCAGTAGGGGAGACCTACGGCTTCGGGTTGCGCCTCCGGGGCCTGAAGTGCCCCGCCGAGTCGGACTCCTGCGCCCTGCTCCTCTCGAGTCCTGTCGAAGTTCCCGACCACACGATGCCGGGCCGATATCCACTGCGCCATAGCGCGGAGTTGCCTCCTTCGACGGTCATGGTCTCATGGATGCGCTGGCCCTTATGCGACGGCTGGTCCGACGTTGGCCGATGCCGGACGAACGCCAAACAACGTCTTCGCGGCTCGCGGATGCTGAAAGCATCGTTTCCGGGATCGCTTGGGCCCTCTCTGGCAGCTGCCTCTCCGAGCAGCACAAGGTGGCCTAGCTGGGAAGATGCTGCCTCGATGCTTCGACAAGAGATAGCCAGTGATCCAGCTTACGTGGGCGAAGCGAAGCTGCCATGGCCCCACGTTGCGGAAGTGTAGAAGTCGACGGCGCTGTACATGTAGCCGTGGTCGTCAGCACCGTAGTCCAGCGACTTACTCAGGTTGGACTCGCAGCAGAGAGTGCTCGGTCGAAAACTGCCTCACTCAAGGAATGCCGGAACTTTCCGGCCGAACGATGCTCACTCAGCGACACCCATCCCGGTACTACTTAGGTAGGGGCAGTCTCAGGCCCTGACGATCCGTTGGTCGTTCGTAGCAGCCGGAGCGTGACGCCGAGAAGGTGGGCGAGGATCTCTGGCGCGAGCCGGCGGTGATGAAGACCGCACGACGCATCTGCAGCCCGGACACGGCGTGTAGAGGCTGACGCAGTTCCCTTCCAAGGGGTCTAGGCAAGGCGATCGAGGCAATGTCCCTACCAGTAAAGGAGAACAGTCCCATGGGTGAGCAAGTGGTTCGTGTAGTTGAGGGGGCAGAGACTCCAGCCACCAGGGTGAAGTGGCGGCCCACTGACGCCGACCATCTTCGCGACTACTTCGTGAGCAAGCCGTTCGACCAGACGCTCGGTGCGTACTTTCCCGCAGACAAAGTCGAGCACTACAAGCTCAAGTCGCCGGAGAAGGTGCTGGGTCTCATGCGATGCGCTCTGAACCGCGCAGGCTACCGAGGCTGGTACGCGATCGTCGTCCACGACAAGAAGGGTTCCACTCTCTGGCACCCGCACATGCTGCTCGACGGCAGGAATGGTCAGTACAACAAGGTGCGGCGCGAGCTCTTCAGGTTGGGCGGCGATGTCCGCTACAACTCCGCCGGACCGGTCAAAGATCTGGGCCGATGTGCCGGCTACATGGCGATGAGAGCGTGCGAGACCGGATACACCTCTGACAAGTGGGAGCTCGAGTTCATGGGCGAGAACAAGAGGTTCCGGCCGCGCGGCTCCCGAGGACGACGGCAAGCACGCAAGCCAGCTTCCATGTAGACCAGCCGAACGATCTACCACGATCACTCGCCGGTACTGTTCTAGACAGAGCGACGAGACCAGTCCAAGGAGCGACGATGCCACGGAACGAATGCAGGATGATGTCCACCGACGAATGGTGGGCCGGACTCGACCATGAGCTCAGCCACGTGCTGGTAAGCACGAGCGCCGCCCACTTCGTGATCCCGATCGTACTGGTCATTCCCGCGCTGACGGCATGGCTCTTCTTCAACTAGGAGAACCACATGTGCACACGTAACGAGTTCTTGGCCCGGATGAACGAGGAGTTCCTCGCCACGCTGAATGAGCCGCATATGTACCGAGATCGAGCGGACCAGCTGATGCGGACGATGGATGATCCTAGATGTGCCGGCGCCGCCACCTGTCCATTTCACCGAGTGCCCGGTCAGCAGTGGAAGGCGCCCAACGAAACCGCTCCGTGGGACGCCGAGAAGTAGTTGGCGCGAGCCGCTGTCGCCTCTTTCAACCGCCACAACGAAACGACCGCACCATGGGTAGACCGAGAAGCCCTTACGGGCGCACCAGATGCCGTACTAACGCCATTCGGCATGGCGTCCTATCCAAGCGCCTGCTGCTGTCACGAGGCCCTGAGGGCTGCCCCTTCGCTGCAACCTGCCACGTGGTGAAGGATCCAGAACTCGCGCCAGAATGCGTGCCTGGGCGCGAATGTCCGGTTGAGCAGGCCGACTATCAAGCGTTCATCCGGAGTGCCCGCCGCACGTTCTCTGCTTGGAGGCCAGCGCACTCAGAGCTCGAGTACGAACACCTCATCGAGCAGCTAGCCCTGCTGTCACTGCAACGGCATCGGCTGGCCGCGCTTATCGCCAAAGACGGATACGTCCGGCCAAAGACCAGCAAGGCTGGTGTTGAGTACGGTCTGCGCGACACGCTTGCGGCAGGCAGGTACTCGGCCTCGATCGACCATCGGTGGAGTGCGCTTGTCTCTGCCTTGATGCGCGAGCCACATGACGTCAGCGCTCGTGGGCGTGTTCGCTGCTAGGTTGCCCTCTCCACAGGCGGCTGGGCACCTTCCTGACGGATCCGCTGCTCTCCAAACCCCCGAGACGGACCGTCCACCCACACAAGTAGATGAACGGCCGGCCCCTGCGGGTGTCAGCTACATGAGCCCAAGGTCCCGAAGACTCGCGTGCTCATCTCCTCCGATGACGACGTGATCCAGTACCTCGATCCCAAGAACGTCTCCGGCCTTGACCAGGCGACGGGTGAGCTGGATGTCCGCACCGCTCGGCGTTGGATCTCCTGATGGGTGCCCATGAGCGACGACAACGGACGCTGCCGATGCCATCACGCACTCCTTGAACAGCTCCCTCGGGTGCACGATCGAGGCGTTCAGCGAACCGACCGACACCTCGATAACCTTCAGGAGCTTGTTCTTCGTGGACAGGGCGCAGGCCAAGAAGTGCTCGCGGTCACGACCCACGAGCAGGGGCTTCACGATCCGGACGACGTCTTCGGGCGTGGAGATCGTCTCGGCCTGACGTGATGCACGAGCAGCCAAAGCCCGACGACCGAGTTCGACTGCAGCCTCGAGTTTAGCCACGCTGCGAGGGCCGACACTCCCATACTCACGGGCGACCTCAGAGAGCGGAGCTCCGCCAAGCCAGCCGTCGGTGGCGAGCACCGTAGCCAGCCGGGTGCATGCCTCATCGTGGATCTGTCGACCGAGGATCGTGGCCACGAGCTCCACGTCGCTCTGCCGATCGGTGGTGAAATGCTTCATCAATACCTCCTGAATGACGTGAAGCCCGCTCTCGGCAAGGAGAACGGGCTTCTGAACTGCACGGTTAGGTTCTGGTAAGTCCCACGCGAGAACGTGGGAACGGTGGCCGGCCCTCAACCCTCGAGGACCGGCCTCCTGAGCTACTGGTTGGAGTTCACGAGTCGGTCGACCCGCTGGGCGGCATCCTCACCTGACGCGGGCAGCACGTGGGCGTAGGTCGACAGCAGGACATCGCTCGTCTTCCAGCGACCGAGGCGCGTCAACGTGGGGATGTCCGTTCCGGCCTGCAGGTGAGCCACCACGAACGAGTGCCGTCCCATCTCGTGCCATGTGACAGACGGAAGCCCAGCGGCCTCGAGTGCCTTCGCCAAGATGCGGTTGGGCAGATGCGCCGGAAGCGGCGCCCCGTCCTTTCGGCAGAAGACGTAGCCGTCGGGATCTGCCACCTTGCGTCGGCGTTCCCGTAGAAGCGGAACAAGCGACTCAGGCATCGGAATGGTGCCGATACTCCACGGCGTCTTCGGTGACGTGACCGACCCATCTCGTTGCAGGGTCTTGGAGACACTGATGGTCCGGTTGTCGAAGTCGAGATCGCCGAACCGCAGAGCAAGCTGCTCTTGCTTTCGCAAGCCGGTGAGACAGGCCGTGGCGATCAGCACGCGCCACGCTGGCGGAGTCGCCCCAACAAGTTGCTGAAGCTGTTCCGGCAGGAGATAGCGGACCCGGGTGGACTCGGGTTCCTGCCTCGGGGCGGAGACTGAAGTCAGCGGGTTTGACTCGATGAGAGCGTTCGTGACGGCGTAGGCCATCAGCCGCTTGAGCACATGGACATGGTTCGTGACCGTCCGGGCGGACAACCCGGCCTTCACCTTGACGGCAACGTACTCCTGAACCCTGGCGGAAGTGACGTCCTCGAGCGGAGAGTCACCAAACTCAGGAACAAGATGCAGGCGGCAGATAGCCTCGCATGACTTAAAGCCCGAAGGCTTGAGCTCGACCGACGCCACGGTGTCTAGCCACGTGGCGACGAGTTCCTTGAAGAGCATGGACATGAGAAACCTCCTCGGAGACAAAGGAAGCGCCACAGCAGGTGCCGTGACGCTCATGAATAGAGACCTGCCCTGAAGAGACGAGCCGATGATCTGTCCCGACGCGCTGAAGAAGAACGCGCATCGAGACGGCCTACATCGGCGAACGCATCCCGGAAGAGGGCATCACTCGAAGGCTCGAAGTACTTGAAGCAGGTTCCCTGCAGGCGAGCCTTCTCGTAACGAAGCCCTCATCCGTGATGACTTGAGGAACGGGCAGGCAGATGAAGAGCGTCAGGCTGTGAGGCGCTGTAGCTCCTCGGAAGAGGCGATGGCCTCTATGAATGCGTCGACGTGCATCCCCAGTTCGATGGCGATGGCATCGGCGGCCCAGTAGGACATGCGGCCCTTGTGCGCGATGACTGATCCCCAGCCGTCACACTTGCCGATCATCGGGCCGATCTGGTTCATGGGGATGCGGTTGAGCCACATCAGATGCTTGAACTTGGCACCGTCGATCAGCAGGCTGCCGGCGGAGCGGGCTCGCGGCAGGGCCGGCTTGCCTTCGCTGTGACCGGAGTAGCGGCGCGAGAGCTCGTTTACGCCCTCGACCATCACTGGATCGCTGATCACGCTTGCGAGCCAGCTGACGGCCTCGTCCGCACCGGGACGAAGCGACACGAGCATCTCGAGGATCTGCACGTTGGTCAGGCTCCTGACCTCATTCGGACTCATGTGATACCTCCCTTGGAACGCGAAACGGCCCCGAGCTGTAGAGGGCTCAGGGCCGTTCGCTTCGACGTCTGGAAAGCAGGAAGCCGCAGGCAGACGCGCCCACGGCCTCGGATGGTACGAACGCCCCGGAGATCGGCTCTCAGAGCGTCTGGTGCGCGGTCTCTACGGCGCCATAGGCGGCTCCGGTGTCTTGGTGGCGGGGACGGGACCCGTGTCATCAGACAGGGCGACTGGCGCGTCCGCCTCAGGTACGGTCTGACCTTCGGCCGGCACGGTGACGTAACCAGCATCCGCCCATGCACCACGGACTTCTGCGACAGCCTGGGAGACGAACCCCCGGGTTCTAGCGACTGCAGGCATCGTGGCGAGCGTGTCGCCATCGGGGACGACACGCTCGGTCTTGGCGCGAGCACGATCCCGGACCGTCGACGCGATCGAACCGAGACCGGACGCGAGGACCGAGGCACCCTGATGAACCTTGGCTCCGAATAGCCTGCCGGTCGGATCAGTGGCCGAGTCCTCGATGGCGAGAGCGACACCCAGGCCGACGCGGGTCGCCGTCTTGGGTGCGATGCCCGCGATGAAGCGGGTGGACGTGGTGAGCGTATCGAGCTTGAGCTCGACCGCCTCGGACTTGTCGTTCATGACGACTCCTTCGGTGGTTGTGAGACAGCTACTCGCCGGATGCGAGAGCGTCGCGGTGATGGCGCAGAAGCGCCCGATCTTCCGAGATCACGAGAAGCGTGACCTGGTCGTACCTCCAGCTGACGTCGCCGAGGTCGTTCGCCTGGATGTAGGCGGACGCGACCTTCCTGATGCGCCGCGCCACTGTGGTGGAGACGGACCCGAGCTCACCCTGACGGCCCGATCTGACCGTCTTCACATCGACCAGCACCAGCTGATCTCCGTCCCATCCGAGAACGTCGATCGTCCCCGAGTCGCAGCTCCACTTGCGCTCGATGACACAGATACCGACACGCTCCACATACGCGCACGCGGCATCCTCGCCTCGCTGTTTCATGGTCTTGCTCATATCGTTCACCTCCTCTCCAGTGGACTGAACTGACGAGACGCGGCACCACCTCCTCCCCGTAACGGCACGAACTCGACCCCAGAAAACAAAGAAGCCCGCCTCCGCAATGGAGACGGGCACAGAACGGCTAGCCCCGAGGGGTACGGGGCACGGATCTTACGAAACGAGTCCTACAGTTCCATTATTGGTCCGAAATACTGAGACCACTATTCAACTCCCAGATCCCCTTGGTAACGCCCCGTCGCTTCGCTCCGGGCTACTCTTCGGCAGCCATCAAGTCGACGATCGCCACGTCGTCTCCAGCTTCGTGCGGGCTCCACCCCTGAGCGAGGTGCTCACGCACATTGGCTTCGATCTCCGCCGTGGACACGGTCGACTGCTCAAGTCGATCGGCCCACTCTCGACCGGGATGCAAGGTGTCCCACAGCGGGCGGGCGCCTTTGTGACGCCCGGCGCCTGGGTCGTGGTTACCAAAGCCGTCAACCACGACGTTCCACACTGGGGAGAACCACGATATGAGCAGCCGCTCGGCCAAGGGGATCCAGATGTCGTCCACGACCAAGAAGCGAACACGAAAGTCAGCGATGTCTAGGTTCGCGGCGGCATCGATGGACCGCGCGTGCTGCCTGAGTCGATCGTATAGCTTGCTTGTCGGTCCAGCATCGACGCCGACTAAGCCCTTTCGGGCACCTTCCGGTTGCGCTCGCCCCACATAGATGGGCAACGCCCACACGTCATCCGCGTTCGCCGTCCTTAGCGCCTCGTAGCCGACGAAGTCGCCAGAGTAGTAGATGGCGTAGATGCCGGCGCCGATGAAGGGTTCCGGCGGCAATGACTCCACGGGCTGGTTCAGGAGCACGCGTGCGACACTCTCCGCGATGTGCTCCTTCTCGAGTGGGTTGAATGGCTTCGGTCGCCTAGTCACTTGCGCTTCCTCCACACTCCCGATCGCTCCAGCGTCTTCCTGACCTCGCCAGCAACGGTGCTCGCCAAGTCGACGGGGACCGCATTGCCAAGCTGCCTCATGCTCTCTGTCCAGCTGCCACGAAACTCGAACTGATCATCGAACGTCTGTATCCGTGCGCTTTCGCGGATCGTGAGGTACCGCACGGAGCCGTCGGGGAACAGGATCATGTTCTCGCCGCCGGGCACTCCGTGGACGCCGGCCTTAAGCGTCTTGCTCGGCCAGTCGATGTAGCTCCCCGTGTGGCCCGGGTAAGACCGCGCTCCTGGCTGGAACCGATGCGCGTTGAACTTGGCGCTGGCCTGCTTCGCCTTAGCTGGATCGGGTAGACCCGCGATCGCGTCTCTGACGGTACGCCATGGGAGTCTCCCGTCGTCGTAGCCTGTTCCAAGATCACGGCGGTTCTTGCGGGCAACCCCATGCCGATCCCAGTAGTCACCGGTCGACTGCGCGTGAAGCAAAGCGGCCTTCGAGTGGGTATGTGCGGGCGGCTCCCACATCGCGCCGAGATCTGAGCGAAAGCCGACGATGAACACTCTCTCTCTGCACTGCGGCACACCAAAGTCGGCTGCGTTGAGGAGATGGTGCTCAACAACGTAGTGCTCGCTTGAAGGGCCCGAACCGTGATGCTTGATCAAGCGCCTGTTGTGCTCCGCCCAAGTCTCGCCATCGCGGGGCAGGAGGTCAGGGTAGCGCAGGCGCATGACGATGTACTCGTAGTAGTCCTCGAACGTGGACCTCAGCAGCCCCTTCACATTCTCGAAGATGAATGCGTCGGGGCGAAGCTCACGCACCGCCCGCACGGCCTCAGGAAACATGTTCCTCGCATCTTCATTGCCGAGATGCTTGCCGCCAAGGCTGAACGGTTGGCAAGGCGGCCCGCCCGCGACGAGCGTGATCTTGCCAGCGTGCGGTTCGTAGTCGAAGGCCCTCACATCGCCTTCGATGATCCTCCACGACTTCACGTGCGGATGTCCGTTGGACTTGTTGAGCTGGAGCGTTGACACGGCGTACTTGTCCCACTCCAGCACCGCCTCATGCCTGAACCCCGCGTCGGCAACGCCGAGCGCGAGCCCACCTGCACCAGCAAACAGTTCCACAGACTTCACTCGGGACTACCCTCCAGGAACTCACGAAGTCGTCTCATCAGCAACTCATCGTCGAGCATCTCGCACTCCCACAGCACGAGCACGCGCCACCCTGCGTCGGTCAGTGCCGTGAGGTTGCGTGCATCTCGTGCTCGGTTCGCCTCCAGTTTGGCCCGCCAGAACTCCACGTTGGAAACAGGCATGCGGAAGTTGGCACACTCGTGCCAGTGCCAGAAGCAGCCACGCACTTCGATGATCGCCCGGCCACGACTCTTCAGCACGATATCCGGTCTTCCCGGCAAGCCCCTCACATGCAAACGATAGCCATAGCCCATCGAGCGCAGCAGTCGCCGAACCTTCAGCTCAAGGCTTGTGTTCTCGGTCGGAACCGCAGCCATTCGTCGGCTAACAGCGGGGTCCGGCTCTGTCGGGCGATCCGCGCACATAGCCCAGTCTAACGCCCGCAGCGGAGTCCTAGACCCTTTCGATCAAGTCAAGGACGCGCGACACGTCGTCGCGTGCCTCGATGTACTCGCTGTAAGCGTGCTGCGCGTGGTTGATCAGCTCGTCGTAGGTGACGTATCGCGCACTCTGCGCAGCAAGTGTGTCTCGCACCGTCTGCGGCTCCTCCAACGGTGTTGGCTGAGAGCCGACGACGCATACCACTTCAATATCGGGGTCTTCGATACTGAAAGACTCACGCAGGCACTTCTTCAGCGCCATACGGTACTTCTGCACCTGCCCAGCGAGTTCAACCGCCGAGACCGTGCGCGAATAGCGCTTGAGCTCGATGATGACGTGCTTGCCGGCCGTGGTTCTGTAACGAATGTCCACTCGCCCATCACGTTCTTCTTGTGACAGTCTCGCGGTCACGGCCGCAAACTCCGTGGTGACACGTTCTTCCATGCGCTCAGAACCCGTCGCTCGCTCCCACGACGGATCGAGGAGCCAGAGGTGGTTGAAGAGGTGCTCTTGAAAGACTGCCTCCTTGGCGCCCGCATCGGAGATCTCCGCCAGCTTCTGTATAACCGCCAGCCTGCCGTTCGCGATGCGGTGATAGTGAACCTGTTCGAGGGAGTCGATGCTTTGGAAGATGTGGTTCAACGCGTCCAGGTCGTTCACGCCCTGCAGCGACTCAAGGGCGGACAGGTTCTGGTTCAGCGCCAGCGTCTCAAAAGCAACGATCCCGTTTCGGTAGAGCTCCTTCTTGTACTCAGGATCGCTCACTGGAAATGACTCGATCTTCGCGAACAGGCGCTGCGCGTACTTCCTGTTGTCGCCCTTCAGCCCCTCATACCACTCCTTGATGGCTGGGTTCTCCTGGGCCGTTTCGGTGGCGTCATCCTTCCGCCAGTCGCCCCACCTGGACTCGATCGTCCGGAGTACTTTCGTGTGCACCCAGTCCCGCAGCATCTCGAAGCGGGGATCCCCCTCGCGCAGATGCTGGCGATCGCTCGTGGACATGTCTTCGAGGTTGTCGTAGTCGAGGAAGTCGGCCCTGATCTCGCCGATGATGTACTTGGTGTAGATGCCGCCGTCCTTGATGTCCTTCAGCAGATCTTCGTGAACTAGTTTCCCCCACGCAAGAAGGGCCAGAGTGTTGTTGCCGTCGTCGATGCTCTTCTGGGTGTCGAAGGTTCCCACCCAACCGGTAACCTTGAAGTCCCACTCATCGTCCACGACCCCGTCAAGGCTGTCATAGCGACGCTTGTTGGTGCAGTAGGTCGCGTATTTCTCACTGTCTTCACCGATGCACCAGAGGTACTCGATCTTCTTGAAGTAGTCCCGGTCCTCAACGGACAGCGGATGCCCATTCACCTCGACGGCAAACCCGTTCTCCGGCCCGATGATGCTGAACCGCCGGGCAAGCCTCCTCCGCAAGAAGCCTTCGGTTCGCTCCGGCGACATCTTCAGATCGCTCAGCTTGATCAGGGTGCCTTGCTCGATCGCTACTTCCTCAACCGCGACTGGCTCGGGATAATAGGAACCGCCGTCGTTCATCGCTTGCTCGATGCCATCCGCACGCATGATCATGCCGCATCGGTCACCTTGTCCGGTGGCGGTGTGGACCTCGATGGTCTTCGCCACAGAGAATAGAGCCAGCTTGCCGATGCCCTTGCGGCCCATCACGTGACGCCCGGAGTCAGTGAATGTGACGTGCTCACGCTTGCGGTAGCCGACGCGCAAATAGCGACCGTTTACTTCATCGACAGTCATGCCGCAGCCGTCGTCGGTGATGGTGATGACCTCGGTGTCGCGATCGATATCGATCGTCACCTTCGATGCATCGGCATCCCACGCGTTCGCAACAACTTCCGAGATCACCGCCGGTATGTTGCTGTAGAGCCCAATGCCCAAGTGGTTAAGCACATTGAGGTCAAGCGTCATCTCGAACGGAGTGCTACTCGTCATCAAGCCCCCTCAAGTGCAACAACAGACTGTCTCCAATGGCGCGGCCGAGCGCGACCGGAACCGCGTTTCCGATGTGACGTGCCACAGTCCCGATCTTGACCTGCGACGTCGCCTCGACGAACTCGTAGTCTCGCGGGAACCCCTGCAGAAGGGCCCCCTCGCGAAGTGAGATGGCACGATCCTGCTCGGGATGCCCCCATCGTCCCGTGCCGAGGGTGTGGAACTGCGTTGTGAGAGTCGGGGCAACGTCATCCCAGCCCAGACGTCCGTAGACACTCGGATACGATAGACCAGTCTCCCTCTTGTGGCAGGGCAGTCTCAACTCCTCAGGCCAGTCGCGCCAGTCACCGCCCGTGGGCGTCGACCTGACCCGCTTCAAGTTGATGCTTGTGAGGCCGGCACAGCGATGAAGTGGGTCACTCGGATCCACGCCGCCAGCTTCCAAGGCGGGCAGCCCCGATATGGTCTGCCGCACCGTCTTGGCCACCGTCCCCGATGGCGCGATCAGCTGGATCTCCCCATGGAGCGACGCCATCAGGACCAGTCGCCGACGACGCTGGGCCGCCCCGTACGCGGCGCTGTTCACCACATCGAACCACACCGTGTAGCCTGCGTCTCGCAGCGTAGCAACAAGCCGCTCGAACACCGGATGCCGCACAAGCGCAGGCACGTTCTCCATAGACGCAACATCCGGGGCCGCGCCGACGACGATGCGGCCGAAGTCCTCGACTAGCCGCCATTGCGAACCGGGACCGGACTTGTTGTACGACGAAAACGGTTGACATGGGGCACAGCCCACGAGAGCGCGGAAGCGGCGATCCGGAAACAGGCCCGCGATGGTCTCGGCACTGGTGTTCGACACATCCAAGCACTTGAAGGTTCCATCGTTGTTTCGCTCATACGCGTACTTGCAGCTCGCGTCGGCGTCGACGCCGACAAAACCCTTGAACCCTGCCTGCTTCAGGCCATGCGTCAACCCGCCGACGCCGCAGAAGAGGTCCACGACGCCGACATCCTGAGCGCGGAACTGTTTGCTTGAGGGTTGGCATTTCATAATGTCAACACCATACCGAAAGTGGGGCCGGGTTGACCCAGAAACCCGCGTCATCACACGGAGCAGGTGCGCTGCAGCGGGCACACGGTGGGGCTAGCCAAGAACCCAGGTGAGGTGAGGTGACTACACGCCACGTGAGATGACGAGGGCCTTGTCTCCACCGATCAGATGCGTGATCACCAGCCCAAACTGATCTTGATCGAAGGCTCCCAGCTCTTCCGGATGCAGTAGGTCCTGTGGTCTGCGAACACGATGATCACGCGTGACGGCCACCCGAGCCCGCTTTGTCCCTGATGGCCCCGGCACCTCTATCAAACCCAACCCTACAACCTCTCCACCCTCATACTGAGATGCGATCGCTCTGGTAGTCCGATCGATGACATCTTCACTCTCGGCAACCGGCGACTCGCCTTCGCCCTCCGTCGTGACCGTCATCGCTAGCCCGTCGATCACGAACCCACCGATCGTGGCGGTGTCGTCCCCATGTGAATGCCACCAGATACCCGATGCGCTGCGAGTCGCAGGCACAGGCGTTCCGTGTTCGCTTTGGAGGTAGTCGACACCGGCAACTCCGACTCGAATGCCGACGACGCCAAGTGCGCGTCCGATCACCGCCGACAGCGCGTCGCCGTCAGTGTTGATCGAGCCGTCCTCGCAGATAGTGATGATGCGATCGAGTTCCTCTTGGCCGAGGTGAACCAGCTGCCGCTCCATGTGACCTCCTGCGGCCAAGGATCACATGACGGGCCAAGGCCGTCTACGTGTCGCGCCTTTCCGGCACCTCGGCAGAGACCTCAGATGCGTCGCCGGCGGCCGGGAAGACGGAGTTGATCATCCGGATATAGCGCTCCGCCAACGCCGCCACTTCGCCGTGTGCCGTGTTGAGAACGAGCTTCATCTGTTCGCTGCCCTCGAGCGGAACGTAGTTGCGACTATCCATATACGCCTCGATGCGGGCGATCGCCTCGCTGTTGTCACCAAGGAAGTCGCGGAAGTCTCGTCCGCCCTTGTCGGCGTTACACCTCCGGCAGCTCGGCACCATGTTGCCTAGACGGTGTTCACCGAGGCTCTCACGGTTGATCGGGATCGCGTGCTCGATCAACAGGTCGCCATCCGCTCCGCAGTAGGCGCATCGGTTGTCGAAGTGCGCTTTGCTCTCGAGCCAGTCACGCTCGCTGAAAGCTTCGGTTCCCAGACTGCTCAAGATGTTGCGAATGAACGCGTTCTGGGCGTTGCCGATGGCGTAGCTGCGGTACCGGGCGTTGGGCCGGCCCGACGTTCGTGCAGAGGTGGCGGTCAGATGACCGGCTGCGCTTCTCGGAGCCGACATCCATTCCTGCTCTCGGGCGAGCGCCTGGGTGCCACTCGCGATGCCGTGCTCTTCGAGGTAAGCGATGAATGCCGATCGATGCTTCTCAACCCACTGGCTGATCACCCTTACGCGCCTCCCGCGAACCATGTAGACATCGGTCCAGAAGCGCTTCGACTCGGCCGGGTCGATGTTCTGCACTTCCTTGCAGAACGGGAAGCTGATGCCGAACGTCCGCTTGGAGTATTCACGGTCAAGCAGCCGGTCGAGCTCAGCGTGATCGCTCGTGTCACAGTAGGCGAAGATGTCCCCGAGGTGGGCCTTCACGAGCTTGCCGATCGCCATTTCCGTCCTCCTGCGCATGTTGTCGCCCACGCGTGTCGGTCCTCTGCCTACAATGGAGCAGAGCGGCTGATCGAACAACATTGGGGGGACCAGTTGGACGCGCAGATCCACGAGGTAGGGAAGCTCTTTCACAACCCGCTGAGGCTTGTCATACCGGTCTACCAGAGGCCGTACGTGTGGAACGAGTCCGACCAGTGGGGTCCGTTGTGGACGGACATTCGCCGTCTCGCGGAGCAGGTGCTTGTCCACGGAACGACGAAGCCGCACTTCATGGGTGCGGTCGTGGTCGACTACGATCCGAAGCCCATCGACTACGCCAAGTGCTACGTGGTGGTCGACGGACAGCAGAGACTGACCACGATCCAGATCTTCTTGGAGGCGTTGGCCGACAACTACGAG